>SDBU01000747.1_pt1 | contig 46467 bp, 47 predicted proteins | sample 2277071 | NCBI WGS metagenome assembly SDBU01 (sample SAMN10397929, study PRJNA504765) | marine sediment metagenome | isolation source: marine sediment core GS08_GC12, 126 cmbsf | place: Arctic Ocean: Gakkel Ridge, Loki's castle | collected 2008
CGGCACGCGAGCTGGGTTCAGACCGTCGTGAGACAGGTCGGTCTCTATCCGTCGTGGGCGTCCGGAGATTTGAGGGGGTCTCTCTCTAGTACGAGAGGATTGAGAGGGACAGACCTCTGGTGTGCCAGTTGTCCCGCCAGGGGCATCGCTGGATAGCTAAGTCTGGTTCGGATAAGCGCTGAAAGCATATAAGTGCGAAGCCGGCCCCAAGATGATATCTCCCGCCCCTGTGATTTATCACAGGGGGTAAGACCGCAAGTAGACTACTTGTTTGATAGGCGGTAAGTGTAAGAGCAGTAATGTTTTTAGCTTAACCGTACTAATGGTCGAGGGCTTGATCTGCTTCAGAGTTGATATTAGCTAAAAGAAAAATCTATGGTGGTGCTTTTACTGCCATAGATTTTTTTGTTTCCTCAAAAGGGCAGTGATTCAATTTGAGAAATAACGTCAGCAGTAATAGCAGGGATAACAAATCATGCCTAGAATGTTATAGAAATAGTAAGCCTAATAGGTTCGAATGGCTTAAATCGGCCATAATCGTCCACAAACAACCCTAAATAGCCTTGGCGAGCTTGACAAGAACATGTGTTCTATGTATCATATATTTAAGGATAACTCGTTAGGGTTAGCGTGTTAAAGGTAGGTCGTGAGGTCTACCTTTTGCATTTATACTTAATGTTTACTCCAAATAATAGCGACCATATCGGTTGACGTTTGATTCTATTGCCTCATTTAACTTGTTAGTAAACTGACTAGGTGGTTTATGGTATGGCTTCCCTTTATCAAGTATAGTCCTCACCTTTTGCCCATATGCAATCAAGTCAGCAAGCTGTAGTCCAGCGACATTGTGAATTTTAGTTCTGAACTTTATTTTATCATCTGGGAATGCCTGGCAATATCCCTCTGCTGTGCCATATTCCGTAAAGCCATTTTCCCGGAGATACTTAAACGCTCGCTGAATATTCGCATCTTCCACTTTACCCCTAGCTTCTGCAACAATATCAGCCTGCAATCTATGAAAGCTAAGATAACCACGGACTCTCCACAATAGAACCGCTAGAGAGTAAACATAGGCATCAAAGGTTTCCATAGGATATTTTTCAATATGAGCCTTTTTGTCCATCACCACAGTGAATATTTCCATTTTTGTTGTTTTATATAAGTTCAATATTGCACGTTCCCATTTCTTACGTAGGTCTTCATTTACCAACACGCCAAAAGCACGTTTTCGGTAAACAATCCAACTTCTCACAAGAACCGGCGGAGTATCAGGGTCATATTTCAAAAATTGTTTCTTGAGAGACTCCAGTGCTTGCGGAATCGCACCATCATAATATTCTTTCTTAAATAAGACGCCTGTTAAACCTAAATAACGACTCTCTAGTTTATCCAGTTGCTTATAACGATGGTCTCCTGTTTCATCTATGTACAATCTGTAATTTACCATAACAACTGGATTATAGTGAAACAAATACAATATTTCAAAGTGCTAAGTCCAAAATGATACACTACCCCTTTTTCTATGTATTAACTCTACCAACCATAACCGAGCAGTACCTTCATTGAACATTCGGGCGTCCAAGAGGGGCGGAAGCCCCTCTTTCTTTTTCTTCCCCCTTTGCCCTTTGACCTAAAAGTCTTTGCGAGGAGCGGAGCGACGCAGCAAACTCAAGACAAGGGTTGCTTCGCCTTCGGCTCGTAATGACATGCCGGACAGAAAGAGAGGGGGACACAGGGGGTGGAGTAGAGTGAAAAACCAGGCATCAGGTGCTTGACCTGCTTCAGGGTTGACTTTTTTCCCTTTTTGATAATAATATGTTAATATATATTAGTCTCTTGGTGGTTAGAGCGGGGTGGAACCACCCGTTCCCATCTCGAACACGGAAGTGAAACGCCTCAGCGCAGACGATACTGGGGGGGCAACCCTTTGTGGAAAATATGCCACTGCCAAGAGACTTTAGCGGTGAATCGTTGTTTTGCTTTAACTTTGAACATTCACTTTGGGTACTCTAAAATGTAAAGTTGGTGGTTATAAGGTAGTTCTAAGGGGGGAAAGATGGCTAGCCGATTTGAAAAATTCTCGGAGCGTGCACGTAGGGTTCTTACCTTAGCTCAGCAGGATGCGCGGCACTTTAACCATAATTATATCGGCACGGAGCATATTTTGCTTGGCTTGGTGCGGGAGGAGGAGGGAGTAGCCGCCAAGGTTCTAGTTAACCTTGGTATAGGCTTGACCAAGGTGCGTCAAGCAGTGGAATTTATGATTGAGCGTGGTGAGAAGCCTAGCATAGATGAAATCGGGCTCACTCCTGGAGCTAAGAGAGTCATTGAGCTGGCCATAGATGAGGCGCGCCAGCATGGTCATAATTACATTGGTACTGAGCATCTTTTATTAGGATTGTTACGTGCGAAGGAAGGGATAGCCGCCGGCGTATTAGGTAAATTTGGGATTACTCTTGAGCAAGCAAATGCTGAAATTACTCGCATCTTCAGTCGGGGTGTGCCTAAGTCCAGGCTCACCCGCACTACAAGCCGTACCCCGGCTCTGGACAAATTAGGTATTGACCTGACAGAGGCGGCTCGTGCCGGGAAACTTGACCCGGTTATCGGGCGGGTTAAAGAGATTGAGCGGGTAACTCAGATCCTTAGCCGTCGGACTAAGAACAACCCAGCCCTTATTGGTGAGCCGGGAGTGGGGAAGACAGCCATTGTTGAGGGCTTGGCACTCCGTATTATTAGTGGTGATGTTCCTGAAACATTGGAGGGGAAGAGGTTAATAACACTGGATATGGGAGCCTTAGTAGCCGGCACGAAATATCGGGGCGAGTTTGAAGAACGGCTAAAGAAGGTTATTGATGAGATAAAAACTGCGGGCAACTGTGTGCTCTTTATTGATGAGTTTCACACTATGGTTGGTGCTGGAGCAGCCGAGGGGGCAGTTGATGCCGCTAATATCCTCAAACCGGCGCTAGCCCGGGGTGAACTACAGTGCATCGGGGCTACTACCCTTGATGATTACCGCAAGCATGTGGAACGGGATGCTGCTCTGGAGCGCAGATTCCAGCCTGTCCTGGTAGAGGAACCTTCTGTAGAAGAAACGTTGGAGATTTTACGTGGCGTTAAGGAGCGCTATGAGGAGCATCATCGTCTGACCATAAGCGAGGAGGCACTGAATTCAGCAGCAACATTAGCCGCTAGATATATCCCTGACCGCTTTCTGCCGGACAAGGCTATTGATTTGATTGATGAGGCAGCGTCAAGAGTAAGGATTAAGCACAGCACTGTACCTATTGCCTTGAAGGAAGCCAGGCAGCTTGAGGATAGTGTGCGTAAGGATAAGGATTCTGCCTTGGCTACACAGCAATATGATTATGCTGCTGAATTGCGCCAGCGAGAGCTTCAGAAAGAAGAAGAAGTAAAGAAGCTGGAGGAAAAATGGCAGGCTGAGCAGGAGCAGGAGAAGCCGGAAGTGACGGCTGAACATATCGCTGAAATAGTTAGTATGTGGACAGGGATTCCAGTAGTGCAGTTGGCTGGTGATGAAACCAGTCGCTTACTTAATATGGAAGAGGTGTTACATAAGCGCATTGTTGGTCAGGATGAGGCTATTAATACTATTTCTAAAGCAATAAGGCGAGCCCGAGCCGGACTTAAAGACCCGAGGCGTCCTATAGGCAACTTCATCTTCCTTGGTCCTACCGGTGTCGGCAAGACAGAGCTAGTCAGGGCTCTGTCTGAATTTATGTTTGGTAGTGAGGATGCCCTAATCAGACTTGATATGTCTGAGTTTATGGAGAAATTTTCCGTATCCCGACTTGTTGGCGCACCGCCGGGATATGTTGGCTATGACGAAGGTGGGCAATTAACTGAAGCGGTGAGGCGAAAGTCATACTGCGCCATACTCCTGGATGAAATTGAAAAGGCTCACCCTGATGTATTTAATATACTACTCCAGATATTTGATGATGGACACTTGACTGATGCCAAGGGTCGTCGTGTTGATTTCCGCAACAGCATTATTATTATGACCAGTAATATTGGTGCTGAGCTAATCAGGAAAGGCACCAATATTGGCTTTGCCGCTCAAAGTGATGAGGCTAAAAGCCAGGAGCAGACGTATGAGAATATGAAGGAGAAATTGCTTGGCGAGGTGAAGAAGTCCTTCCGCCCTGAGTTTCTCAATCGTATTGATAGTGTGATTGTATTTCATTCTCTGACCAAGGAGCATATTCGGGAGATAGTTGATTTGATGCTGGCTATAGTAGTGAAGCAAGTAGCTGAAAAAGGGATAAAGCTGGAAGTAACCGATGCAGCTAAAGATTTTTTGGGTGAGAAGGGCTATGACGAGGTCTTTGGGGCTCGGCCGCTACGACGAGTTATTCAGGATATGGTGGAAGATAAACTTTCGGATGACTTGCTTCGCGGTAAATTCCGGTCAGGAGATACCGTGGTAGTTGACTTGGAGGGAGAAGAGATTGTGGTACATCCAGCCGCTGTAGGAGCTTCGGCGGGGGATGATAAATCGTGAGTTATTCTGGAAAATAAACTAGTGGTTACCAAAAAGGGCGGAAAAATGAGTTAATTAAAAACCGCCCTTTTGATTTAGCAAAATATACTTGGTGATGAACATAGAGGTTAGATAAAGAAATGGCAATAGATTGGGGTCTTGCTGGGCGAATTGGCGGGGTTGGCTTCGGTCTTGTCTTTGCTGTGTTAATTGTTCTGTCAGTAGCGGTGTGGTTAGCCGGGCTAGTGATTCGTAAAATTGGCGCTGGTAAGGAAGAAACTAGCGATAGGCAAGAAGGAGCTTAAAATTGGCGCGAGAAATCGTAGAAGTCCCCATAACCGGTAAGATTGTTAGTATAAATGTCAAACCAGGTGATGAGGTTAAGGAGGGAGATACGCTCTGTCTGTTAGAATCGATGAAGATGGAAAACCCGATATTGACTCCAGTTGGGGGGACTATTACTGAGATAAAAATTTCCGTGGGACAGGTGGTTGGGACAGGTGATGTGGTAGCTATCATCGAATATTGAGAGAGATAAATGTCAGGCTTTTTCCAAACTGGCTTTAGTAATCTTGGCGGGTGGCCCAGTCCCATATTAATGATTTTTATTGGTGGGGTTCTCTTATATCTGGGTATTGCCCGAAAGATGGAGCCTCTGTTGCTGGTTCCTATTGGCTTTGGTGTAATTCTGGTTAACCTGCCTCTGGGCGGACTGATGGAGACCATCAACGGCGAGCCGGCCGCCTTACTTTCCCGTATATTTCAATTCGGGCTTGCCTGGGAGATAATCCCTCCTCTTATCTTTCTTGGTCTGGGAGCGATGACTGACTTTGGTCCGCTTATTGCTAACCCCAAGACCCTAATTCTTGGTGCCGGAGCCCAATTTGGTGTTTACTTTGCCTTCTTCATTGCCCTGCTCATCGGGAGTGCTTTTCCCGATGTAGTCAGCATTGGTATTAAAGAAGCCGCCTCTATCGGCATCATCGGCGGTGCCGATGGACCAACTACTATCTATCTGACCAATAGGCTAGCCCCTCATTTCATCGGGGCTACCGCTGTAGCTGCCTATACCTATATGGCACTGGTACCTATTATCCAGCCCCCGGTTATAAAATTGCTCACCACTAAGAAGGAGCGAGGGATATATATGAAACCGCAGCTACGCCCGGTGTCTAAGGTTGAAAAGATCTTCTTCCCGCTAATTGGTACTATTATAATCATCCTACTGGTGCCTAAATCAGCCCCCCTTATCGGCATGTTTATGTTTGGTAACCTGCTATATGCCTCTGGAGTTACTGAGAGACTGGCGGATACTGCGGCTAACGCCTTTATGAATATACTTACCATTCTCCTTGGCCTGTCCGTTGGTGCCATTATGAGTGCTGAGGCTTTCCTCAAGCCTGAGAGTTTAATAGTATTTGTTCTAGGCGTCATTGCCTTTGCTACCTCTACTGCCTTTGGCGTGATACTGGCCAAGTTGATGAACCTTTTTTCTAAAGAGAAGATTAATCCAATGATAGGTGCCGCTGGTGTATCAGCAGTGCCAATGTCAGCCAGAGTGGTCCAGAGGATGGGACAGCAGGCAAACCCCAGAAACTTCTTGCTGATGCACGCTATGGGGCCTAATGTTGCCGGAGTCATCGGCACTGCCACCGCCGCCGGCATATTTTTGGGTATGGTGGGCTAAACTAGCTGTTTTACTTTAACCCAAGTTGCCCTTGTTTTATTGCTTAAAATCGGGTAAAGTCGGTTTATGGACAAATCAGGTAGATCCCGCGCCAGGACTATTTTTGTCTGTCAGCAGTGCGGTAAGGAAAGCCTTAAGTGGCTGGGGCGTTGCCCTAATTGCCAGGAGTGGAACAGCTTTATAGAAAAAACAGTAGTGGCTCCCACTACTTCTCTTCGGTCTATTCCCCCAGTTAACCCACCCCAAGAGCTATCTCAGGTCGTTATTAAGGCGGCAGACCGCCTTTCACTTCCCCTGAATGAGTTTAACCGAGTGCTAGGTGGAGGATTGGTATCTGGTTCCCTGGTGCTCATCGGTGGCGACCCCGGTATTGGCAAATCTACCCTCTTGCTTCAGGTTTCAGCTTTGGTGGCGCAAATGCAGGGTAAGGTGGTTTATGTTTCTGGTGAAGAAACGCAACAGCAGATTAGGCTCAGGTCAAAGCGTCTGAGGGTGAAGGGTGAGAAGCTTTACCTCCTGGCCGAGACTGACGTAGATGTTATCCTAAACCAGATTGAGGAGCTATCACCCAGCCTGGTGGTTATTGATTCCATTCAGGCTGTCTACCTCCCGGAATTGGGTACAGCACCAGGTAGCATAACTCAGGTGCGAGGGTGCACCCAGCGGCTTATGCACTGGGCAAAGCTCAATGCAGTGCCCATTTTAATTGCCGGGCATGTAACTAAGGATGGGGCTATTGCCGGTCCCCGGGTTCTAGAGCACATTGTTGATGTTGTTCTTTATCTTGAAGGTGAGCCTTTTAGCACTTATCGGATGCTGCGTTGTGTGAAAAATCGCTTTGGCTCGGCCAATGAGCTGGGCGTCTTTGAGATGAAGGAGCAAGGTCTGGTGGAGGTGGCTAATCCATCGCAGGCATTCCTGTCGCAGCGATGGGGTGAGGCTACAGGCTCAACGGTAGTGTCTACCCTTGAAGGTAGTCGTCCCCTGCTGGTAGAGATTCAAGCCTTGACTAATCCCACCAGTTTTGGCTTACCACGACGCACCCCTAATGGGGTTGACTTCAATCGGTTGCTGCTGGTGGCGGCGGTGCTAACCAAGCAAGCGGGCTTAAGGCTCGGTAATCAGGATATTATGGTTAATGTTACCGGTGGGCTTAAGATTGGCGAGCCGGCGGCTGATTTGGGCATTGCTCTAGCTATTGCCTCTAGCTTCCGTGGCGTAGGGATTGACTCGCAGTTGGTAGCAGTGGGAGAGTTAGGGTTGAGTGGTGAATTAAGGGCCGTTTCTCAACTGGACAGGCGGGTGAATGAGGCAGCCAGACTGGGCTTCAAGCGCTGCTTAGTGCCTAAAGTCGGTGCCGGGGTCAGTCCAGTCCCCAAGGGCATTGAGCTTGTCCCGGTCAGCAGTGTGAGGGAAGCGATAAAGGTAGGGCTGGTTAAGGGGAAGGCAAGAGGCGATGAGGCTTAAGAAAAACTTGCTGAAAGCATCTCCTTACTTTGCAGCCATTCTAGCAGGATTCATATTTTATTTCGTTGGACTAAAACTAAGCGGAAATATTAAAAGTCTTTTTGTAAGTATTTCCGCTGCCTTTTTTGCGATACCCCTCATATATCTGTTTTATCAGGTAGCACAGAACCTTTCTAAAAAAAGGCTTAATAAAGAAATATTTGATTATGCGAAAATGCAAGTTGATAGGGAGATACTATCAATAATCAATCAACTGCATAAAATTGTATATCCTCTCGAAGAAAGAGAATTTTCAGAAATAGGCGTAAATGAGTTTCTTTCTCTTGAAAAAGATGATATTAAGGAAATCTTATCTAAAAATGAATATTTGGGTTTTCAAATATTTAAGAAATGGGAAGTAAGTGAAGAAAACCTACACGCTATCTTGGAGAACTCATTTATTATTGCAAGATTAGATGACGACCAGATAATATCCATAATATTGATGATTAAGAGTCTACGGTATTTAGAAAGCATACAGAAAAGTGAGGAATTGTATGTTCAAACAGACAAAAAAACTACTTCATATAAAATTATAGCTGGTAAAGAACTAAACGAAGATAATATTAAGTTTCCCGACAGATATTTGTTATTAAAAGATTTAGGCGATAACAAATCTTTAGTAGCTGACTTTGGCGATTTCCCGCTATATAATGTAATCAAACTTCTACAAGTGTTTATAATAAATGAGGAATATTTGGAACTCTACGCTGATGGTATCTTTAACCTAATAAGGGGAAGCAATAACTGGCTCGACTTAACAGGTGGAGAATTCGTTATTGACCTTAAAATGTTTCGACAAAAGTCTATTTCTAAGTAACCAGTGGAATAACACAGATAGAGCGAAGAGGCTCGTTATTGCCCCTTCTCGTATTTGGCAGTTGCCTTGGTTTTTATTCCGCCTCTTTCCTTGTATTCTGCTTCTACCACCATTGAGGCAGGCTGTAAGAGTTGCACTAAATCTTTAAGGATGCGGTTTACGGCATGCTCCTGCAGTATTCCCACATTTCGGTAGGAGGTCAGATAATATTTCAAAGATTTGAGTTCTACTAGAGAATCGTGTGGAACATAGCGTATCATTAATCGGGCAAAATCAGGCAAACCAGTCCAGGGGCAAACGGCGGTAAACTCCTCAGTCTCGTAAACCACCTCAGTTGCCGATTCAGGATAGTCAAAAGGGATAGCTTCAAGCACAGTGGTGTCAATTGCCTCTTCCTGCTGAATGTCAAATCGCTTTGATGTATATTTATCCGCTGCCACTTATATTTCCTCCATATTGTCGTTAGATATTTTAACATTATTTGAAATCTAAGGCTAATATGTGTAAACTCAACCTCAAAACATGAAGGGGGCACTTAGGAGTGAGGAGGTAGACTATGAGACGAAGTATTATTCTTATCATTGTAGCTTGTTTGTTTATAGGTGTGGGGGGCGGTTATGGTACAGGATACATAATATATGAGCCTAAAATAAAGAGCTATGAGGTTCAAGTTTCTGAGCTTACACCACAGGTTTCCAACCTAGAGCAAACTGTTTCCAGCCAAGAAGCTCGAATCTCTACACAAGAAACTCAAATCTCTAGTCTAGAATCCGAGAGGTCTAGTCTACAAAGGGACTTGAGCAGAGCCCAGGCACAAACACAGGTCTACAAAGAACAAGTGACTGGTCTGGAATCGCAGCTATTAAGCTCACAAAAACGACTAGATAACATACTAGGGGTCACAGTAATTCAGTATTACCAATGGGATTATCAATGGGAAACTTGGCAATGGAATTTGTCGATACCTCTATCAGTTTATGTTGAATACCTAGAGAGACCAAGACCTCAGTCGTCGTCTGATTATGTTGATATGGCTAAAGACCCCAAAGATGACCAATATATTGACCAGATGGTGCAGCAAATAAATAATGCGGTGCTCAAAGAAACCCTTACCGAGGTTCAAAAGCTCAACTTTGTGACGGCTTTCGTTCAGAGCTTGCCTTACACATCTGACATAGAGACTACACCTTATGACGAATATCCTCGATACCCGGTGGAAACACTTTTTGATAGAGGCGGGGATTGTGAAGATACGTCAATACTAGTTGCTGCTCTTCTCGATAAGATGGGCTACGATGTGGCTCTTCTCTTGCTACAGGATGCTCAACACATGGCTGTAGGTGTTTCGATGTCTGGTACCTATGGGTCTTACTATGAGTATGATGGTAAACAGTATTTCTATTTGGAAACGACTGGTGAGGGCTGGGAAATAGGAGTGATTCCTCCTACTATTACTGAGACAAGGGCTGATATTTATCCCTTAGGAAGTTAATATTGATTAGAAAAAATAACCAACAAAAGGTAGGAGCGGTTATTGTGGCTGCTGGTAGTAGCCAGCGGATGGGTGGAGTGGATAAAGTGTTTGCCCAATTAGGCGGGAGGCCTGTTTTAGCCAGGGTGATTGATGTCTTTCAAAGATGTGACTCTATTGACCAGATTATTGTTGTCCTGAGCAGGCTAAACCTTGAGCGGTGCCGGCAGTTGATTGCTGAGCAAGGGTGGTCGAAGGTAGTTGACGTCTGTCTTGGAGGCAAGCGGCGACAAGATTCAGTGGCTGCTGGTCTTGGCCGACTCAGTAATTGTGACTGGGTGGTGATTCATGATGGAGCCCGACCATTAGTAACGGTGGATTTGATTGAGCATGGGTTGGAAGCGGCTAGGGAAACTGGCGCTGCAATTGCCGCTGTTCCGGTTACTGATACCATTAAGGTGGTGGGAGATGATAGAATAGTCCACCAGACGCCACCACGTCAAAATCTATGGGCAGTACAGACCCCACAGGTATTTCGCATCAATATAATCGCTGAAGCCCATCGTCAGGCGAAGAGCGAGGTATCTGATGATGCGACATTGGTAGAGCAGTTGAGTTATAAGGTTAAGCTTTATATGGGCTCTTATGATAATATAAAAATAACTACCCCCGATGACCTGGCTTTAGCTGAGTGGATGCTAAATCATAGGCAGGGATAGCTCCTTTAATCAATATGTCCTCATTGTTAATCCAGGCTTCAATCCGCAATGCTTCAAGTGCTAACCTCTTATCAGCATAGGTGAAATTAGTCAGGTTTTCGCTTGCCAGTTCACAGAAATGCTTTGTTTGAACGTTGCGTGGTAAAATGGGTACTGCGTAATGGTAATTAGAGCGTTTATATGGCCTAATGCGGACAATGGTTGCTGCTCTGGGAGAAATACCAAGCCGGACAGGGGCAAGTATTTCAAGCATTGTGGTCAAAAATTCTGAGAAAAAATAAAATAAATTATTACAAAAATGATAAAAGAGGTTATAGATAATGATGTATTTACTATCATGATTAATTAGCCAGAATACACTTTATATTCATTGAGGAGGGAAATGTGAAACCGGAAGAATTTCAGGCAGGATTGAACGGTGTTATCTGCGAGGCTTTTACACCCTACAAAGCGGATAACCCTTGGGAAGTAGATCACGATGCATTACGGCAAAACTTAAAGTTCTTGATTAAAAATGGGGTGAGATCTGTTACTCTCACAAGTAATGGCGGCGAGTGCCCCGGGCTAGAAGATGAGGAGCGGATGGCAGTCTGGAAGACGGCGGTTGACGAAGCAAAAGGGAAACTACTGCTTATTGCTGCCAACGGTCACTATAGTCAAAAAGGAGCCCTAGCACTAACGAAATACGGTGAGAAAATTGGCGTCGATGGTTTTATGACAATTGCACCCTCCTATCGTGTATATAACTCGGAAGGGCTATACCGTTACTACAAAGAGATTGCCGAGTCTACTAGCCTGGGGGTTATAGTTTATAACAACCCACCATATGCCAAGGTGAACATTACTCCAGCCCTTATGGATAAGCTGGCACAAATTCCCAATATCGTCGGCCTTCAAGAAAGCGCCGGCGACATGGACCAGTTCTATTCGGTGTTAAGGGTTATGGGAAAGTACCATAAACCGGTAATTGGTATGGGAGAGAGCTGGTACTTAATCGGCAGCATCGTCAGCGATGCTTCGACAGGCTTCCTCAGCCTCACCACCAACTGGTGGCCGGAAGGAGTTACGATGGCAGGTAGTGCTATCGAGAAAAAGGATATACCATCTGCAGCTAGTTACTTGCGTAAGATGACGCCGTACGTAACTATGATGGCGCGTATTGCCAAGTTACGCCAACACAGTTGGCTCGCCGTAAGCAAGGAGCCGATGGACATGATCGAAGGAGTGAAAGGTGGGTTGGTGAGGTTGCCACTAACACCACTAACTGATGCAGAGCGAGCCGAGCTAAAGGGAATCCTTATGGGTCTGGGCTTGAAACTCAGAAAGTAACCGGACAAGGCAATTCATAATAAGGAGGAAAACATGAAACCACAGGAATGTATGGAGAAGCTCAGAGGAGGCCCTTATATGCATCTGTTTACATGTTATAAACCAGACAACGTCTGGGAAGTAGACCATGAGGCAATGCGATCTAACCTGAGATATATGATTAGAAACGGGGCCAAGGTTGTTGATGCTACAGGTGGCGTCGGTGGCGAATGGCCCTTCTTGACTGATGAGGAGCGTAGTGAATGCTGGAAGGACGTGGTTGTCGAAGGCAAAGGGAAAGTCGTCTGTATCGCCTGCTGCGGTCACAGCAGCACTAAAAAAGCCGTAAAAATAGCACGATTTTGTGAGAAGATTGGCATCGAGGGCCTTATGATGGTTGCGCCCTTTGGCCAAACGCCTGACGAGGAAGGGCTATACCAGCACTACAAGAAGATTGCCGAAGCTACTAGCCTTGGAATTATTGTCTATAATAGCCCGGTAAGTACTCACAGGGCAAACGTTACGCCGGCCGTTATGGAGAGGCTGGCGCAGATTCCCAACATCATCGGTATCAAAGAAGCATCATATGATATGGACCAGTTGCTCGCGCAAATAAGGGTTATGGAAAAATACCATAAAGTGGTGGTTTCCGGAATGGGAGATGAGTTTTACGTGGTAGGCGCCCTGGCAAGCGATGTCGTTGTGAGCTCCACCAATCCCGCGGCTACCTGGGATCCGGTTGGCGTTATAGAGTTTCATAATGCTGTTCAAAGAAGAGATATGGCGGCTATTGCTCGTTCATTCCGTAGATTTGATCTGATGCGTGATTTCGCACAAAGCGTAAGGCGAACACACCCGAATACCTTTCCCCAGAAAGCGGCGCTGGATTTCGTCGAAGGAGTAAGAGGCGGAGCCGTCAGACCTCCACTAGAAGAGCTAACCGAAGCGGAGCGCTCTCAGCTGAGAGCAGTCCTGGTCAAGATGGATCTGAAGCTCAAGAAATAAACCCGGCTGGTTCTGCCAAATAGAGTGTAATGTGCCGCGTCCATCTCGGATTCCACTTTACCCACTAAACAAGCCTGACAAAAGTAAGAGGAAATCTTGTCTCTCTCAATGTCGAAGTAAGTAGGTTTACTATTCATTGCCAACCCCCTTGCTAATGGGTATACTGAAGGGGAAGACTTGGGTTATATTGTATCCACTTGGCTTTAGCTGAGATTCTATGGCAAAAACATGGGAAATAAGATACGCATTGGCATAGGTTATGATGTTCATCCTCTGACCCCGGGGCGTAAACTAGTGCTGGGGGGAATAAATATACCATTTGATAAAGGACTTAGCGGTTGGAGTGATGCCGATGTACTCATCCATGCTGTTATGGATGCTCTTCTGGGGGCAGCAGCTCTGGGTGATATTGGTAGTCATTTCCCTCCCGGTGAGCCACAATATAAGGATATCTCTAGCCTGATCCTGCTTGAGAGGGTAAGGGATGAGTTGAAGGAGCATGGCTGGCAGGTAGGTAATGTTGATGCTACTATTGTAGCTGAGCAGCCAAAACTGAGAAATTTCATTGATGGTATGCGGCAGCAGCTTAGCCAGATACTGCGTATTGACGTTGGTCAGGTAAGCGTGAAGGCTAGCACCTCAGCCCGGTTAGGCTTTGTTGGCCGAGGAGAAGGGATAGCCGCTTTCGCCGTAACCTTGATAGAAGCTATTTCAAGTTAGATGAATTGAGTAGTGTTTAGTGAAATGATAAGTCAAATAAGTGACTTAATCTGCTTTAGCGGGATATTGAACTGAAGAAACACTTGGCTATGGTAGAAGGAAGCAAAGATGAAAGTATTTAACACTCTATCTGGGCAGAAAGAGGAGTTTTTGCCCCAAGGCGATGAAGTTAAAATGTATGTCTGTGGGGTTACTCCCTATGATGACTGTCATATTGGTCACGCCATGAGCTATATCATCTTTGATGTTATTAAGCGCTATCTCCAATTTCGTGGCTATAAGGTGAAGTACGCGCAGAATATCACTGATATTGACGATAAGATTATAGACCGGGCTAACAGGCTTGGTATTTCCACCCAGGACTTAGCCAAGAAATATACTGATAGCTATTTTGAGGATATGGATGCCCTAAATATCGGTCGGGCTGATATTTACCCCAGGGCTACTAAAGAGATACCGAAGATTATTGAGGTGGTGCAGGGACTGATAGATAAGGGGTATGCTTATCCAGCAGGAGGCAGTGTCTATTTCAGGGTAAGGAGTGTGGCTGACTATGGCAAGCTGTCTCACCGCAGTTTGAAATCCATGATGGCTGGAGAAGGCGTCATAGGCGAGGAAGAGAAGGAGCATCCAATGGATTTCGTCCTGTGGAAGACGGCCAAGCCGGGTGAACCCTCGTGGTCAAGTCCGTGGGGGCAGGGTAGACCCGGTTGGCATATTGAGTGCAGTGCTATGTCACTGAAATATTTGGGCGATACCCTTGATATTCATGGTGGAGGACAGGACCTGGTCTTTCCCCATCACGAGAATGAGATAGCTCAGTCGGAGAGCTTTACTGGCGTTAAGCCCTTTGTAAAATACTGGCTGCATAATGGGCTGGTGCAGTTAGGTGAAGAGAAGATGAGTAAATCTCTCGGCAACCTGGTAACAATTAAGGAGACATTACAGAAATACAGCGCTGGTGCCATCCGTATCTTCATCCTTAGCTTGTATTACCGCGGGCCTCTTACCTATTCGGAGGAGGCGTTGGGGGCGGCAGAGAGTGGTGCTGAGAGATTAGCGCGAGTGATTTCCAGGGATGGTTCAACTGGTGGCATAGGGGAAGCTCTTGATGCTAAGCCTTATTATAATCAATTTATTGAGGCAATGGACGATGATTTCAATACCCCCCAGGCACTGGCTGCTCTGTTTGATTTAGCTCGTGAGATTAATAGGGCTGGTGAGGCTGGACTTGGTACTGCCGAAGCACAGCAGACACTGTTAAAGTTAGCTAATATACTGGGGCTGACCCTCAAGCCGCTGGAGAAACTACCTCTGGATGCCAAACCCTTTATTGATTTATTACTAGAGTTTCTGCCTTTAATCGAGAAGCCGTTACCCACTGAGGCTGAACCCGCCATAGAGCTTCTGATTTCCACCCGCACCCAGCTACGTGAAGCCAAGCAGTGGCGGCGTGCTGATGAAATACGAGCCAAACTGGCTGAGTTGGGCGTAGCTTTTGAGGATACCCCTAAGGGGACAGTATGGAAGCATAAGAGGTAGCTCTTGATTTGGGGCAGTGACGGGTTATAATAAGACTTCTCGGGAGGTGAAAATATGCAAAAGGCAGCTTTTATTCTGATTGGTCTTGGGATATTATCCTTGATTGGCGTGAGTGTCAGATTCTTTTTTATGGCGGCTGAGATTCCGCTGTACATCAGGATACCAGTTGGTGCTGTTGGGGGTGGGGCGCTAATTCTTATTGGGTTAGCTATTAAAGACAGAATGGAGCAGGCTAAAACAGATAAATTTGGAGGGGTTGATTCATGATTATTACTACTTCAAATCAGATAGAAGGCAAGAAAATTGTTAAAACTATAGGCTTGGTGAGGGGCAGCACTATTAGAGCCAGGCATATGGGCAGGGACATTATGGCTGGGCTGAGAAGTCTAGTAGGTGGCGAAATAACTGATTATACCAAGATGATGGCTGAGTCCAGAGAGCAAGCTCTTCAACGGATGACAACCGATGCTGAGAAGCAGGGGGCTAATGCCATAATTGGGGTGAGGTTTACCACCTCAATGATAATGCAGAATGCCTCTGAGATACTTGCTTACGGAACCGGCGTGGTATTGCAATAGTCATAAACTCTAGTTGCTTGGTTTCTTCCATAGTTACTTCTTATGAGCTTGAACCACATGTTTTTGCCAGCGTTTCTCGTGTACATAAACAGCTCATTTAGTACAGTAGTAGATATGGGTTCTAGCTTTCTTTCTGCAAGCAGGACAATTCACTGGCTACCTCCTACTTTTTATCTTATTCTTACCTCATCACCTACCTCGGCATTAAGAAAGGCACAGGCGTTGCCCCCTTTTAGAGATACCTCCAGGTATCCGCTACTGCCGATGAGGGCTAACAACTTCTCACCTTCACCATAGGTGCGACTTAACCCTGAAATGAGCTGATTGCCAACCTCAATAGTTACTGTCTGGTTTGTCTGTGGCAGGTCAGTGATCTTGATGTTGGTAATCAAATTGCCAAAACCATCAATGTGGAGGATGTGTCCCACAAGCGAACCATCCGGCGCTCGATATGGCTGGGGCAGCGGTAGCACCATAACTGAGGATATTGTTTCACCAAAGTCTGTCAGTGGAAAGCCCAAGGAAAGACGAGCCGCTACCGGGGCAAAAATATCACGGCCATGGAAGGTAAGGCTAACCGGGGAGCGCCAGAATTGAGGTTTAGTGATAGTAATTGCCTCTACCTCTGGTGGGAGTTCTCTTTGTCGATTGGTGTCACCCTCCGTGGGCTTAGCTGAAGATTGCTGTATAACATAACTCAGGACACCATTATCAGGGGCAACAAAATCGGCCGATGGTGTTCTCAGGATAATAGCTCGTCGTTTGGTGCCAACCCCGGGGTCAACTACCACCACATGGATCGTTTTCTGGGGGAAGAATTGGTAGGCTGCGCTCAGGATAAAGGCGGCTTGTGGAATATTCTGAGGTTTGATAGTGTGGCAAATATCAACCAACTTTGCCTCAGGATTAATGCTGAGTATTACCCCTTTCATGGCCGCTACATAGGCGTCAGTCAAGCCAAAGTCGGTGGTCAAGGTTATTATGGCGCCCATAATTATTCCTGACTCTTACCACAGCTGAGTGTTAGCTAATGATGAGGGTTATTATAGAGACAACGATGAAGAGAACTGCTAGGACAATGGTAAACTGAAACAGTGTCTTTTCTAGGCCGCGTTTGGTTCGGTAGACAGTATCAGCCTGGCCAAAGATGCCCCCTAGCCCCCCACCTTGAATCTGAAACAGGATAACTAGTATCAAAGTTATAGACAGCACAATCTGAATAATATTAAGATAATTTGGCACTTATTCTTCCCTCAGCTTTTCCTTTAGTAATTCGTTTACCAGTTTTGGATTGGCACGACCTCGGGTAGCCCTCATCACTTGCCCGACGAGAAACTTCAGAGCCGTCTCCTTCCCTGCTTTAAAATCAGCCACCGCTTTAGTATTTAAGTTTATCACTTCGATGACTGTGTTTTCAATCTCCTTGGCATCGCTGATTTGGCTTAGTCCCTCTTGGGAAATAATATCAGTGGCTTGCTTTCCACTGTTAAACATCTTCTCAAACACAGGTTTTGCGGTTGTACCAGTTACCTCGCCTTTCTCTATCAAATCCAATAGGTTGACGAACCTCTCAGGATCGACTCTGCTTCTAAATTCGGTTACATCAGTATTTTCCGCATTCATTAAGCTACTGGCTTCGCCTAAGAGCCAGTTGCTTGCCATTTTGGCCTTATCGCCAAAAAGTCTATTGAATTCTTCGTCTATTTTTTCCCTGTCCGTACGCTTTTTAAGTGTTTTCATATATCTTTCTATGCGGTGTTTTTCTATGTTCATAGAGTCCTCAAAGTAGTCAGCCATTACCCTGGAGCTGGTAAGCAGATTGGCATCATAGAGGGGTAAGCCGTATTCAGCCAGAAATCGGTCGCGCCTGGCTTCAGGTAACTCAGGGAGTTTTGCCCTTATTCCTTCCACCCATTCCCGATTTAATACTAACGGGGGAAGGTCTGGCTCAGGGAAAAAGCGGTAGTCATGAGCATATTCTTTACTGCGTTGTGACACTGTTTTCCCTGTCTCCTCTACCCAACCCCTGGTCTCTTGGGTAAGCCTCCTGCCTTCGGCTACGGCTTTTCGTTGCCGTTTGGCTTCATACTCCAGAGCGCCGTAGACTGCCTTGAAGCTGTTCATATTTTTGACCTCCACCTTAGCCAGGGGTTCCGAACTGTTCTCAGGGCGAATACTGATATTAGCATCACACCTGAAGCTTCCCTCTTCCATATTTCCTGTAGATACACCTAGGTACTGGAGTATACCGCGTAGTTTTATCAGGTATTGCCTGGCTTCCTCCGGGGAGCGCAGGTCAGGTTCACCGACAACCTCCATTAGTGGTACCCCCGCTCGATTAACATCCACCAGGCTGTAAGCTTCTCCCTGTGGAGGGGTATGGTGTATTAGCTTGGCTACATCCTCCTCAAGGTGAACACGGGTTATGTCCACCCTCTTCTTTTCACCATTAACTTCAATGTTAAGCCAGCCCCCCTCTCCGAAGGGAGCATCATACTGTGAAATCTGATAACCCTTCATTAAGTCGGGGTAGGGGTAATTCTTACGGTCAAACTTGGTATATTCGGAGATAGTGCAATGTAGGGCTAGAGCCGTCATTATGGTATATTCTACTGCCTGCTGATTAATAGTAGGCAGAACCCCAGGCATCCCTAGACACACTGGACAGACATGGGTATTGGGTGGGGCACTGGTATAGCCAGTACTACAGCGGCAAAACATCTTGCTCTTGGTCAGTAGTTGAGCATGAACCTCTAAACCGATAATGGTCTCAAAATTCATAGCGCATTCAGTATAACAATATTGCTGGTGCCTGACAAGGAAGATATTCTGTTGGGAACCTTGCTGCTTATAGGTAAATCAGTGGCAGAGCCTAGAAATCCTAGTTGCATTAGATTATAATAAGAGCCATATGTGATGGTGGGAATACCATCTTCAAAATGAGGGTAGCATGAATATAGAAAAATTAAAGACTTCGGTCGTAGATGAGGTGGATACTCGTCGCCAGCAGCTTAGTGAGCTTAGTCTAAAAATCCACTCTAACCCCGAGTTAGGTTTTCACGAGGTTAAGGCGGCTGCCTGGTTGACTGAGTATCTGGAGGAAAACGGTTTCTCTATAGAACAGGGTATCTGTGAGCTACCAACCGCTTTTAAAGCAAGCTATGGACAGGGGAAACCGGTTATTGCTCTTCTGGCTGAGTATGATGCCTTGCCTAACCTTGGTCATGCCTGTGGCCATAATCTAATAGCTACCTATGCTGTTGGTGCTGGAGTTGCTTCTAAGCCAGCTATTGACCGCTTTGAGGGTAGTATTCTCATTATTGGCACACCGGCTGAGGAGCTATATGGGGGTAAGGTAATAATGGCTGATAGAGGAGCCTTTGATAATTTGGATATAGCTATGATGGTGCATCCGGGGGTGCGTGATGTTGCCACCGTTCGCAGCCTTGCCTGCCAAACCCTGGATATTGAGTTCTTTGGTAAAGCGGCTCACGCTGCTGCCCGACCGGAAGAGGCTATAAATGCCCTGGAAGCAATGTTGCAGTCATTCAATGCTATAAATTCTCTCAGGCAGCACATTAAAGATAAAGCCCGCATTCATGGCATTATTACTGATGGTGGAGAAGCAGCCAATATTGTCCCCGCCCATAGCGCTGGGAACTTTCTCGTGCGTGCCGAGGATAGTGCTTATCTTGATGAATTAAAGCAGAGGGTTCTAAATTGCTTTACTGGCGCTGCTACCGCCACTGGTGCTCGCCTGGAGTACAAGTGGGCAGACATACAATATGCTCCCATGCGGAATAACCTAACTCTGGCTCAGTTGTTTACTCAAAACATGCAGTCTCTGGGACGCAAGGTGCAATTTCCTGAACCCGGTGAAGGTCTTGGTAGCACTGATATGGGTAACGTCAGCCAATTAGTACCCAGTATTCACCCCTTCGTCGCTATAGCTCCACAAGAAGTATTACTCCATTCACCCCAATTTGCTTCGGCGGCTGTCTCAGAGGTGGGCATCCGTGCTCTTACTGATACCGCCAAGGCGCTAGCGATGATAATTGTTGATTTGGTAGCTAATCCCAAAATGGTTAGCAAGGTTAAAGAGGAATTTCAGCAAGAAAAATGATTAGAATAGGCATTCCCAGAGCTTTACTCTACTATCAGTATTACCCGATGTGGAAGACCTTCTTTCAGGAATTGGGGACAGAAGTGGTGGTTTCATCACCAACCACTCAGACTATGCTGTCCTCAGGCGCATCTCGGGTAGTAGCCGATACCTGTCTGCCAGTAAAGGTTTTTTGTGGTCATGTTCTTTCTTTAGTAAAGGAATGTGACTATATCTTTATCCCTGCCATCCGCAGTGTGCAAAGGCGGGTTTACAACTGTGCTAAGTTTCTTGGTTTGCCTGACATGACCAAAGCTGTCATCTTTGAATCACCTCCCATCTTAGATATAGATATAGATGTCAATAGGGGAAAGCGTGTTCTGTATCAGGCTATTTACAAACTGGGGCGGCATTTTGCCTGGGCCCCTTTTAAGGTCAGGCAGGCCGGTATAGCTGCTTGGCAAGCTCACCTGAACTACCGAGAGCTAATGTCCAGTCATAGCCTGGCACCACCACAGGCGATAGAAAAAATGTTTGATTTGCCTGAGGCAGAGCCAAAGACACATTCCAGTCACTCAACTTTAACCCAGACTACCATTGCCATTATTGGTCATCCCTATCTTCTTTATGATGAACATATAAACCACCGCATTATCCATCGATTGGAACAGACTGGTAATAAGGTATTAACCCCGGAGATGCTCACGACGGAGGAACTTGAATCAGCTATAGTTAAATTGGTGGACAGAGCCTATTGGACATACGAGGAAGAAGTGGTAGGTGCTGGAGGGCACTACTTGGAGAGCGGAGTCGATGGCGTCATTGGTATAATGACTTTTGGCTGCGGGCCCGATTCACTAATGATGGACGTGGTGCGGCGGCAAGCTAATAGACTAAAAACCACTCCGTTTATGAGCCTTACTCTGGAAGAGCACACTGCTGAAGCCGGAGTAATTACTCGGTTGGAAGCCTTTCTTGATATGATATACAGAAGGAAAAGGAAACAGGTAGAAGTATGCGTATAGGCATGCCCCATATGGGTAATATAGTTATACCCTTTAAGGCTATGTTTCAAAGGCTGGGTGTTGACTATGTAATACCACCAGTCAATACCCAACGCACCCTGTCCCTAGGTGTCAAGCACTCTCCGGAAGGATTATGCATTCCTTTCAAGCTGATTCTGGGTAACTTAATTGAATCCGCTGAACTTGGAGCAGATACCATGCTAATGATTGGCGGCTATGGTATTTGCCGCCTGGGCTACTATGCTAAAGTGCAGGAACAAATTCTTCATGATCTGGGCTATGACGTTGAAATGATTCGGCTAGGAGTTTCGGAACAGAAGTTTTTTGGCTTACTGAAAATGATTAAACGCCTATCAAATAATGCCCCCTGGACTAAAATTGTATCCGCCATCCGCTTTGGTCTGGCTAAATTGAATGCCCTGGACAGGATAGAGCGAGTAGTGCAAAAAGTGCGTGCTGTAGAGCAAGTAAAAGGGACAGCTAATCGGTTATTGGCTAAAGCTGTTAAGGCTATTGACCAAGCTGATGATTATAATACCCTTAATGAAGTGCGGATGGATTATATTGACCGGCTCAATCAAATAAGCAAGGATGGTCAGACTCAACCACTGGTAGTCGGTATCACCGGAGAAATTTATGTATTGCTGGAGCCTTTCTCCAATCTAGATGTGGAGAGTGAGTTAGGCAAGCTAGGGGTAGAGGTAAGACGGACAGTCTTTCTTTCTGAGTGGACTAAGTTCAGTTTTTTCCTCAATCCCTTGGGTATGAATGAGAAGGCAAGAATTCATAAAGCAGCTCTACCCTATCTTAAGCGTGATGTAGGTGGTGATGGTTGGGAATCAGTAGGGGAAAAGGTGCTTTACGCTAAAGAATATGATGGCTTAATACACCTGGCACCTTTTACCTGTATGCCTGAAATAATAGCTCAAAATATCATGCCGGCGACCAAAGAGAATATTCCGGTGCTAACCATTATTTGTGATGAGCAAATGGCTAAGCCAGGTATGTTAACCAGACTAGAGGCTTTTGTCGACCTGATGGAGTGGAAACGACGGGCGCAAAAGAACCACTGATGATTAGTAACAACATAGAGGAGATTCATGAAGACCTATTTAGGCATTGATGTTGGCTCAGTAACTACAAAGTTCGCTGTGCTGGGTGAGAATGATGAGCTTGTTACCAACATCTACTTGCCGACACAAGGTAAGCCTATTTTAGCGGTGCAGCAAGGGCTAAAACAAATTAAGCAACAATTGTCTAACAGTGCTGACATTTGTGGTGTAGCTACTACCGGAAGCGCCCGCTACCTGGCTGGAGTTATCGTCGGTGCCGATTTAGTTAAGAATGAGATTACCAGCCAGGCGGTGGCTGCCTTACAGTATATCCCCCAAGTGCAAACCGTTATTGAAATTGGGGGGCAAGATAGCAAGATTATTATTATTAGGGACGGAGTAGTAACTGACTTTGGGATGAATACTGTGTGTGCTGCTGGCACTGGTAGCTTCCTTGACCATCAGGCGCTGCGCCTCAATATGAACATTGAGGAACTCAGCCGGCGAGCACTGGATAGTCAGTCACCGGTGCGTATTGCCGGGCGATGCACAGTTTTTGCTGAATCAGACATGATTCACAAACAACAAATGGGGCATCGAACGGAGGATATTCTCCATGGACTGTGTCAAGCATTAGTACGTAACTACCTTAATAATGTTGGCATGGGAAAAGATATTCAACCCCCTATAGTATTTCAGGGTGGGGTTGCCTTTAATCAGGCTATAGTGAAGGCTCTTCAAGAAGAGCTTAATAATGAAATTATCGTTCCATCACACCATGAGGTCATGGGGGCAATAGGAGCTGCCTTACTGGTGCACGAAGAGATGGTAGATAGCCAAAATGGAAGCAAGTTCAAGGGGTTTGAGGTAAGTGAAGTAAAGTATCATACCTCCTCATTTGAATGCGAAGCTTGTCCTAATCTCTGTGAGATAGCCAAACTTTCTATTAACGGTCAGGCTCTGGCGCAGTGGGGAGGTCGTTGTGACCTGTGGGAGAGAAGTGCGGCTCATTAAAAATTTTAATCGAGGAAGTGGATGATAATTGCTGTTGATGCCACCGGTGGGGAACATGCTCCTCACCAAATAGTTAAAGGAGCCATAAAAGCAGCCCAAGAGTACAAAATAGAAATTGCTTTGGTGGGTAAGAAGGCTATACTTCATGTGCTGGCAGGTCGCTATATAAACAAACCATGGCTTACTATTGTTGATGCTAGTCAGGTTATCGGGTCTCACGAGTCGCCTATTGAGGCAATCCGTAACAAGCCAAAATCTTCAATAGTTGTCGGCACTAATCTGGTGAGAGACGGTGTCGCCTCAGCCTTTGTCTCCGCAGGCAACACCGGTGCCGTAGTCTGCTCTGCGCTTCTCAATCTGGGGAAGATAAAAGGCGTCGAACGTCCGGCTATAGGTAGTATCATTAACATCAGCGCTGCTGCGCCAGTTCTCCTTATTGATGCTGGAGCCAATGCTGATTGTCGGCCAAACCATTTAGTTCAATTCGCTCAGTTAGGCACTATTTATACTAAAGAGATTTTAGGCATCACTTCTCCTCGTGTCGCTCTGCTCAATAATGGCGAAGAGGAAACCAAGGGAAACCGCCTCGTTCAGGAAAGTTATAGCTTTCTTAAAAAGACCAATCTAAACTTTATCGGCAATATAGAAAGCCAGAATATATCAAGAGGAGTGACCGATGTCATTGTTACTGATGGCTTTACTGGTAATATAGTCCTTAAAACCCTGGAGGGATTAGGTGATACTTTCCTCAAGTTGCGAGACGTGGGGCAAGCATTATCCACGGCATATAATCTCCACGGGCGTGCTTTTCTACTTGATGTGGGACTAGGTTCCTTGGTTAAAAGGATAGACTATCGAGAATACGGTGGGGCATGTCTTCTGGGGGTAAATGGAAATATCATCATAGCGCATGGCCGTAGTCAAGCCAAGGCTATAAGGAATTCTATTGGCTTAGCCAAACAGAGTGTGGAATTAGGTATCTCCCAGTTACTCAAGGAGCAAAACTATGCAAATTACCGTCATAGATGATGGTAAAACTGAGAAATGTGAGGTTCGCTGTGGGATAGATTGGTCTTTAAAAGAAAATTTTACTCTGATAAATCGCCGAATTAAAGAGCGCTTCGGCGGCAGAGTAAAATTGGAGTACCTTGACCTGTCTAAATCTGGAACTGGCCGTGCCCTAGAATTGAACCAATTAGTCAAGGATGGAAATCTGCCCTTACCTTTACTGGTCATTAATGATGAGCCTAGAATTTCAGGGCAATTTGATATTCGCCACCTACTGGATGCTATAGATGCCGATATGGAGATTGGGGCACAATGTCGATAAACAACACTAATTATGAGGTCGTTATTATTGGTGGCGGTCCGGCTGGACTTACTGCCGGGCTCTATGCCTCAAGGGCCAGGCTCAATAGCCTGCTTTTAGAAAAGGGTTTGGTTGGCGGCCAGATAGTAAATGCTGAATTGGTGGAGAACTATCCTGGTTTTCCTGAAGGTGCCAGTGGCGTTGAGCTGGGTAAATTAATGCATCAACAGGCAACAAAATACGGGTTAAAAACTGTTACTGCTGAGGCTACTGGCATCGAGCTTCAAGGAGAGCAAAAAATAGTAAAGACCAGTGAAGGCGACTTTATAGCTAAAGCAGTGATTATAGCTGGTGGCTCTGAAAGATATAAATTGGGTGTACCTGGAGAGGAAAAGTTTACTGGTAAAGGGGTATCCTACTGCGCTATTTGTGATGCTGCCTTCTTCAGAGACCAGCCGGTAGCCATAGTCGGTGGTGGCAATGCCGCTATTACTGAAGCTTTCCACCTCACCAAGTTTGCCTCCAGGGTCACGGTGATACATCGCCGTAATCAGCTCCGTGCCAGCCGTATTTTACAGGAGAAAGCCTTCTCTGAACCCAAGATAGAATTCCTGTGGGATACTGTAGTTGAAGAAATTGAGGGCAAAGATGTAGTTGAAAGAATCAGGCTCCGTCAGGTAATAACCGGGGAAAAATCAGCCTTAGATGTAGCCGGAATCTTTATATCTGTTGGGCTTAAGCCTAATACCGATTACCTCAAGGGCATTTTGCCATTAGATACCTCTGGTCATATTATCACCAATGACAAGATGGAGACCGAGATACACGGTATTTTTGCTGCTGGTGATGTACGCTACAACTCGGCAAGACAGCTCGTAACTGCTGCCGGTGATGGCGCTACTGCTGCTATTTATGCCGAAAAGTTCCTCATCGAATAGGATAATGTCGTTTATCAATGTTAATTTGAAGAGGTGAAGTCTCTTCAAAATTCTTACCTTAAAGGGTGAGCTTGGATAAAAATTTCTTAAATTAACCTACCACTCCGTTGTTGGGTGAAGTATAATAATGAAAAGGAGGAAGTATGAAAGTCATTTTCCTGCAGGATGTGTCTAATGTGGCTCGGGCCGGTGAGGTGAAAGAGGTAGCTAATGGCTACGGACGAAACTTTCTTATTCCTCGGAAGCTGGCCCGGCTGGCTAACCAGGCAGCCATTAGTATCTTAGAGACGCAGTTAACAGCTAGAGTAAAGCGTCAAGCCCAAACAGAAAGTGAATTAGTTGAGCTAGCTAACCGTTTGGAAGGGAAAGAGGTTATCCTAAAGGCTCGGGCTGGAAGCAAGGACCGCCTGTATGGGGCAATTACCAGTGCTGATATTGCTGCTGAGTTAGAGAAAACTGATGTATTGGTTGTTGACAAAAGAAAGATAGAATTAGCCGAGCCTATTCATAAACTCGGTAGCTATGAGGTAGCCATTAGATTGGGTAAGGATATAATACCTAAAATAAAGGTTACGGTGGCAGAAGAGGAGACGGAGACGGAGAAGGAGAAGGGTGAATAGCGAAAAATTACCCCCACATGATATTGATGCTGAGGAAGCAGTAATCGGGTCGCTCTTGATAGATGGGGAGGCAATCTATAAAGTTGCCACCTTATTAGACCAGCGGGACTTCTACCATGAACAAAATCAATGGCTATACGGGGCGTGCCTATCACTTTACCAGCGTAACGAGGCTATAAACCAAATCACCGTAGCTCAAGAACTGGATCGGCAGGGAAAACTAGAAACATGCGGTGGGGTTGCCTATTTAAGCCACCTGATATCTATAGTCCCTACCTCTCTTGATATTGAGCACTATGCTCAAATTGTTTATCGCTTATCAGTTAGCCGCCATCTGATAAACGCTGCAGGTCAAATTGCGACTATCGGCTATGAGGCAGACCCTGATGTCGATACCAGCCTAGGTAAGGCAGAGGATATCCTGTTCAGGCTGCGCCATGGGCAGGCTTCCCGAGATTTCATCCATATCCGCCAGGTGCTAGACAAGTATTTTGAGCCCCCTCCTGCTCCGTCAGTAGAAGGCGGTGTTGAGGCAATCCCCTATGTGTTGTCAAATTTTGCTGGTTTGGATGAATTCTTAGGTGGATTTCAACGCTCCGACCTGATTATTGTTGCCGGCAGAACCAGCATGGGCAAAACCAGCTTCGCCCTGTCCATTGCCAGAAATGCGGCTGTGGAGCAGGGGGCCTGCGTGGCTCTGTTTAGCCTGGAGATGGCACGAGAGTCATTGATGCTACGTCTATTAGCCAATGAATCTGGAGTCAACTCAAGGCGGGTTCGTCTCGGGGGTCACCTTGATGAAGGAGAGGAGAAACGGATTATGGAGGCTACTGGCAGGCTATCTGAAACGCTAATCTATATTGATGACTCCCCTCAACTCCGGGTGGCAGAGATGCGGAGCAAAGCCCGCCGTCTCCGCTACGAGCGTAACATCGACCTCATTATTGTTGATTACCTGCAATTGATGCAGGGGGAAGACAGGAGAGAAAACAGAGTCCAAGAGATTGGCTATATCTCTCGTTCACTTAAGGCGCTAGCCCGCGACCTTAACGTGCCAGTAATCGCTTTATCTCAGCTAAGCAGACAGGTAGATTGGCGCGCTTCGCATCTTCCCCAGCTCTCCGACCTGCGTGAAAGCGGTAGCATCGAGCAGGACGCTGATATTGTGATGTTCGTCCACCGGGAGGAAGCCTACTATCCTACTATAGAGGACTGGCAAAACCAATACCCGGATAGAGAATATCCAAAAGAGATTGCCGATATTATAATTGCTAAACACCGCAATGGGCCGACCGGTCAAATAAAATTACGTTTCAGGCACAACCTGGCTAAGTTTGAAAGTATTACCAATATTGAAGAGCCGAGCTTATTATGAAGCAGTTTAGTGGTTTCCCAGCTAAAATGCAGTTTACACCTATACCCAATGTTTTCTTCAGCAGTCTGCTGTCACAGATTAGTGACATTGCTGAACTAAAGACAACCCTCCATATTTTTGAGTCACTTTATCGTAAGCGGGGTTATCCTCGTTTTACCATTTATAGAGAGCTGTTGAGTAATACCAGTCTGATGAACAGCCTCAGAGAGGGGACAAAACCACCTGATGAGGTACTACGTAAAGCTCTGGCGATGGCTATCAAGCGAGGGACTATCCTTCATGTAGCATTAGATAGAGATGGAGCACCAGAGGATGTTTATTTTCTTAATACTGAGTCTGATAGACAAATGGTGGCTAAAATTCAAAACGGCGAGCTTGACCTCCCTGGGCTAAAAACTGAGAGACACCCTTATGTTGACGTTGAGACCGAGGAACAACCTAACATCTTCACCCTTTATGAGCAGAACATTGGTATGCTAACCCCGATGATTGCTGAAGAACTGCGTGAGGTAGAGAAACTCTATCCTGAAGCTTGGATTAGAGATGCCATTAAGGAGGCGGTCAGCTTAAACAAACGGAGTTGGCGATATATTGCCCGGATTTTAGAGCATTGGGCATCAGAAGGTAGGAGTGATGGAACATATCAGCGAGATTCTAAAAAAACAGGGTCGGGTAAATACATCAAGCAGAGATACGGACACATGGTCCGGCGCTGAAGAAGAGGAAGCATCACCAAGTTTAAACTGTCCTGTTTGTAAAGGGGCAGGGTTTGTTCATCCTCTTCTACCCTCAGGAAAGCCTGATTTTAGCCGAGTTATTGCTTGTCGTTGCACCAAAGATGAACTGGAGAATGAGCGTCAAAGTCGCTTACGGCGATATAGCAACCTGGGCCCACTAACTCGCTTTACTTTTGACAACTTAGAACCACAAGGGAGAAGTGGGAATCCTAAGAATCAGGAGCAATTCAAACGGACTTATGAAGCAGCTAAGGCATTTGCTGCCGAACCTGAGGGGTGGTTAATCCTGGCTGGTCCCAGCGGCTGCGGCAAGACTCATTTAGCAGCTGCTATTGCCAACGAGCGTATTAGTCAAGGTTACCCCGCTTTCCATGTCACCACCGCTGACCTTTTAGACCACCTGCGCTCTACCTATAGTCCAGAAAGCGAAATACCCTATGATGCTTTCTTTAATCAGGTGCGTAATGCTCCACTACTGGTCTTAGACGATTTAGGAGCTCAAACCAGCACACCCTGGGCTAAAGAAAAACTGGACCAATTATTAACGCATCGTTTTAATAGCAAACTACCTACCGTGATTGTTACGATTATTCCTATAGAGCAACTTGAAGACCGAATGCGCACCCGATTAACTGACCCTGATTTGTGTCATATATATGTAGTTGAGGAAAAACAACCCTCATTAGAATATAGCTGGGGTCCAGAGTTTGAGTTGCAAAAAACCATGACCTTTGAAAATTTCGACTGGAGGCGAGTTAACCTGCTGCCGGAGCAGCGTGAGAACTTAGATCGGGTGTTCCACCTAGCTCTTGACTTTGCTAAATCACCTGATGGCTGGTTAGTTCTGCAAGGGGTTACTGGTTGTGGTAAGACTCATCTAGCAGCAGCTATTGCTAACTACCGTCTTCAAGCCGGTGATCTGGTCTTATTTGTAGTGGTGCCTGATTTCCTTGACCATCTGCGTTCTACCTTTAGCCCGGAGAGCAAGGTGTCCTATGATCAATACTTTGAAAAAGTGAAGAATGTCCCATTGCTCATCCTAGACGACTTTGGTGAACAGTCAACCACACCCTGGGCACAAGAAAAGCTCTATCAGGTTATCAACTATCGTTACAATGCTCGGCTAGCAACTGTAGTTACTATGCGTTGTACCACCGACGAAGTTGATGGCCCTATAAGTTCTAGATTTGTGGACCCAAAAATCAGCATGATATTCAATATCATTGCTCCCGACTATCGAACTGATGCAACATCTACCCGAAAGAAAATATCTCGCAGGGGCAGGAAAGAGCGCTGAATTTGCATAGCCAGAATTTATTTAGTGAAATAAATAAGTTTTTGCGCAGAAAGAATCTTCACTGATGATAAATCTTCCTGTCTTGGTACTGAATCAGAATTACCAGCCGCTTAATGTATGTCAAGTCCGACGGGCAGTGGTATTGCTTTATCGAAGTAAGGCTGAGATGCTGGAGAATGGTTCAGGTTTTATCCACTCAGCCAGTCATATTTTCCCGGTACCTTCCGTAATCCGGTTAGCTTATATAATTAAACGTCCTTGGCCTGAGAAAAAATTGACTCGCCTTGAGATTTTCAACCGTGACCAATACACTTGTCAATATTGTGGTAAGCAAACCCGGCAACTTACCTTAGACCATGTCATCCCGCGGTATCGAGGTGGGCAGCACACCTGGGAAAATGTGGTTGGCGCCTGTGTATCCTGTAATCGTCGTAAGGCAGGTAAGACTCCTCAGGAGGCCGGGATGAAATTAATCTGCCGTCCTTCCCTACCACGTAGTAACTACTTTTTTAGCATTCCCGGCCATTATCTACAAACCCGGGATGAATGGCAAAAATACCTGCCTCAGTAAGGGTGTTTATTAACTCTTCTTTTCTCTCTTAGGTGATTGTTTATTCTCAGTAGTAATCTCACTGAGGGGTAACTCTACGGTGGCCTCGCCCTCTAGCTTAACCAATACCGTCTCTTTCAGTGGGTTGCTCCCGACTACAGTGGCTATCCCCGAAGCTGTGGATACCCGCTGACCCTTCTTAGGTAATTTCTTCTTCATGGCTTGGTATTGTTCGTTTTCGTAGGTCAAGCAACATAGCAAGCGACCGCAAACACCTGAAATCTTCATCGGGTTAAGGGGTAAATCCTGCCCCTTGGCCATTTTAATAGAAACTGGAGCGAACTCAGACAAGAAACTCATACAACATAGCGGACGGCCACATCTGCCAAAGCCACCTATCAGCTTGGCCTCATCTCTAGGCCCTACCTGTCGTAGCTGCACCCGCGTTTTAAAACGCTTAGTTAGTTCACGAATCAGCTCGCGGAAATCAACCCTCTCAGCGGCACTAAAGAAAAAGGTGAGGCGGCTACCATCAAGGTTGTATTCAGCAGATAGTAGTTTCATGGGTAGATTTAGTTTGGCAATGAGCTTACCACATTCAGATAGTGCCTCTCTTTCCTTTCCCTTAAATTCTTGGGCACGCTCAATATCCTCAGGTTTTGCCTTATGCATTACTGGTTTCAACGGCGCCTCTATTTCATTAGCTAAGACCTGCTCGGGGGCAATGACCACCTGTCCCAACTCCACACCACGAGTTGTTTCTACTACCACACGGTTGCCTACTTCCAGCTCAATACCCGCTGGGTCAAAGTAATATACCCTACCGGCTCTCTTAAAACGGATTCCAACAATTTCAGTCATAATTTACCTCAAATTAGGCTGTGGGATTCCCCCACTACGCCTCTCTTTCTCAGGTATGCTAAGCATCAGCACTTCCAGCACCAGCCGTGGATTGGCATTCTGCCTAAGTTGCTTCTTAGCCGCCTGAATACTATTAATAAAAGCCTTTATTTGGGTCAGGTTATAGTCGTTTGCCATTTCACTAAGCGCGGCTAACCGGTCAACGTTAGTAATGGTATCACTGGAGCCTACCTTAACCAATAACAGGTCACGCCAGTAGTCAATCCACGAATCTAGCACGTCCTGAACCAATTCTCTATTTTGGCTAAACTGAGTTGCTAACTGGACAACATAAGCAAAACGCTCCTCATAATCAGCATTAATAATATCAAGTAATCCATCCAGCCTCTCGGTATACTGCTGGAGCAAACTATCGTCAACAGCCGCCGATACCGCCCAACCTAGGCAACCGTGGCAAAGTCTGGCCAAAAGCTTAGCCTTTTGTGGCTCAATACTCCAGCGGTCATTAAGGGCAGTCTCTACCTCAGTAGCCGTCAGGGGGAATAATTCCAGCCGCTGGCAGCGAGAAACTACTGTGGCTGGTAGGAGTTTCTCGCTGGTGGTGAGCAATATGAAAATTACTTTGCCTACCGGCTCTTCCAGTGTCTTAAGCAAGCAGTTAGCCGCTTCAATGGATAATAGCTCAGCCTTATCGACTATGAATATTTTACACTTACCTTCAAAGGGTGGCAAGCTGGCTGAGTGCTCCATTTCTCTGATTTGGTTAATGCTGATTTCTGTCCGTAGCTTAGTCTCAGCTGAATTCCTATTGGAGGTTAAACCTATAATCTGCACATCAGCATGCTTACCCAAGGCTATTTTTTGGCAAGAGGGGCATTCACCACAGGGAGGTTCGGTTGCCTCACAATTCAGCGCCTGAGCTAAATTTAGGGCTAGTGTCATCTTGCCCACATGGGGTGGGCCAATCAGTAGATAAGCGTGAGCCACAACCTCTTTCTCTAGGCTGCGCTGGAATAAAGATACTACCTTGGTCTGCCCAATCACCTGCCACATATCTTAAGGCCTTTCTTTTACTGTCTAAAGTGAGAGGTTGATTATCAAGATGAGTAAAGATGGTGGAGATGATAGTCAATCTCTAAATTACGTCACACCTGGTCAGGTCGTCAAGAGTCTCTCGACGCCGGATAAGACGAGCTTCACCCTCTTTGGCTAGAACAATAGCTGGTTTAAGTGAGGTGTTATAATTACTTGCCATTGGCAGGCAATAAGCGCCACAGTCTGGTATAGCTATAATATCACCGGCTGAAACTAGGGGTAGATTAATATCTTTGACCAGTATATCGCCAGACTCACAGAACTTGCCAGCAATAGTAACCTCTCTTACTTCCTCCTCTGACATTTTATTAGCTACCACTGCCTCGTACTTAGCTCCATAAAGGGCAGGGCGGATATTGTCAGCTATGCCACCATCTACCGAGACATAGCACCTTACCCCTGGTATGTCCTTGACCACCCCTACTGTATATAGTGCTATTGCAGCCTGCCCTACTATTGACCTTCCCGGTTCAATGACAAGCTGGGGCAGTGCCAACTTTAGCTCATGACATTTACTGACAATCTTAGATGTTATCGCTTCAGCATAGGTAGAAATGGGTGGAGCTGGGGTATCTAGGGTGTACTGAATAGCAAATCCACCACCGATATTCAGTTCCTTGAGTTCAAAACTATGTTTTCGCTTCATTTCTGCAGCCAAGCTGAGTATGATCTCAATAGATTTTAAATACGGCTCAATCCCGAAAATAAGAGAGCCTATGTGAAAGTGCAAACCGATAAGGTTCAGGTTGGGTGCTGCCATGGCGGTAGCTATAGCCTCTTCCCCATTAGCTAAGGGGAAGCCAAATTTACTATCAACAATACCGGTGGCAATATACTTATGGGTGTGAGGGTCTACCCCGGGGGACAGACGAAGCAATATATTGGGTGTATAGCCTTGCTCCTTAGCTATTTCACCTAACATATTGAGTTCATGGAAATTGTCAACCACTATACGGCCAATACGCAACTTTAATGCCAGTCCGATTTCCTCGGCCGATTTATTGTTACCGTGGAAATAAACCGTATCTAAGGGGAAGCCAGCAGATTGAGCAATACCAAGCTCTCCGGCAGAGGCTACATCCAGGCCCAGTCCTTCTTCCTTTAATATGAGGGCTATAGCCCTATTTATAAAGGCCTTACAGGCATAAATAACTGTAGTATCACTGTAGCGCTGACCAAATCCAGTCTTAAACTCAGCACACTTATTGCGTAAGCTAAATTCGTCAAAGACATATAGTGGCGTGCCAAACTCAACAGCTAGCTCTATAGTGTCACAGCCACCGATTATGAGGTGGCTTCGGTTACTCACTTCAACGGTTAATGGGAACAGAGAGAGTCTATTTACCATTTCCCTGCTAATTATCTCTCCTTTCCTTAATGTTAGCAGTGCCACCAAATGAAGTCAATTAGAGGCTAAATTATGGGCACAGCCAGTTGACAGGTTATATTTTTTGTGATATAGTACATTCGAAAGAAGCCGAGTTTATAGAAATGTTAATTTGTTTAGCCTCTCGTGGAGGGTATTATACTTATTTTACATTTCCGGGGCACACTTGGTGCGCTTGGGAGGCTTTGGTGTGAAAATATAGGTACATAATAGGCAGCAAATTTGAAACTTAGAAGGAACCTTCCCAAGCGGGAGGGTTCTTTATCTTTAGAGGGTTAGAAGGTTCTGCATCAGAAAGGAGTATTTTCAGGTTCTAATGACAGTTAAAATATCGGGAGGTGAAAAATGATAATAATGGAAACTGACGCTACAAAGGAACAAATAGCCTATGTGATAATGGAGATAAAGAAATATGGTCTGAGGGCTGATGTCTCCAAAGGAGCTTATAGGACTGTGATCGGTTTAGTGGGAGACGAAAGGAAAATACCATTTGACCACTTTGCCGTTTTGCCCGGAGTGAAAGAGGCGGTTAAGGTTGAAATTCCTTACAAACTAATCAGCCGGGAATACGGTAAGCTCTTTGAAGGAATGAGTGAGCGTATGGTAGTCAAGGTGGGGGACATTGAGATAGGTGGTGATGAGCCGGTATTTATCGTTGGTCCTTGCGCTGTGGAGACCAAAGCACAGCTATTAAAAATTGCAGAAGGAGTGAAGAAGGCTGGTGGTCATATTTTAAGAGGGGGTATTTTTAAGCCTAGGAGTTCAGTTCATTCCTTCCAGGGCTTGGGAGCTGGGGGACAAGAAAAAGCAGAAGAGGCGCTAGAGTGGTTGCGTGAAGCTGGAAGGGAGTTTGGTTTACCAACTATAACCGAAATAAGAGGGGAAGCACAGGTTGACTTGGTGGCAAAGTATGTTGATATACTTCAAATAGGAGCTAGGAATATGTATGACCAAGACCTGCTTACCAAGGCAGCAATAACGGGCAAACCTATTATGTTGAAGAGGCATTTCGGGGCTGGTATCGAGGAATTCCTTTCTTTTGCCGAATATATTGCCGCTGCGGGCAATAAGAATATTATTCTCTGTGAAAGAGGGATACTACCCGTAGGTAAAGGTAGAAGCTACACAAGATATCTGCTTGACCTTGCCTCTGTTCCGGTGATTCAAAGGGAGACTTACCTGCCGGTGCTTGTTGACCCCAGCCATGCCACAGGACGTAGAGACCTTATCTTGAGTATGAGTTGTGCTGCAATAGCGGCCGGAGCCAGCGGATTGATGGTTGAGGCGCACCATAACCCGGCGGAGGCACTGGTTGATGGCCCACAAGCGATTACGCCTGATGAACTTAAAGGTGTACTCGATGCCTGCCGGAGAATCCATGAAGTGAGCCCTTCCAAGAAGAATGAAGATTAAGGTTATATCAGATGAGAAGGATTAAGGTTAGGCTTGGCAACAGCTACGAGATCTGTATAGGTTCGGGGCTACTTACGCAAACCGGGCGGCAGTTAAAAGAAATCGGGTTCAGCGATAAACTAGTCATTATTACCGACTCCACAGTAAAAAAACTGTATGGCAACGCTCTGCGGCGAAATCTTACCAGTGATGGTTTCCAGGTAACTACCTTAGAAATCCCTGAGGGAGAGGAACAGAAATCACTAGGGACTGCCAGCAGATTATACGACGAACTTGCTGACTGCCATGCAGAAAGGACGACCCCTGTTTTAGCGCTAGGTGGTGGAGTTACTGGAGATTTGGCGGGATTCGTTGCCGCTACCTATTTACGGGGGATGCCGCTTATACAAATACCAACCACTTTGCTGGCACAAGTTGATAGCAGTATCGGTGGTAAGGTAGCGGTAGACCAGGGCCAACTAAAAAATAAAATCGGAGCTTTTTATCAACCAAAGTTAGTGATTTCAGATATCACTACCTTGAGCACCCTTTCCAGTCGGGCCGTGGCTAACGGACTGGCTGAGGTCATAAAATATGGGGTTATCTGGGATAAAGAATTCTTCACCTATCTCGAGAGAAATCTTGACCGGATAAAGTCACTTGAAGAAAATTTGCTTAAGGAAACTGTTTTTAGCTCAGCTCAAACTAAAGCTAAAGTAGTCGAAAAAGATGAGAAGGACACGGGGTTAAGAAATATTTTAAACTACGGTCATACCATCGGGCATGCTATTGAATCTGTATCAGATTTTAGAATATGGCATGGGGAGGCAGTCGCCCTCGGTATGCTAGCAGCGGCAAGAATCTCCGTTAAACTTGGTGTGCTTGATAAGGACGAGCTTGCGAGGTTGAGGAGTCTTATCCAGAGAACCGACTTGCCGATGAAGATTCCAAATCTTGAGGTAGACGAGATAATTCAGGCTATGCAGCACGACAAGAAGATTTTGAAGGGTAAGATAAGGTTCATCTTGCCTAAATCTATAGGAAAAGTATTTATTACCGATGAAGTGAACCCTTCGTTAGTCAAAGAGGTTTTGGTTAGTCAGAATGAAGAGACCTAGAATCTGCGCAGTTATAATAGATAACAACCCCCAAGCCTTGAGGGAAATCGAACCGTTTGTTGATTTACTAGAGGTGCGAATTGACCTGATCGGTAATGGCTGGCAACAATTGGTCAAACAATTAGAGAAACCGTGTATAGCTTGTAATAGAAGTACCAGCGAGGGAGGCAGTTGGAAAAAGAGTGAAGCGGAAAGAATAGAGGAGCTTATTAACGCCAGCGAACTGGGGGCAGATATAGTTGATATTGAACTTGCTACCACAAACCTTAGAGAGACGGTAAGGCTGATTAAGAAGCGAGCTAAATGTCTTCTTTCTTTTCATGAACTGGAGAAGACCCCCTCTCTTGAGAGCCTGAAAGAGATAGTGCAGAAGCAGCTAGAAGCTGGTGCTGATATATGTAAGGTAGTTACCACCGCGCAAAGGTTGGAGGATAATCTGACTGTTTTACAACTAATCTCAGAGTTTCCTGAAACCAAAGTGGTTTCTTTTGCTATGGGACCTTTAGGCTTTATGAGTCGGGTTCTTTGCCCTCTGGTTGGTGGCGATTTCGTCTATGCCTCAATCGAGAAAGGTAAGGAATCCGCTTCTGGCCAAATAACAGTAAGGGAGTTGAGGAAGCTCTATAGAATGGTGATAGAATGAGAGATAGGTCCATATCAGGAAAAACAAAGGTCTGCGGGATAATTGGCGACCCTGTAGAGCATACTATGTCACCGATAATACAAAATGCTGCCTTTAGTGACATGGGCCTGGATTATCGGTATCTTTCTTTTAAAGTGAAGCGGGAAGAATTAGCTAAGGCTATCGACGGTGTGAAAGCCCTGAATATAAGAGGACTGAATGTCACCATACCTCATAAAGTTGCTGTCCTCCAATTTCTGGATAAGTTAGACCCTCTAGCAGAGAAGATAGGTGCTGTTAATACCGTGGTCAATGATGACGGAGTTTTGCGAGGCTACAATACCGATGCTACCGGGTTTATGCAGGTTTTACTGGAAAAGGGTGTCGAGCCGGAGGGGAAAAGTGTAGTCATTATAGGCGCTGGTGGAGCTTCTAGGGGAATTTCCTTTATCCTCGCCGAGAGGGGTGCTAACTTGACTATACTGAATAGAACCTTGTCTAAAGCAGAGGAGTGCGCCGATAGTGTTTCAAGGATTTTTAAAAGGGAAGTAAGGACTTTACCACTGGATAGTGAGAACTTGACGAAAGCTCTAGAGAAAGCCGATATTCTGGTTAATGCTACGAGTGTAGGCATGAGCCCCGATATTGATGAGACGCCGGTTGCATCTAATCTGCTTAAGCCGTCTCTAATTGTTGTTGATGCCGTGTATAATCCTATTAAAACCAGATTACTGAAAGAAGCTGAGGCAGCTGGTGCTAGAGCTATAGGGGGGCTTGATATGCTGGTTTGGCAGGGAGCTCTTGCTTTTGAGAAATGGACTGGCCTGAAGGCGCCAGTTGAACTGATGAGAAATGAAGTAATTAAAGTGCTAGAAGGACATGAAAACTAATATTGTTCTAATAGGTTTCATGGGGGCGGGCAAAACTCAGGTTGGCAAAACTCTGGCTAAAAAACTGGATAAAAAGTTTGTTGAGCTGGATTTTTTAATCGAGCAGAAGGCTGGGAAGCCCATCCCTGAAATCTTCCAGCAGGACGGCGAGATTGCTTTTCGTGAGCTTGAGATTGAGGTCAATAAAGGGGTTTCAAAGAATAAAGATTTAGTTATCGCTTGTGGAGGGGGGATAGTCCTCAATCAAATAAATATTGACCGGCTGAAAAGGGAGTCTATAATAGTTTATCTAACTGCTTCCCCGGCAGTAATCCTCCAGCGGGTATCAGACAAGAGGGAGGAAAGGCCGCTCCTTGCCGGCGGCAGCAAAGCGGTGAAAATCCGGGAGCTTTTGCGATTTCGGGAGCCTTTTTATAAGCAGGCAGCAGATATTACCGTAGATACCTCAAAACTGGATATTGATTCTGTCACTGAGCAAATAATAGACAAGATAGAAAGAGATGAAGGTCTCAATTTATAAAAGCGAGGTAAAGGGAAAAATTCAAGCTCCGTCTTCGAAAAGTTATACTATTCGGGGCTTAATGTGTGCTGCTCTGGCCAAGGGTGAAAGCGAAATAATACACCCCTTAAGTTCCGATGACACTAAAGCCTCAATAGATGTATTGAGCAAAGTTGGAGTTCGCATCCATCAGGAGGAGGATTTGTGGCGAGTCGCTGGAGGCAATTTCCGTAAGCCAGACACAGACCTATTCTGCGACGAATCGGCGGCAACGCTAAGATTTATGACCGCAATTTGCTCGCTAATTCCCGGAAAGTGCCAACTTCTCTCAAGTCCCTCTCTTTCCCGGAGACCAGCTAAAACCTTAATCCAAGCCCTCAGGCAATTGGGGGTTAATTGTTCCTACGAGAGTGAGACAGCCTCGGTAGTCGTTGATGGGGACAGGTTAAAGGGTGGAACCACCCAGCTGCCGGGTGATGTAAGCTCTCAATTTGTGTCAGCTTTACTGCTTATAGCCCCTTTTGCCGAAGAGGGAGTGACAATCAGGCTGACCACACCCTTAGAATCAAAGCCTTTCGTATTTATGACTATAGATTGCCTGGAGAAATTTGGTATAAAAATAAACGTGGCTGAAGACCTTACAGAATTTGTCATATCCAGGCAAGCTTATAAGCCAACTAAATACAAGGTGGAAGGGGATTGGTCTTCAGCTTCATACCTTTTAGCTCTGGGCGCCTTATCTGGAGAGGTAGAAGTTGAAAACCTAAATCCGGAAAGTCGGCAAGGCGATAAGATAATAGTTGACTTCTTGAGAAATATGGGAGCTTCGGTCAACATAAATAGAAGTTCAGTTACTGTAAAAAAATCAAAACTAAATGCTATACGAGCCGACTTGTCTGATTGCATAGACCTTCTGCCAACTCTGGCGGTTCTGGCATCAGTGGCAAACGGGGTGAGTGAATTTACCGGTATAGAAAGAGCCCGACTCAAGGAATCAGATAGGGTAGCCGCTGTAAAGGAAGGGCTTTTGAGACTGGGTATAAAAGTCACCGAGGGGAAGAACAGACTAACTATCGCTGGTTCAAAGCCGAAGGGTTCGGTTATAGATAGTAGAAATGACCATCGAGTTGCCATGGCTTTCAGTTTACTTGGCTCAGTAGTTGGTGACATAATAATAGAGAGTGCCGAATGTGTCTCCAAGACATATCCCGAGTTTTGGGATAAACTAAAAAGTATAGGAGCAAGGTGGGCATAGATGGAAAATAGTTTTGGTAGACTTTTTACGATAACAAGCTTTGGCGAAAGCCACGGTAGATGTGTAGGCGTCATTGTTGATGGCTGTCCAGCCGGTTTGACTATTACTGATGAAGATATCCAGAGAGAGATGGATAAAAGAAAACCGGGGGTAGGTACGATAACAACAAGGAGAGTGGAGGAGGATAAGGTTGAGATTCTTTCCGGTATGTTTAACGGGCATACTACTGGTGCGCCCATTTGTTTGTTGATATGGAATAAGGACGTTGATTCCAGTGAGTATGAAAGGATTAGATTCTTGCCTCGGCCCGGTCATGCTGACTATACCGCTTTTATGAAGTATGGGGGGTTTAGTGATTTCAGGGGCGGAGGTAGGTTTTCGGGAAGAATCACAGCTACTTTTGTTATGGCTGGAGCCATTGCCAAGAAATTACTTAGTCTGATAAATATCGAGGTTCTGGCTCATGCTATTGAAATAGGGGGGATAGAAGCTAAGCCGAAGGGGTTTGAAGAAATAAGGAAAAATGTTTGGGGAAATCCGGTTAGATGTGCTGACCTGAAGGCAGCTGAAGAGATGACCAGAATAATTGAGAAAGTAAAAAGGGAAGGTGATAGTATTGGTGGGGTTATAGAAGGTGTAGCCCTTAATGTTCCCGTTGGTTTGGGAGAGCCGGTCTTTGATACTTTGGAGGGGGAGTTAGCTAAAGCTCTCTTTGCTATTCCAGCTGTCAAGGGAGTTGAATTCGGCTCAGGTTTCTCGGCGGCTGGGAAAAGGGGGTCGGAGAATAACGACTCGTTTGCCATCAGAGATGGTAAGACAATTACTGTAACCAATAATGCTGGCGGCGTACTCGGAGGGATAAGCAGTGGTATGCCCATAATGGTCCGGGTGGTGGTTAAACCAACACCGTCTATAGCTAAAAACCAGGAAACAGTAAATATGGAAAGCATGGAAAGTGCAACCATAGCGGTTGGGGGAAGACACGACCCTTGCATTGTGCCTAGAGCCGTTGTCGTTGTAGAATCAATGATAGCAGTAACCCTATGTGATTTCGCAATGAGGACAGGACTTATATCGGGGGTAATAAAATGAGCCTAGAAGATTTAAGAAAAAAGATAGACAAAGTTGACACCGAAATAGTCAGGCTTATGGGTGAGCGGATAAGAATAGCTGAAGAGGTAGGTGAGGAGAAAAAGAAGCAGGGGAAGCAAATTGAGGATATAGGCAGGGAAAAAGAGGTCTTGGGAAATATCACAAAGCTCGCCCGTGGTGAAAAGTTAGATGAAGAAGCTATAGTTAGTATCTACCGGCAAATAATTGCGGCTTGTAAGGATATACAAAAAACAAGAGAGATAGTAGTCGCTTTTCAGGGTGAGATTGGTGCCTATAGTGAAGAGGCGGCTTTTAACTTTTTCGGACCTACAATTCAGGTCAAACCTTGTGAAAGCTTAGATGATGTCTTCAAGGCTGTGGAACAGGACGAGGTGCAGTCTGGTATCATTCCTATTGAGAATTCATTGGAGGGAAGTATAAGTCAGGCGTATGACCTGCTTCTGGACTCAGCACTTATGGTAAGTGGTGAGACAGAGCTTCGGGTCAGCCACTGCCTGATAGCTAACCCGGGGACAAAACTGGACTTAATAAAAAGGGTTTACTCTCATCCCCAGGCACTGGGGCAGTGCAAGACCTTTTTAAAGCATTTAGGCTGTGAGCTAATCCCAACCTATGATACTGCTGGCAGCGTGAAAATGATAAAGGAGAAGGGAATAACAGATGGTGGTGCTATTGCCAGCCTAAGAGCCGCCGAAATCTATGGGATGGAGATTCTATCCAGAGAGATAGAAGATAATCCGGCAAATTTCACCAGATTTTTTATTTTAACTAAAAAGGACTCTCCGCCATCAGGAGATGACAAAACATCTGTAGTTTTCTCAGTAAGGCATAGACCCGGAGCACTGCAGGAATTCCTTAAAGAACTCGCTGCTAGAAATATCAACTTGACCAAGATTGAGTCCAGGCCAACAAGGCAAAAGCCGTGGGAATATAATTTTTATTTGGACTTTGAAGGTCATCGTGAGGATAAAGCACCTCAAAGGGTTTTAGAGCACCTGAGAAATTCTTCCACCTTTGTAAAAGTCTTGGGCTCATACCCTAAGGCCAAGTAAAAGTAGTCGGAGGGAGCTGTTGAAGATAGCCATAATTGGTGGCTACGGCAAAATGGGGCGGTGGTTTGCCAACTTTCTGCTAAAGGATGGCAAAGAGGTCATAATCGCCGGCAGAAATGAAGAGAAGCTGCTTGAGGTTAAACAGCAGCTAGGCGTTGAGATTGCCACTAATAATGCCGAAGCGGTTAAAAATGCTGATGTGGTTTTAATCTCAGTGCCAATAGACAGTTTTGATGAGGTCGTGAAACAAATAGCCCCCTACACACACCCTGAGCAAGTCATTGTAGACATTACCTCTATCAAGGTGTTTCCAGTTGAAACAATGCATAAGCATATAAAAACGGGATTAGTGCTGGGTGTGCATCCAATGTTCGGTCCTGGCGCTAGGGATATTGGCAATCAGAATTTTATCCTGACACCTACAAATGAGAAAGAAAAAACCCTGGCTCAAAAAATTGGGAAGTATTTAGAAACTAGAGGTGCTAGAGCTACTCTAATGGTTCCTCAAGAACATGATGAAATGATGACTATCATTCTGGGGCTTTCTCACTTCATTGCCCTGGTTTCCGCTGATACCCTGCTAAGCTTGGATAACCTGAAACGTATGAAAGACATCGGTGGGATTACCTACAAAATGCTGCGCACATTGGTGGAGAGTGTTATCTCAGAGGATGCCGAGTTTTATGCCTCTCTGCAAGCGAGTTTGCCCAAGATGGCAGAGGTGGAAAAGCTGTTCCAAAGCAAGGCTAAAGCGTGGGCAGAGCTGGTAGCGAATAAAGACCGGCAACAATTTGTAAAGAGAATGACCGCTTTGAAAAATAAGCTGGAAAAGGAAGATCCTGGCTTTGGCAAGGCTTATGAAACTATTTACCGAATCGTGGAAGACTTGTGAAAGTTGTTTGGTGGTCGCTATTCAGCCCTTAGTGCGTCAATAGGGTTGAGGCGTGAGGCATGCCAGGCGGGATAGAACCCAAAGACCAGACCAATGCCAACGGACACTGAGACAGCGAGGATGACTATATCAGCAGTGACGATAGTTGTCACTAGCCCCGTGCTGGAGACCAAATATGAGACTACCCAGCCGGCGGCAACCCCGATAATACCACCAGCAAATGTCAGGAGGGCTGCCTCTATAAGAAATTGAATCCAGATATCTCGCTCCCTGGCTCCCAGTGCCTTGCGGATGCCTATCTCTCTGGTCCTCTCCAGTACCGAGACCAGCATGATGTTCATCACGCCGATACCCCCCACCAGCAGTGAAATGGCGGCAATTGCACCTAAAAGAGCGGTCATTGTACCTGTCGCTGCCGACACGGTTTCGGCTATCTCCTGTATGGATATAATACGAAAGTCATCATCTACGTTAGGTCCAAGCCGGTGGCGGTCGCGAAGCAGGCTCGTTATTTCCTCTATCACATAATCTGTCTGCTCCTCATCGCTCACTGTCAGCACTATGGACGAAACTATGCGTTCACCCTGGCTGGTTCTTGTCTGGGCAACCATCTGCTGCATGGCCGTCAACGGAACCAGGATAGCGTTATCAGGCGAGGAGCCCATTATGCCTGCTTTGCTTTCTAGAACTCCGATAACACGAACAATGTTAGCACCCATCCGTATCTGTTGCCCTATTGGGTCATTATCTCCAAACAGGGTCTCTTTTACCTCGGAGCCGAGCACGACTATCTTGGCGCCACGCTGATAATCATAGTCAGAGAAGAAGGAACCATAGGCGATTTCTAAATTATGTATGTCCTGATACTCCGGGGGTACACCGCTAACTTGAGAATTCATATTCTCGCCACCGACAACCAGCTGGAGTGATGTTGAGTAGGTAGGAGCTACCATGTTTATATGGGCAACCTGCTCGTTTATTGCGGTTGCATCTTCTTGGGTGAGGGTGGCAGCACTGCCAAAAGCACTCCTGACTCCCCCATATCCAGTTACTCCAGGGCTGATGGTAATGAGGTCTGACCCCATACCTTCGATGCGGGAGAGGATGTCTGCCGAAGCACCCTTGCCGATGGACATCAGGCTAATCACGGCGCCTACGCCAATAACGATTCCAAGAATAGTCAGAAAGCTACGAAGCTTGTGGGTAACCACACCTACCCAGGCGGTAGATAAGGGTTCAAGCCACTTCTTCATACTGTTTCCTCCTCCACTACCTGACCATCCTTGATATGTATGATGCGCTGACATTGGTGGGCAATGTTAGCGTCATGAGTTATCATTACCAGGGTAATGCTCTGCTCGGCATGCAAAGAGGTGAGGATGGAGATTATCTCCTCGCCGGAGTGGCTATCTAAGTTGCCGGTAGGCTCGTCCGCTAGAATAAGGGGAGGGTTTTTGGCCAGAGCCCGGGCAATGGCGACCCGTTGTTGCTCTCCACCGGAAAGCTCAGTAGGACGGTGGTTAACCCGGGCAGAGAGCCCAACTTTATCCAGTGCTGCCATAGCACGTTCACGGTCACCTCCACCACAGTACCTCAGCCCAAGTTCCACATTAGCCAGTGCCGAAAGCCGGGGCAGTAAGTTGAAAGTCTGAAAGACAAAGCCAATCTTTTGACCTCTGATCTGGGCTAGCTCACCGCTGCTGAGGCGGCTTACTTCTCTATCCTCCAGGTAGTAACTACCTGAGGTCGGTTTATCCAGGCAACCAACAAGGTTAAGTATAGTCGTCTTACCTGAGCCGGAGGGACCCATAATTGCTACCATCTCACCCTTCTCAATATATAGGTTTATCCCTCTAAGCACCTCTAGCTCTCTCTTACCCATAGGATAAACCTTGGTTATGTCCTGTAGGCGAATCATCGGCCCATTCCTCCTGGGAAGAACGGCATTCGTCCTCCTTGTTGTGATGTAGTCGTTGCATTACTTGACTGCGGTATGATTACCTTTTCACCTTCTGTGAGTCCTTCGATTATCTCAGTGTATTGCCAGTTGCTCAGCCCGGTTTGTACCAAACGTTGTTTAATAACAGGGTTGCCTTCTTCGTCTTCTAGGTCTTCCAGCACCTGAACGAAGGTTGTCGTTCCCTGGCGAGTAATTGCTTGATTAGGTACTAGGAGTACATCATTCCTCTCCTGTATAATTACGCTAACAGTGACGGTTAGACCTTCTCTGAGCTGAAAGCCTTCAGCTATTATCGCCGGCATCAGTCCTTCCCGACCCTCTTGCCCCTGTTGTCTCTGTTTTGTCATTTCCTCAGCCTGTTTTTGAGTAATGCGGCCCTCTTCAATGGCTTGTTTAAGTCGCTCGGGAAGTTCGCCGGGAGAAATTTCCTGCGTTGCTTCTTGCTTTGCCTGTTGTCGGTCCTGCATTACCGATTCGCGTGACTGTATTTCGACGCTTACTTCGTAGTTCACCACACCTGCCTGAATAACGGCAGTAGGAGAAATATAAGTGACTTCGGCTGGAAGACTGATTCCTCCCATAGCATCCACCTGTATGCTGGCTCGTGCTCCCACTTGTATTCCCGATATGTCCATTTCATTGACCAGAATCTCGGCTTCAAACTCATCTGGGTCAGCCAGCTCAATAACCGTCTGGTTAGCCTTCACTGTCTCGTCTTCCTCGGCGTTAACTAAAATGACAATTCCTGAAAAAGGAGCCACCACCAGAGAATTAACGTTGCTTAGCATCTCGACTAGGTCATTCTCTACTTCCTTCAGGTTGGCCTGAGCCACGGCTAGCTGTTTTTGCTTCTGTTCTACTTCGAGAGGGTCAGCACCGGCTATCATCTCGGCCAGGTCATCCTCCGCCTCAGCAAGGTCGATCTCAGCGAGGGCCAACTGCCTCTGCTTTTGCTCATAATTCTCAGCCCTTCCGGGAGCAGTGCGGTTCAGCTTATACAAAGCCTCGGCTCTCTCGAACTCATCTTGAGCATCATCCAGAGCTATCTCGGCGTCAAGGACGGCAAGTTCAGCTCGAGCAATGTCAGTTTCGGTGTAGGGGGTCTCAGCCTCATCCAGAGCTTCCTGGGCGTCCTTTAGAGCGACCTTGGCATTGGCCACATCAGCTTCAGCCTCAGCGATATCCAACTCCGATATATCATCAAGTTTGGCTAGCACCTGACCCTCTTCCACGCGGTCGCCAAACTCTACCAGCACTTCACCTACTGTTCCATCCACTTCAAAAGCGAGTTCCTCCTCGTGAGAGAATGACAGGTTACCACTGGAGGTGACGTCTATTATCAGGTCGCCCCGCTGGACGGTTACCACTTGGTCTTCTGTCACGGCTGTCTCTGATTTAGAAGCACAACCTATCGAGAGTGCGCCGACTAAGCACAGTGCCAGGACTATGAGCATTATCTTTGAGAATCTCATCGATTTTACCAATACCTTTCTACGTGTTTATCTACTTAATTATAACGTAAATGGAGTTGAAAAGTTAGCAGTGAGAGGACACAGTAATCTCTCTTCAGTTGATATGGTTAGCATAGTCTGCGAGGAGGTTTGACAACTCTAATTTGTACTTATGGTGGGCGGTAGAGGACTTGAACCTCTGACCCCCTGTGTGTAAAGCACTTGTGCTAAAAGGCGGAGGCCGCTTGCCTCCTTTCTGAACCGTATTATATGCCATTGTTATTCTTTATTCAATCCTGTCTCGTTTAGCTATATTATGCCTTGCACATAGAAGCTGAATATTTTTTCCACTAATGAAGAACCTCCTATTGAAAAAGGGATAATATGATCGAAATGAAGGTTATTTTCTCCTGTATAATTCGTAGGCTCTTGACGTGAGGTGAATCCTTTATTAGCGCTAAGATACCTCTCCTAGCCAATTGGGGCTCAGGGCACAGACGATAGTGAATAGTAGCTGTTGCCTTCTTATTGTCAATATTAATGCCTTTTATGGGAAGTAGGGGGGTTATTCCTTGATTGCAGCCTTAATACCACGCAGGTTGACGGTGTTGTGGTTAGAACGCACGGTTAAAAATGTCGTTTGCTAATTAAACCTTACTCTCAACTGCTGTATCAAATCATCATCGATTTTACCATTATAATGGCGCAGACGTTCCATAATTTCTGCAACTGCCTGGTATTTGTGTGAGTCTTCTAACTCGGTAACGCTAGTGTATATGCCCGCCCGCCGTCCCACGGTGAAATGTAGTCTATCTTCTACTGTTAGTGACTGGAACTGCTTGATGACATTCAGAAGATTCTCTTTATCTTGTGGTAGTTTCCCCTCGACTTCCTGTAGTAAATTGTTGAAATGGTAACTGGCTAAATTCGCGCTGCAGTCCAGATTCTCAATGATCACCCGTAATTCCTCTACCATACCTTCATCAGTTTGGCGAATG
>SDBU01000748.1_pt1 | contig 46440 bp, 68 predicted proteins | sample 2277071 | NCBI WGS metagenome assembly SDBU01 (sample SAMN10397929, study PRJNA504765) | marine sediment metagenome | isolation source: marine sediment core GS08_GC12, 126 cmbsf | place: Arctic Ocean: Gakkel Ridge, Loki's castle | collected 2008
CAGTGCGACGATTACGACGGCGTCAATTACTTCATGGAGTCGCTGCGCGTCTACGCCAGCAACCACGGCTTGCAGGTTCCCCGTGGCGGGCTGGAGTCAACCGCCGGGAACATCGAATGCAATCAGTACGCGGACGCGGAAGGTGAGCGTGTGCTCTCTGCCGAAGTCTTTGAAAGCGAGGGGTAACGTGATAGCTGACATCACCCGCGCGGTTATGCAGACACGCGCCAAACGCAACCGGGCCGAGCGCATCGTCGAGGCCATCGAACTCACCACGAGATTAGAGCGCCGGGTTGAGCTCAGGCTCGACAACTTGCACAAGGACCGCAAGCGTTACCACCGGCTCGCCGTTCGGTGGTTGTCAGAGGCCAAGACCTACGCCGCTCGCGCGAAACGCCTGCGCAACTTTGTCGAGCGCGAGTCTGCCCAATGGGCCAGCACAGGAAACTTGATAGCGAGTCTGCTAATCAGGAAGTAGAACACTGACCCGGCCGCTTTGAGGGCGGCGCGGGTCAGGTCTTCTACATTGGGGGAACCAATGAAGAGCGAGCAGCATACCGCAGAAGCGGACAATACGGATACCGAATTTCACGCCTTCCGCGCCAAGGGCATCGGCGGCAGCGATGTCGCCATCATCGCGGCCGAGCACCTTGGCTACACTCACCCGTGGGGCACGCCGCTCTCTCTCTGGTTAGAGAAGCGCGGCCGGGTCAAACGGCTCTCGGGCTATCGGCTCGACTACGGCAAGAAGGTCGAGAAGTTTGTCGCCGAGTGGTGGGCCAAAGAGCACGGTTACGCCTTCGTCGATGCTGATGGCAAGCCCTTCGACGAACCGGTCGGGCCGACTGTCGTTTACAAACCGCCGCCGGTCGTCGGCAACGACCCGAAGAACCGGGGCAACACCGACGCCCTCGTCTTCGAGGTAGACTCGTCGGTGTGGGTTATGGAAACCAAGACCACCGGCATCGAGCAGCGCTACAAATGGGCAGACGCACCGCCCCCGCATTGCACGACGCAGGGCATGTATTACGCCGCGATTTACAAAGAGTCCGAGCCGAAAATCGCAGGCGTCATCGTCATCGTCGAAGTCAACCACACGCTCATAACTCACCGCATCCCGTACAAGCCGAAGCTCGGCGAAGCATTGCTCAAGATGGCGCGCGAGTGGTGGGCTGAGTGGATTGCATCCGGCCGTGAAGATGGCCCGGCGCTGAACGCTGACGATTCCAGCGCAACGGCCGGGGCCTATTGGACCGAGCGCGACGACTCGTACTTGCGGGCCGCCGACGACGAAGAGGCCACGCTCATCGACGCCGCAATCGAAGCTCGCGCGCTGGCGCGCAAGACTGACCGCGATGCGAAGGCCGCAGAGAACAAAATCCGCGACGCCATCGGAACCGACAACGGCCTCATCAACGACGACGGTGTCAAGGTGACGTGGAAGACGAACGTGAAAGGCGTGCGCACGCTGAAGTTCCCGCGCGGCCTGTAACAACTTGACCGCGCGCAGTTTGATTTTATAACAACCGCAGGGGGAACCGATGACCGATTACAGCAATGGCGAATTGGCTGCGCGGCACTCAAGCCTCAAGGTACAGTTTGAAGAGAAGCGTGACGAGTTCGTCGCGGCTTACGGCGGCGGGCCCTCGGCCGAACGCTTCGTCAACAAACTCATCCGCGCATCGCTGACCTGCCTGTCTGACCCGCACAATGCTGACGTGCTTATGAAGTCGACAGTGCTGTCGATTGCGCGCTGCGTTTTGACCTTCGCGGGCCTCGCCATCATCCCCGACAAGCATCTCGCTCACGGTTACTTTGGCCGCTTCAAGGATGAGGCGACCCCCATGATTGGTTACAAGGGCGCGATTCACCTGGCGATGCGTGATGAGAACGTCAGCAACATCGCGGCGCACTGCGTCTACCGCAAGCGCACCGTCGACAAAGACAACCGTGAGCACGTCGAGGGCGACCACTTTGTTTTGACGCTCGGCACCGAGCCCAACGTCGAGCATATCATCGACCCGAATTTCGAGCGCACCGACAACGACAAGGCCGCCATCGACGGCGTCTATGGTGTGGTCACGTTCAAGGACGGCACCAAGGCCGTCGAGTACATGAGCCGCAAGCAGGTCGACAACATCCGCAAAACGTCGAGGATGAAAGACGGCGCACCGTGGTCTCGATACTTCGGGCAGATGGCGCGCAAGACAGTGATTCAACGAATGACCAACTACCTCGATTTAGCGCCCGACCTGCGTGACATCCTCGCACGCGGTCAAGAGGCCGAGTTCGGTGACGAGGAAGAAATCAAAGAGGCCACGGACTACACCGTCCGCGACCACGTCGACGCTCTTGAAGACAAGGCGGCGGCCTACTTAGGGGAAGACGATGGAGTCGAACGGGATGGAGCAAGCGGCGTCGGGACTGACGAAGATGCTGGCGGCAAGCTCTTCTGACACCCTTCGGAAAATGCTGGCCGAGTCTATACTTGTCCAAACGCTCGCCACGCAGAAGATGCACGCGGCCGAGGAAAACTTCGAGCACCTTGCCTTGAAGACGAAGATGGCTCTTGCAGACCTTGGTGTCGGTCATCACCCGGAGACCAAAGAGCCCGCGCTCAAGTGCGGCGACGAGTGGTTGCCACTGTCGCAGGTTGCAGAACTGCGCAAGCGGTTCGGCGTGGTCGCTGCGAACGCTAAAGAACCTGCGCCCAAGCAAGAGCCCCCGGCGGAAGACGACCGACCGAAGTACCTCAAAGACACCAAGCTCGGACTCGGCAAGGATGAGCTTGAGCTACCTTTCGAGATTTCTGTCGGCACCGACGGCCGTGTCCGGTGTATGCCGGTGGCCGAGAACACCGGGTGTGCTACCTACATCGTCGACGTTGAAGACGCCCGGCTTGAGTGGCCGATGCTGCGCGGCCTTGAGGGTGGCAGGGCAACACCCGTAGGGGTTGACCCGACCGACCCCGAGGGCGAGCGGCTTATCGACCTCATCAAAGCGGCGAAGTCGATGGAGTTAGGCAGGCTGCAAGCCCTTGGCATCATTGACGAGAGCTTCGTTGAATGGTTCCAGCTTGAGCGCGGGGCTGTCAGCGAGGCCGAGGGCGGCCCTGAAGAGTTGCAGGTCTCGGCCGGTGAATCCATTTGGCTCGGCGGCTCGACGTTCGTTGTGGTGGCCAGTCGTGCGGACTTCTACAAGTCGGGTTGTGCCCCGTGGGCCGAAGGCAACAACGACTTTCCGGCGGTCGTCGATGGTAGGGTCGACGCGGTCTCGGCGTCGTCTATCAAGTTCCATTGAAGTCGGGGCGCGGTCTGTGTACGCTGCGCCGGGGGAGCCATGAAGAAGACCGAAAAGCGCGACCGGCTTTTATCAATCGTGGCCCGGAAGCGCTCACAGTTGCAAGACCTCATGCTCTCGGGCGCGGACGGCCTGCGGCACAATCACCGCATGGCACGCCTGCGCGGCGTCATCACAAAAACACAACAGGCACTCTCGCGAGTCAACGCAGGCGAGTCTGCGCTGCGCGCATCTGACCACGCCATTCTGCGATACCTTGAACGGGTCAAGGGCGTCGATGTCGAAGCCGCCAAGGCCGAGATGCTGGCCGACAAGATGGAAGAGCAGGCGCTCGAATTCCATAGCGGCGAATTCCCGTCAGCCGATGGCAGCCACTACCTCAACGTCAAAGACTTCGTCGTCGTCACCTGCTACGACAAACTGAGAACGCCAAAGATGCGCAAGTCGAAGCCGACCGAGGGCAAGAACCGGAAGGGCCGCTAGTGCAAGACTGGATCAAATGGACTAAGGGCCTCTCGCTCAAACGCGAGGTCGTCGCGATGGCGAACGCGCTGAAGATCGACCGCCGAATGGTCGCGGCTCTTTGCATGGAATTGTGGGAATGGGCCGACGACAACACCGAGGATGGTAACGTTCCTGGCGTTACGGTTTCGACGGTAGATGAAATCACCCGCGTCAGCGGATTCGCTCAAGCGATGTCAGATGTCCGTTGGCTCTTTGCGAATGACGTAGGGATATGGTTCCCGAACTTCGAGCGCCACAACGGCAAGAGCGCCAAGCGGCGGGCACAGACGACCGCCAGAGTCACCGAGCACCGTAGGAAACAGAAGCCGGAAAGTAACGCTGCCGACGTTACAAAAACGTTACCAGAGAAGAGAAGAGAAGAGAAACCCCCCAAAGCCCCCCAAGGGGGGCCGGGGTTGGTAGAGCTTCACAGACTCAAAGGCTACTGCAAAAGCTACGACATCGACCCGGACCTCGTCGACCAAGCACTCGCCAAGGCCGAGTTTGCCGACGTGGTCATCGCTGTCGAAATTCTCGCGGGGCGCGGGCCCAAGAGATTCGACGGCATCAACAGCCCGCTCGCGCTCATGCTGAAATTCTGCCGCACGCTTGAGGGCGTGAAGGTCACGCGGCCGGGGGTGACGTTCAAGCAGCACTGCCGCGAGGCCGAGGCTGCAATGGTGCGAGAGCTTGGGCGGCCGTGGTTCGAGCGACCCCACGAAGAACGCACCACCATCTTCGGCGAGTACGTCGACGGGCACCCCGAGCAATTGGTCAGGGCGGTCGATGGCATCCTCGCAGAGAAAACGTTTGGATATGAGATTGACCCGGACGCAGTAAAGCAGGCCGCGCGACTTGAGCTATGGGTCGCAGAGAGGGGGAGCCAATGACGACGATGATAATACGCCGAGGCCAGCGAGGTCGCACCAAGCTCGTCGTCGACCTCTGGAAAGAAGGCCGCAGCGTGGCCGGTGTCATCATGGAAGTCGAAGAGTCCTTCGGCTTCACGTTCAAGCCTTCGTCGTTGCTGCGTCAACTTCGCCGACTGCGCGAAGGCGACCGCAGCATACCGCCAGCGCGTCACGCAGGCACGGGCGACCTCTTAGATATGAGGGCATCATGGTAAAGTTCGACGGGGCAAGTGAAGATGTCGTTGATGGCCGCGTGACGATGCGCCTGCGGTCGAACTGGATAGTCACCCCAAAGGTCTCGCGTGGTTATATCGAGCCACTGCGCAAAAAGGTCAGAGGCCATTATCTCATCACGTCGACGAAGTACCGCAAGGCATTCGGCGACCGGAAAGTCTACGCGCGAAACCAGACGCAGAGCCGGGGAGTCCCTGACGTGATTGTTAGCTGCGAGGGTTGGGGCACGCTTTGGCTCGCTGTCGAACTGAAGAAAAACACGAGCACTAAATCACTGACGGCCGAGCAGCGTGAGTTGTCAGAGTTCGGTAGAATCCTCATCGTGAGAAACCCCGACGAACTCATCGAGGCCATCAAGGCAGTCGACTTGACCCTCGGCATTCGGAGACAAGAACCGTGGCGCTAGACCTGTTAGAGAAACACGAAAACCGCCTCAAGATAATCGCCGCGATGGAAGCCGCCAAGCTCGGCGTCGACCGGATGCCGACAGGCACAAGAGAGATGGCGGCGGGCGGTGTGCAACTGTTGCTCGGCCTCGTGAAGCGGTGGGCCTGCGAGGTCGAGGTTGCTGAAGAGAAAGCGGGGTACAAGCTGCCGCTCTTCAGCGTGACGAGGGACGGCCGCCTCATGGGGCCAAACTGGCGCGCACCGATTCACCGACTCGACAATCGGCGCAACGTCCTCATCACTGCGAGCGGGGCAGAGCTAGCGGCCCCCTCAGTGGTCAAGCTGCAAGACGAGTACGAGTTCGACCCGGCCGATATGACTGAGCCGTTCTTGTACCTCACACGCAAGGCGGACCAAACAGTCGAGTTCGTCCGCAAGGGGGAAGAAGAAGCATGGATGACCAAACAGAAATTGACTTCGGTGCCGGGGCCCGGCGACTTGAAGGGCTCGTCGCCGCTAACGCTCAACAGCTTGCGACGAAGGACACGCAACTCAGCCGCCTCAAAACGCTCGAAGTCGAAAACGAAAAGCTCAAGCTGAAAAACGCGGACCTCGCCCGGCAGGTTGCAGAGATGATTGACCTGCGCTCGAAGCGGATGGTGCGCGGTCGCGACCCGGTCACGTCCTTCGACGCCGAGGCGACTAACCGAGTTTTCAGGAAGGCGCAGATTCAGGATTTCGCACAGGCGTTTTGGACATCGAGCGTCGACGGCCTGACCGACGAAGAGGCGCACGACAAGGTTGGCCTCGTGTCGCACACGCCGCGCATCGGAGATATGAAACGCGCCGGGCTCTTGGTGGGCACTGGCGAGAGAAGAGTGACGAAGTCCGGCAGCAAAGCGAAGGTTTACAAACTGACCGAGCACGGTCAGAAGCTCATGCGGGAATTGAATGAGGGGGAACAGTGAGCAAGATTGAATGGTGTACAACCACGTGGAATCCGGTAACTGGCTGCAAGAAAATCAGCCCGGGGTGCGCGCACTGCTACGCAGAGACCATCGCCAACCGCTTCTGGAAAGATCGGAAGTTCACCGATGTTCAATGCCATCCCGACCGGCTTGCGCAACCTCTGCGCTGGCGGAAGCCGCGCATGGTCTTCGTGAATTCGATGTCAGACTTGTTCCATGAAGACGTGCCGTTTGAATTCGTGGCCGCTGTCTATGGAGTCATGGCAGCGAGTCCGGCGCACACCTTTCAGGTGCTCACGAAACGTCCCGCGCGGATGCTGGAGTTCTTCGAGTGGGCGCAGAAGGAAGACCCGATAGACGACGGAGTCAATGCAGCGATTACCGAAATGTTCGGCTACGATGGCCCGAACGCTTATCTTGGCAAAGGCGCGCCAGACCACGCGGACGATGACCCGGACCATATCTCGTTCCGCCTGATAGCCGATCCGCCAGACTGGCCCCTGTCAAACGTCTGGCTCGGCGTCAGCGTCGAGAACCAAAAGACGGCGGACGAAAGAATCCCGCTGCTGCTGAAGGCTCCGAGCGCCTGTGCATTTGTCAGCTACGAACCGGCGCTGGAGGCCGTCGACTTCCGCGAATGGCTGCCGATGCTGAATTGGATGATCGTCGGCGGCGAGAGCGGCGCAGGTGCCAGACCGTGCAACGTCGAGTGGATCAGGTCAGCAATCCGTCAATGCAAAGCTACCGGGACAGCCTGTTTTGTGAAACAGTTAGGCGCGCACACATGGGCCGGGGAGTTCGAGAGTCACCAGAAGTGGGTTCAGAAAGCGGCGTCATGGATCGGCGGAATAGGCGCTAAATGCTACGACGCGAAAGGCCGCAGATGCCGCATCGGTGCCGACTTCGCCCGCGCCAGAGACGAAAACGCTTTCCCTGTGCGTTACACGATACCCAACAAAGGCAAAGGCGGCGACCCGGATGAGTGGAGCCCAGACCTCAGAGTCAGAGAGTTTCCTAGCGTTTCTCCAGAAGGCGGTATATCATGCGAGTGACCGTACATGTTGGAGAGCGCGATGACCGAAGGATGGACGCCCGTAAGGGGCTACGAGTTGCACTACGAGGTATCGAATCAGGGGCGCGTGCGTCGAGTGCGCGGCGGGAGGGGCGCGACAGCAGGGCGCATCCTTCGAGCAAAAAAGCCTACGCGGTTTTCGGATTATCGCCGAGTGCAACTCTGCAAGAACGACGTGAAGCGCACGCACGCCGTACATATTCTTGTGTGCGAGGCGTTCCACGGCAAGCGACCGCGCGGGAAGGTCGTCAATCACAAAAACATGGGCAAGACAGACAACCGCGCGTCGAATCTGGAGTGGGTCACACTGAAACAGAATGCGCGCCATGCGGTGCGCAACGGCAGGCGCTCGACTGTGGGGCTAACTGGCGAACGCAACGGGCGCGCGAAGTTGACGGCAGCGCAGGTGGCAGAAATCCGCAGGCTGAAGGGCGTCGTCGGACAACGAAGCTTGGCCCTGCTTTGCGGCGTCTCCAAGACCGCGATTCAGACCATTCACCAAGGCAAGCATTGGCGCTAAGGCCGAAAGACCTGCGCGTCAGGGAGTTCCCGATTATCAATCCGGTCGGTAAGGGTTGACAGAAGCGCACCGTGCGATAAGGTCCCGATCAGGGGGAACCGATGAAAGACCTACCGCTCTATAATCTGCGGCGTGTTCTGAAGCGCTGCGAGCCGCAGACCGGCGGCCTGCTCGTAGGCAGCCACGTCCGGGGCGAGTTCGCCGTTGAGTGCTATGAGTTTACAGAGTGTCAGGCATTCAAAGTATCGAGGCCGACCGGCGCGGAAAGTGACGTGTGGTTCAAGCTCGAAGACGAAGACCTGCTTGAATCCGTGCTCAGGCTTGTCGGTGGCTTCGCAGGTGATGAGGTCACTGCGGCCCAATGCGGAAGGCGTCTAAACATAGAACACCGCCACGGCATTACGCTCGAAGAGTACGAGCGTCGGGTCGCCAATGGGACAAAAGCCTGTAGCGTCTGCCGCCTCTGGTTGCCGTTTATTTCTTTCCACGCCCACCGGGGCCGGTCGCTCGGCCTTTCCGCGCCTTGCCGGGACTGCGCCCGCGAGCAAAGCAACCGCCAGAGGGAAGCGCGAGGGTTGCAACCTCGCGAGAACCAAGGGCAGCAACGCCGCCCACGCAACAAGAGAGGCGAGCAGACTTTCGAGGACGCGCCTCTCGAAGAGTCGGTCGTCGTTGACAACTTCGCCGACGGCCTCGGCGTCATACTGAAACAACACGGCGCGAGAGTTCAACCGGTCGGCCTGCGTTGGTGCATCACTTTCGCCGAGCCGGTGCGCTACCTCGCGACGGCCAACGAGTGCGGAATCTTTCGGTTCGAGGACGGCTCGGCCATGCTCGTCAGCCACCACGGCAGGCAACTTGTGGCCAGCGCAATCAACGTAAAGGGGGAAGCATGACCGACGACGAGAAACTCAGGGTCACTTTGCACGAGACAATCACGGGCGAGAAGCGGAAGCCGGACAAGTGCCCGCTCTACGAATGCAGCCTCGGCGCGGTCATGCCGTTGTGGGATGGCTTCATCGAGCAACTCAGGGAAGTCGGCCCGCTAATTCAACCGCAACTCGTGCTCGAATGGGAAGACGAAAACAACTGCGCCGAGGCCCGGCTCGTGACTGCCGACGGTGTCCTCGCGGTGGCGTGTTGCTACAAGCGCGAAGGCGAGCCCATCGAGTGCGTCGGGGCCCGGGCGGTCTGCAAGATGATGCTGCGGGCTATTGAGGACCACGCCGGATGAACCTGCGCGCGCCATCCTACAAGACCCGTGGCCTGTGTTGGCAGCGCGACCGGGGGAAGTGCTGCAACTGCGGGCTCGACACCGAAGCCCTCGTAGACCTCGCTTTGCGTGACGGCCTGCGCCCGAGCTTCATCAAGGCCGACGCCGACCCGAGAGCAATCGCAACGGCCTATTGGCTGGAAGTCTACACCGGCTCGCCGTGGCGTAAGTACAGCCTTTGGGAAGGCGACCACGTCATCCCTGTCGAAGAGTGGCCAGAGGACAGGCCGGGGCTCAACGACGAGGGCAACCTCAAGACGTTATGCACAAAATGCCACCGGGTAAAATCGGCCGACCACACAACCCGCCGGGCGAAGCGCCGTAAGCACCGCAAAAAAGTGGGCCCCAAAGAGCGCCAGCTTGGCTACGCGAGGGTTGAGGGGTTGTAGAGTAAAGTGGGCCGAGAGCGACCTCGGCAGGTTCAAGACTCCAGCCCCCTCGTTTAGAGGGCTTACGGTTTTCGTCGGAATTCCGATTTGGTGGTTGCGAAAGGGTTTCGCACGGTGTATAATATAAGTGTGCCGAGGGGATGGGCCCCCGGCAAACCGGAGAGAAGACGATGAGCGCTAACGGAAAAGTATGGGAAAGCCTGCCGCCTTGCCACCGCCACTTGGTGCTGATGGGCGCTGGAATCCGCGACGACGCAAACGCATGGATGGTCGCGCATCTCGATTGGTTCAAGGTTTCATTCGCAATCAAGGACGCCATTCGCCGCCATGACATCCGCACGGATGGCGATGACCGCTGCGGGGTTGAAGTCCTTTTGGACTATGAGGATTCCGCCATCGAAAGCTAGAAGACTCGGAAGCCACGGGGCCCTCACCGGCCCCGTCCTTCCGCGCCTTCAATGGGGAAGACGTAGAGACCGGAGAGAGAAATGAGATTCCAAATGCTGTATCCAGAGAAAAGGGTCATCGAGGGGAAGCACCTGCTCGGATGGGCGCAGGATGTTTGCGCCGATGAAGAGAGGCCGGAACCTGCCAATGTCGACGAAGCCATCGCAATCTTGTCAGACCGGGGGCTCGTCACCATCGGCAACTACGGCCGCCCGCTGACCGCCTGAAGACCCTGAAGCCGTGCGCCTCTTCACGGGGGCGCACCCTTCAGAGCCTTCAACCAAGGGGAACCAATGGACAACGAACCGGAATACAACCCGCCCGCCTTCCCGATGCTCGCCAACACGCGACAGAATAGCGAGCTTGACCTCGACCTTGCCCAAGAAGGGGCCAGCCTACGGGACATCTTCGCAGGTCAGGCGCTGACAGGTCTATTGGCAGCAGGTTCCAGCGAGTCTCATGCTGACGGTGGCGCGCGGCAAGCCTATCTCTTCGCAGACGCCATGCTGCAAGAGCGGCGAGAATGGGTTTACAGCGATAGAGCCGCAGCGATAAAGGCGGCAGCGAAGGCGAAGAAATGAAGTTCAGAGTGAAGCGGACATCGACGGCTTACAAGTCACGCCAAGAGCCGCCCTGCTCAGACGCTAAAGACATGGGGCCGGTCGAGCCTGACGAGGGGCCGCAACCGATTGGCGACGGGACCATGACAGACCCGGTTGACAGATGGTGGACGGTCGAGGTTGACGACCTCATGGCCTTCGCCGAGGCTTACGGGCAAGTCATCCTCTCAGCGCAGGGCGGGGATGCCTTTGACTCTGAGCCGAATGTCGACCACTCGCTACCAGTCCTCGAAATCTACGACGGTTACAGGGAATAAAAAATAACGGTGCGTAATGCCCGCGCCGTGCGTATGCTAAAAAGCCTTCTGCTCTCCGGCAGAAGACCAAGCCCCGGGGCAACCCATCGAGTAACGCCCCGGGGCTCACAAACTTTCAGGGGGAACCGTGGCAACCAAGGCAAAACGCTCTCTCAACGAAGGCCAGCTTGTCGCGATGATTGCGCGCAAGTACGCCGGGGATGCGTTCGCCTGCATTGCTCAACTGCGTTCCGGGGTCGGCTTCGACAAAGCCCGCACGGCCGACGCTGTCGTCTTCAGCTTGTGGCCGAGCCGTGGCCTCGAACTCTACGGCTTCGAGTGCAAGTCATCCCGCTCGGACTGGCAGAAGGAACTCGCCACGCCGCAGAAGGCCGAGATGATTCAGAAGTTTTGTCATCGGTGGTGGGTCGTGACCGGCCGGGATGACATAGTCCACGCTGGCGAACTGCCCGCCAATTGGGGCCTGTTGGTTCCGTCGAAGAACGGGCAGGGCCTCACCGTCAAGCAGGCTGCGCCGCTGCTCAAGCCTGACCCGCCGAGCCTGTCGCTCGTTTGCTCGATCATGCGCCAGCTTGCAGCGTCGAACGTCGGCAAGGACTACCACCGCGACGAGGTCAGACGGGCCCGCTCTGAGGGCTTCAAGGACGGGCAAGAGGACGGGCAAGAGGACGTAAGCGCAGCCGGGCAAAAGAATTACAAGCGCGCGCACGATGAGGTATTGCAGAAAATGCTACGCTTCGAGAAGCGGTCAGGGATCAAGCTCGGCCGGTATAATTGGGAAGAAAGAGCCGACGCCGTCAAGCTCATCGACGACCACCTGCATAGGACCGACGCGAAAAAGCTGCTAGAACGGCAGGCCGACGAACTTGCCCGCGCGGCGAAAGAACTCCGCAAGCATCTCGAAGAAATCACAGAGGCCGAGAAGGCCATCAAGGGGGAAGCATGACCGATGAAGACTTGGCCCGCCAGAGTGAGCGCACCGCTCTCATCTTGGCCGAGGTCAGTGTTGAACGTGACCGGCAGCGCGTCGTTGAGGGCTTCGGACCCGTGCATGACGACAGCGAGCACAGTGGCGGCGAACTGCTCAAGGCCGCAGCCTGCTATCTCATCAAGGGCGGCGGCGGCAACTCGGTCGAAGAGATGCGCGCCATAGAATTCCTTTGGCCGTGGGATGGTGAATGGTGGAAGCCCAAGAGCCGCAGGCGTGACATCATTCGCGCCCTGGCCCTTGGCGTTGCCGAGCTTGAGCGTATGGACCGCGCCGAGGCGAAGGCTGCCAAGGACGGCGACGGCCCTGCGGTCTGCCGTGAAGACCTCGACCGCGAGAAGATGGAAGAGCACGCTGCCGAAGGCCGTGCCGAAATGGACGTTGACGGCGGCGAAGAGTAGACTGAGATTGAGGCGGGCGGGGGCTCGTAAACGCAGGCGTAGTCGACTTACCATGCAAGCCTCTCGATGTCGTAAACGTGGGCCATGCCGTGCGGTCGGTGGTCGGCTTGGGCCTTGAGAACGGCGACGAGACCATCATCTTTGACAGCGACTTCGTCAACGGCCCCACGCGCCGCCACACTCACTGGCTGCGCGACTGGCGGGCCGACTGCGTCAATGCTAAGGTTGACTTCGCCGCACCGTAGAACTGCGTCAGGGGCGCAAAGCTGAAGCTCTAGGGGAGCCGATGGCACCACGCAAGAAACCCGCCGGGGGCGGAAAGAAGAAACCCACCAAGGCACGCAAGCCAAGGGCGAAGCGCAAGCCGAAGTCAAAGCCCGCCCGTCCCGTCAAGCGCAAGATGGGCCGCCCCACCAAGTACACACCCGAGCTAGGCGAACTCATCTGCTCTCTCATGGCAGATGGGGATAGACCAAAGGGACTCAGCGAGGTCGCACGCGACCCCCAAGTCAACATTTCCAACCGGGCGATTTACCGATGGCTCATCAAGTACGACGACTTTCGGCAGCGATACGCTCATGCACGCAAAGTTCAGGCTGACCGATTGGCGTGGGCATGTAAAGAGGTCGCCGCCAGCGCGCTCGAATTGACCGAAAAGGATTACATCGTCATCGGTAGGCTTGAAGCCGCCGGGCCGTACTTGCACGCCAAAACCGCGCAGGCGCGGCTCATGGTGGACACGATGAAGTGGATGGCTGGCAAACTTCACCCGGCGAAGTACGGCAAGAGCGCCGAGGATGTTGATACTTCGACCGGCGACGAGGTCATCGACCTTGCTGACGCAGAGAAGCGGATGGCGAAGATGAGCGAGCAGGATGCGTCGAAGCTCTACGCCGAGGCGGTGCGCGCATGACCAAAGCAGGGGCCGAGCGGCTCGCCGACAAACTCAAAGACGGCACGCGCGTCAGGTATAAGCTCAAGTGGGCCAAGATGGGGGGCACCGGCACGCTCGCGTTCAAGTGGTACGTCATGGGCGACCAACTGGCGTTTGCGGTCGATCTTGATGACGGTGGCCGCGCCCAAGTCTTCCCCGAGTTCGGTGATGACATCGAGGCCGTAGCATGAATGACACGCGGACCTGCCCCCATTGTAAAAGCGCCGTCCCGGTTGAGATTGAATGGGACGCAATCGGCGAGCCCGTCATCTGCCCGAAGTGTGAGGCGGTCTCGTATCTCAATTACGACGAGGAAGTCGCCGAGGACTACTCGGATGTTTGGCGAGTGTGGACACTGGGAAAGCAACCTTTTTAGGGGGAACCGATGGACCCATTGAAAGACGTGAGCGTGACGCTCTTGGTGAAGCTCGGCAGCATTGCCGTCCACACTGAAGAGATGATGAGCCCCAAGGGGCACCACTTCGATAAGGCCACGCTTGACGCTTTGCTCAATGACCCCGAGGTTCGTGAGTGGCTTGAGGCGATGGGCGCGCAGGCGCTCTTGCCCGTGAAGAGGTAGACATCGAGGCCGCCAGTTTGTAGAAGCACAACCGAAGGGGGAACCGATGGAACCTACCGTTGAGCGACGTGGGAGAGAACTGCGCGAGGCCGTCGCGCTGCTTGTCTTTGGATGGACAAAGACACCGCACCAACACAGGCCCGGAGAGGTTGGCGGATGGAAGCCGCCCGGTGTGTTGAGGCCCGCGACGTTCCCGGCCCAACCGGTGCCCGCCTTCGAGAGCGACATTGAGTTCGCTTGGCAGGTCGTCACGCGGATGTTCAAGCTCTACCCTGTTTGGGAAGATGCGCCCGAACCGTGGCGCACACTTGGTGCCGCCAGTTATCTCTTCAAGCTCGACGGCCCTGCCGCCGCAACCGAAATCTGCCTCGCCGCTGTCGCCTCTATCGAGGCCGACCAATGACCACCAATACAAAAGAGCGCGGCTTCATCGTCAGCGATTGGGAAGCCAACGCCATCCGCGAGGGGCGTGTCAATGCCAGCTAATCACAATGTCCCGCACACCCCGGAAGCGCGGGCGAAGATGCGAAAGGCCCATCTCGGCAAGCCGTGCCCGTGGAGTCGTCGGGACACGCGGGTCGAGAGCGGTGTGACGCTCTACATCTGCGGGGCCTGTAAGCAATTCAAGCCGCGCGAGGGGTTCTATACAAACAAGCGCACTCTGCTAGGGCTTACCAGTCAATGCAGGAAGTGCCACACGCAGACGGGTCTCGCCAGCCGGGACCGCGAGAAGGCGCTCGTGAGCAACCGCAGAAGCGAGGCGAAAAGACGAGCGCGGAAAGCTCAAAGCGCAGTGACGATCACGGTGAAAGAGCTTGCCGAGTTCGAGAAGGTGTGGGGCGACCGATGCCTCAAGTGCGGCGCGACTGCCGATCTTCAATGGGACCATATCGAACCGCTCGCCAAGGGCGGTGCTCACAGCCTCGCCAATCTCCAGCGGCTATGCGGACGCTGCAATAACCAGAAACACACGCGGACAAAGGACTACCGGACGCCAACGCAAAAGGTATGGGTGCCCGAGTTCAAGGTCATCGAGGGGGCGGCATGAACCTCAAGCAAGCGACTTACCTGCTCACCAGTAGGAAGCACGGCCGGATTGAGGTTGAGTTCAGAGTCGCACCCGACAGCGGGAAACCGACCGTCTGCGTCTTCGGGCGGCCGCGCGACGGCAGCCAATGGACACAGAAAACGCGGGGCACCCCCAAGGGAAACTTCCGGCCCAACGTGACGGCGGCGAAGTATTGGGCGCAGAAATTCGTGAAGGCGTCAGCGTGAGCAAACCCGACTATCCCCTCGAAATCGTCGGGCGCGACGCCGAGTTCAGTGAGTGCCTGCAATACCGATATGCGCTCGGGCGGCAGTTCAAGCACGGCGTCGGCCGGTGCCTCTTCGTTATGCTCAACCCGTCGACCGCCGACGCCGACCTCGACGACCCGACTATCCGGCGGTGCATGAACTACGCGCACGAGTGGGGCTTCTGCCGCCTCGTGGTCGTCAATATCTTCGCGTGGCGCAGCACTGACCCCAAGGTGCTCAAGAAACTCCCCGACCCCATCGGCCCGCAGAACAACGCAACCATCATCCGCGAAGCAGACAAGGCCGACCTTGTCATCTGCGCATGGGGCGCTCACGGTAAACTCTACGGGCGCGGCCGGATTGTCCGGGCAGTGCTCGACGACAGGCACACTTGTCATCTCGGCTTGACCAAGGCCGGGCAACCGAAGCACCCCCTCTACTTGAAGGCTGACCTAAAACCGGAGAGGTTCTAAATGGATGAGATAGGACGCGCCGAACTCAAGGCCGCAAAGAAGATGGCGAACCAACGGCAAGAGGTCGTCGAGCGCCTGCGCAAAGAGCTAACAGAACTGCAAGCGAAGCTCGACGCATCTGACGAGGCCGTCAACGAAGAACTCACCGACCGCGACAACGCGGTCGAGTGGGCCGACAAGCTGGCCGCCGCCATCGACAACGGCGAGGGCTTCATCGGGGAGCACAGTAACGTCAACAACCCGTGGAAAGGTGCCGTCGAGCTTTGCGAGATTATGCAAGACGAACTTGTGCGCCTGCGCGCTGCGGTCAAGCCGGTGCCGGGCGAACCCCCGAGCGGAGAGAATTACAGAGCCAAGCCGGTCTTCGTCGATGCGTTCCTAATGACCGGGCCGCACGGCATGAACTCGGACGGTTGGCCGCCGTGGATGGTCGAGGCCGAAGAGCTTGAGCAACTGAAGAGGGGCGGCGCGGCGGTCGTCGACGTTGAGCGAATCTATGACCCGGAAAAGGGCGACCGAGAAATCCCGCACTTTGCCCTGTTGGCCGCTGCGGAATACCTCACTCACCTCATCGCTCAACAAAGCGGGCTCGGCTATGAGGCCGCACTCGAAGCGATTGCGTTGGGCGCGATGAGTTACAGGAAACCGACAGACTAAAGAGGGGGAACAAATGGACACCGTAACAATCGTTGCAATCAGTGTGCTCGGGGCGATGTACTTGGTCAGCATGGTCGCGCCGGAAGTGCCGCCGAAAAAGCCGACGAGGAACGGCGTGGCGTTTATGCAGGTCGCCATCGTTGCATTCTCGGCGTTCATCGTCTTCGCCTTGTGGGGTGAAGTGATGGTCATGCTTTTCGGCCTGCCAGAAATCAGCTACTTGCAAGCCGTGGCCTTGGTGGTGCTGCGGAGCTATCTTCTGCCGAGTCGCCCCACGATCAACTACCGGCACCAACTTCAAGAGTACGCGCTGCGGAAGGCCGGAGAGAATGAGCAAAAAAAATAGGCGCGACAAGCCCAAGCAGAAGACCTTTCTGAATCCGACGGCCTACGCTTTCAGTCTCAGACGGAAGACGCCGGAGATGACCCGCGAAGAGATTGCGGCCACCGTGGCACACGTCGACGACTACGACCCCGACCGCTCGCGTGGTGTAGAGATTCACGACGCCTACCTCGAAGGCTGCCACAACGGGCGGGAACTTCTGCGCGCTGCGTTCGCTGCTTTCAGTGCTGTCGTCAAACCCCGGATGTCGGAGAGGATGAGGCGCGCGTGAGGCACCGCACGCTCAAAGAAATCCTCGAAGAGTACGAGGCCGCCAGCAAACGCAGTGAGGCCCGCGACCATCTGTTTGCCACTGCCGTCGGCTTCGGTTGCGTCTTCGTTATCATCGGCATCGCTGTCTTGTTCGGTTGGGCGTTGCTATTGTGAGCGCATGGAAGTCGCGCGAATTGGTCGAGATGCCGAGACGGGATTGCTCGGGCTCTGGTTCCACTGCCCGGGGTGAGGCGAGACGCACCGCGTTCCCGTAGTTCACGGGCCGAAGGCCACGGGCGCGTGGGGTTGGAACGGAAGCACGACGAAGCCGACGCTGACCCCGTCGGTGAATAACCCGAAGGTCTGCCACTTCCATTTGCGCAGTGGGGTCATGGAATTCTGCGACGACTGCTCGCACAACAAGGCCGGGCAGAAGGTGCCGCTGGAAGAGTTTACAGGCTGGTAAGGGGAAACCGTGAGCAACTACGAGAGCGTCAGGGTCACAGGGTTCGTGACCAAAAGAGGCGTCGAAGCTCCGACCATTGAAGCCGAGCGATTCGATAACGGTCGCATTGAGTTCACCGCCTGCGGCTCTAAAGAGGTCCAAGAGCTCGACCCTGACTGGCCCAACGACCCGCCGACGTTTTACGACGAAGACATCGTCATCACTTTCGACATCACCAAAAGAGCAGGCCGCCGAACTCGGGGCCGAGGGTAGAGATGCCAACCGAGGAAGAACTCGAAGCCGCCAGAGAGAACATCCGCTCACACGGGATAGACCCGGCAGTGGCCGAGCTTTACTTCAAGTCGGCCAAGCCCTGCCCGCGCTGCGGTGTGCTGCGGATGCCCACGCACGCCTGTAAGAACTGCGGGGCGAAGGCTGACCCCGTGCCCGCTTACCTGAGACGCCTGGCATGACTGAACCGGAGACGAGACACCCGGGCCCGCCACGGTATGCGACGTGGGCAGAGAATGGCGATATGCATATCTTGCCCTGTCTTTGCCACGGCGTAAGCCGCCGCTGTTGGTGCGAGCCTTCCTTCAAGTGGGCCTGTACCGAGTGCGTGCTCGGCGAGGTCGACCCGAATTGCTGGCAGTGTGGCGGTGAAGCCTACGTCACGAGCCCCAACGATTTTCCCGCTATGGTAATCCATGACCTCAATGAGCACCGCCCTCAAGACCTTTGATTGGCAGGCCCCGGATTACGTGCCAATCCTTCAAGAGCGCACGCGCCGACTCAAGGCCATGCGCACCAACCCCGACATCTTGGCGGCGCATCTGAAGATTTACAGCGAAGACCCCATCGCCTTCATTCGCGATTGGGGCTTTACCTACGACCCTCGCAGAGAGGGCACCAAGTTCATCCCGTTCATTCTCTTCGACCGGCAAATCAAGTTCATCGAGTGGCTGCTCGCGCACCTTCGCGACCAAACTGACGGCCTCTGTGAGAAGTCCCGGGATATGGGGGTCACTTGGCTCTGCGTTGCGTTCGCATGGTGGGCCTACCGGTTCAAGGGCAGAGTCAAAATCTCATTCGGCAGCCGGAAAGAGATGCTCGTCGACCGACTCGGCGACCCTGACAGCATCTTCGAGAAGCTGCGGCTCTTCTATAAGCGCCTGCCGAAGTTCTTTCTGCCCAAGGGCTTCAAGGACAAAGACCACGACTCATTTATGCGGCTCCAGAATCCCGAGACCGGCGCGGCAATCACTGGCGAGGCCGGTGACAACATCGGCCGAGGGGGAAGAAGTTCTATCTATTTCGTCGACGAGTTCGCCCACGTCCCGCGCGCCGAGGCAGTGCTCTCGGCCCTTGAGGATAACTCCGACTGCAAGCTCTACCTGTCGAGCGTCAACGGCGTGGGCAACGCCTTCTATCGCATCCGGCACAGTGGCGAGTACGATGTCTTCGTCTTCGACTGGCGCGACAATCCGCTCAAGTCTCAAGAGTGGTATGACGCCGAGTGCCGGAAGCGCGACCCCGTCACCATCGCCAAAGAACTTGACCGCGACTATGAGGCCGCTGTCGAGAACGTGTGCATTCCCGGCCGGTGGGTAAGGGCAGCCCTTGAGCCTGAGATGGCAGCCATTGAGGCCAGCCGGTACGGTGTGGCCGGTCTCGACATCGGCGGCGGCGGCGTCGATAAGACGGTCTTCCTGACGCGACACGGGCCCTACGTCGATAACGTAGAGGCATGGGCAGACGGTGACACCACCGCCACCGCGCACCGTTCCGCCAACCTCTGCAAGCAGCACCGGCTCAAGCTGCTCAACTTCGACTCTATTGGTGTGGGGGCGGGCGTGGCCTCAACGCTGAAGCGCATCAAGGGGATAAGCAACCGGGGCATCAACGTCGGCACCAAGCCGAGTAAACGGCGCTGGCCGGACGGGAAGCGCAGCGACGAGAAGTTCAAGAACCTCAAGGCCGAGTTGTGGTTCATCATGCGCGAGCGATTCCGCAAGACCTTCGAGCACGTCAACCATCTGCGGGGCATCGAGGGGGGCGAGCGGCACCCCGTCGACGAGCTTATCTCTTTACCGGATTGTCAAGACCTTGTGCGCGAGCTATCGTCTGTGCGTTGGTTCTTCACCGAAACCGGTAAGATTCGGATGGAGTCCAAAGACGAACTGAAGCGGCGCGGCATCAAGTCGCCCGACCATGCTGACGCTTTGGCTCTGACATTCGTTGAGAGGCCCGCCGGGGGCGGTGTCCACAAGCTAGAGGGCTTTTACTAATGGCCGACAATCTCGACGCCAGCACAATCAACACGTTCGTCAGGCACCCCCTCTTCACCACTCGGCTCAAGCAGTGGCACGATGCGCGCGACTGCTACGAGGGCGAAGACTCCATCAAGCTCCGCAAGACAATACACCTGCCGATGCCTGGCGGCATGACCGACGACCAATACAACGCCTACCTCTTGCGCGCTGTTTTCTACGGCGTCACCGAGCGGACGGTCTTGGGCCTGACCGGCACTATCATGCGCGTCCCGCCCATCCCGCAGAACATCCCCGACAGCATCGAGCGCAAAATCAAGAGGGCTACGGCCGACGGAAACAACCTCACGACGCTCGCCATGCGGGCAGCGATTGAGCTACTCACCACGGGCCGCTATGGCATCTTGGTCGATATGCCGCAAGGCGAGAACGCCGAGGCGTCGCCGTACTTTGCGACCTATCACACCGAAGATATAACCAACTGGCGCACCGCGCTCGTCAAAGACGAAGAGGTCGTCAGCCGGGTCATGCTGCGCGAGGCTGTCGTCACCCGCGGGGCCATCATTTACGAGCGGTTCCGTGAGCTACTGCTTCAGGATGGCGTCTACATCCAACGCATTTGGGAATTCAAACTCAGCGACATCGAGGCCGACGGCGCACCGAACGAGGACGGCAGCGACTCCACCGCGCCCATCACCAACATCGGCGCACCGGTAGCGGAGTTCACCCCGAAAGTCAGGGGCAACACGCTCGACTTCATCCCCTTCGTCGGGCTCACGTCTTACGACCTGAGCTTCATTGTGCGCAAGCCGCCCATCACTGACCTCTGCCGGATGAACCTGGCGCACTTCAGAAACTCGGCGGACTACGAGCACTCGCTCTTTTTGACCGCGTGCCCCACGCCGTACATCATCGGGGAGCTTGAAGACAAAGACATCCCCTCGAAGATCGGCTCGGGCGGCCTCTGGCATATCGCCGCGCCTGCTTCCGATGTCGAGCTTGGAATGCTGGAGTTTTCCGGCACCGGTATCGAGGCCATCCGCGAGGCGATGGAAGACAAGAAAGAGCAGATGCGCGCCATTGGTGCGCAGCTAATCGTAGCGGGCGGCCCGGCCGAAACGGCGGAAGCCGTCAAGATGAAGAACCGAGAGGGGGCTTCGGTTTTGGTGAACACGTCCGAGGCCCTTGGTCTTGGCCTCACCCGTGCTTACCAGTGGGCCGCGTTCTTCGCTGGCGAGCCTGACGATGTCATCGAAGAAATCAGCATCAAGACCAATACCGACTTCATCGAGACCAAGCTCGACCCGGCGGCACTCACTGCGCTCGTGGCTGCGTGGCAAGACAAGGTTATCAGTTACGAGACCTTGCACCGCAACCTACAGGAAGGCGAGATTGCGGACCCGTTGCAGACCGCTCAAGACGAACTCGACAGGATTGCCGAAGAGGAAAAAGCCGCCGAAGAGGCCAAGGCCGAGAAGGAAGGCGGCGCGGGGATTCTCAGGGACGGCGAGAGGTGTACGCTGCAAGAGTCCGAGGGCATGTTCGTCGTCATGGACAAAGAGACCGAGCAGCCTGTCTTTAGCAGCGGCGACAGAGCAGAAGCCGAGGCCGAGTTCGAGAAGCGCGAGAACGGTGGCGACGACAAGGGGGGCAAGTTCACGCTCACCGAGGTCAACGACCACACGCACGAAGTCACGCTCGACGACGAGGGCAACGGAACCTCGACGCCGGGCGGGGTCAACGACCACACGCACACGGTCGAGGGCGGCACGGTCGCCGAGGCCGAGGGCCACACTCACCCGATGGAGAAAAGCTAATGCCACGTCACCCCGGCAAGAAAAAGGGCAACGGCTCGATGCACAACGGCAAGAAAAAAGGCGGCAAGAAAAAGGGCCGCTAGTGTCCGCACTGCCGGTATGCTTCAAGGTTTACGGGGGAACTCAATGCACACGATAAGAGACTCCTACGGCGCGACCCGCGGAGAGGCGCACCACTTCAACGACCTCGGCCTCAAGATCGACTTTCAAGAGGGGCCGGTCAAAGAGAAGGGCGTCAACGGTTGCCAGAATGAGGACTTGCTCAAGATACTCATTCAGCGCACGAAGATATTGAACAAGGCTTTCCCCTGCCGCGAGAACGCCCTCGCCATCACCAAGATGCAAGAGGCGCTCTTCTGGTTTCAGCACCGCACGGCCAACCGCATCGAGCAGGGCGTCGAAGGCAAGAACGTCAACCACACGAGCTAGAACCGATGAGCACGCGAGGCTTTGTTGTCGAGGTTGCTAGGCGGTGCTGCGTGCGTCTGCGCGACAACCTTGAGCACGCAGGGCTCACCGTGGCGGACTTCACCACCGTCGAGAGCGCCGAAGAGGTCGGCCTTGAAAATCTGCTCGACGTTGAGCTTGCCATCAATGTCGTCACCGACGAGCTACCGCCGCGAACCATCGAGCGCTTCTTGCCGTTGCTCACCGGGCTCTCTCGGACGCTGACGAGGCCCGGCCGCAAGGTCCGCTTCGTCATGCCGCCCAACAGTCGGGGCGCAGTCACCGACCTCGGCGTCACCGCGAGCTTCAACGTCAGAGGGCCCAAGCGGCACTTCTGCGCAGAGAGCAAAACCTACCGCAGCTTCAACCGTTACGGGGTGCGGTTCATTTTTTACTTCGCGCCAGTGGGCGCAACATAGGAGACCGACACGATGCTCAAACATCTATTCGAGCCTTGGGGGCCGAAGTGGATAATGCCTTGCATGGCCGAGGAAGACCCGCCGCCCGGTGGTGGTGGGCCCCCTGCCGCGACGCTCGACCTTAGCAGCACCGAAGCGCAAGCACTCATCAAGGCCGAAGTCGAAAAGCTGACGGCCGCCAGCGAGGCGGGCCTGCGCACGAAGCGCGACGAGCTACTCGGCGAGGTCAAGACGCTCAAGGAAAAGCTCGCGCCGTTTGCGGATATGGATGAGCAGGGCATCGCCGACTTGAAGGCGCTGCAAGCGCAGGCCAGAGACGCCCACGAGAAAGAGCTTCTCAAGGAAGGCAAGATCGACGAGCTTATCGACCGCAGGCTCAAGGCCACCACCGACAACTTTGAGAGGCAACGCAAAGAGCAAGAGACCGCGCACACCGACCTCAAGGCGCTACTCGCGAAGTCAAACGAGAAGGTCGCGTCGCTCACCATTGACTCAGGTTTGCAGGCCGAGGCCATCAAGGCAGGCGCGCGGCCTGAAGCTATCGACGACATCATCCGCAGCGGCCGGGACACGTTCAAACTCGACGACGACCTCAAGCCGGTCGCTCGTGGTGCGGACGGTGAAATCTTGAAGTTCGAGGGCGAGATGCTGACAGTGAGCAAGTTCGTCGATGACCTCAAGACGGCCAAGCCGTATTACTTCCCGGGCAGCGGTGGCGGCGGTGCGCTCGGCGGCTCAGGGAAAATCGTAGAAGGCGACTTTACAATCTCAAAAGCAGATGCTAATGATGTTGTGAAGTACCGGGCGGCAAAAGACCGCGCGGCGAAAGCAGGGAAGCAGTTGCAGATTTTGGACGACTAAGTCTTCCCGCTCGGTTCGGACAATCTTGACTCCCCGGGGGAGTCGACCGCAAAGCTAGGGGCTTGCCGGATGGAAGACGCCGACAAGCCCTGCTTGCATTTGTGAACGTAAATCCTTCGGAGAGAAAACAATGGCGAACGTCCTCGGTAACTACAACCCCGTCTTCTTCGCGCAGGAAACGCTTATCTGGTTGAGCAATCAACTCGGCATGGCGCAGCGCGTGCATCGCGGCTTTGAGCTTGAGCGCAATGCGTTCGGCAGAGGCGATGTCATCCAAATCAAGCGCCCGAGCACCTTTGCCGCTGAGGACTTTGTCAAGGGCGTCGGCACCACGGCGCAGGATGTCATCGGTCTCAACGAGACCATCACCCTTGACCAGCACAAAGAGGTCAAGTTCACGCTTGACGATCAGGACTTGCTGAAGACGAGCGAGAAGATCATCGAGGACCATATCGGCCCGGCAGCCAATGCCATCGCCGACGCGGTCGACACCTTCCTCTACGAGCTTGTGCAGGACAACGTCGGCAGTCTCGTAGACGTGTCCGGCGCGGGCTCGACCGTCTCGCAGTTCTTCACCCTCGTCAAGAAGCGGATGCGCACGAACCAAGTGCCGCTCTCGGACATCGAGAACATGCACTACATGGTCGACGAAGAGCTTGAGGCCACACTGCTCGACGCGGGCATCTTCCACGAGGCTCGCATCGTGGGCGGCGCTGGCGGCGGCAATGAGCTTGCGCTCATCAACGGCACCCTCGGGCGTCGCTTCGGCTTCAACATCTTCCCGAGCCAGAATGCCAACCTGAGCCTCGCGCAGCAGACGGCGACGGTGGGCGCAACTGCCGGTGGTGGTGACACCCTTGGCGCAGTGGACGGGGCGCATGCTGCCAACGCCACGACCCTCGTTGTCGACAACCTGACCAACCTCGAAACCTTCGCGGCCGACGTTGACCGCTTCACCATCGCGGGCGACCCGACGGTCTACACCGTCAAGGTTGGCCCCGACGTGGCCGGTGCGCAAAGCTCGCTCACCATCTTCCCCGGCCTGCGCAAGAACTTCGCGGGCGGCGAGGTCGTGACCTTCGAGGTGCGCACGGCCGAAGAGGACGCGGCGGCCGGGTCCATCCAGAACATCGCTTTCCACCGCAACGCCATCGGCCTCATCATGGCCCCGCTGCCGACCATCGGCGACGGCAAGGGCGCGCAGATTGCGGTAGCCACCGACCCGCGCAGCGGGCTCTCGGTGCGGGCGCGCATGTTCTACGAGGGTGATACGCAGGAACTCAGCGTCGCGGTTGACGCCTTGTTCGGCGGCACGATGCTCGACTCGCAGCTTGCAGTGAAGACCAACCGCAGCGCCTAGAGAGGCCAAATCAGGGGGCTCAAGCATGAGCCCCCTTTCTTGGATTCTCTAGCGCAAAGCGCAGAAGAAAGGTCTTCCTATGCCGTCCAAAGAAAATCCGTTCGCAAACCCGGATGCCTTCTGTTTCAAGAAGAGCAACCCGAAGCAGGTGATGAGGGCCACGCCCGCCATCATCCGCGACTCGAAGGGCAAGCTCATCGCGTGCGACGAAAAGGGCAACGCCCTCGACGCGCCAAAGAAGGGCTCGAAGGCCCCGGCCAAAACCGAGAAGGAAGCGCCAGGCGAGACCGGCGACGACCCCGGCAAGGAAGAGAAGAGCGACCGCGCTGCGCTTGAGCGCGACTGCAAAAAGCTCGGCATCTCATTCCGCAAGAACGTCAAGGACGACACGCTGCGCAAAAAGATCGAGGCTGCAAGGGCGAGCTAAACACTCACCCCGCAGCCTTTCGGAGAGAGACCGATGGGCGACCCACTTGTCAAGCTGATAGGCACCCTCGACGCCAATGCGTCGACGGGTTGGGTACGGATGCCGGGCAACGGCAAAGTCACCCTGAGCCTCGAAGGCGACTTCGACACGGCGACGGTCGAGATAGAAGGCTCGCGGACCAACGCACCGGGGGCCAACGATGTCCTCGACCTTGGTGCCGATGCGTCCTTCACAGAGGCCAGCGCAAAGACGTTGAACCTCGCGCCGGGTCTCTGGATTCGTGCGACGATGACCTCGGTGGGTGCATCGAGCGACGTAGCCATCCGCGCGCATTCCTTCCATGAACGGCAGTAAATGGCGACGCCAGCAATCAACGAACTACGCCTCTCGATGCAACAGGGCGACTCGCTCGTCGTAGCCATTGCACTCGTCGACAGTGACGACGTAGCCATCACCCTCGCGGGCGGCACGCTGCGCTTCGGGATGGCTCACAGTCCCAACGCCGGGGCCTCACTGATAACGAAGTCGAGCCCGGCCTCTGGCATTGTCATCGACGACGCGCCGAACGGCTTGGCGACACTGACAGTCTTACCGGCCGACACGGCGAGCTTGCCGTCTGGCCGGTATTACTACGAGCTTCAGTTCGACGACGCGGCCTCACAGAAGACGACGTTTCAGTATGGGCGCTTAGACATAAGGCCGCAACTCATCACAACTTAGAGAGCGGAATCGTGTGGTTACTTCAGGCAGCGGTGGAACCGGCGGGCGCGAGTGTCCTTGAATGGCTCGGGCTTGGTAGCGGTAGCGCAGGTATGGGGGCGCTCATCTATTGGCTCGCGAAACGAATGCTCAACAAGTTCCTCACCACGGTCGAGGGACTGACGACGGAAGTAAAAGCAGCATCGGACGGGGTCGTCAAACTGACCTACGCGCTGGAACTTCAAAGCGCTCTGACCGGCAAAGAGATGACGGCCGTGAAGGAAGAGGCATCGGCGACTCGTACCGAAATGAGAGAGGGCTTCGCGAAGGTCGAGAAAAAGCTCGACGACGGGGCCAAGCAGTTCAGCAAGATCGGCGAAGAGCTTGTCGCCTGCCGGAAAGACATCGAGCACAACAAGACCAACATCAAGCGCAACTCAGAGAGAATCAAGGACCGAAGCGGTGACGCATGATTCGAGTGCGACTTCAAACCTTCCGCAGCCTGCGCGTCACTGGCATCGAGAGAGGCCAAGGCATCACCAAGGCGACCATCAACACGCTCGCGCGTGAAATTGTACAGGACACGATTGCAGACCAATTCGCCAAAGAGCGCACGGCCAAGGGTCCGCTCAGATTCAACACCCCGGGATGGCAGAGGCGGAAGGCAAAAAAGGGTTGGGACAAGCGGCGCGGCCATATGCTCGGCCGGTTGCAGAAGGCGCTCGACAACGCCGTCCTCTGGCGCGTGAACTACACCAAGCCGACGAAGGACAAAGCAGGCTCGGCCACCATCATCTTCAGCGAGCAGAAGCTCAAGGCGCTCGTCGACCACTACAAGTTTTATCAGAAGCAGAAGACCCCGGCGAAGGCCGGAGTGCTCATTGTGAACAAGACCCGAGCGAAAGAGTTTGAGAACGCGCTGCGCAAAAACGTCGACACGACGCAAAGCGACCGTATCATCGAGCGGGAAAGAAAGAAGCAACTGAAGCGTGCGCGTGAGCGCCTCGGCCGTAAGCGTCGGAGAGCATAGTGTCAGTCGGCTCTGTTGGTAAAGAGACTTACAGCCACCGGAAACTATCCGGCAGCGTGCTCGTGTCGAAGATCGTGTTGACCGGTTGGGGTGCAACCGGGACGCGCCTGCTCGACATCTCTGACGCGGGCCGCCTTTGGGGCAACACTGACGGCAACACCATCGAGCTACACAAGGCAATCAACGACGACGGCAGCTTCAGCGCCGCCGAGGAAGTCGCCAGTTCCGCAGTCATCGACTCAGAGGGCAACGCAACCCTGACCGAAGAGAACGGCTCGGGCCTGTCGGGCACCATCAACGTCGCAGGCGTCGGCACGTTCGACATCATCATCGCGCACTGCGACGAGCTTGACATCATCGACTTCGCACCCGGCGGGCAAGAGAACTTCCTCGGGACCATCATCGAGAAAGAGCGCGCGAAGGCCGGGCGGTTCGAGGAAGTTATCCGCGAGACCAAAAGAGAAATCGACCGGTGGCTCATCCGCGACCTCAACTCAACAGTCGGGAAGTTCGAGGATGAAGAGGGCAGGGCTGTCGATGACCCGTTCCCGATTGACGCGCGTGGCCGGTCAGAGCTTGCTGTAATCTCGGACCCGCAGCAATTGCGCGAGGTTCAGATATGGCTCACGCTGCGCTTCATGGCGCGGAAGCTCATCGGCCGGTTTGAGTCCGCGAGCGATATGATCGAGCAGTATACGAAGGCAGCGACCGACACCTATGCGAGCCTGCGCTTGCTTGTGGATGTCGAAGGTGACAGGATTGTCGAGGAAGCACGCAAGCCCCGTGGTGGCGTGCGTCCGTTGACGAGGAACTAACGCGATGTCGAACACTGAAGCTGAAGCACAAGTTAGCTTTCGCGGAATCAAAGATTCCTACTTCGCGCTGTCGCTCGGTTACGACCCCGTCCGTGCCCGCAACGACGAACTCGCCAAAGAGACCGAAGACGACAACGTCAACGTCGGTGTGCAAATCTCCAACATCACCGACGCCTACTCGACGCTGGCGCTCAACATCTCGGCCCCGCTGATTGCGGTGCTTCAGATGTTCGGCACAACCATCCGCTCGGAAGCCTCGACGGTGACGGACTTGCTCGTCGAGCTTGGGGCGTACCTTGAGCGCACGTCGCAGGCGGTGAAGTCGCGTGGCACGGTCATCGGCGCAGCGGCCGACGACGTAGGCAACACCGGAACGCAAACGCTCTACATCAACGGCAAGCTGCCCGACGGCTCGGTCAACGAGAACGCGGCCATAGATGACATCGAGTACAGGCCGCAGCTACTCGCGACCTCGTTGAATCAATTGGGTGTGGAACTCTACGAGATAAAGCCCTCGGCCCGCAGTGAGGTCAGCGAGTTCGACGGCCCCGGCATTGGTGTCGAAGAGGGCACCTTGCAGAGCATCGGCCCCGGCCGGTCGCCGTTCTTCAATAACGCGAGCTTCGACCAAGCATTCCGAAACAACGCAGCCGCAGCGTTCAAAATCCCGGGTGTCGAAATCACGGCGGGCGCGGCAAACATCGCGTCGACCACCGTGGCGGCCAACATCGCCGAGGACCGTGGCGGCACACACCGCTCGCTCGAAATCACCGGCCCTTGCACGTTCCAAATTGACTTCCTCGCCAACGGCATTGCGCTCACCGATGTCGTACCGTTCATCATGGGCCTGCGTGCGAAGACCACCGGTAACACTGATATTGATATGACGCTCGGGTCGGTCGGCGCGGCGACACCTTACACCGGCACTATCAACATCGTCGGCGCGCAGCCGTTCGACGAGTACACCATCGACCCGGACACAGAAACCGCATGGGCCGAAATCTTCGACGAGGACGGCCGCCCGATTCTCGTGATTGACGTGACCGCCGTGGCGGGCACCCTTCATATCGACGACCTCATCCTCGACACGCAGGACACCGTCGGCGGTCTGCCCACAAGCCTTATCGCGGGTCTCATCCGGCCGGGCCGGGATGACGTACACACGCAGGCGCGCACCCTCACCGTCGGCGCTGGTACATTTACCCTCTCGGGCGGCGCAGCGGGTGACACAGTCGACAGCATCCTCATCGACGGCATCGAGCTACTGCGGGAAAGCATCCCGTTCACTACCGATCTTGAAACGACGGTCGGGCTCGTGGTCGACCATATCAACACCATGCCGACCGCACCCGATTATGAGGCAACCAACGACGTCGCTGCCGGTGAGTTCACCGTCAAACAGCGCAAGCCGGTCGAAGGCGCTCTCACGGCCGCCATCACTGTGACCGATAACGGCGGTCTTCTTGTAGGGACACCCCCGGCAGACTTGTCGGGCGCATCAATCGGCGAGATACAAGACTTTGTTGTGCGGCACGCTGGCGTTGCACTGCCTCACGAAGCCGCAGCCACGGCCGGTTACGAGGACTAGGGACCATGACGACGGGACGCGACCGCACCAACATCTTCCACTCGCGGGGCGAGATTATCCTCAGTCCGCAGGCGCTCGACGACTCGGTCCCGGTGGGCGAGTTGCGGCTCGGCTTTACCGAGTCCGGCCTTGAGGTCGACTTCAGTGACTTCTCATTTCTGGAGCCCAACGAAGAGAGCGGCCGGGGCCCTGGCGTGGCGTTCTTTGCCGGGCAGGATATTCGGATGCGCTTCGTCTTGCGCGAGTTCAAGGCCGAAACCCTGCAAGCTCGATTCCCGAGTCAGAATGAGGAAGTGCCCGGTGCGTCCGGCAACTTCAGAATCGAAATCCCGGGCAACCTTGCCCCCGGCGACAGCCTGCTCGACGAGTCGGTCGCTCTGCTCTTCCGCCCTGACGACCCGGCAAAAGACCCGTACTTGTGGGCAGCCAAGGCCGTCCTCGTGGCAGCGCAACCCATCATCATCGGCACCACGCGCAGCCGCGTCTTGGCGGTCGAGTATCAACTCTATCCCGACGACACCCTCATCGGTCAGCCGCAGGAAGACTACCGCACGCTAGGCATCGGCTCGGCCGCTCAGATAACCTTGCCATAGGGGAAAGGTATGAAGTTCCCCGGAATGCTCTGGCGACGATTCTGGCGCACGCTACGGCCGCAGGCGGACCCTTTAGAGGGCCGGTCAGTGGTCGAGCAGGTCATGCTTCTCACCGGCATCATCTTCGAGGATGAGGATGAGGCCGCCGACGCCAGCCCCGACGACATCGCGCTCACCATCTACCGGGCTTCGCAACGGCTCTTCAGAGCGCGAATCGAGGCCGGGGTGTCCCTCTCGGTCGAAGAGTGGAAAACATGGGGGCAGAGCAAAGGCGGGCTTGTGCTGCGGGACTTCTGGCAGGCCGCCAACCAGCGAGTCGAAGAGCTACGAGACGCGAGGCTTGCCCGCTTCATCGTAGATGACGCGCAGGGCGGGGGCGTGGTCGAGTCGGCCATCGTGAGCGAACTCAGCAACGAAGAACAAGACTGGATAGTCTTGCAACGCTTCAAGCGTTACATTAGGGAAAGCGAGGTCGAGCAATGGCAAAGCCACTTATTACACAGTGGATAAGTGAACTGCTCGCCTTGCAGTTCAATGATGAGGCGATGTTCAAGACCGCCGTGCCCGGTGTACCGTCAGACAGGGACACCCACAAAGACACGCCGCACTTGAAGTTACACTTTCCCGAGCGCCGGTCAGACCCGGAAGAGCCGCAGCTTGGCGAGCGTGACCTTGTTGCGAGAGTTTGGATTTTTGACCGGTCGGGCTCGCTCGCTGCCTCGAACCAAGTAGACGACGAAGAGGCGGTCAGAGACCCCGAAATCTCAGGGCCGGACGTGGCGACCTACGAGGACATTGTCGCCAGCATCGAGGCCAACCTGCCGTACAAAGCCGGGGGAGTCTTCGAGCGCTCGGTGCGCCTCGATGACATCTCATTCCCCGAAGAGACAGACATCGAGGGCCTTTGGTTCTTTGATATAAAGTGGATTGTGGCATTGGGTTAGAGCTATGGCAGACGACCTACCGCTCAGGGTTATAATCGTCAATCAGCAAGAGGTTGACGCGCAACTCGACCGACTCACCCGCGACCGTCAAGTCGGGGGCGGTGGTGTCGCGGGCCCCGGTGGTGGTCGTGCCAGAGCCACCGGCCAAGTCGGCGCGGCAGCGCAACAAGGACCATCCGCAGGCGACGCGGCAAAGACGGGCATCATTGCCGGGGCCACTACGGTCGCGCTTCAGGGTCTTCGGGATTCAATCCGCAGCCTGTCGTCGAGCGTGGCGGGTGCCTTCGACCCGACGCAAACCGCAGCGCAGCGTGAGGCCGGTGTCATCGGTGAGGGTCTTGCGGCCGTGCCGCTCGTCGGGCAGGCCGCGTCTCAGATATTCAAGAACGTCGTGGCTCCGCAACTGGCAGTCCAAGAGCAATCGTCAAGCAGGCTCAACAGCCAATTCAACAGTCTCTTCGAGGCCATCGGCCTCGGCCTTGAAGGTGAGGCGACACCCCTGCGGGCCAAGGAAGAAATCCTCAGACGCTTCGGCGGCGAGGGCGGATTGCTTGAACGCATTGGTGACATCGAGCAGCGAAGAGCGGCCGGGGCGGTTGGTGGGCAGCAGGCCGTAGCGGAGATTATCGGCAGGAAAGGCGGCCTCGACTTCGGTGAGGCCGCCAGTCAGGCCCTTTCGCAAGCAGACGCAATTGTCACCGGACTCGTGCCGAACCTTCAGGACATCAAAGACGCGATTGAAGCCAAGGCCGATGAAGTCATCGAGGGGTTGGAGAGTCTCGGCGTCATCTTGAGCAACCCGAAACTCTTTGCGCGCACCTTCCTCGACCTTGGTAACACGGGTAACGACTAGCGGCCGATGGTATAGTCGGGCGCGAGGGGAAACATGGCGGTCGGTGACGTAACCTATAATGCGCTGCTCTTGCCGGACCAAATGACCAAGGTTCGGATGGAGCAGACGAGCAAGCAAATTCGCTTCACGGCGACCTTTGCGATTGAACCGTCGGACCTCGACGCGACGCTCGCGACGCTGCGCGACTACGACAAGAGCCTCACCGTGCTCGACAAGACGTACACCATCACCAGCAACGCAATCAGTCTGCGCACCACCGTCGAGAAGCAAGGCTCGGACCTCGACTCAGTCGGTCGCCAGCGGCTTACCTTCTCAGTTGTCGTCAGGCTCATCGACGAGAAGGTCGGCGACGACGGCATCGAAGAGTTCACGGCGGACTGCTTTGAGAACGCGCAGGGCCGGAAAGAAATCATCGTCAAGGGCAGCGTCACTTTCAACGCCTTGGGCTCTGCTACCACCAACTTCAACGACAACATCGGCACGCTTGAGGCCACGTTCGTCACGCTCTTCGGCGGCACCTACAACCCGCCCTCGCGAGTGCAAGGTGAGAATGACCGGCATGACAACTTCCTCGCTTTCAGTTCGAGGCAGATAGAGTTACTCGAACTCGTCAACGTCTACGACGGGTCCGAGACCCTGAATCCGGGCGTCCTCTTCACGCGCTGGAACCATCGCCGCCGCCGGGTTTTGGACAAGGGCCACAACGACCCCAACGTCGAAATAATCAGCGTCACTTTCGAGTGTGAGTTCATCCAAGGATTCGCCACCGGCCGCGCAACCCTACAGACCGACATTGCTGCGCTCGTCATCAAGCGCCTGTTTGAACAGTTCGGCGCAAGCGCGGTCGTACTCATCAACGAAGACGAGGGCTTCACTTCGACCGAGCAAGGGGCCGCTGCTACTTGGCTATTCAGAATCGACAATGGCCCGCAGTTCCTCTCATTCTCTGAAGTGCTTGCCGATGAACTTACCTATGGCTCGACGCGCAAAGTGCAAGACAGGAAGGCGCTCACCGCTGTCGTCGCTTCGCCTGGCGCGAGCATGATACTCATTCAAACGGTCATCGCTACGTTCGCCGGGGCACCCCCTGGCGACCCGCCACCGCCAGCGATTGCGATACCTAAAGCGGTGCTCATACCGTTGCGCCGTCGGCGTGACCGGGGAAGTTCGACGCAGGGCGCGGACATCGGCCGGGATTCATTCGCAGGCAACACGCAGGAAGTCCACACGCTGACCTACGTGAAGACGTGGCAAATTGTAATTGCGAGCCCGTTTGACCCTAGCCCTTCTGAAGTCAAACCCGTGGCCCCGGCGTAGCGATGGCGATAGTAATAGGCGCAACGGGCGGCCCGCAGGTCGCAGCCGGAACCGCGCAGGTCAGCGACACACTTGTCGAGGCCGCGAAGTTTCAGGCTGTCTTTGGGCTCGAACTGGCAGGGCGCTCGTGGGATGTTTCGGGTGCGGTGCCGTGGGGTTATGTCTCAGGGGTCCGTCCGCAGAGTGTGCCCCTGCTTATGACCAAGCGGTTCGCCGACTTCTACGCGAAGAGCGTGGCCGGTGAAGTCTCGCTCAAGATGCTCGGCAAGGAATTCGTCGGCGGTGGTGGTGAGGCTCAAAGAGTCCGCCCCATCCAACGCGAGTTCAAGAGGCTGCAACTACACACCCGCCCGCCCGGTACGTTCGAGCAAGACTTCCTGATACTCGAAGACGACCGCTTCCGTTGGGAGCGGCCGAACGTCACCCGCGACTACAACATCGCGCGGAAGTCTAACGACCTCGTCACGTTGAAGGGTGTGGTGCTTCAGCGCCGGAACCTTTTGCGCGAGGCCCGGCTTTACTTTCGCGCTCGGACACTCGGGCCTGACGGTCGGCCGTGGTCGGCCTTGCAAATTGTGCTCGACGTTTTGACCCGCGTGCTCAAGATCGACGTTAGTGACATCATCACGACCCGCGCCAGCAAGACCGAATATATCCCGATGAACGAAGCCATTGACGGCGAGAGCGCCGCCTCGGTGATTGCCCGCATGATGGCGCTTGACGGCAACGACCTCTTCATCGACGAAGAGGGCCGGGTCGTCATCTACGACCGCGACGCGGTCTTCGATGAGTTCGAGTTCAAAGAGCTTTTCCCGCGAGGTTTGCCGCCTCGGTTTGACGGGGCGTTGCATGTTGTCGATTATCAGAAGCTCAGGCCGTCAGTGGTCGAGACGCAGAACACCCCCGAGATAGAGATGCTGTTTACGTTTCGGTCGTTTGGCCCGCAGACCTCGGTGTCGGGTCGACCGGCGAAGACAGACGAAGAGGCCAAGGACCAATTGCAGCGAGGCCAGGTCTTCGTTGAAAACGTCACCAAAACTATCGTCGACGGGCAGGTCTTCGACGGCAACGGCCAGCCCCTACCGGCGGGCACCATCGTCAATATCGACGACGCCATCGAAGCGCTCGGCGCTCGTGTCGGTGCGGACTTCACGCTCGACGACCTGCTTGAGTTCTTCGGCAACGACGCCTTCATACTCAAGCAGATTGTCACGCGGCTCACGACCGGCGGCGAGACCATCCTCGACCCGACCAACACGTCAATCGCGCAGGCCATCCTCACCGACTTCCGCACGTCCTTCCGAATCCCGCAGCCGGTCATCGAGCATATCCGCAGCCTGCAAGCCTATCAGGTCAACATCGGCAACACGCAAACGCGGACCCGGCCGCCGTCGAATGTCTTTTCTCAAGTGTCGTGGTTCATCCCGACCTCGGTGCTCATAGCGGCCCCCATCCCTGACGGCGTTGTCCTCGACAGCTTCACCGAGATAGACGACGACGGCAACAAGAGCTTCCTGCCACGGTTCCGGCCGCTCACTGGTGCCGTCGCCAGGGTCGAGGACTTCGACCTCGGCCTCTACCGAATCAATTTTGCTGCGGACCCTGACCGGCCCGGGGCTATCAAGGGCGTCTTGCCCGGCGTCGCGAGGGATGACTCGGTCTACTTCAGAGAGCAGGGCGGCAACGTCACCACGCTCGATGACACGTCATTCACCGGCATCGGCTTACTGCCCGATTGGGAAGCCTCGGTTGTGATGACCGTGGTGCCCGACCTCACCAACGACAAGCGCCGACTCTTCCGCACGCTCTTCACACCACCGCCCGCCCGCAACGAGAGAGGGCAGCCGACCGCGCAGCTTGGTCGAGGGCCGACGATTGAACGCAGGGTGCGCCTCGACACGGCCCGCTTTCAGCTTGAGCACGGGCGCTACTCGCAGGGCGACGCGCTGCCGTTGAGCACCAACCCGTCAGCCTTAGAGCTTGGCGCTCGTGGTGGCATGACCAACGAGCGCATCCTCACGGCCGTCAACGAGGGCGAGGCCGGGCGGATATTCCAGACGTTCAACAATCAGGCCGAGGGCGAAATCACCCTTGCCTTCAACGCCGCTTCATTGAAGATAAAGCCGGTAGCATCGCTGCGTGTGGTTCAGTATGTTTACAACGCAGACGGTTTCATCTTCGTCAGGGTCTCGGCGCAGCGGTCGACCACACCGCCGAACATCCTGACGAGGCTGCCGGGTGACGTGTTGAGAGCGACCATTCGCCAACTCGGCGTCGATGATGTCAGGGTCCAAGGGTAGAGCGTGCGCAAGTACAAAGACAACCGCTTTGAAGACCTGCCCGAGAACTTCCTCGACACCACACTTGAGGATGCCAACCGTGGCCTGCCGCAGTCTCGCAGGGCCAAAGGCATCCGTGAAGGATACCTCGCAATTGAAACCAAGGCTGCGGTGCGGCGCAACCTTGTCCACTTCACTAGCATCTCGCAGAACAAGCCTGACGCCTACGGCGTGACGCTGCCTGCGGTTATCGACGGCTCAGAAATAAGGCCGACGCTTCGCTTGCTGCGGCCTGGCACCGGACCCGACCCGCAGTTCGAGTCGCACCCGCAATGGACAATGCCCGACGGCAGCCAAGACACTACCCCCGGCACGACCGGCATGGTGGTTGCGTCGCCGACGCTCGATGATGGGGCCGTCATTTTCCACCCCGACACCGGCGCGCATTCAACCAAGGTCAACCACCGCGGCGAAGACCCGCCGCAGGGTGAAACCCTCATCTCTGATTTGGACGGTCGCGACCCTGGCTTGCAGGGCGGTTTGTCCACCGTGTTTTACGTGGTGGAACGCCCGCCCAACATGGGCGGCGGCACGGCCGTCATACTCAACGGCTCGGCCCTCAACGAGAGCGAGACCGACGGCGCACTCACGGCGCTCTTCCGAGACCTGCCCGTCTATGCCGGGCGGCTCGGCATTCGGCGCGTTGGCATGGGCGCAAACTTGCGCAATGGCCCCTTCGCTGCGGACCCCACCACGAGCACCCTGCTCGGCATCGACCCCGAGGGGTTGCCTCACGCCGCGATGATAATGGACCTCGAAACTGCAAAGTTTGGGGCACCCCAAGTCAACCAAGACCCGCCCGCACCGCTTGATTTTGACCTGTCGAAATACGCCGCTTCGCTAGTGCCGAAGGGGCCGAGCATCATGCCGGGCCGGGGTGCAGCCCCCGGCGGCTACGGCGGCGGTGTAATCATCAATCTCCCATTTATCGGCAAGGGCGTTTTGCGCCTGAATCCTGAGCGGCGGCATCTTCTCTACGACGTAGACGGCAACGAGACCGAGGGAATCGGCGTTTGGGAAATCGACGTATGGGAAGCCGTCGCACCGTCAGAAGTGCCGCAGCAAAAGAACGGCAACACGAAGAGCAAGCCCTACAACCCGACGCGCCAGGGCGGCGGCGGTGGGCAGCGCGGCGGCGGTGGCGGTGGCGGTGGCGGCGGTGGCGGTGGTGGTCAGGGCGGCCCCCCGGCCCCCGGTGGACGCGGCGGCGGCAAACATGGTGGACCGGTCCCCCCGAAGCCCCCGGGGCCCGAGCCCAAAAAGAAAAGCGACGCCGAGAAAAAGGCCAAGTGCAAAAGCAAGCGTCAGGGTCAGGGCGCGCAGGGCGGCGCAGCGAAGGACGCAGGCCAAAGTGACGACATTGGTGAGCGGCCGGACGGTGTAGCGCCGTCCATCTGGCGTCGTATTCAAAATCTCTTGCGCCGCTGGAAGAAAGCAAGCGGTGGCACTGGCCGTAAGGAACAGCCGAGGCGAGCGGCCCGCTTGAAGGGCGCGTTGATAAAGGCCAAGGCAAAAGCCGCCGCGCAGGCGAAACGCGCCGCTATCCGCAAGGCGAAGAGAGCCAACCGCAAAAAGTATGGGCACACCAACCCCGCCGCGCAGGCACGGATTGCAGCGCGGCGAGCAGTCAAGGCCGAGATGGCGCGCAGGCGGAAGGAATGCCTGCCCCGAATGAGTGCGGCGCAACGTGAAGCGTTTAGGAAAAACGCCGAAGAGGCGGCAGCCAAGGCCATCAAGGACAGCACGAATCCTGGCGTCCCGGTCTCGGGCAACGACGCGACACGGCGGGCCAAAGAGAACGCGCTCAAGGCGCTCGAAGAGGCAGAGAAAAAAGAGCTTGAGAAGATTGACAAGTCCAAGGACTCCAACAAGGAAAAGAAAAAAGACGCGGCGCGGAAACGGTACTCAGGGCTACGCAAGAAAATCGGCAACGCGAGGGACTCCGACGACGTAGGCAAGGCGGTCAAGGATTGGGGTGGCATCCAACCGGGCGGTAACGGCCCCATCACTTCAGGCCCGCCGGACAAGCCGCGCAACACCGATACGCCGAATGGCGGCCATTGGGTTGCGGTGAGGTTGCCTTACGAAGAGATTGCCAGCGGCATCATGCGCAAGAGCGCCGACGTTGTTGAGTCTCTTGGGCAACTCGCAACTGAAAAGCAGATGATACCGGCGGTCGATTACTACGGCATCCCGTCGCATCTGTTGATTCACAATGTCCTCGCGGCAGGCGACACGCTCGACGTGACGGAACTGTTAGCCATCGCCAAAGCGCCGCGTGCGGTTTGTATGCTCGGCGTCGCGGGTGCGGATGTCATCCCCGGCCCACTGAAAGACACCGCGCTCTTAGGCGGCATTGTTGAGTTCGGGGCCGATGTAAGAGACCCATACGAGCAGGCGGAAACTTCCGAGGTCACTGTCCGCCATATCCTGCGGCCCGAGGTCCGCCTCTTCCAAGGCGGCTATCCGGTTGACTGCGAAACTGCTGACGACGTAGGAACTACGGCCGTAGATGGTTGGGAGTCAGCCCGAGGTTCAGACCGCGACGGGCTCGAATCTCTTGTGCATGAATGCATCGGCTCCGACGGCCAGCACGACCCTGACAAAAGCGAGAGCTATAAGAATCCGGTACACTTCGAGGTCGGCCTGCGGGACGTTGACAACAAGGACATCTCGGGGCACCTGTCGCCGAATCAAGTGCATTCGGAGACGACCCACACGTTTACCGTTGGCGAGGTCGTGAGCTTTGACGGCGCGAACTTCAGCGAGGCAATCAGCCACGCCGACGCCGACGACACAGAGCAAGCATGGGGGATTGTTACTGAAGTCCTCAACGCCAATCAATTCCGCCTGGCAACGTCGGGCATTCTTGAACTGACAACGGGCGAATGGGATGCCGTCGCAGGTACGACCGGCGGCCTCGACCCGGGCTCAACTTATTACTTGACAGACGTGGCCGGGTCAGAAGGGCAGCTAACTAGCACCGAGCCCGCGGTTGTCCGGCAGGTAGTCGGCAAAGCTCTTAGCTCGACCGAGATGCTCGTGATGCTGAGGCGTCCCTTCGCCACGATTGAGGGGATGATTCACCGGACTACTGCGGGCGGTGGTGGGGCTCCGACGCTTGGCCGCTACAACAATTATCTGATTACAGCAAACGTCACCGAGTCGCTGCCGGACAATCCGGTGAACGGTGACAGGGTAGCCATCAAGAACGACGCAGCGAGTACACGAGACCTGATCATCGACACCATAGGCACGGCCACTATTGACAACAATGCCAGCGTGCTGCTATTCAGAAACACGGGCGAGTCGGTCGTGTTGGTCTACGAAGCGACAACCGACGACTGGAAAATCTGGAGCATCGCATGAAGGGGCTGCCGACATTTCCAATGCAGCCCGCTCTGGACGCCGAGCGCATTGGCGCGGCCCCATGCTGGGTCAAGCTCCCAATCGTCTACACGCAGGTACAGGTTGACGGCGTGACGAAAACCGTAGTGTTGATTGCGCTGCCGATCAATGCGTGGATTCACGGTCTCGCGTGGAAGGCTCCGGCAGATTGGGCACCGGCGGCAGGCGAATGGGAAGCGGGCAGCCTTGAACTTGTGCTGACCCTGCGGGATGAGGACAGCGTCAAGACATTCTTGAGTGAAGGGGTACTCGGGACCATCGTTGGCGGGGCATGGGTTCCCGCTGCGCTGGAAGGCGGCGCAGGACAAGTGCCGCAGCGGTTTAGTACGTCAGTGACCAAGAATCTTGTGGCGGTGTTCACACTTCAGGAGCCAGCGTAATGGCACACGGACACTGGCTGCAATATGCGAAGAACCCCGGCGGCGCGGGCTGCCGCTACCCGCAGTATCAGTTTATCAGTGCCATCCCCGGCGACAGCGAGCGTAAGCCGCACGGCTTCAAGGCCAGTCAGATTTACGAATACAAGTGGGTTCCGCACGGGGCGATTCACAACGCCAAGGGCGAATTGATCGTTGCGAGCAAAGTCGATTACGTCAGGCCCTCAGACGGTCGAATCGTGGACGGTGGCGGCGCTGTAGTAGACCTGAATCTGCGGGTATGGGTGTCGGTTCGTGTGTCAGGATTAGACCACTACATATTGCAGCACGACGGCAAAGGCATGATTGCCCGCGTCGGTTCCGGCCCGATTGAGGTGCTCTAGTGGCGATCATAGAAACAGTCGCGAATACCGGAGGAGACTTCCCAGACTATGCGGGTTTGGAGGCTGCATTACCTGCAAACCCGACGAACGACCGCACCGCTGAGATGTTCAAAGACGAGGAGATTAGCGGCACGCTGGGGCTGTGGAATACCCCTAACAGCGGCAACAAAATCCTCAAACTCACGGTAGCGGATGGCGTGCGTCACAACGGCAAGACCTACGGTAACGGTGGTCGCGTCACGCGCAACGCTGCGATGCTGATTATCGGCACGAATGACGTGCTGGTTGAATGGCTCAATTTCAGGCAGACTGCGGGAACGGCTGGCCACACGATTCAGATCAACGCCGGAATCGCTCGGGCCAAGATTGCACACTGCCTGATCGACCAGAGCGGCAGCGGGGACAAGCGCGCCATACTGCTCCCGGGCTCCACGGTCACTCTGGAACTCTCGACAATACTAATAGGAACATCGGGTGGATCAGCCGTCACTACCGATATTGCCGGAAGCGTCTGCCGATATGTCACGATTGTTAGCAAAGACGGGGTGTCGGTAGTTGCCGGGTTCAACACGTCGGCCGCCAATGGCTTCAAGTGCAACGGGTGCATCGTTGTCGGAACCTTTAGCGGCTCGGCATTCAACGGAACTTTCCACGGCGATTCTGACCATAACCTGAGTTCCGACACGAGCGCGCCCGGGACCACGACCTACAAAAGCAAGGGTGTCGATACAGTAATCGTCAACGACGACGGCTCCGACCTGTCGCGGGTACCCGCTGACCTTGAAACGTGGACCGCTGGCGACCTGACCGCCGACACTGGCAGCATAGATATTCGGAGCCAGACTTTTGCAGGCGCAGCCGCAGTAGTCGGCGCAGAGCAAAAACCATCGGGCGGTGGTGGCGGGGAGGTTCTGAACGACTTGGAGGCTGGAACGCTTGAGGTGTGGGCGCTGGTTTCTAGCATGAATGCGGGAGCAGCATAAATGACTGTTGAGAATCCTACCGCAGCGCCAATTGAAGAGCCGGTGCGTGACCCTCTTGCGGGGCCCGGCGGCGGCGGGGCCGCATTGTTCGCCGCCATCTTTGAGCTGATTGCCAGCAACGGCGCGGAGAAAACGGGGCCGGTTCAATGCACGGATAACAACGATACCCTCATCCACTGGAATACGACTAGCGGCGCGTACCAGTTCGGCATTGTCGGCTCGCCGCGCTACCGCATCCCCCTCGACGGGGGTGTTGCCTCAAGTGCCCCGGACAGCGAAGAGGCCGCCGTCCGTTGCGCGCTGAGTAACAACCCCACGTCAAACGCGAACGCAGCCGAGAACCTTGACCCGCTGAGTTTCACGATAGGCTGCCGATATTGGCAAGAGTCGTCTGGTGTTTTTGCCCGTGTGCATGGTGCATTTTTCGGCGGCCTGAATTTCGGCCATACCGTCACGTATGACACCGGCGGCGCGAACACGCTAAAGCTCATCCTTCGCCACGCTGGCGGCCCGACAACCCTGACGCTGAATGGCGTGCCAGAGAACGCCGTGTCGACTTGGGTGTTTAGATACGATGGGGTCACGGCCTTCTTCGCTGTCTACGGTGAGGACGGAACCACACTCATAGACAGCGCCTCGCTCGTGGTCACTCTGACATTCGTTGACGACGTTGTAACGCTTTCAAGCGGGCAACACCGCGTCAAGCGGTTGCCTGCCGGGGGATTCATTGAGGGCGACGCGCTGACCAACTTCCTTGAAACGCTACTGACCGACAACCCGTTCCCGGCCGCGTAAAATGAAACGCGAAGAGGTTGAGGCTATTGTCCTCGTCGTGCTTATACTCATCCTTTTACTTTTGACCGGGGGAAGACCATGAAGCTCTTACTCATCTGCCTACTGTGCATCTTCGCATTCGTGTCGACAGGCTGCGCCAGCATCGAGCGAGCGCAGGCCATCTATGAAGCACGCGCCGAGCAGGCCGACGAAGCCTACCGGGCATGGACGGCCGCAGCCGACCGGCTCGAAGATGCCAAGGGCGACGCCCGCGACTTTGAACGCAACTGGCAAGACCTCAACAACCGAGTGAAGGACGCCGAGGCACGACACGCCGCCGCGCTGGCGACCGGAGACCTTGACGCCATCAAGGCGGCCACCGGCAACATCGACAAAGCGAAAAATCAACTGACGCTCTTGAAAGACAAGGGTGAGCTTGTGCTCGCTGCGCTGAAGACTGCGCAGGGTTACGCCAAGGAAGCGGGCGACGTTTACAACGCCAGCAAGGATGTCGTGAAGGCTGCGGCTGAAGACCTCAAAAGTGCGAAGAGCACGAGCGACTACATCGGCACGATTCTCGGTTGGCTCGGCCTCGGCGTCACGACTCTCTTGAGTGGCGGTAAGGCCGTGCAACTCGGGTCAAGGCTCAAGACATCGAGGCGAGAAACCGATGATGCTGAGTCGGCCATCCGTCGCGTCTTCAAAACCAACAAGGCCACGCTCGACGAGAACATGCTCGGCGAGGTCAAGGCCGCCAACGTGAAGTACATGACGCTTGCCGAGCGCGAGGCTGCGCGAAGGGCCACACGTTGAGCGAGGGCGAGCAAAAAGAACGCTCGTTTGCAGTCGAGACAAGTCCGCATTTTGTGAAGAACTGGCGACGCATCGACGCTGCCATCGACGCGACCGAGGTAAGCCTCGACATCGCCAAGGTAGCGAGAGACGACGCAAAGGCGGCAGAGTTTGCAGCGAAGCTCTCGGTGTGGCAGTATGAAATGTCAGACCTGATTGGCGACGAAGTCGGCAGGGCCCTCAAGGTCAGCGGGCACGAGTTGAAAAACTACAGCATCTTCGGGACATCATTCGCCGGGCGGTTGCTTCACCTGACAGTGTTGCAACCGCTGGAGTCGTGGCAGGGCGACGACTAGGCCGCAACCCCATCCTGCAAAGCGATGAGGGTGTCGTCGACCTCTCTGGCCGGGATGGTGTACCCCGTGGCATCGGTGCCGTCGCTCAAGGGCACGGTGGCCCCCTCGAAGACGACCGAGACATCGCCCTCATAGCTCACTGAAGTCACGCGCGCCTTCATCCCCCGAGGGATGACCGTCGAGAACTGGCGAAAGGACGCTCGGAACATGACTCTTTGATTGCGCTGAAACATGGCCTACCTATCCCCTCGTGCGTGCTCCTGAGCGCTTGGCCCCCGTCTTGGCCTCGAACTGCCTGAAGAGCTTGTCGAGGCCCCTGAGCGCAATTCTCGAATCACTGACCGGGTCGCCCTCTTTGGTGCAGTGCGCCTTGTACTTGAGCAGCCTGCTCAACATCGACCGATCAAGGTACACGGTGAGCTTGTTGCTCTGCTTGACCTCTGGCGGTAGGGGCGGTCGGCCCACGGTCTTCGGTGCATCATCTGACATCGCTGTCTCCCGCCGCATTGTAACGAAAGGCGCGGACAATAAGGTACAGTTATTTACGGTTTCTCACGGTGCGGGGTTGACCCGGTGTATCGCACGGTGTATAAAGAGGTAGCGTAGGGGATGGGCCTGACGCTAACCGGAGAGAATCATGCCACTCATAGCCTACGAGGAAAAGAAAATCAGCCTCGCCAGGCTGGCGCTCATCGAGCACGCCAACGACATTATCGCCGAGTACGAGGCCGACGGTTATCAACTGACGCTGCGGCAGCTTTACTACCAGTTCGTCAGCCGCGCCCTCATCGACAACAATCAACGGTCTTACAGTCGGCTCGGCGACATCATCTCCGACGCCCGAATGAACGGGCTAATTGATTGGGACTCCATCACCGACCGGCTGCGCGGCCTGCGCAGCGTGAACACTTGGGGCAAGCCCGAAGAGATTGTCGAGGCTGTCGCGCGGCAGTTCAAGCTCGACCTTTGGGTCGGCCAGAGATACAGGCCCGAAGTGTGGGTCGAGAAGGACGCACTCGCCGAAGTCATCCGCCGAGCGTCCTTTGCGCTGCGCGTTCCGATTATGGTCTGCCGCGGCTACATGAGCCAATCAGCGATGTTTACCAGTGGGCATTACCGCCTGCGTGAACTCGTGCGCGAGGGCGTCACGCCGGTCGTCATCCATCTCGGCGACCACGACCCGAGCGGGATTGATATGACCCGGGACATCGAGGACCGCCTTGCGACGTTCGCGGCGGGGCCGGTCAAGGTCGAGCGCATCGCCCTCAACATGGCGCAGGTCGAAGAGTATGGCCCGCCGCCCAACCCGGCCAAGGTAACAGACAGTCGCGCCGAGGGTTACATTGAGAAATACGGCGGGGAGTCGTGGGAGCTTGACGCCCTTGAACCGAAGATGCTGCATTCGCTCATTCAAACGACCATCAAGAAATATCGAGACCTGGCCCGGTTCGAGGAAGAGAAACGCAAGGAAGACCGGCACAAGGAAGCCCTCGCCGCCATAGCCGACAACTATGAAGACGTTGCGGGCTACCTCAAGCGCCGCCGCCAGTTCGACGAGGAAGAGTAGCCGTTGACACTTTCGCACCGTATGATAAACAGAGACCCGAAGGGGGAGCCGATGGGCGACGAAGAGGGTATCAGCCCGAACACGCAAAACGTGGGGCGGCACTATTATCCCGGCTGTGAGGCTGAGGGAGTGGCGGATTTCTACACGTCAGACTGCGCTCACGGGTGCGGCTGTTGGATGGGCGGAAGCCGCAGCGGTGGGCCTGACGGTGTAGACCCGTTCGGCGACTGCCCGAAAAACCCGGAGAGCGATGAAGCGAAGATCGACCGGCTCGGCAAGGCCGTAGACCACTGGAAGGAAGAGGCGCGGCGGTGGGAAGAGGGCGCGAAACATGCAGAGGCCGAGCGCGCCAAAGCCAAGCAAGAACTCGCTTTCTTTTACAGTGCGCTCGAAGACGAGGGCAACTATTGGGCGTGGATGGACTGCGGCGACAACGCGATTGAGAGCCTGTGCTGCGCCGTGGTGATGGACCCGGAACACCTGCGGGAGTTCTTTGCGCTGCTGACAGAGGCGAGGCGGTGCTTTTCCGATTATCAAATGGATGTCGACGTTGACCCGCCGGAAGAACACCGTGAGTTTATGAAGCGGTTGGACGCTGCGATAAAAAAGGCCGATTGACACTTTCGCACGGTATGATAAGAGAGGGCCAGCCAACTAACCCGTAACGCTCACTGCGTTACATCACGAAAACGAAGGGGGAACCATGACCAACGAATATGCAGAGAAGCCCTTGACCATCGGCGCGCTCAAGGTGCGCAACGTCCTCGGCGTCAGCGCCGTCGACCTCGTCTTCGACCCGAAGCGCAATTTATTTGTGGTTGGCGGTGACAACGGGGCCGGGAAGACCTCGACCATCAACGCGCTCTGGTACGCCCTCGGCGGCGGCCGGGTCATTGCTGACAAGCCCATCAAGGACGGCGAGAAGAGCGCCCGCGTTGAACTCAGGGTCAACAACCGGAAGACCGGCGCGCATGAACTCGACGTAATTCGCACTTGGTGGTACGACAAGAAAAAGAACATGCGCACCAAGCTCGAAGTCTTGGACGCCAGGGGGGTCGAGGTTGAGGGCGGCGGGCAGACCACGCTCGACACGCTCTACTCGCACTTGATTGACCCGGTTGAGTTCATGGGGCTCGACCGCAAAAGGCAGGTCGAGGCCGTGCGCCAGTGCGTCGGCTTGGACTTCAGCAAGCTCGACGCCGAGTACAACGACCGCTTCAAGCAGCGCACCGTCGAGAGCGGCAAGGCCGACACGCTCAAGGCGCAACTCTTGGCCTGCGAAAACTTCCCCGACGCCGTCGGCAAAGAGGCCGACGACACGGTCGACCTCATCGCCAAGCAGAAGAAACACGACGACGCCGTCAAAGAAAAGGCGGGGCTCGAATCCGACGTGGAACTCAAGAGGGAAGCCCTTGAGGAAACGAAGGCGCGCATCGAAGAGCTTGAAGAGATGGTTGCCGACGCGAAGAAGCGGGCCTCGGACTTGGCCGTCGACGAGGCCAAGTTGCTCGGCGAAATAATCTGCGTCGTCATCCCCGAAGTCGGTGATATCGCCGAGAAGATTGCAGCGGCCGACAAGCTGCGCGAGGAACTGCGCGCCAACGAAGAGCACGACAACAAGGCCACCGAAGCCGCCAAGGCCGCCAAGGTTGCCGACGCATCCACCGAGCGCCTCGACGCCATCACCGAAGAGAAGCGGGCCGCACTGGCGAAGGCCGAGTTTCCTGTTGACGGCATGAGCTTCGACGGTGAGGGTGTGCTCTTCAAAGGCACGCCGCTCGACCAATGCGCAACGTCGGAGCAGATTCGAGTCTCGACCGGGATGGCTCTCGCCAATCCGCCCGCGCTTGCGGTGCTCATCATCCGCAGGGGTGAAGCCCTCGACATCAACAACCTCAAGGTGATTGAGGATATGGCGAAAACCGCCGGTGCTTACATCATCACCGAGCGCGTCTCGACCGGCGAAGAGTGCAACGTCGTCATCAAGGACGGCAAGGGCGACGACAGCGGTGAGCCCGAGCCCGCCACCAAAAAAGAGAAGACCGCGCAAGGTGCGTTTGACTTGTAGACGGCAGCCGGGGCCCTAGAAAGGGGGTCCCGGTGACTTTCGGATTTGGTGATTGACCGGAGTTCCGCACGGTGTATAATAGGGGGGTGCCGAGGGGATGGGCCCCGGCGCGAACCGGAGAGAAAACCATGATTCACGTCGCCATAGTTCGCCACAACGCGAAAACCCGCCGCTTCGATTACACCTTTCTAAAGTTCCACCGCAGGAGCAACGCCGTCACCCGCGCACACCACGAGGCGAAGACCGCGCATCAAGTCCTTGTTGGCACCCGCAGGCTCGGCTCTGACATCGAGTTCATCCCGCAGACCAAGTGCGGCGCATCCATCCCGACCTTTCACGAGTACCCCGTCGGTTTCTTCAACGGATAGAAGACTCGGAAGACGCGGGGCTCAAGGGCCCCGTCCTTCCGCGCCTTCGATGGGGAAGACGCAACCCGGAGAGAGAACCATGAGCAGAACCTACGGCCACAACGACCCGCGTGAGAACCAAGCCGACGCGCCCGACGACTACTACATCGAACTCACCGGCCCCAAGGCCGCAGAGTTCCTTGGCAAAGATGTCGACGAGGACTACGTCACCGAGGACGGCGACGGCTTCTATTGCCAGTGCGACGATTACGACGGCGTCAATTACTTCATGGAGTCGCTGCGCGTCTACGCCAGCAACCACGGCTTGCAGGTTCCCCGTGGCGGGCTGGAGTCA
>SDBU01000749.1_pt1 | contig 46438 bp, 71 predicted proteins | sample 2277071 | NCBI WGS metagenome assembly SDBU01 (sample SAMN10397929, study PRJNA504765) | marine sediment metagenome | isolation source: marine sediment core GS08_GC12, 126 cmbsf | place: Arctic Ocean: Gakkel Ridge, Loki's castle | collected 2008
TGGACCCCATATTCCAGTATTAAAATCAGACTGAATTACTAATGCAGGAGTAGTTTCAGTTCCCATCCTACCAGTAACAATTTGACCCTCTGTATCCCTCAGTGTTAACACTGTATCGTCTGAATCATTTCTAAAAACTAAATCTCCATCTCCAGTTATTTCTATATAAAAATACTCTCCACCCGAATTTTCTTCCAATCTCATAAGGTCAATTCCTGCATCAGCCACAATATGCAATGGTTCTTGTGGGCTTGCTGTCCCTATGCCGACATTCCCTCCAGCCTCTACAAACAAAGTAGTTGAGGTTGAGCCAACGGTCAGGTTGCCATCAAAGGTAGAGGAAGCATTGATTATTATTCCCAAGTCGGTAGTAGTCGGTGTCAAATAGTTTGCAAATACATCCCAATGATTTACTCCTGCCCCTGTAGCATCTGTCCCGCAAATTATATTTCCTGCCGCATCCGTTTCAAGAGCTGCCGTGCAGCTAAGAACATTTGTCATAGCAAGATTTGTGCTAGTAGCAGCTCCTAAAGACCCTATCTGAAAATCACTCCCAAATGTGGTTCCGACTGATAATAAGGAAGCTGGCGTTGTTGTGCCAATGCCGACGTTGCCACCAGCTCGTTGCAAAGTTACATCCCCACTCTCACTCCATATTTCTATGTCATTTCTTCTGGCAACTGTGGCTGAAGTGCTTCCTATTACTTGTATTCTCCCTTTTAATGTAGTAGTTTCATAAAATTTCAGATTGCCAAAATTGTTTGAATTTGTCCAGGTTATTCTTGGCTGGGGAGCTGATGATGAAATATCCAAAATTGCCTCAGGACTCGCTGTGCCAATTCCTACATTGCCATCATCATTCACAAATAATGTTCCCCCAGCTGCAAAGTTGCCTGTGGTTGTGGCATTACCTTCCACGCTGAAATCGCCTATCTGAGTTGAAGAAGATTGCGATATAAATCCACCACTCATTGTTAAAAGCCCTGTAAATGTTCCTGTAGCTGATGTAATTCCCCCATTTGTTAAAATTAGGTTGTCAAAAGTTACACTGTCAGTTGTTTGAACATCCTGATTCATAGCGTAAAGCTCATTGGCTCCTTGTCCTGTATTCAAGGTTGCTGATTCTAAGACAGCTATTCCTGTTATGTCTTGTGAGCCAACTGCCCAAGCTCCTGTTAATCCAACTGTGCCGTCCCTTCTGACAAAAAGAGCACTAAATACTGAACGTGGCACAACTAACATTAAATGGGAATCGTCTAACCCTTCTGCTGTTATGTCTACATCTACTGTTCCTCCTCCAGCGGCTGAAACATTAAGGTAAATAACCAAGACTAGCCTATCCCCAACTGGAATGTTAAAATCTGAACTTAAAACTGCGTGCAGTTCAAACTCTTCGGCTGTGTCATCTAAAATAGAGCTTACCTCACTTACCATTATTGAAGTTAAGGTCTCACTTACTGTTGAGCTTGCAAATAATTCCCAAGATATAGTTACATCTTTAGCCCCCGATTGCTGCTGGGCGTGGAAATGTAATCCGTGAACTCCAGTTTCTACTGTGGTAAAAGGCAAATTCTCTGGTGGGGTTATGAATGTTGTGAATACTTGCTCGTCTCCAGCTCCAACGCTTGTGGTTGAAAAAGTAGACTGTGCTCCGCCCAAATCATTGTCAAACATCTGAAAGGTATTACTGCCCTGAGCCGCAGTATCTGTTAAAAAGTAATCTATTGCTTCAGCCCCCATAGAATCAACATATTCCTTGCTGGCTGCGTGGGCTTGTAGATAAGGGACTAACGGAACTATTGCCTGCCCTGTAAAAGTAGATGTTCCAAGATTAGTTAGTCTTTCTGTGATATGAATTGTGGTAGATGTAGCACTTGTTATGGAGCTAGTTGCTGCTGATATTCCATAGGTTAAACCTATTTCTGTGCCAGATAATATATCTGTTAAAGTGCCTCCAGCCAATTGAAGATAAGTGGTTGAGGCGGTAGATTCCTCCAAATAACTAGCATCATTCGTCCAAAAAGAGATGTTACCATCTACTCCGTCTAAGACTGCCCATTCGTTGGTATCTAAAGTATTACCTCCTATAATAAAACTTGTTCCTGTTAGTGCCCCAATTACTTCAAGAGTTGAACCAATGGTAGAAGAAGTGTTTGTTATAATGCTTTCTACTGTTAATATGTCGTTTGTGTCGTCCCAGAAGAAGACTTGATAATCTTGTGTAAGGTATGTTCCATTATAGAATATAACGCCACCATTACTAAATGTGGTGGTTGATGTGCCTCCTTGAGACACGAAAAGCTTAGTAGTCGCAGTTGAATTAAGTCCAACAAATAAGATTGCGACTGATAAAATAATTATTGGGACGATATATTTCTTGAACATAATTTTTAGTTAATTAAAATCTATAAAAAGCTATATGTGCCATTCCCGTTTCTGGGGCGTTCACATAAACTATGGAATTACCTGTTAAAGTATAATCCACCCCTCCAGCGGTTTGAACTGCACCATTTAATATTAAAACAAGGGAACCTGCTGGACTTGGAGAATTAGCCAAAGTAAATGTATCATTGGAACTATTTATTGTGCCAGTCGGGGTTTCATTATCGGCAAATGACGGAACTGTTTCTGCGGTATCATATCTTAATCCATTATCAGCGTCTGGGGCAGCAGTTAAAACCCTACCAGAACTTCCTATTTCTAAAGCAATCCAGCTAGTCCCATTGGCAGCAAAAATATTGCCTTTGGTTTTGGCTATGGCGACCAATTCTTGAAGCAAAGCTTCTTCTGTCGAGGTTAGTTCATCTAACCCCGAAATTCCAGGATTTTGGGGTGTGCGAATATCAGACATCAGTCTTTAAACTTAGGAATTATTATTGGCTTTACAAACATGGGTCGACCTATTTTTTTGAATTCATTTCTCAAACGATGTGACAAGGTAGTTAGGTCTGCCTCTTTTACCATAAGTTGTTTTCTTATTATCGCTATATTTTCTTTGAATTTATCCGCACTTCTCTGTAAGATATAAACCTTGTCCTTGATATCTTTCATCTCCTGGACGCATTGCCCCTTCTCTTTGTTAAGGTTGACAAACTCCTGTTCGTGTGTCTTAATAATGTTCGCGAGCCTTTCTTCCTCTCCTTTAATTCTGTCTTGGAGTTCTTGAAATTCTGCTTCTTTGTCGTGCTTTCTTTTGGTCAATATAACTAAATCCTTTAAATCCTGTCCCGCCTTTTTCTTGTCCTCGTTAATTATGTTAATCTGCTTGGCGATTGCTTGTTTTACTTTTCGGGCTACATCCGCCTCTGTTCGCATAACAGACAATTCGCCCTTAAACTTCTTTCTTAAACCATCTCTTTCTACTTCTTCCTTTTGGATTCTTAAAAGAGTCGCTTCTTTCTTTGCTTCTGTTTCAGACAAGAGGAATGCTTGGGCTATGGTCTTTTCAGACAATGCCTTAAATATAGCTGTCTTTTTGTCTATCTCGCTAAAAATCCCACCTAGTGTCTCTGAGGCAATTTGGCTTTCTCTTTTAATAGAAGCATACTGCTCCCGCAAGTTATTTATCTTGACTCCAAGTTTGGCGTTCTCCATTATTTAGTCGTAATTATTTTTCTCCAAGTAGAATTACTTCTGCGTAAATTGAGCCAGCGGTAGTTGCCACTCCTGTTTCTTTGGCACTAATCGTCATAAATCTACCCTGTATGTCAAATGGTAAGGTAAATGCAGCTTCCAGAGTATTGCTTTCGCCAACAAAAGTAAACTCACGCTTAGTTAAGGTTGATGTATTTCCACTAGTAGCGTCATTAACCGTCTGATACAAATAGGTTCCATCTGGGCTCATTTCTATCTTTATTTCGACTGAATTGGAAAACTCACCAGGACCCACAGTATACAGAATATAAAACTCTGCCTTTGACATTCCGCCAATTGAAATGGTTGTTGTGTCAGCGGCAACATAACTCGTTGTTAGTTGTAACGAACTAGTAGCCCTTACGCCATTTACTTTAGTGCCAAAAACAACTATTGGGTCACCGCGAAACGAATATCCAAGTCCCATTTTATTTCATCTTCTTTGAGCGACCTCTCTTCTTAGAAATCACCTTCAGAAGTTTCTTAATTTTCTTTACTTCGACTTTTACTTTTGGTGGCTTCTTGACCACTTCTTTGACTACTTTTACCTTGACTACTTTTACCTTTTTGACTTTAACTTTGGTTTCTTCAACCTCCTCAACTACTGGGGCTATAATTGCCTCAATGTCTGGTGTGGGTATCTCTGAAATCTGAAGGAAGCCATAAGTCTTCTTAATGATATAGGCTGCATCGTCAGGGACATTGTTAATCTCCCCATGTGCTCCTATATTATATCTCACGCCCTTAATAGCCAGAGATACATCTAAATCGGTTGCATTAATTATTTTTTTCAAACTAATTCACTTGACCCTACTAACTCTTCAAGAATTGGTATCAGCCTTATCTCATCTACCCATTTATGGGGGTGATGACGTTGGCATAGCGTTATGCCATTGTTAATGTTATATCTTAACTTTGGATATTCTCGCCACGACCTTATATGATGAGCGATATTATATCCAAAACATTCTTCATTTTTTAACTTACAACTATCATCTCTTTCTTTTATTTCCTTAGCCCATTCTTGATAGGCGGGGTCATTTCTTTCATCATATTTTTTCAGAAATCCACCATTTCTTGCTCGTAGAATCGCACTAAATCTCCTTTTACTTTCTTCCGACCAAGGATTATATTTCATTCCCTTATGGGCTTCGCTAATCTTTCTTTTAGTTTCTTCTGAAAGTTTTTTGCCTTTCTTAGCCTTACTCATTTTCTTTCTTGTTTCTTTAGAAGGTCTTTTACCAAACATAGGATTCTTTTCTCCTAACTTTGCTTCACTCAATTTTCTTTTTGTTTCTAATGATGGATATATACCTATCTTTCCCATAAGCTTTTTAGTTAATTATTTAGCGGGCTTATTTGCCACAAGACAGGAAAACCCGCCACAAACCTTAATCAAACCAGTAAGTTTGAATATATCTGATTGAGCCATCCTCGACTCCTATTGCTACTTTTCCAGCCGCAGCTCCTGTTGGAGGAGTAGCATCTAGGGGAGCAAAGAAAAGCGTATTCTCACCACCAATACCAAACATAGTTATGGGTGTATCAATCCTCAAGCTGGAGTTAGAATCAAAGACAAATCTTGTTGAAACTACTTCAGCAGCCATTGGGTTAAACTCAGCACTTGTTGTGCTACCCACATTAGTGAAAGCAACTGCATTGCCTGGTCCAGCCCTGTGAATGAATATACATCCTGGATTGTAGCCAGCAGCTCCATCGGAAGGCACTGTTACGCCTTCTGCTAAAATTGTGAAGCCATCCTTAGTATCGCTTAATACGTGACCTTCTGAATCTGTTAAACTTGTTCCTTTAGCCATGATATTATGAATTTAGTTAAGTTATTATTTTTGTAGACTTCCTGATTTGAAAGTTGTTTTAGGTGGTAACCACTTTCAAGCAAATATCTGTTTTTCTCTACGCTTTGCTTGTGGTCGCCAATCTCTATAACAAACTTGTCATTTATCAAGAAGTCTACCTCTTTGTTAGCGATTCTGACCTTTGTCCGAAACTTAATCCTATTTCGTTTCAGTATTTCGCCAACAATTCGTTCTGCTTTAGTGCTATTATATTTTTGTAGCTTAAGCAATTGAGTTCTCATTTTTCTGTTTCCCCAAACTTGGAGAACAAAGTTTAAGGTCGTTGAAGTGGGGTTTGAACTACAAGGAAAGTAATCTCATAAACCCCACGAAATTGCCAATTTTGAATTAACTATGGTTCAGATTAAGAAGTGTAGGCTTGGGTGTCCCCTTTGGAACCCCAGCTTCTCTGCCATCCTTTCACGCAATCGGCCCATCTAGCGTCAACGGTAAAGGTTACAACCTTATTCTTGATATTAACATCCTTTTCTAAACGAGGCTGTTGTCGCACAATGTGCTCCCACCTCGTTCTTTGAGGAACTGTTAATGTCCAAGCTGTGTCGGAACCTCCGTTGGCATTGGCTAAATGAACAGACATCCACATATCAGTTAACATACCACCTACGTAAACGTTGATAGCGTTGTTAGCTGTTGATGGGTCAAGGTGAGATTCAGTGATTTCCTGCCCCTCTTTCATAAGAGATGGAGGAAGACTAACTGTCGCCTTGCCTAACAAAGATATGGCTAACCCGTCATCGGTTTGCTGCTCAACTAGAGCAACATAACCAGTTTCAAGGTTGTCGTGAGTGAAGGTAATTCCAGACGCACTTGCGTTTGACTGGGTTGAACCTCCAACTACTAATGTTGGATGAACTGTGGAGAAAGATGGGACTTCGTCCCCGTAAAAAGTCATTCGATAGTTGTTAACGTCTCTAGTGGTTGCAAATCCACCGTTGAAGAGTTGAACTCCAGACTTGTCTTGTGAATAGTTAGCACCTATTGATAGGTCCTTCATTTCATCAAGTTCTGCCTGAAAATCATTGTCTTCAATGGTATTTTTGGTAACGTCAAGAAATTTACCATAGTTGTTCCAAGCAACTGTGGTGTTATATGTCTTGGTTCGTGTTCCACCTGGAACGTCATCGCCATCGTCAAACCTCTCTACTTCTCCTACTCCAGTTTTACCTGCATAGGTAGCCTGGGCACCGTCTCCCTTTTTAACTGTAAGGATGCGAGGAATACCTGGAAGATATTCATCTTGTCCTTGGTCAAACACATCAACGATTTCTAGCCCTACTCCACCTATTAAATCTAACCATGTGCCTCTCGTTTCTACTGCGATAAATTTAGAGAACTACTTCTTCTATTACTCTATACGGGTATCTTTCAGGAATTCTTCTAATTGTTCTCTGGTATTATTTCTATAGCCATATTTGCTATGAAATTCCCAGTGACAATCTTTGCAGAAAGTTATTCCATTATCTATTGCGAACCTTAATTCTGGAAAGTCAGCGAAATTCTGAATATGATGTGGGTGCAATCTACCTCCCTCTGCTTTACATTTCTGGCAAATCCAACTATCTCTTGCATATACTGCTTCTCTCCATAATCTGAACTCTACTCTTCGTCTTATTTTTCTATTTTCGCTACTTTTTCCACCTTTCCAGCTCGGATGTTCTTCACCGATTGGAAAACTATATGCATTAGGAGATTTCTTACAACCTATTTTTGCTTTACTGATTTTATCTTTTACCCCCTGTGTCATATTTCTCTTGTTCACCTCTCTCATTTCTTGTAAGGTTTTTTCAGAATAAACATCTTTTCTTCCTTTATTCCAGGGAATACTGCCCTTCTGAAAACCGCTTTTAGCTGACCAACAAGAATTTTTAACTCCCTTTGCAAATTGCCCTAATTTGTTTCTTTTTATCTCCGTAAAAATAACCATATAGAGCAATAGAATTATAGTATCTCTTATTTACTTTAAGGAATTTTAAACTCCGAACACTCTGGACTCGTAAAGATTGACCAATTGATTGGTGCTATCCACTGGGTCTAACCCCCAAATATGAAACTGTGCGGTAACATCTACTGCACCAGACTCACTTGTAGTCTTTTCATTATTGAGGTCGGTGTGATAACCGAGTAAGTTAGAACCCGTAGTCGTTCCAACAGTTGCGTCTGGGTCTACTGAGTAAAGAGTCATCTTGGATACGTCTACTATGCCAGCAACCTTTGTAGTTGTGGAGTTAGTAGAACCTGTTGTAAATTCCAAGGTGAAATTTCCCCCTAACCCATTACTGTCAACTCCAACACCATTGATGTCTATAATGGAAACTAAGTTTCCAAATAGAAGGGTGCTAGAGGTTCCAAGAGCAACAAAACCAAGACCATTAGCATTCACTTCATCACCTATTTGGATGTTGATGCTGTTAGTTATGATTTCAGTCTTTAGAACTGGTCCACCATGCGGGTTTAAGCTTCCTACTGTTTTGAATGCCATAAATTAAGCTCCCAACAATTTGGACTCGTAAATATTTACCTCCTGATTCGTGCTATCTGTTGGGTCGAGCCCCCAGATATGATATTGGGCTGTGGTATCTACCGCACCACTTTCATCAGTTGTCTTTTTGGTTGCGAGGTCCGTATGAAAACCTAACAGGTTTGAGCCTGCGGATGTTCCTACGGTTGCGTCTGGGTCTACGGAATAAAGAGTGTGCTTCGAAATGTCAACCATAGCAGAGTGTTTAGCAACTGTAGAGTTGTTAGACGCTGTTAAGAGTTCCATTGTGAAGTTACCGCCTATTCCATTAACAGAAGGAGCTACACCATTTATGTCTACGATGCCAACAATATGGCCAAACAAAAGGGTGCTTGCTACTCCTATTCCCAAAAAACCATTGAAGTCAACTATGGTTGCGTCATTTACCTCAAAGCTTATACTGTTTCCCAGTATCTCAGTCTTCAGGATTGGTCCACCGTGTGGGTTTAAACTTCCTATTACTTTAAATGCCATTAAATTGTTATTCCTAATTAGCCTTCCGTAAGAACCTTGTGTCCCCCTAAGTTGGGTCTCAGAAATAACGAATTAATTTTACTTCGACTTTAATGAAACTACACTACGATGTCAGGATGTTTTTCTTTCAGTTTGAGATATTTCTCAACTGACCATCCCTTCTCTTTGCGTAATTTCTCTTGTTCAGAAGTCAATTTGCCTCCCTCGGTCACTTTCGGTGTTGAAGCAACAGTAGGGCTTGAAGCGTCTGCGGCATCAGAAGTATCGGTTTGGTTTTCTTCTTTTCCTTTGTTCATATAATCCACAGCATCTTGATAATCAGTTAAAAGCTGACTAACCGACCTGCTTTTAGAAATGTTAAACCTAGATTTAAGAACCTGATTTACTTTTTCCATTCTAATTCCAGCAGTGTCGTTCTCTGGATTGAACTCAGGATTGCCTTCCCAAAACTTATGAAGGGACTTAATGCGGTTATCTTTAACCTCAGTTTCCCTTTCTTTGGCAAGGGCCAATCTAATCTTCTTATCCGTTTCGTCTTCTCCCTCTATCACCTTTTCCACCTTTTTTGGTTCTACAAGCAAAGCTTCGGCTTCTTGTTTCTTCTTGCGAAGACCGATAATTTGCTCAGACATACCTTCTTTGTCGGTTTTGAGCTGAGTAATCTCGACTTGTAAATCCTCGACCTTAGGAGTTTCCTCCTGAACTTGCTCTTTTTCTATGGTTGGAGCTTCCACCTCAGGAGTTTCGGAGGCTTCCTGAGTAACCTCTTTTTTTGGCTTGTCAGCCATAGTTCTTGTTCTTTGCTTTCCCTTGTTTATACCTTTTTGATAACGGTGGGAAGTGCCACCGAGCAGTGGGTTCTGCTACAAAGTTCAGAAAAGAACTGTTAATTATATAGAGCTTAAATGCTCTCTATTGGGGACATAATCCCCAAGCGAGAATATTCATCTCTTTCCTTTTCTCCTGCTTCTGAATTTATCAAAGCAGATAGCAATAATTTGGTTTTTTGGCCTTTCTGTGTCTTTACTGGATAAATCTTTTATACAGCGAGAAAGGAAGTTCTGTCTTTTTTCTCCTGGTGTTGGTGATAAAATTGGCATATTATTTTCTCTTCTTACCTTTTTTAGGGTGTTTTGGCATTAGGTTGCGTATCTATTACCTATTTTGGTTGTTTTGGATTCCTCGACCTTTGGTTTTTGTATCATTTTTCTCATAAGGTATAGGGTTCTAATCATTTCTCCCTTGATGGTGTTTCTTGTTTTGTCGTCAGTAGCCCGAAAATATCTGTTGACATCACCACGAACTATACTGCTATATAGTGCTACTGACTTTTCCACCTTACCCATTTCTTCTAACAATAAATCTCTCTCGTCTTTATCAAACTCCTCGCCTGTTTCTGGGGTATAGTTGCGGAAATATAGGTATTCAATAAGTTTCTTAATCATTGTCGAGAAGCCTGTTTAACTTGTCTGGCCCCACTTGCTACGCTTTCATTCCCCATAGCCCCACGAACCATATTTGGGCCAACTCCTGCCTGTCCTGCTCCTGGAAATTGATTTTGTCCTGGTGCTGGCAATTGTTGGACTTCCCCTAATTTGAAAACCTTTTCTGGCTTGTCCCCAAATTTCTCTGCCACCTGAATTGCGGCTTCCTCCCTGTCTAAAAAGTCTGGGAAGAATTCCATATAAACCTTTGTCTTCTCAAGTTGTAAAGCCATTTCTGTTGCCTTGCTCATCTGAGCTTTTGGGTTTGGGATAAGTTTCACGTCAAACTCGAAGTCCCTTAAGTAATTTGGGTTGATAGCTACCTTCTCCACTCTTTTACCAGTTTCTACTTCAGTCATTTTGGCTTGGGTTCTCAATTCTTTCTTTGTCGGCATCTCTTTTCTGTCCTTAAACATCTCAATTATTTTAAGCCCCCGTTTTCCAGAAGTAAGAACTGTGTCGTCTATCTTGAAAACATTAAAGGCTTTCTTATATTCGGCACTTGCTCCCTCGCCTAGAACCCGTTCTATCATCGGGGCTTTGTAAAATTGTAAAACATTCTTGGCTCTTAATCTTTCTTTGTCCCGAACCCCCCATTTAATAAACATAATAAACAATCCTATGATTCCAGTAACTGCCTGAGCCGCCCTTTCTATTTCTGTGGCTGTGGTTCTTTCTCCAACTCCTGCCACCCCCTGCTGGACAGCATCAATTGAGGTTTCTTCCATTACCCTCTTCGTGTAGTTTAATACAAACTGGTGAAATCCTTGTCCAGCCGTCATCTGAAGTTCTTTGTAATTGGATGCGTCATCAACTGTTATTCTCCTGCCTGGTCTTAAAATATCGTCTTCAATATCGTCTGTCCCACCAACTAAAATGGGCGGAAAGATAGACAAGAACGTCTGGTCAAGAAACATATTGTGAAGAACGTTCAAAACTTTCTGGACTGCCTTCAGTTTGTCGGCTAATGACTTGCCGTAAAAGAAATCTGAACCAAATGGCTCATAAATCGCTGACCAGAAAGGCAGAGACTTATGATTGAAAGGAATTGGCATCACTTCTGCTTTTTCTCCTTCGCCCACTGGGTTTAGCCAAACACCATTTGCTATAATAGCGAACTCGTCTGTGTCCTGATTGTAATATCTGATAACCTCGACTATTCCTTCTCTTATGTCGCTACTAATATAATCTGTATAAAAAGGTCTTGTTTCGTCTCCTGAAAAAGTTTGGAATGGCTGGACACGCTTTGCGTTCTCATATTGGGCAAAACCCATCTTAAATTGTTCAGCCGTCATTCTGGTTCTCCAGAAACAATAAGGCATATTCTTGATTTTCGGAATGCCGACAGATGATGGATAAAAGTCTTCTAAAGGAATTATCGCACCAAATACCTTTCTGATTTTCTTCTTCCCATCTTTAGTTTTAATCTTTGTGCCACTGTCGTATTTAACAATATCCCTGACTGCTTTGGTTTTCTCCTCATACCCTTCATAGCCAACAACCGTTCCTTTAACTATCGCCTCCAATAAAGCGTTGAACATCAGTTGTTCGTTATCGTCTACCCTGTTTGAAAAATCTACTAAATCATTAAGCATCTGCTCTCTTCTAAAATCTTCTTCTCCCACAGCCGAAAATTCTGCCACAGGAATTAAAGGAGCTACCTTGCCTAAAATTGCGATTATCTTATTTCTTGTAAAAGGGTCGTTTATTCTTGCCTGCCAGTCTTCAATCCCTTCTCTTGCATCAATATTAGTAATAAAGTTCTTAACACTGTCATCAATATAATCAATTATATTCCTGCCGTCCATGTATTCATATTTTCTGTTTCTTTCGTCAGCCGTCCATCTAAACAAATGAAAAACCCGCCCAACTACTTCTTGTTCTTTTTCTGAGGGAATGAAAACCTCTGGCGTTTTTTCCGCCAAAATTGTGTCGTTTAGGACTTGTGTTTCAACTGCCATATTTAATTAGCTTATTATACCACATATATAAAATGATGTCAAACATGTCTACTTTATAACCATTTGTTTGTATGCCCTCGCACTGGTTTCGTGAAATTCGGCATCATGTAAAATCATATAAACTCTGGTTTTTATTCTTGCTATGGAGTCGTAATATCCTTCAATAAAATTCTTAATAGTTCTTACCATCTTTACATGGTCTTCGTATTCTTCGTAATATCTCTGCCCAATTTTTGAGTCATCTAGCCTTGGGTCATACTTAACTATGTCGTGCCCGTGAGCTGGCATCTCGGAATAGGATTCGCTTACGTAGTGGTCCTTCCAATATATTCGATAAAACCCGTGCTTAAGCCTCACCATTCTTAAGTGAGGAGAAATCTTGGGAAGTTCCCTTTCAAACCTAAGAAACCATCTTGACCTCATATTTGTTTTGTAAATCCTTAATAATATTAAATTTTCTTTCTAAATAAACAGTGGCGTTGGAATAAAAGTGCCGTGCTATTTTCCAAACATTTTTATTGCCACTATATTCAAGACACCTAGCCTCTAGAGCGTGTTTGTTTTTGCCCAGTATTGTTTTATTTAAACCAACTTCTGTAATAAAATATTTCTGTAAATCCAAGATAACTCCCTTAATGCCGACAATATTAAATCTTTTTCCCCCTTGATACTCGCTAAAACATCCGTCTCCATCAAAATACCCCCTTACAAAGTGCCTCATTAAATCGCCTGACAGTTGGGGTAGTTTATATGTCTTAGTTTTTCTTGGAACAATGTTTAACCGACTTAATCCCTTCGATAGTCTGTTAGAACAAATCGTTATTCTGGCATAGTTATTTCCCCACTGATTTCTTTCTCTCTTAATTGGATGGTTAGAGGATAAAAATTTGAGAAATTTTTTAAGGTGGTCTATGTCTTTTTTGTGTAGCGTGATTGAAAGTTGGTCTGAGAATCCTTTCCCCCTTCTTAAAATACACCCGTCAGCGGCAATAAATCCCGCCCAATATGCTTTTTCCTCGCTATCAATTTTGTCAAAAACGGTATCATTAAAAGAATATTTATTATTGTTAATACCTAAATTTGGTCTTTTTTTGCCTAGCCAAAAACCACTGTTGCCTTTCCGAAAAACCTTTCCAGCGTAACTACCATCTTTTTTAAAACCTCTTGGCATTTTAATATCCAATTAAACTTAATTTGGGTCTGTCTTTCTTGGGAAACTTATCGTAGACCCGCGTCTTTCTATTTCTTCCAGTAGCATAGTTAACAGCAAAGTATTCTACCGAACTCCTGTAGTGCGAGCTCCAGTCGTGTATTGGTTTTACCGACCTTACATCTGTTCCGCCACCTCCCCTGATTTCTGGATACTGGGCATTCTCCATTGCCAATCCCAACTCTTTAGTCCGCGGATTCTCATTTACTACCAGTTCTCTTAATAATAATTTAGTTTCGTTCTTCCGCTTTTGAAAGTCTTTGGCATCTTCTCTAAAGTTAACTATTATGCCATATTGTTTTAGCTTTGTCAAGATAGTCTGGTCTGTAACTTGGGTTTGGAATTTACCCGCTGGGTCGCCATAATGGATTCCTCGTCTCCAGTTTTTATGTGATTCAATTACTTCCAAGTCTTTCTTGGTATATTTATAATCATCAGAAGGAGCCTGGCCAGTAACAAAGGGAATGTAAAAGTCTATTATCTTGCCATGGTTTGAGTATGAGTCAACAATCTTAACCTTGTCGTTATTTGGGGCTTGCCACCAAACCATTGCCGTATCATCTGTGAAGCCAAAATCCCAACTACAATATAGGGGCAAACTTTCGTCATAAGGATAATACCCATATTCTACCTCATCCCACTCTGGGTATACTCTGCCCGTCTGAGACCTATGATATGAGATGTCCAATTCCTGTGCCACTTCCTCGTCTGTTCTTCTTTCTTTTTGGAACTCATACCACTTATCGTCTTTAAAAGGGTGGTCTTTCCAATGAACCGTTAGAACGTCTATGCCCGATTCTCTTAATAAGGCAAAGGAATTGCGACCAGCAGGAGTTGAAACCACGATTCTACAAGGCGTAGTATCCCCAGCCGATTCCCACGCTTCCCTAAAATACTCCCAGAAAGCACCTTCGTCCAATACTACCACTGTTTTTCTTGAACCTCGGCTGAACTCTGGAGACATTGTGTCGCCAGTAATTAAATTAAAGTTCTCTGGGTTTACTAATTTGAGCTTCTGCCTGTGTTCTTTCCATTTGAATCTGTTTGGCATTAGCCAGTGAGGAGTGTTCTCCAAAGCATAATCCAACATGCCGAATATTGAGTCCCGTGTATTTCCACACCAAGCTGGTTTTCCATTTCTCCTAACATAAAGAATCTCATTTGGAACCGTAACACATCGTATTTTTCCATTATAAGGAACTTTAATTATCTTAACTCTCTGATAATTTGTTGTCCTAATCCTTAAGGTATAAGATTTTCTACAGTTTTCTTTCTTTATTATTCTACCTTTAATAATACTATCCCTTGGTTCTTCGGTTGAAATACTAGAAGACTTCCCAATTTTTTGAATTATCTCTTGTAAATCATCTGCCAACTTTTTACTTACTGTTGTCATGGTTGGCATTGATGATTTCCAACTTCCATCTCCAAGCATATAATAATATAGAAAAATCTCTATCTGTCTTTGGGTTGAGTTTTTAATCAACTTTGGAATAAACTTTTCGTATGAATATCCAAATTGTTTAAGGTGTCCGTAAAGCATTTTATTCCTTATTGTCCAACCAACTGTCTCACCTTCAAACCTATTTATTGTTGATTCTTTCCCGAAAATCTTTATAAGTAATTCTTTATAAGGTTTGTATCCCTTACTTTCCTCCTTTTGAGCAATCACTATTCTTGTCTTTGGTGAATTATATTCGTTCTTTCTACCAACAACACTTCCTTCTGCTAAATACATACCCATAAAAGCACAGTAATCATCTCCAGACATTGTAATTCCACCCCTCGGTCTTGTCTGATAAATCCTTCCCTTGCCATAATCCTTAGTTTCGCTTGGTTTTGGATGTAATCCAAACTCCTTAATTTCGCTTCCAATCCAATTAGATGTTGCTGGAATTGAAGTTCCCTTGTATTTAGACAAAGCCCAAGCAGAGGCAATATCTTCTTTCTCTCCCCAGTGTTTGCTATAAAGAACTCTGTGGTTTGGACTAACCATTAAATCCATTGTTCTGGATTTTAGGTTATAGAAATCGCCATTATAATCATAAGCAACTTGGTCGGTTGCTTCCTGCCACTCAAACTCTTTTGTCTTCCGATTTCTTGTGGCAAACAAATCTTTTTTAATATCTGTATCTTGAAAGAGTTTCCATCCTTCTTTTGTTAAAACCTCGGTATCATCAGAATAACACCTGTCATCTACCAACTTCTCTTTTCTCGAACCTATCATCCCTGAAAAACTTTCTGAAAAACGCCATTTCCAATAAAGGACATAAACCAACATCCAGGTTATTCCCATGTCCCTAGATTTTTCCACAAGCCCGTCTTCCCCAGTGTCTATTTTTTTAATGAGCCAGCGAATATCATCTTTCTGGTAATCAAATAATATAAAAGGCAAGTGATGTGGTTCGTGCTGGGGTCTTGGGTCAAATGTCCAGCCAAAGTTCTCTATAAAGAAAATCGGGTCTTCCTTACAAATCTGAAATGTCAAAACTTGGGATTCCCTACTTCTTAGACAAGCATCGTTAACCTTAAGACGCTGGGTCAGCTTCTCTTGGTATTCTTCAGAATTAAGCCATTTCTGGAAACGTGCTTTATCATGTTCAAAGAAATCACTTGACTTCATCAGGCTTTTGTGTTATAATCTTTTCCCTTTGGCTTAAAATTAGTTCCAACTTCTGTTCGTTAGTCAGGCTGTCGTCTATTTTGGCTCTTAATAAAACGTGCTCGGTTGCTTCTCCCTTGGCGATTTGTCCTTTATCAAAAACAATACCAGCCACTTGGGCTAAGGTTCCTATCTGAACCATTTTTAAAGCCTTAGGCGACTTGTCAATCAGGTCTAGTTTCTTGTTTAAAAGCACCCAGGAGCTCTTTTTAGCCCTCGTAACTAGCTCCTTGGTGTCCAAGGCGGTTAAATCGTCTTTCGGCACCTCAGGGGTTTGATTTGGCTTTATCATAATCTCTCCTGCCTGTAACCTAAGGTTCCTGCTGTCTAAGGCTTTTTGGACGGCCTCTAGCTTTTCTTGCGAAACACCAAAGCTCTGCGGCCTTGACTTAACATCTAAATAAACCTTTCTAATAAAATCAATGGCAGAGTTCTTTCTCTTATAATATTTATCAATCCCAGATTTCATGGCTATCTGCCAGTAAGTCAGCTTTTCTAAGTCGTAAACTACTTCTTTTTTTTGTTTGTTATTTAATGGTTTCAAATGTCTTTAATGATAAATTGCTCTTTTTTTCATCCATTTTGCCCTAAAATACTTCTTAGAAAACTTAGCCATAATTTTCTCATCAAACACTCCACAGGAGAAGATGTTAAGAAAAATCATATTGTCTTCGTCAATACATTGTCCCGATATAGAACTTGTAGTTAAGAATTGGAAGAAGCCGTAGCCATCGCTGAATCTCACCATCTTTGGCTTGCCATAAGCCTCAAGCCCTGTTAGATTTATTGCCTCAACCAAAAATTTCTCTAACTTCTTTTTAGACCTTATTATTTTATATTCACAACCAAATAATTCCACAACTAATTCAAGTCCGTAGATTCGTTTTGCCATTTCCCCTATTATACCACACTTAATTAAGTATGTCAAAAAGATTTGACAAAGTCTCTGAAATGTGATAAACTGTCCGAATGACATACAGGCAATTAAAAGAAGCTGGTTATCCTCTAAAAAGCGTTTCAGACGAAGACATGAACAGAGACCAAATACTGATTGGGAAACAATGGTATTTTGCTCCAACCCTTTCAGAGTTAATTGAAGCTTGTGGAACCGATTTTAAAAGTTTAGTTTTAGGAATATTGAATTTTAAGTGGATTTGCTACTCAAGAAATGGTAGTTTTGACACAATAGGCAAATCCCCAGAAGAAACTGTCGCGAAATTATGGCTTAAACTTAATACAAAGAAATGAAAACCACCGAAGAGAACTTTAATTTCTTTAAGAAATGCTGTCAGAAATGGATAAACCAGTTCGAATTGAATAGCTGGGACATTGATTATTCCCATAACCCCGACAAAAATTCCATATCCAGCCTTCGTGCTAATATAAGCAGTTACATTGCCAGAATTAACCTCTCTACAACGTGGGATACAACGCCCCTAGATAGGGCACATCTTGATATGCTGGCCAAACACGAAGTTATCCACCTTTTAATATCCCGTTCTATGTCTTGTGGCAAAGCACGCTACCTAACATCAGACGAAATAGAGGAAGCAGAAGAAGAACTAACCAATAAGCTGGTAAACATAATATGACATTTCCTGTTAAAACCAGACAGGGATGGAAAATACCCAATCCTAAAGGCGTCTTCTTCCCTAAAACCTACAAGACCTTTCTGGCGGCTCAAAAACGCATAGATGAATTAGAACGCCATAAAAAATGAACTGCCTACATTGCAACAAAGAATTTGAGAACAAACGAAAATCCGCGAAATTTTGCTCTTCTAAGTGTAGGGTGTATCACAACAGAGTTAGCGTAACAGATAAAAACCTCAATATTATAACTCCTAAGCCTAATTTTGACTTTTGTTCTAAACATGTAGGCAGTTTTAAGTCAACTTGTGGTTGTAAATAAGGGTATTTACTCACAAAACCCTAGAAATCCCTCAAAATCTTTTATGGGTAGATATTATAGATTGGGGGAGGGAATGCCCCCCTTACCCCCTTACATTTGTGAGGGTTTTTTATTGTCTATATGATAGTTTCTATGCCTATTTAGAGCTATATTTGTGCTTAATCTGTCCGTATTTGTGTGGGGAACATGGTTTGTGAGGGATTAGTGTCGCTTTATATACATTGTGCGACTATTGTGGTGCTTAATGTTTATTTCTTTTTGTTTGGCGTGGTGCTTTACTATAAGCTATAAGAACGCCATTAAGAATGCTCTAACTACTTGATAAGGCTAACTACTGCTCTTTATTGCTTTGTAAGGATATTATTCTAAGCCCGTTTTATTGGGTTGCCCGTTTTTTATGCCCGTTCTTTCTTAGCCCGTTTCTTATTCTGTCTTTATTGTTTCTTTGTTAGTTGACAAGGGAGCCGTTTTATGTTATAATTATGCTTAATATGAGCCAAAAGTTATCCACAGTTGAGGGCTTGACAGGTTTTTAAATCCATGCTATCCTTGAATTAGAACATTAAAATCCTTTTTCTTAGCTACCTCATTTATTAATGACCTTGACCTTGCCTTGACTACACATTTGAGCTTTTTATTAGCCAGAGCCACCAACATATAATATTGTTAAGCCGTTCTGAAGCTATAAAGCCCATTTTATTAGCCATTTCAATCGTCAAGGGTTGGGGTGGCTAACAAAGTGGGTTTTATCTTTAATCACCGCTCATTAAAATATGTTTAGAAAAATAAACCGAGAAAAGATATTGAAAGCATTAAAGTCTACCGAAAAATGGGTAAATCAAGCCGAAGCGAAAGGAGTGAAAGAAACATTTGAAATGGGCAATGATATAGGATTTACTATTCTGTGGTGTGAAAAAAGAAACCTTGAAAAGTATAATGAGATGTTAGAAAATCAGTTTGTTAGACAATTAAGGCCAGAGTTAAAAGACTTATATCGTGCTATTTAGTTATCAGTCCCAGTCAATTATACTAACGGGCATAGTTGATTGGATAGGAGTGATAATTATTAACAATTAAATATATGCCAACGGGAATTTATAAACACAAACCTTGTTCAGAAGAAACCAAAAAGAAGATAAGTGGTTCTCATAGGGGTAAAAAGCACACAAAAGAAACAAAACGGAAAATGAGTTTAATTAAAATGGGGAAGAAATTACCGCCATTTACAGAAAAGCATAAGCAGAATTTAAGTATATCCCACGGAGGAAAGCATTATTCTCCCAAAACAGAGTTTAAAAAAGGACATAAACCATTAGTGTCTGGCGAAACACATCATAATTGGAAAGGTGGGATTAGTAAAAATGAGAAATATAGGAGTTGGGTTAAAAACAGAAGAAATAGGTTGAAAAAGATTAGTAGTGGAAGCCATTCTTTTGAGGAATGGGAATGCCTAGAAAAACAATATAATTATATTTGTCCTTGTTGTAAAAGAAAAGAGCCAGAAATTAGTTTATCGGAAGACCATGTAATTCCATTGAGCAAGGGCGGTTCAGATAATATTGAGAACATACAGCCATTGTGTCGAGGCTGTAATAGTAAAAAGCATAATAAAATAATTAAATACGACTTATGATTTACTCTTATTGGAAATACAATCATTTAAGGAAAAAGAAAGAAGCAAGAGTGGAGGTTATTGGCAGCATTATAGCTGGAATTATTATAGCTATATCGTTGCCCTTAATTATCATTATCTTGAATGCTTAGTTCTTTCTTTCTGCCCGTTTTCAAAGGCGGGTAGTATAGAGATAATTATTAGCCAAAGGTATCGCAAGACCTTTAACAAAATGAAGAAAAAAACTTACCAAGTTATCGTAAATATCAATTTAGAATATGACTTTAAAGCCAAAAATGAAGACGAAGCAGAAACAATGGCTCAAAATGTAGAATTGCCAAAAGAATATGTTGAAGATAGCTTTGAAATCGTTAAGACATATCCTATTTGTGACATATGTAAATACGAGGAAGATGCTGACGGTAGATGTGGCTGCACCAATCAAAACCAAAAGTAGTTTCTTACCACCCTTGACCTATCTTGCGAGAGGTTGAGGGTGGAATAGAGATTATTATTAACCGAGCCAATCGGAGTGGTTCATTAACACTTATGGCAAAATGTCAAGATTGTAAACAAGAAATGACAAAAGTTGTTTCTTGTAATCTAAAGTTTAGATGTATAAAAATTGGTGGTGAAATCCATACCAGGGACACTTCCAGTTTTGATTTCAACGACAGATGCCACGATTGTAATATAGAAAACCAGGTGGGTAATTTACACCATTTTGGTTGTGATATGGAAAAATGCCCGAAGTGTGGTGGTCAGCTAATAGGTTGCGATTGTAAGAAAGAGGAAATCGGAATAAACGATAAGTGGCATAAGATTTAATCAGTAGCCCATTTTCTTAACTTGCCTAAGAAGTGGGCTTTTTGTTTATAATAATGAGGTCAAACAAGAAAGTTAAAATATAACGGTGAGCTTAAATCAAGGTGTATGGAAGTTCAGATAGCCCAAAATAATGGCTTAGAATTGATTTTAGAGCGATAAATGAAAAGAGGTAAAAATGGGTTGACAGAGGGTTTTAGCTTAAAATGGGGTGTTTTAGTTTTCCACAGGGTAGGGGGTTGACAGACGGCTTTGAATATGATAGTATATGGGTAGGCGTTAAGAGGTGAACTCCTTGTAGCTTACTGGCTGCCGACAAGTAATTATCTGGAGAAACCAGTTTCTAATAATTAAATATAACGATATGCTTACACTAAAAAAATTAAAAGAAATGAAAGCTGGCAGGTTTGCCACAGGAACAGGTTTAATAATCCACCCGTGGTTTAATGACGCAAAAGAAAATCTGGTTAATGATAGGGGCGAGAAAGATGAAAATGGAAAATATGTCAAAGTAAATTGGGTAGCAGTAAGAGGCGGTTATCACGATTGGGCTATTTATCATTCTTTAGACGCTAATCTAACCCATAGAGATTATTTAGACGGATTTGAGCATTTAGACGCTACAAACGAACAGATAGAAAGAGGTGGAGCAAAACTGAGGAGAGAAGAAGAAATAAAAAAGTTTGTCCCTTGCGATAACAAGGCACTTGAAATGTATAGACACTAAAAAAATTGGCTAAACAATTAAGACACAACACCTAAGAAGTAATATTATGAGCCAAAAATATGCCAACCATAACACAAGAAGTAGAAAATAAGTGCATGGAGATAATAGAAAGTAATAAGGATTGGCACTCTGAAGCTGTTAAGTATTTAAAGAGCCGCGGGTTTTCAGACAAGGAGGTTAATGTTATAATAGAGAAGTGGAGTGAGGGTAAGAGTTGGTATCCTTATCTTGATAAGTAATAATTGGAGCCGAAATTTATGGAAGAATTATGTAAGAATTGTAAATGGTTTTTAGAAACAAAACGCAAAATACACATGGATGATAGATTTTGTCGTAGATTTCCCAAATTTATTATAGTTGATTGTGATGATTTCTGCGGGGAATTCAAAACAAAAACGGCTACTAAAAAACTTCCCATAGTCCATATACCAGAAGAGGGGAAGTAAAATTTGACACCGTTTTGAATTCGTGCTATAATGGAAGAACAATGTATAGAGAATTAACCAACAAACTGAATATTCTATTTATTGGGCAATTCTCTTGCTCATTGTTCACAATTCCACCTTCGGGTGGTTTTGTGTTTTCCCACGCGAAAATAGCCTAATTAAAGTGTGGAGACTGCCCACGCAGCGTTACGCAAAAGGCGTATCCGAAACTGGCTCTCGGCGTAGAAGCGGGTATCACAGCAGGGATGGCGACCTTGAGAACTCCAGCAAAAATGCGAGGTGCTTGCTCACCTCCTGCCTAATCTTTAGGTCTGTAAGTAAGACAACAATGACCTTTAAGGATATAGAGGTAATTGCAAATAAGACACCCTAACACCTAACACAGGAAGTTCTTTCTTAATGGCTGGGGTTTGGAAAGATTATTTAAATCCTATCAAAACTTTAGGGGGAGAGGCAAGAACTATGTTTCAATATAAGCAAATAGGTTATTTTAAAATAAGGGGCGAGATGCTTTGTGTTAAATATGTGGGAGAGCCCGAAATTGCCTTAACTTCTGGCAAGGTTGATTACAAAGAGTTTAAGGCTACACAGAAACCTTTCTTATTAGCCAAAAGAAAAGAAATTCGGCAAAAAGCAAAAGGTTGGAAAGAAAGACACAATAATTACTTAATAATAAAAACGAGCTTATGCAAAAAGGAATAATACAAATACCAAGCTTAATAGCAGTTATTATCGCGATAATGTTAATTTTTGGTGGGACAAGTTTGTATTTTTATAATCAGAAAGACGGGATTGCCCAAACCACAACCACTGATACTCAAGCAAGTTCTACCCGTCCTGTTTGTGAGCCAGAAATTGTTGTTAAAGAAGTGATAAAACCCATTGAGGTTATTGTTGAGGTTATTAAAGAAGTTCCAATTGAGAAGATAGTTGAGAAGATAGTTTATATAGATAAGCCCATTATTCAAGAGTGTCCTGTTTGTCTTAATTGCGGAGAAGAAGAACCCTATATTATTTTGGTGGATATAGACACTAGCGAAACTTCAGCAGAAATCAGATGGCAAACCACTCTTCCAACAATTTCAACAATGTTTCTTTGGAAAGAAGGTGATGAATCTTTTGATGTTTTTAATTATAATTCTTATACTAATAAGCCGAGCACTCGACATAAGGTTGTAGTAGAACACCTTGAACCAAATCAAAAATACATAGGAGAGATAGAAGCGGTTCTGGGACAAAAGACAGCTAAGACAAAAATAAACTTTATTACTATTCAAGAATAGTTATCCACAGAAACAACTTGACAACACCCCTAAAAAATGCTAAAATGGGGCTACAAATAGATAACAAATAGGTTGACATTATGGGGAGCCGTTTTATGACACTATTACTTTATGGAATGGGACTTGTAGGTAAAAGAGATTTTACTAAACTTTCAGGAATAAGAAAAAGAATAAAAGAAGTTAAGAATAAAAATCCAGAGTGGAAACATTATGAGATAGTAAATAGCAAAGGACGAATTGTTGAGCAAGGAACATTGATTGACTGGGGATTTAATCCAAAAGAATTATGAAAATACTTAACTCATACGCAGGAATTGGCGGCAATAGAAAGTTGTGGGGAGATGAACACGAGATAACAGCCATAGAAAACAACCCTAAAATAGCCAAGATATACCAAGATTTCTTTCCAAAAGACAATGTGATAGTTGCTGATGCCCATGATTATCTGTTGAAGCATTTTAAGGAGTTTGAATTTATTTGGAGTTCACCTCCCTGTTCAACGCATTCGGGGGTTAACTACTTTCTAAATGCCCAAGGGTGCGTAAGGTATCCAGATATGGCTCTTTGGCAGGAGATAATCTTTTTGAGGCATTTCTGTAAGTCTAAATGGGTGATTGAGAATGTGGAAAGTTATTACGAGCCCTTTATTATGCCATTTAATGTTGATAGGCACTATTTCTGGACTAATTTTAATATCTCTGAGTGGCAAGACAAAACAAAGGAAATTGTAAATCTTTCTATATTAAATACAAGGGCTTCAACGCGAAGGGAAACGGGACAAATAATCAAGACATTGCAGGATTTTCACGGGTTTGACTTAACAAAATATGAGATAAGTGATAAAAGAAAGTTGTTGGCCAACTGCGTAAAGTCCGAACTCGGATTACACATCTTTAATTGTGCTTTTGGGAAGATAAAACAAAGAGAATTGATATGAAAAAGAAAACATTACTTGAAATTGGCTTTGGAGTAAAACCAACAAATGATAAAAAACCACTTTATTTTGGTAAAAAACGAGGGAAAGAATTAGAAACCTTTTACAGAACAAGTTATGTGATAGGATTTATCAATTCTTTAACTAAGAGAGAGATTAAAATACATTTTGCTTTTATTGTCAGAAAGATACTGCCAGAATTAACAGAACTGTGGTCGGAGTGGGCAAATGAAATACACGATAATGTTATACCTAATATAAGAAATGTATCCTTTTTAGATTATTTGCAAGAGAAATATGACAAGCATTAAAGAACTCAAAACGGCATTAAAGAAGGAAATGCCAATTAGAAACAAGAGAATACTGAAAAAGTATTTAGGAATTGACGGGTTTAAAAAAATGTCTTATCGCAAAATCGGGGAAGAGGAGAACTTGAGTTATGAAAGGGTTAAACAGATAGTTCATGGTTTTATTAAAAGGCGGAAGAAGAAATGAGTAAACAAACCAAGCCCAAAAAAGTAATTTTTATAATAATTTTAATAGGGATTGTTGTATTGGTAGCTAATTCTTTTATTGAAAGAGAGCCGAAATTCTGGGTAGTTGAGAAAGACGGAGTGGAATGGGTGTGTTCTGACGGAAGAATAGATGATGATTTGTGTTTTGCTATTAACCCTGCTCTTTTTATCCGAGAAGATGGGACAAAAGAGATAACTCCAAACGAAGCGATATTTAAGCTGTATGGCTTAACCTGTGATGAGGTGTGGGCTGAAATAGAGAGGTTTATAAAAGAAAGTGGACACAATAGACTTGATACAAAAAGAAAAACTAATCTTTATGTGGACTGGGCTTTAATATGTCCAAGTCCTGAGTAATTTTATGGCAATCAAAAGAAAGAAAACTAAAGAGGAAGAGTTTAGGAAGAAATACTTAAAGATAGTTGACTTAATAGCTAATGCCAGAGGGATTGTTGATTTAGTTAATGCCGAAAAAATGGTTAGAGATTTAATCCAACAAGAAAGAGATAAGGCATATAAAGGGGGTTATTGGGATAGGAAACACGATGATAAAGAGGGAAAAGAAATAGATAAAGCCACAGTAGCTCATAGAACAAAAGAAGGTTATTGTTGTGCCTGTGGTTATGATATGGCAGTTTTGGCGGACAAAATAAAAGAAGAAAGAGCCAAGTTTGATAAGGTGTTAGAGGGGTTGAGAATAGAGTTAATAAGATATAATTGTGGGAAACATAAAAGATTACACCAGAAAATTACCACAGCCCAAAAGAAGATTAAATAATTAAAGAGCCAAAAATATGTCTTTTGAACCAGAACAAAAAAAAGAGCAAGAAATCAATGATAAGTTTGATGAAATAATGGGAGATTGTCTTGACCGTGATTATTGGGATAGATTAACACCGATAGAAAAAGAAAGGAAATTATTAGCAATAAAGAAAATTCTTGAAGAACTTGATAATTAAAATCCGCCCCAAAAGAAAATTAACACATAAGTTGAGGTAAGTATGAAGAAGACTAAAAATAAGATATAATAAAGATATGCAACCAAACACCCTACAAAAAGGAGATATTGTTAAGGTTATCAATGGCCCAGCCAAGAGGTTTTATGGTGTGTTTGAGAGAGTGGTTCCAAAAGACGTATGGAAAGCAGTAGAAGATGGGATGAGAATAAAGATTCTTATGTATGGTAAATATACAAGTATTGTTTTATTTTCTTCTCACATTAAAAAGAAAAAGATTATTCCTGAATGTTTTAGATGTTGGAAACCTTTACCCACAAAAAAGAAAGAATTTTTGATGGCGGTGAATCACGCAGTATGGTGTGATGAGTGTTCAGATAAGAAATTTTCGCCTCAACCCAACAAGCATAAGGCTAATGACTAAGGTATGAAGAATAAAAAGAAAACACTAACTTGGAAAAACTTTATCGCTGGATTATTCTCGCCAATAATCTTTCCGATTATTATTATAATAGTCTTAATATGTGAAACAGGAAAATGGTTAAATGAAGATTAACACAGCTTATAAATATATAATATGCCAGAAAAACAACAAAAAATAATAGAGGTTGCTAGGAGCTTTAGCAGGAAAGTTAATTTGGGAAACTACGAGACCGCGGATTTCTTTTGTAGTGCTAAAGAGGAAACAACTAGGCAACAAGCCAAGAAGACATCAAAACGGCTTCACGATTTTTGTCGGGGGGAAGTGGAAAAAGCGGTAGAGGAATATCAAGAAGAAACGGCTCAACCTAAAGAAGAGAAACCAGTTATTTATGAGCCAGTAAGTCCTTATGATGCCCCCAGATTAGAAGCAAAAGACAAAGAGGCAGACGACATAAACCAAAGAAGTAAAACAATAGAAGATATTAAAAAGATAAACGAGAACTTAGGAGCCGTAACCGAAGCAGAGAAAGACGTAAAAGAAGATAATGATTAATTAAGCCCAAAAATATGTTTCAATTTATAAAAGGATTTTTGAATGATATTATAGAGAATATAGATGACAGAAATGGTAGACCATATTGGATGTATAAAAAAGAAGATGGTTTATGGTGTATTTATAAAGACAAAATTACTGAAGCCGATTATATTAAATATAATCAAGAAAAACATGGAGATGGTAAAACTTATCCTTGTAAAAAATGTCTTGCTGAACAATATAGAATGAATACTGGTTGGGCACAATTTTGTGAGGAACACGCTCCAACTCTTTTAATGGATTGCACACCAGAAGAATATGAGGAAAAATATGGCATCTCTTTGAGTCAAATTCAATCAGAACAGACTAATATAAAAATAGAACACAAATAATAATTAAACTAAAACTTATGACACCAGAAATTACACCACCACAATGTGATGCCTGCACAACACCTCTAAAGTTAATTCCTGCGGGCACATCAAAAAGAACCTTTAAGGATTATGAGGCATTTTGGGCGTGTCCGAATAACAGGGAATGTGGAGGCAAGACCCAGAAATATGTCCCTCCCAAGCCCAAAATAACCCCTGATAGCCCTCAACAGGTAGCAGACAACATAAACAAGGACGTAAAGACAATAAACGCCCTTAAGATAGTTAGAGAGAATTTGGATAGCGTTATTAAATACTTAGAGAAATGACACTTAAAGACAATATCAGATTAACGCTTCGCAAACACCCACACACTCGGCATAGTAGGGGTGAGTTTGCTTGGTATTATGGAGTAGAATTAAATGAGTTTCATTATTTTGCCACAGAGATTCAATTTAAGACTTTCTTTCAAAATTGGGCTGGGGTTGAACGAGCTTATAGGGAGATTTTAAAAGAGCCCGAATTTTTACTTCCTATTAAAGAAGAAGCCAAACGCTACGAGAAATCAGCAGAATTTCGGGCAGAATACAAAAAACAATGAACTCAACTTTAGAAACAATTATACAATTAGTTAAGGTAGCCATTATGATTTTAATTGGCTTATGGGCTGTGGTGAAAGTGGGGCAGATAATTAACTTTTTACAGATAATTGTGTTAGAGTTAAGGTAATGTATATATTTAAAAGAAGATTAAGGTATTACTTGGAGAAATATTTTGCATTTCAGACCACCTGCGGAGAAGGAGACGCTATGTTTAGCATGCTCTGGGACAAGGTCAAGACGATGATTACCTATGGCGGGATATTAAGCACAGGAGCGGCTGGGGCAGAGGTTTTGGGGGTTGAGGTTTTTAATTACCTTCCATCCTGGCTTGGCTGGGTAAAGGAGTTCGTTTATACATATTTGAAGATATTTATCCCCTTATTCCTTTTTTCGCCCCTGATTGAACTGGTTAAAGATTACTTTCTGGGCAGGTTCAGTAAAAGGATAGGATATTGGCAGTTGAAACTGGAGTGGCTTCAAAGGAAAGGATTAGACCCTTGGGAGGCAGAGAAAATGGATAGGATTAAGTCTATTGAGGCGAAAGTGTCTCCAGAAACTCGCTATGACAAGAATAGATATAAAACATACATGGAGAAGAAATGATAACCAAGACAAAGAAAATAGAATGGGGAATAGCGAGAAAAAACATTGAAAGTATGGCTAAGAAATACCCTAATATACTTTTAGATTGTATTGATTCTGCTTATCTAGCTGGGTTAGAAGCCACAAAAAAGGAAGCAATCCAGCAAGAAAGAGATAGCTTTGATAAGGTGTTAAGAAGTAAGTTATTAGATTGGGCAATAATAGCAGATGGATTAAGCACTAAGGTTGGTAAAAATACAGATTATGAAGATAAATATCAGAACTCAAGAAGGTTGAACTTGCTTTTTAAAGACATAAAAAAGTTCAGAGATAATCTCAACAGCCCAAAAGAAGATTAAATAATAATTAAATAAATAAAAATATATGAGTCAAGAAATACAATTTGAAAGTAAACATTTAGTCTCTTATTATCCTGCCGATTTTACATATCACGATGATTATAATGGCGAAGGAGTTTGGTTTAATCTGCCAAGAATACCATTTTTCTTAAATAGCACAGATTTTCGGGAATTTAATGGGTTCAAGTTAAAAGATATAGCCAAATTTTTAGATGATTATTTTGAAGAATTTTGGGGGAATGAAATAAACTGGTTAAAGAAGTGGTCAGATTTTCGGCAAGAAAAAAAACCATAATAAATAAGGTATAAAGAGATGGTAGAAGATATACAAAAAACTTGGATATTGATATCGTTAATGACTTCAATAATTTTAATGGGTTGTGGCAGAAATCTCTTTTGGCAGATAATTGGTTTTGTAGCTTTTATTACGATATTAGCTTTAATTCCCTCCCCCTAACAAACTAAAGTAAGATGAACAAGAAATACCAAATCATTTATGCTGACCCACCTTGGAGTTATAAGGTTTGGACCGCAAAAGGGGGACATAAATCAGCTTCTGCCCATTATAAAACAATGGAATTGAAAGATATTTGTAATTTACCAATTAAAGACATTGCCGATGATGATTGCACTTTATTTATGTGGGCTACAATGCCAAACCTATTAGAAGCATTTGAAGTTATAAAAGTGTGGGGATTTACCTATAAAACTTGTGCTTTTAATTGGATTAAAGTTTATCCCAATGGAAGACCAGTTATAGGGTTAGGATATTGGACAAGGTCAAACTCTGAAGTATGTTTATTGGCAACAAAAGGGAAACCAAAAAGAATTGATAAAAATGTTTCACAAATAGTTCAAGCTCCTCCCAGTAAGCATAGCGAGAAACCAGAGGTTGTAAGAGAGTTAATAGTAAAACTCATGGGCAACTTACCAAGAATAGAATTATTTGTAAGACCAAATGCCCAATTAAAATTAGATAAAACAAATACTTTTGATGGCTGGGATGTTTGGGGCAATGAAGTAAAAAGTGATATAGAATTAAATTCGGCTCCAGAAAATAAGTAAACCCAAGAACCTTTATTATGAAGAGAACAGCATTGAAACGTATAGGCAGGCAAGGAGAAATAAATATAGAAGCCAATAGAAAGATAGCCAAAATGTGGCAAGATTTAGAGCAGGAGATGTGTGAGATACAATTACATGATTGTTTATTGGGTTGGACGCTTCAAAATGTTCATCGGCACAAAAGAAGTTGGTATTATAAACAGCCAGAATTATTAAGCGATTATAACCAAGTTGTAAGGGGTTGCCAGATATGCCACACAAAATTGGAGAATGACAAAAAACTAACAGAAGAGGTTTTTATGAAATTAAGGGGGCAAGAGGAATGAAAGAAGCTATTATAAGAAAAAAAGCAATACAGCAATTAGAAAAAGACAAGTGGTTTTGTTGGTTTCCCAAAAAGGTAAAGTTTCAAGAGACAGATGTGTTTGGGGTTTATGACATACTTGCAGTTAAGAAAAAAACAGTAAGATGGATACAGATTACCACATTGAGTAATATTTCAGCTCGCAGGCATAAGATTGAAGGATTTTTAAAGAGAACCAAAGCTGATTTGCCAAGTGAAATCTGGGGATGGTCAAAAAAGCACAAACGATTCAAAATAATATTATTGTGATATGCCAAAATGTTGACAAGGTTAACTAAAAATGCTATAATATGGGAATGAAAAGCTGTAAAACCTGCAACGAGTTGTTTTCTGATAATACTAAAAATGGTTCACAGAAATATTGCACAAAGCTTTGTGCTGATACAGCTTATAGGAAGCAAAAGAAAGAAGAACCTAGTTATTTTTCTAAATGCCCGAAATGTTTTAAGAATATGAAAGTAGCCTTGCCCATAATTAAATTTGAAAGCTGGAGAAACTTTATATGTAAATGTGGAAATAGGATAACGAGAAAGGTAAGTTTATTGTAATGTGATTCATTCTGCCTTGAGGGGAAACCTTCAAGACGAAACCAACCGCTAGACAAGCAAGCGAGTGCTAATACTCTGAAGTAAATTGTGCCTTCCTAGCAGGGCAAAGAACATAATTTACCTTCAGGGCAGAGCGAATGCACATTAAAAAGGAGGTCAAAATGAAAGCGTGGCAATGGTGGTCGTTGTTGTTGCTGATAATAATTGTCGGCACAGCAATCGGAAACATTCTGGCATTCTATTTTACCTATATTCTGAAACTTGCAATGTCGGTGCCAAATCCATTGGAATACTGGTGAGGAAATGAAAATCGTTAGATGTCTTGTATGCAGAAAGAAATGCGACAGGGAAGAGTATGACGCTCATTGGCGGGAAACAAAACACAATCGCTGGGAAATACTGAACCCAAAAAGGAGAAAGAAGAGGTGAGTATTCTTAAATGCCAAGACTGTGGGGTGGAGAAAGACCCCAACTATTACTCAGGGCTGAAGTGTGAAAAATGCGGCGGTGTCCTGAAAGAAATACACGAAGAATCTCCAAAGAAAAAGGAAGGGGGCAAGTAGACGGCGAAAACCTCCTTCCAAACAAATTAGTCTATTAAATACTGGGTAAAGCTAAATGCCGTCAATGAATACGGCTTTGGAGATAGACACGCACAGAGTGCAAAAGACGGGAGTTCTATCTCCGAGATATACAGAGGTGAAAGTCCTTTGGCATGGTTTGCCCGCAACCTTCCTTAAATGGAAACTTCGCCATAAACGCTTTATCCAGCACTTAGTAGATTAAATATATGCAAATCTATCGCAGTATCAAGCGTTCACTTTTAACACAGGGGTTTGGGTTGGAAAATACTATACCAAGTATGTTGCCTTTGTATGAGGGGCTTGGATTAAAAGGACATAATGGTTGGGATTTTTCCTTAGATAATGGAGACCCGATTTATTGGGACTGCGATACCGAAGGAGTTGTATTAGAAACTCACATAGACGACAAGGGCGGATTAGGAGTTGTTATAGGTAGTGAGAATAAGTATAAACATATTTTTTGGCACTTACAGGAAATAGTTTGCCACCCAGCAGAACTTTTAGAAACAGGAGCCCTAATCGGCTATGGAGATAATACTGGCATGAGCACGGGACCACACCTACACCGCGGCTTAAAAGAAACAGACAAAGATTATAATACTATAAATAGAAAGAATGGATACAGAGGTGCAATTGATATTACCCCATTTTTTAATAACATATATGTGATAGATAAAATGGAGAGGTTAAGGACAACACTTAAAATATTAAAAGCGAAAAAGGTCAATCTTCTTTGGGCAATTGTCCTTGCCTTAAAGAAAATAGTATTATCATTAAAGAATAAATTAATATGACAGCAGAATCAGGAATTTTCGTTCCATTGATTATAGCTCTAGTAGAGGCCGCCAAAAGGGTAGGAATGCCCAGTAGGCTTTCGCCAGTATTGGCTATTGTTCTAGGACTTGTTGCCAGCCTATACAAGGGAGTCATAATGTTTGACACTATTGTAGAGGGACTGGTTATCGGCCTTGCTTCAGCAGGATTATATTCTGGAACCAAAAGAGTAGTAAAAAAATAAATATGAATGTATGGCTCATTATTTGGGTTTGCCTTTTAACAGCCGTTTTGCTGACAGGATATATAATGACCCAAAACAAGAGAACAGATGGCTTAAAAGGTCAATTAGAGGGGTCTATGGTGATAATTCAAGGCAATTCACTGTGGCCGATAAGCCCAGTTTATATTCCTTATACTGCAATACATAGCACCCTGATAGATTGCTTGATTAAATATGAGTCTGGGGGTAGGATAAATGCAGTGGGAAAAGCAAATGAAAAGGGAATACTTCAGTTTAAAGATGCCACATTTAAAATGTTCTGTGTAGATAAATATGGATTAGGAAAAAATATCTGGAACCCCTTGACACAACGTCAGTGTGCAGATAATATGATAGGCGATGGACTAAGTTTCCACTGGTCTACGCTATCTCTCTGTGATTAAAAGGTCGCGATTAACTAATAAAAATAAAAATATGATAACAGATTTAAAATTAGAAGACGCTCCAGCAGAAGACGCTCCAGCCGAAGGTTCAGACCAAGGTTCTGAATCTGATTCAGGGAAAGCTGGTGAATAATTAAGATACTGTCTTTCTCGTAGATGCCACAAAGCAACTGGGATTCATCTTGAGGCCAAAGTGCATTAACATCAAGAATCTCCATAAGCACAACTTACAAGGCGAATATATCTACGGCTAGACGGTAACAAGGGAGCTACAACTTAGGTTGCTTGTTGGATTCATTTTCAATAGCTCCCCATGAAATCACTCAAAAGCTACAAGGAAATCAAAGGCAAGATATTAGAAGCTGTCGAGGTTTTGTCTTTGCCGATTATTTCAACTCTGGGTCCGAAAGGTTCCAACGTAATTTTAGAAGACCCAAATGGGGAGCCGTATGTTACCAATGACGGGGTGACTATTGCCAACCAGATAGAGTTTGAGGACGAGGTTCAGAACAATATATCAAGGTTGGTTATTAATTCTGCGTTAAAGACTAACACAGATGCAGGGGACGGCACCACAACCTCAATACTTTTAGCAAGGGCACTTATTAAAGAGGGTTTTAAGTTGTTAGATAATGGCTGGAACCCAATGAGGCTAAAGAACGAACTTGACAAAGCCGAGAAGTTATTGCGTAGTAGTATTAAGAAACTATCCCATAAGGCTAAAGGAGAAAAGGATTTAAGGTTTGTAGCCAGTGTATCTTCTAATAATGACGAGGAGATTACTGAAAATGTAACTAAAGCAGTTAAAAGTTCTGGACAAGATGGGTTGGTTATACTGGAGCCGAATTCTAAAGACGAAACAGAAGTCAAGACAGAGGAAGGTTTTTTATTGGAATCGGGCATGTTCTCGCCCCAACTATCCACTATTCCAGGGAAGTTAATGGCTCAATATGATAATGTAAAAGTTTTAGTTACCGACAAACGTGTTTATTACCCAGATGAGGTTATCTCCATCTTAGACCCAGTGGCAAAGGCTAGGATAAAAGACATCGTTATATTCGCTTCTGACTTTATTGGTCAGGCTCCCAATGTGTTTATTGCCAACCACGTGGACAAAAGAATGAACATTTTACTGGTAAAAGCAGACGAGAAAACACTTGATGACTTAGCCTCCTACCTTGACGTAACTATAGTCAGCGACAAACAAGGGAAGCTGACAACCAATTTAACTTTGGGGGATTTTGCTGATGCCAAAAAGATTATCTCAGACAGCAAGAAGACCTTGATAGTTTCAGACCCGAATGTTAAATCAAAAGAAAGGGTTAAAATGATTAAGGAAGAAATAGAAAAGACCAAGGACGCAGTAGAAACAAAAGAACTTGAGAAAAGGTTGGCTCGTATGACCTCTGGCACCGTAACTATTTATGTTGGCGGAAAAACAGCTCCAGAACTTAGAGAAAAGATGTATCGGTATGAAGACTCTATCAATGCCACCAAGTCAGCCCAAAAAGAAGGCTATGTAATTGGAGGAGGACTAACTTTATACCAAGCATTCAAAGATACAGACTGGGGCTTGACAAATAAAGATATTTGTGGGCTAATAGAAAAAGTAAGCAAAGCACCACTGCAACAAATAGCTATTAACTGCGACCTGCATTTTCCAACCCTTTTAGAGAAGGTCGATAATGGTTTAGGATACAATGCCGTGGCAGAAGGGTATGATGACTTGCACAAGGCAGGGATTATCGAGCCATTGAAAGTTTTGACTTCCGCTTTTAAAAATGCTATATCTGTGGCAGGAATGATACTCTCAAGCAAGTTTGTTGTATCTGTGGTTAAAGAAAAAGAAACCAAGAAGCAACATGAAAAGTAAAAAAGGTCGCAGAGCCAAAAGACTACAAAAGAGAATACCTAAAAATCGGCTCAAGACAAGACATAAAATAGTTAAAACTAAATTAAGTTAAATCTATGTATGATGCTAATTATTATAATAGCAAAAAAGAAGAGATAGCCAAGAAGTTCCAAGGAAGCAAAGATGCCCTTATCCAGCAAATGATTCAGCTAGTGGCTGGGTATGTAAACCAACAGAAGTCAGCTAGAGATGAGTTCAAAAAGATTACTGATGCGGAAGAGGAGTCAAAGAATCCCAAACCAGAAGTTAAAGAAGAAAAGAAAGATGAAAAAGAACTACCAACCACTAAATGAGCATATAATAGTTGAGCCGATAGAGGAATCGGAAGAAGTCGGTGGGCTCATAAAACCAAAACAATACGAAACCAAAACAGACAAGGGCACTATTGTCTTGTCTTATGAGGGGTGCGAAGTTCAGAAAGGAGCCGTGGTTTACTTTAATCAATATGCCCCTTGCGAACTTCATCTTGAAGGCCAACTTTATTTAGTATTAAAGATTGAGGATATTGTTGTGTATGAAAAATGAACAAAACTATTTATCTGTATTAAGAAAAAGTATAGAGAAACAATATAAAGAACATCCTACTGATTGTGGTGGTTCTTTTGGAGAATTGCTTTGTTATGAAATACATATTGGCAATCTAACCTTTATTAAGTTAGCCAAAAAATGGGGTATTAGCTTACCAACGCTTGGAGATTTAATAAAAGACCATTGTGATAGATTACAGAAGATGCCCAAGGTTAATTTTAAATATAAAAATAGCCTTAATTAAAAGACTATGGCATTTACACCATCACCAGAAGGAGAATGGGTAAAATATGGTTGGATTGTATTCTTTGTAGTTATTGGATTAGCTTTGCTAGGTTTAATTTAGCGATTCAAAGCATCGTTGGGATTTATTAGCAATCTCATTTTTCTCATTAAACTATCTATTTGTTCAGCCTCTTCTTCCTCGCTTAAGAATCCTTTTGCCTTTTGTTTTCTAATAGCCCGAATTTTGCCCTTAATATCTTGAATATCAAAATACCTAGCAGTTGCTGTTTTTCTTGCCGCTATGTCTGGGTTAATTGGAAAAGCCCTTAGCCCGCCAAACACATCTAATAAAGTTGAAGTTAATCCCCTAGGAGTCTCCGAAATCTTTTCGGGCTTTTTTTGTATAGAACGCAATAGTTTATCAAACCCAAATCCCCCTGGCAAGATAGATGGTGCCCACATCCTGTAAAGAAACTTGGTTCCCAGCTCTGCTGAATCAACAAAGGATGTTCCATCGGGAATGATTTCTCTCCTAGTAAATGGGTCAACATTGGTTTTAATTGCCGTTATAATGTCAAGGAAAGGTCCCGCTGGCATAAAAGACATAGTTTCAAAAACATTAAATGGCATAATATATTCTAAATCTAAAAATTGTCTGTTGCCAAACTCATCTCTGAAAGGCAATAACATCTTTGGCTTTCTTTTGAGCCAGTCTGGTAGAACCTTTTCTTCGTTTTCTCTTGCTTCTCTAGAAATCTGATATGGATTTAGGGTTCTTATAGAGTTGATAACCTTAAAGTAATTGGCTAACTGGTCTGGTCTGGTTGCTAAAGTCTTGGCCAAGGGAAACGAAACACCATAGGTAAATGAAATAAATGGAACACCAATGGGGGTGTTTCTTAACCACCTAACGGTTTCTGGAATATCAGAGTAATCAATAAGATAAAAGTTGGCTCTTTGCATTGCCGCCAAGTCGGTCAATCCATCATCAGTTACCCCCTTAATAAAGTTGGCAAGCTTAAAGAACCTGTCTTGGGCACCATAGAAATTTAAGACTTTATTGTAGAACTTTTGGGCTGTTGGGAAAAACTTAGATATGGTTCCAGTTTGTCTTCTATCTAAATTGTAAAGGGCAAAGGATTTAATCCTTAATTCTGCCACCTCTTGAGTAGATAACTGAAGTCCAACTGCCTCTGCCCTTTTTAGCAGTGGTCCCTTCCTAAACCATTGCTGCATAGTCTTAGCATAAATATCAACTCTCCAGGGTGGCAAACCACCCAAGGGATTTAGAATTAGTAGGTTGGTAATATCATTACGAGAAATAGTGGCTGGATTAAAGGCAGTCTTGCTTGCCTTCCAAAACCTTAACCCATTACTCCACACCGTCTCTAGTTCAGTAGAGAACCTTTGAATCCTTTGTATTTCTTCCATTATTTCTGGGGCTACATATTTATCAGACAATCTTCCCAAAAACTTGTTTACTGGAAACTTCTCCCAATTTTCAAAAGGTAAGTCAGATACCAACTTTTTAACTTTGGCTATCTCATCAAAGAATTTCAATCTTGACTTTGCCACGCCTAAATCAGCTATTGACTGAAATCCAGGAAGACTAATCTCTTTAATTTCTCCTAAAGACTTTCTCATTCGTTCATTAAAGAATCCCTCAAACTTTCTTAAAGAGGGCTGGGCAAAAAACTCCGATGGTTTAAGAAACTCTGTATTCCTTTTTAAGAAACCATCTACTCTAATAGCTTGATTAAGTTCTTTGGTTTTTAGACCAGGCAATTCTCCAGCAATTCTTTTGACATAGGTTGCCACTTCCAAGTCTGTAGTAATACCGCCTTCTGCAACTTGGATAGCTCTTTGAAACTCTGGTTTATTTACTAAGTTTTGCACTACTTTTCTTTGGGCTGGCAATAAATCAAAGAAGTCTTTAACTGACTTTTGTATACCCTCAGCAAAGTTCTTTCTCCTGATAAATCTAGCTGGAGATACCTTTAATAATGGTCTTAATGCAATATAGGCTCTCTCTGGGGCTTCGTCTGGTAGGTGAGCCGTGAAAAACCTTCCAAGGTATTGTCCTTTTTTAGATTCAATGGTTAATTCATTTAATATCTCTGGAGATATTTTTGAAATGTCTGTTCCTAGGTCGTCTATTATTTTACGAATTGGACTGGCTAATTTAATAATCTCTTCGTCTGTGGTGATACCACCCTTAACCACTTGAGCTATTCTTTGTTGCATACCTGGAGACATTTCTACTGTGGGTTTAATTGTTGCTGCTGCTTTTTGATATGCCTCTCTTTCTGCTACCTTTCTTTGAATTGATGCCGCCCTTAATTCTGGGGATTGCCTTAAAGAAGGAAGTAAGAACTTCTTTCCTATGTAGCCTCCCGCTTTTTCAATGCCAGGAATAAGTTTTGCAACCCTAGCCACTGGTCTTAAAAATGGTTTAAGTGCTCTTTGAACCAAACCAAACCCAAACAGATAGGTCATTGGGTCTAGTAAAATGTCCGCAGCTAAACCTACTGTAGCTCTTGGAAGTTCTCTTAAGAAGTTATGGAATACGCTTTGGGTTGCCTTATATCTCCCAGTTAAAAGCCCACCTTTCCCTGTTTCTTTTCCAATTTTTGTTAATAGGTCGGAATTAGAATATCTCTTTTTGATAAGGTCACCAATTTCATCATCAGTTGGTTCTAAAAACCCCACAGCCTCTAATACTTTTTGAGATACAGCCACTTGAGAATACTGTCCTAGCAAAAGAACATCAGAGAATTTCTGAAGTGGTCCACCCCCAAATATCTTTAGGTCTTCTTGAGTTCTGGCAATCCTAGCAATCATTGCCTCATCACCAACAAGGGGCAACTTAATGCCCCCCTTAGCTTCCTGTTCCTTGGCTCTTTTAAATTCTATAATAGCATCTGCCGCTGCTCCCATATTATTATCTTTATAAAGTTGTTAATGGAGGAAAGCCCAACTTAGCCCTTCTGGCATTTTCTTCAGCTAATTGTTCAGCCTCTGTTTTGGTTGTTGTTGGTTGGAAGAGCACACCACCTATACTGGGACGAGCCTCAGAGATTGGTTTTGCAATTGGTTCTACTGGAATTAATTTCTCTTCTTCCGCCTTTTTGACAGCCTCAACCTCGCCTCTTGGAGGTAATTTGCCAGTTACTCTAAACACGGTTAATCTTCTAGCTGTTTCCTCTTTAAGATTAAATCCATTCACTAAATCGCTTACAATTGTATCTATACTATCTCCAGCCTCAATGGCACTGTCAATTATGGTATTAATTTCTGGGGCAGTTATTCCTATTTTGTTTTGGATTTCTGTTTCATCTGCCTGAGTAAGTCCAGACTGTGCGAGTTGTCTTCTTATTGACGCAATCTCTTCAAATTGTGATTTGTTTGGCTCATTGAGAGTAGCAACAATACTTTCTTCTTGGGTTACTGGGTCAATTCTTCTTTTAAGTTGGACAAATGGAGTAAGTTCTGCGGGAATTTGATTTATTACGGCATTCACTTGGTCTGGGGTAGCAAGGTTAATTTGAGAAACGGCTTGGTTGATTTCTCCTAAAATTTCAGTTTGGCTTAAGCCCAGTCCAAAAGATACAGCCGCAGATGGAGCCGTGAACAAAACATCTGCCTTGACATTTCCAGCATCATCGGTTGTAATATTTACAATACTATCTCCAACGGTTCTTAGATTAAGTTCTGCTTCTGGTTTTATTTTGCCCAAAATCCCAGATGGCAGATTGAATTGCTGTTCTAGGGTTGCTTGATTTTCGGGGGTTAATTCACCAAGCAATCTGTTTTGAGATAAAAAGTTTAACTTTGATACTTGATTTTGAAAACTTATCTGTTGTTGCTGTTGCTCTAACTGAGCCACGCCCAAACCAAACTGTCCAATCTGTAATGTTCTAGAAAATGCCTGTTGCTTGGCGGTCTGTTCAAATCGCAGGGCATCAAATTCTAAGGCAGCAAGTTTATCAGCCAATACTACCTGACCGCTTCCGAGTGCTTCTTGTTTGCGAAGTTCTAGGTCTTTAAGGGATTTCTGAGTATCTTCCTCTATCTGTCGTATAACAGCCCTGTTAACAGCAAAACCTTGCCGTTCTCTAAATGCTGTTAGTTTACGTTCCCCTCTTTCTGTTATCTCTCCAGCCAATCGTTCTGCTCCCGCTTCAATTCCAACCGCCCTTTTTTCTTCTGCTGTCTTGAATCTCTCTTCTTGTTTTGTTGTAAAAGCCTCTAACTCTTGTTCAATAGGGCCAGTTATAGAAGAAATAAAATCTGGGTCTGTCAAAAATTTCTCAAACCTTGTTAATAAATCTACAGTTGTGTCAGCTGTAGGAGCCGTTGGAGTCGCTCCTGCTTCTAGGGGTGCTACTCCTAATTCTGTTACTGCGGCCTTTGCTCTTTTAATTAAATCTTCTGTTCCGTTTGGCATAAATTTAAATAATTAATAATAATCACCAACGCAATCCCTGGGCTTTAAAATTTTGGACTGGACGCACAGAACTGGAAGGAAGTTTCTTCTTAAGATTACTTAATTCTCTAGCCGCCAAAGATTCCTCGTCAATAGATTCTTGTCTTTGCCCCATATTTCTAAATAGGATAGCTGCTGTCTTATGCCCGACATAAGTGTCAAAATGGTCATATACCCCTGAATAGAATGGAAGATTGGTCTCGTCATAAAAGTTAAGTAAGCGAGTTGTTACAGACGTAGACTCAACCCCAATAAAGTATGTTTGGTAGTGTAGAGTTAGTTTCTCTGGTCTTACCATTCTAATGTTATCTATTCTAAAGTCGGTGTCGTCTGACCCCGAATTATGAGCTATGTCAATTCTAGTCCAACCCATATTGGTCAGGTCTGGCGAACCCGTCTTAACGGCATCTTTCCAATCAACCTTAACTAGATTCCAACCGTCATCAAAACTATCCCCGCCAAAGTCTTCTGTAACCGTTCCTGAAAAATAGTTAGACGGGCTTGAACCCCAAAAAGCAGTCATTATGGTAGAAGAAGTCCCAATAACATCTGGTAAATAAGCATCAAAGATAAAAGAACTTAAATCTTCATCGTCTGTCATATCTAGGGTGGATGTGGAATTAATAATAAGGGTCAGCCTTTGGTTGGTTGATTGGTCTATATCTAAATCAAAATTGAAAGAGCCAATCCCTTCTTTAAATTCTCCCCTGTCTATGGTTAATTTTAAGGCATCTGAATTGACTGTGTCTACTTCTGCCTCGTTAAGGACACTTGTGCTGTCAGCATTATGAATAACAGCTTCTGGAAACTTAGAGGAGTGATTAATGACTAAAATGTTGTTTCTATCCTGCACCTCAACAGCAAAACTTGGCATCTCAACATGATTAGCTATTTCTTCAGCTATTTCTCTACCCGTTTTTCTAGTGAAGGTTTGTGTCTGGTCTTCTTTCTCCCTCCTTAAGTCCACCGCAGCCGCAAAAGCGGGCACATTTACAGAAGAAGTAATGTCGTAATAATTAATTTTGTCGAAGTAATCAACTGGAAATGTCCTTATAGCAAAGTCAAAGTCAAACTCATTATAAAGCGTTTTGATAGCTGTTCCTATGGCGGCAAACCTATCGTTTGTAGAAACCGAAAGAGTGGAGGAGTCCCCCAAAAATATATCTACCTGTTCACTTATAATATTTTTTACTGATGTTGACATAATTATTTCTTTTTATCTACGAGCTCATATTCGACCTCCGCGAACATTGGAGTAATTGCGTCCCTCAAAAAGCCGTTATTTGTTAAGTTGGAAATCCAACGCAATCCTAATTGTATAAAGTTAACATTCTTTTGTCCTATCTGAAAATATTTAAATCCTTTTACCCCATCGTTGTTGGTTAAAATATGTGCATCTCCAAACCTAGTAGCTGATTGATTTAGGAAAATATCTAATTCCATGTTTCTTGTTGCATTATCTAAGCCTATTGGCGGATAATATAATGTGATTGAAGTAATGGTTGAAAGCTTGGGAAGGGCTTTGACTAATGAATAAACAGTATTGGGATGTGGAAATTGATTTTTTGAACCACTGGCAACCTGAACTGCATGGGGATACCATTTCCTGACATGATTGGCAGTTCCTGTTTTAAGAGAAAGATAATATGCTTCAGGCCATTCATTATCTCCAGTGACACCTGATGCTTCTTCTTCGCTAGCTCCAATTATTGCCCCCACACTGTCAAATGTCTCTCCAAAAATAGCTGTTGTTATGTCTCCAAGCTGGAAAAGTGCGTCTTTTAATTTGGGATGTGGTTTGCCGTAAGCATATATCTTACCATCAACTCCTAACCAAATAAGCAAGTTTCCCGTATTTTGAATTGAGTCTGGAAAACGAGGAAAAGCATTCTGCCCCATTTCTTCAATAACTTCGAACTCATTTCCGTTGAATATCCTAAGTTGTGTATACCCATCACTAGAAACAGTAAAACATGCTGGCACTCCTCTAAATTGAGCCATTGCCCTAATTTCTCTTACTCCGTCAATCGAAATAACGTCTGACATCGTTACTTCGGTTTGAAATCTATCCCAAACATACACTCCAACAGGCAATCTAATGGATACGTCACTTAAAATCGTTGATGGAGATTTTCTAAAGGCCATCCATAATTTTCCCCTTAAATCTATTCCATCTATTAAAACATTGTCTACTGGAAACAACAATACATTAGGAGTTGCTGTTCCGTTAACTCCACCAGCAGTTGTTCCATCTATTTTATGAACTGCGTTACCGTCTAAAATATACATAAATCCATTGTCGGCAACAACCATTTTATGAAGATTAAGCCCAAGACCAATTGTTCCATCTACCGTGGCACTTATCCAATTATCATCAAAGGTGCTGGAAAAATCCCAAATCATCACATCTCCGATAGTGGCTCCCTTATACGAAGCGAATAGTTTCCTTACCCCATTAATTTGGTAAATCTCCAAGTCTGTGCCAATTCCAATAGCTCCCCCAGGTGTTCTTAAATGAACCAAACTTGTATCTGCGAAGTCGTCTAGCTTTGTTAATGCCGCAGAAGCATCAGCTTCAAGAAAATAGATACTGGTGTTGGTTGGTAAATTATAATCCATCTGCACCGCTCTTTGTAATTGTATTGGGATAGTTGAGGTTAAAGCTTTTGTGGTTATATTGGCTGGAGTTAAATATCCCAATCTAGCAATAGGATTCGCTACCCCACCAGCATATTGGTTGTCTGCCCCCAAAATCCTCAAATTCTGATTCTGCACATCAAACACCTTATCTCCAAAATAACGAGGGGCGAGTCCACCTAAAAATGATAAATCTATGATTAGTTTGGGCAAAATTATACACTTGGTATTTTAACCAATTTTTGAAGAATTGGTTTCAACCTTTCTTCATCAGCCCTTGTTCGGGGGTGATGACGTTGGCACAGTGTTATGCCATTAGTTAATAAATATCTTAATTTTGGATATTGTTTCCAACCTTTAATGTGATGAACAATATTATAACCAAGACAATCTGTGGTTTGTAATTGGCAAATATTACCATCTCTCTTTTTCGCACCTCTAACCCATTGCTTGTATTCTGGGTCATTTCTTTGATTTCTTCTAACCGCCTCTCTGTCTGGGTTCCAACGATAACATTTTTCTCTCAAATGAGATTCGCCTATCTTTTGTTTGGTCTCTTCGGAATGTTTATGTCCATATCTAGCTTCACTCATTTTCGTCCTTGTTTTTTCAGTTCTTTTCTTTCCCAACCAATATGGTGTTCGTTCGCCACTTTTGTAAACTTTTTTTAATCCCTCACCAATCTTCTTTTTAGCCTTATTGGAATGAGCCTTAAGATAGTTTGGGTGTCCCTTTTTAAAACCATTCGATGGTGTATTGTAATTTGCCATATTAACTTAACCTGTGCACCGACATATATGTTTTTGATTCTCCATTTTCAATAGTTTTTGCACTGCCAGAATTATGAAAAGTAAAGAGTTCTAAAAATTGCCCTGCTGTCAAAAAAACTACATCTGCTATCACTATACCCATTAAGTCTGTGCCAGCCGACATTATTTGGCTTGTAGCAATGTCTGTGCCATTTCTTCTAATAATGGTTACATAAGCCTTTCCATCAACCGTTGCTGAATACTTAACCACCCCATTCACTTGATAATAACCCTCTACTGTTGCCGTAAATCTGTAATTAGTGGTTGAGTCAAACTCGCCATCCACATCATAACTTTCGGCATTTAGCTCAACCTTGGTTGCAGAACCACTATCGATACTTTGGGTAGATGAATCCCTATACCCTCTAGCTTTTGATGTAAAAGCCCCCGTGCTTGACCTTGTAATCTCTATCCAGTCGGTGCCATTCCAAACCAAGACCAGAACATCATTTATCCCCAACACAGCATCTGAACCTAACACAGTATTGGCACTATTCTTAATCGTTATTGTGTTGGTGTCGCTAGTTCCTTCTAAAACAAGAATCTGCCCATCAAATAATCCATTCTTAATAGCAGTTGTTGTATCTGAATCTCTAGCGGCTGTAGCAGAAAGAATATGATAACTACTTGTTGGTGTTAAGGTAAATCCCGCAACAAGTCCTGTAGTAATTACTAGGTTCGAACCAATTTCTTTTCTTGCTATATCCCTAACAACCCCTTCGCTAATAACGTCCAATGGAAACTTAAGTTGGAAACCACGCAACTTGAATTGTTCAAAAGCGACTTTAAGTTCTTCTAACCCTTTTATCTTTGTTTCTAATTCCTCTATTTTTTCTGTATCTTCCTCAGCCATATTATAACACTAAATTAGTTATTTGTCAAAATATCTATTTCTTACCGTTCTTCTTCATTATAACCACCTGCCAGAACTGGGTAACCCCCAAAACAACAAATGCCCCCAGAATTGCCCTGAAAAACCAAATACCTTGCCCCATTTGGGACTTGATTACGGCCACATCTACTTTCAAGGTGCCCACACTCGCAGACAAAGCCGTGTAATCTTCGTTAAGGACCTGGATATGAGTTAGTATTTGTTGTATTACTGGTTCCATTATTTGTTTTCTTCTATTAACTTTTTAGTCTGAGCCAATAATTCCTGAAACTCTTTTATCTTCTTTTCGTAAGTTGTAACCCTTCCTGGTAAAAAGTCTATTGCTGGCTGGGTCATCTTGCCGTCAATTCTATAATCATTTCTTCTTTTGGAATACTCTCGGTCTTCTTTGGTAAGCTTAATCTTTTCAATATTTAGATTTGATAGAATGTCCTGAAACCTAAACCTGTAGGCATTGTCAAACTCTAGGGCTATACAAACAATATCTCTTACTTTTTCCCACATATCTTGTTTTTCTGGTCTTAACTCTCCCTCTCTTTCAATTAACAAGTCAAACAGCCTATGAACTTCTTGGACTGCTTGGGAATATCTGTATGGCTTAAGGCGATACTTCTGTAGGGCTGGGAAGGCAAATCCTATACTAGCAAAAAAGATTCTATTCATTAGGCTATAAAACCTCTTTCTTGAGAAGATGAATAATAGTCCCGCGATTATCTTAAGTTTTTTGTTATAAAAGTTTTCCATAAGAACTGGTATTGATTTTTTAACTATGGCTAATGCTTCTACTGCTTCAGTGACTGGTATCCCCCTATATGGCTCTGTCCTATTGCTAAGATAAGAAAATGCTCCTCCGCCTTTATCAATTGGCGGCAATTCTATCTTTAGAAGACTTAATGCTTCTCTCTTTAGTGATTCCGCTTCATGTTTTCTCCCCTCTAAAGTGTCTGGAGTAGATAGTAAACATTCATAAAATGCTTGCAGGTGTATTGGCATCTGAGGTTGTGGTTGCTTAACAACTGGTGAAAAGTTTAATATTTCGTCTTGTAGTGTCATTAGTCGAATATTATTAAAGATGGTGTTATTACATCTTCTACTGGCGGAGCTGCTTCTTGTAAATCTAAGTTCTGAACAAAAGCAGTGTAGAAATTACCTGGCCATTGCCCGTCATTCTGAAAGGGATAAATATACTGAAAGTCCTTTTTAGAAGTATGGAGGGTTACTGTTAAAGTGTTAAGCAAATCGGTTCTGCCAGAATCTGTATATTGCCTTAGATAAATAGTTCCAAAAGTTCCAACAGCTTCATCTCTTTCAAATGTATAATAGTAAAGAGTATCTATGCTGTCAGCTGTTGTCGGCCCATCATTATAAGGAGTTCCAGAATCAACCTCATATAATAGCACTCTCAAGTCTCCAGCTTCATCATAAAACCAAACAGATAAATGGCTTTCAGCTAATTGTTGAAATCTTGTGCCTACTGAATTTGCCAAGACAAAGAAACCCGCCAAACCATTTGTTGTTGCTGAATCTTGATACTGTTCAAATAAAAACTCAAAGTCCCCATCAAAATGTCCAGCAGTTTTATCACTATATACATAGGCAACATCACTCACATCAATATTTGCAATATCTACCTTGGTAGAAGTTATAGTAATTTTATTGTTTGGGTCAACTTCGGTGTATCCTGTGAAGTCTTCTAAAGCAGCTAAGACTGGGAGTGCAAACAATAAACATATTAAAATTAAAGAAATTAAGTATTTCATTTGAGTATTGATTCTTTACTAATCTCTATTGTCCAACGAGTTGATTTCTTGAAATCTCTTTTGAGATTTATGATATTCTCGTATTTAACAGGATTGTTTTCTTCTGTAGTGATATTCCATTCTAAAACATCTTTTAGTCTAGCAACTTCTCCAGAAACCATTCGGCTTCTGGGATTATATTCGTTGTCTAAATAAGCATTCCATTCTTCCTTTATAATCACACCATCTCTATATTCTTTGCCTTTTACATTGTGTTCTAACCTCAGAAGTTCCTCAGCTTTAATAGCATACTCCAACTTATCAATATCTGTTTCTACTTCAGAAGAATAAATAATAAGTTCTAACGGATTAACAGGTTCTACTGGCGGAAATCCTGCAGCCAAGGCTATTCCTGTTCCAACCCCTAAAACAACTAAAGTTTTCTTCCAAGTTCTTTTAATCCAGCCCCAAGCCTGTTTTATTTTCCCCCACGCCTTATTTGCTATTTCTTTAATTTTATCAATCATAATTCCTAATCTGCGTCATAACGCCACTCGGTTGTCACCGTGACTTCGTTAGGTGTAGAATCTGCTGAACCTATTTCACAGATAAAATCTTCTCTTATAATAAATGTGCCGTTTGCTATAGAGCCGTCATCTTGCACCCCAGTTGCTGAGCATTCTAAAGTTTCTGTTTTGTTAGTTCCGTCTCCACATAGCATATTTACCGTTCCTGCGTCAGTCTTGCAATAAAGTCCAACCAAAGTTACTCCTCTGGCTGGGTTCCATAAAGGAAAAGTAGATGTTCCTATTTCAAAACTGATATTGTCTGCGTCTTGTGTGGTTGAAGCCAGCCAAAATGATTTCTCAAACACATCAAACAATGCCCTTTCTGCTGTATCATCAAAATATCTAAGAGAAGAAGATGCGGCCGTAGTATTCACTCCTAACTCACCAATCGTTTCAATCGTCCCATCTTGCGGAATTATTAAAGAACCAGTTGTAGTAGAGATTGTAAATAAAGCATTTGTAATTGTAACTTGACCAGTATCTCCCTGAACAAAGAGAGCATTGGCATTTCCACTTGTTTCAACCCGCAAATCAATATCATCGCCATCTTCGTTAAATACTAATTCGTCTTGTCCTGCTGAAGATTCTATAAGAGTTATAAATTCAACACCTCCTGCACTTAAAGCAAGTTGGTCTGCAGATGGACCCCATATTCCAGTATTAAAATCAGACTGAATTACTAATGCAGGAGTAGTTTCAGTTCCCATCCTACCAGTAACAATTTGACCCTCTGTATCCCT
>SDBU01000750.1_pt1 | contig 46435 bp, 33 predicted proteins | sample 2277071 | NCBI WGS metagenome assembly SDBU01 (sample SAMN10397929, study PRJNA504765) | marine sediment metagenome | isolation source: marine sediment core GS08_GC12, 126 cmbsf | place: Arctic Ocean: Gakkel Ridge, Loki's castle | collected 2008
AGACTGGTAAAAGAAAAGGGCATACCTACTCTTTTACAAGCCGCCAGTTTACTAAAAGATATACAATTTAAGATATGCGGAGAAGGGCCTCTTATGGAATATTACCAGAATTTCGTTAAAGAAAGAAATCTAAAAAATGTAGAATTTTTAGGCTTACAGAAAAGAAAGGTATCGCTGATACAAATTAAAGATGCACGCATAGTACTATTTCCTTCTTTATGGTATGAGGTCTATCCACGTGTAATAAGAGAAGCCATGTATCTCTCTACCCCAGTAATAGCTTCAAAAGTAGGCGCTAATACTGAAATTATCCAGCATAACAAAACAGGTTTTTTATTTGGCCCAGAAGATATAACCTCATTAATAGAAATGATTAAGAGATTATGGGATGATGAAAGTTTAAGGAGGAATATTACTGTTGAGGCTTATAGAACGATAGAGAAGGAAAATGATTCTGAAAGATATGTAAAAAACCTCCTTGGAATATATAAGAGTCTTTGTTGATGCAAAATAATCGTGCCGTTTTAAGTCTTTGAAGATACGAGATAGATAATAGATAAAACCATATGTATAAGAAAAGCTCTAAAATTGTTATTGTTGGTTGTAGCCCCTGTGGGATAGGTGCGGGCTGGTATCTTTATAAAAAAGGATATAATAATTGGGTAATCTATGAGAAAAATGATTATCCCGGAGGTCTGGCCGCAAGCTTTAAAGATGAAAAAGATTTTGTCTGGGACATAGGAGGTCATGTTTTATTCTCTCGTTATAAGGTATTTAGTGAATTCTTAAATGAAGTTTTAGAAAAAGATTATTTAACCCATAAAAGAGATTCCTGGATAAGGATATTCGATACCTGGGTTCCTTATCCTTTCCAGAATAATATCCATTATTTGCCCGAAGATAAATTGCAAGAATGTGTAAAAGGTCTTAAAGAGAGTACGCATAGAAACTGCAAAGCAAATAACTTTAAAGAATGGGCAATGAATACCTTTGGTAGGGGCATATCAGAATATTTTTTAATACCTATGAATAGAAAGATGTGGTCTTATCCTTTAGAAGTTATTTCGATAGAGTGGATGGAAAAAAGGATAAGTCCTGTAAATTTAGAGGTATTTAAACAAAATATAAAGGAGAATAAAATAAGTGATGATTGGGGTCCCAATAGCAAATTTATATATCCCATGTATGGGGGTGTGGGCCAGGTTTTCAGGAAAGCTATAGATAGATTCAGCGATAAGGTAAGATTAGGCCACCAGGTTGATAAAGTTGATTTGGATTCCAAAAAGATTTCTTTCAAAAATGGCTGTGATGATAGATTTGATATTTTAATAAATACTGCAAACCTTAAAGATTTTATTAGTATGATTTATCCGCAAAATCAGCAAATGATTGAAGTTTCAAGAAGATTAAAATGTAATAAACTCCTCATTGTAGGGATAGGGCTTAAAAGGAGAAGAAAAGACCAAAGATGTTGGCTCTATTTTCCTGAGGAAAAATATCCCTTTTTTAGGGTAACTAATCTCTCAAACTACTCACCCTATAATGTTCCCAATGGCGATGTCCAAAGTTATTCCTCTTTACTTATAGAGATTTCCTTTCCAGAAAATACATCTATAAACAAGAAATCGCTTATAAAAGAGACCATCAAAGGTTTAATAGATACAGGGTTGCTTTTAGAATCTGATAGAAGTTTAATAGAGAGCACCTTTTCTTTAGAGCTAGATTATGCCTATCCTATACCTACCCTGGATAGGGATGCGGCTTTAAATAAAATTAACAGTTTCCTTGAGCCTCGGGGTATCTTTTCCCGGGGAAGATTCGGTGCTTTTAGATATGAGAAAGGAAATATGGATGATTCTTTTATGCAAGGGCATGAAGTTGCTAAGGAAATAGTAGGTTCGCCATGAAATTTTCTATAATAATTCCTATGTATAACGCTCAAGGTACTATAAAAGCCTGTCTGGATGTTATATTTTCCTCTGAAAACAAGGATTTTGAGGTAATCGTTGTAGATGATAAAAGCACCGATGAATCTGCCTTGATTGCTAAAACATATCCTTGCAGACTCATAACTTTAGAAGAAAATAAAGGAGCTGCCTTTTCAAGAAATATAGGAAAAGATAATGCTCAAGGCCAGATTCTTGTATTTATAGATGCCGATGTAGTGATTAAAAAAGATACATTAAAATTAATAGATAAAAGTTTCAAAGAAGATAAGTATATTGTTGCCGTTACAGGCCTTCTTTCCAGGGAATGCCCATATAAGGATTTCTTCAGTCAATATAAGAATTTATATATGCATTATATATTTAAGAAATGTCCCAGATTTGTGGATTTTCTATATGGCTCTATTATCGCTATAGAGAGAGATCATTTTTTACCTTTTAATGAAACATTCAAAATTACCGATGATACAGAATTAGGCCAGCGTTATAAAAAGATGAATAAAAAAATATTATTGAATCCTGAATTAGAGGTAATTCATCTTAAAAGATACAATTTTAAAAATATCATACAAAATGATTTTTCTGTTCCTTTCTGGTGGGTTAAGTCTTTTATGCTCCACAAAGGATATAAAGATCTTTTTAAAAAGAAAAGATTCTCTCATGCCCGAATGAATCAGATAATAAGCATTGCGGTTTCATATCTTTTAATTGCATCTTTGTTTTTTTGGTATCGAGTAGAGGTAAGAAGAGTTTCCTTTATTCTTTTATTTATCTTTTTATTTCTAAACTGGGAATTTTTTGCTTTTCTATACAAAGAGAAAGGCCTTTTTTTCTTGATAAAATCTATTTTGTTCGCTTACTTAGATGCCTTGATAATGGGCTTAGGGATATTAGCAGGGATACTAAAATTCTTGGTAATACCCTTCCCTAAATATAATATGAGATAAAATGCTGCCAATTATCGAAAATAGATGGTTTAAGTATTATTTTCCCAGTTATGTATACGCTATATTCATATTTATACTCTCATCATTACCTTTAGAAGTGCCAATCCTCCCTGTGGTTAAATACTGGAGCGATGAGTTAGCACATCTTGGTGAATACGTAATCTTTGGCTGGCTTTTAGCCAGGTCTTTCAAAAATACTGTCACCCCTTATTTTAAGAGAAATTTTTTGATTCTTGCCTTTTATAGTCGGTAGTAGTATATATGGAGTAACTGATGAGTATTACCAGGTGTTTGTCCCCCATAGGGGATTTGAACTTTTTGACTTATTGGCTGATTTTTTAGGGAGTCTTTTAGGGGCATTCATCTATAGATATAGAATTTTCCAATTTAAAATAAAATTGAGGAGAGATTAAGTCAGAAATAGGAAGTTATCCATATACTTAATCGTAAAGTAAATAGGAAAGCGTATATGATATTTTCTGTTATTGTTCCTTTTTTAAATGAAGAGGCTCACATTGAACAATGCATCAAAGCTCTTCTGGAACAAGACTTTGATAAAAATGAATACGAGCTTATCTTTGTTGATAACGGCTCAGCCGACCGATCAAAAGATATTGTCCGACGATTTCCCCATGTCATTCTTCTTCAAGAAAGCAAAAAAAGCTCTTATGCTGCCCGCAATAGGGGACTCAAGGTTGCTCAAGGTGAAATCATCGCCTTTACAGACGCAGATTGTGCAGTTTCGAGAAATTGGTTAACTCAAGTTTATGAAGGAATGAGAAAGACTAAAGCAGCTATTGCATTAGGTAAACGTTGTTTTCCTTTAAACAGTTCTTTTTCACTCCGGATGTTCGAAGATTATGAAAATGCTAAAGTAGAATATGTTTTAGGTAAATGTGCTGAAAAATATTTCTTTGGATTCACAAATAATATGGCAGTGGAAGCCGAAGTTTTCAAAAAAGTAGGATTTTTTGTCGAATATCATAGAGGAGGAGATATAGAGTTTCTTCACCGATTCATCTCGCAAAATTCCAATTCCAAGGTGGTTTATTTAGACGGAATGAAAACTACCCATTTAGAAATCACAAATCTAAAATCGTGGCTCAAAAAGATTAATATTTATGGTGAATATAATAGGCTGATTGAAGAAGTGGCAGATTATAGTAAGCTTGATTATAAAGTAAAGTTACAGATATACAACTATTGTGTTAACAAAAATAATTATACATTCTGGCAAAAAATCCTTCTTATCTTATTGCTGATAATTGGCGACTTATCTTACAGGATTGGAAGAATTAGAGGTTATATTAAATCTAGGTGATAATGTTTTATATTAAAGGAATTGTCTCTCGATAATGCGAAAATCGCTACAAGAGAGAGAAGGCTATGATTGAATGGAAAGATTATTTTTCAGTTCTTAGATGTGTGAATTGCGGAGGTCATTTGCGTATCAGCAGTATTCCCAAAAAGTTCGGCCAATACTCTTCTGTCAATGCAGAGTTGATTTGCCTTTCTTGTGGGCGATGCTATCCAATATTTCAGGACATACCGATGATATTCAAGGATGATAATAGAATTCAAATTTTAATTGATTCAACTGTGTATGAGAACCATTTGAAGAAGGCAAGGAAGGCAAAGCAACAAGCATCATGGGTAACAAGTGATGAATTAGGTCGGTTTAAAAAAGGAAATGACTCTATTGATGCATTAAGTTGGGAAATGTTATTCTGGGAAAGATGGAAGCAATCTGATAGGAATTTTTTAGATTTCACCAGAGAAAATGTTGAAGAATGTTTAAGGAATGATGCTGATAACAGGCATAGATTACAATTTTTCAATAGAGTAGTATCTTTCTGCAATGATATACCAAAACGTATGTTGAATATTGGAGCAGGACGAGATTTGCTACTTGAGAAATTTCTTGACCATGGATATGAGGTAGTCGAGCAAGATATTCTACTCGAATCACTCTTAACTCTAAAAAAGAGAGGGGCGAGTTTTTGCGTGTGCTGTGATGTAAGAGCCTTACCTTTTGATGATAATGCGTTTGATATAGGAACAAGCTTTGAAGTCTTACATCATATCCAGCCTATTGAAGAACCCATTGCGGAACTCCTGAGAGTTATATCTGGAGATATACATTTTAATGAACCGAATTATTTTGCTTTGATAAGAGCTGCGTTTCTTTTTCCAGGTTTTCTTAAACGCAAGCTGAAGAGATTTTACCAGGGTGATTATGTTCAGTCGCCTTATGAGGATAGCATTAACCTTTATCTCTTCAGACGAATTGTAGCAAGTCTTGACGGAGAAATTGTGGATTTATCCTTTAATAAGGATTCATGGATTCCAAAACAATCTGTTGGCGTAAAGAGACTTTTGAGGATAGCCAATCTAATTTTGGTGAATTTGGTATCATTAGCGTCAGCCCATTTTGATGCTGTAGTAATAAAAAAGCAAAATGGTCACAGTAGCTTAAAAAAGCGGAAGAATTAGAGGTTATATTAAATCTTTACCCTTACATAGAACATAGAAGATGTCAGGATTTCCTAAGGCCTCAAAACTTATAACACCTTACTACGGGAAGCTTGTGAATCTCTTGGTTGGCGAGAGTGAAAGGGAAGAACTTATTGAAAAAGCAAGAAATCTTCCCTCTATTTTGCTTTCTCCCCGTTGTCTGTGTGATTTGGAACTGCTAGCTACAGGCGCTTTTTCTCCTCTTGACAGATTTATGAGAGAGAGGGATTATAAATCGGTTTTAAAAAAGATGCGTCTCTCAAACGGAAAACTTTTCTCTATACCAATAACCTTACCCATTGATGATGCAGGGAACTTAAAAATTGGGGATGAAATTGTTCTTAGAAGCCCGAGAAACGAATTAATTGCATTAATGAAGATTGAGGAAAAATACAAGTGGGATTTGGAAGAGGAAGCAAATTGTGTTTGCGGTACTATGGATTCAAGACATCCGCTTGTAGCAGAGATGTCGTCATGGGGAAAATATTATATCTCTGGCCCAATTAATCTTATTAATCTTCCAAAGCATTATGACTTTCCAGAATTAAGAATGAGTCCAGCACAAGTTAGAGAAATTCTCGAGAATATGGGATATGAAAATGTGGTGGCCTTCCAGACAAGAAATCCAATGCATAAGGTTCATGAGGAGATTACAAAAAAAGCTATGGAATCTATAAATGGAGCTTTATTAATACATCCAACAGTAGGAGTTACAAGGCCAGGAGATATAGACTACTATACAAGGGTTAGGTGCTACAAGGTTCTGGTAGGAAATTGTTATGATCCTTCAAGGACACTTTTAAGTCTTATACCACTTGCAATGAGAATGGCAGGGCCAAGGGAGGCTCTCTGGCATGGAATAATACGCAGAAACTACGGAGCAAACTATTTTATAGTAGGAAGAGACCATGCAGGACCTGGAAGGGGTTCATCCGGGACCCCCTTTTACGGGCCTTATGACGCCCAAAAGTTGTTCAAAAAGTATGAAGAAGAGATTGGTGTGAATATGGTTCCTTTTAGAGAGCTTGTTTACATTCCAGATAAAAGCAGATATGAAGAAAAGGATGAAGTGATTTCATCAGGAAAGAAATATCTCACTATTTCAGGTACTCACGTCCGTGAAAAGTATTTAGCAAATGGAGACAAGCTGCCAGAATGGTTTACTATTCCAGAGATAGCAGAAATTCTTCACGAGTCAAATTCACCCCAGCATAAACAGGGATTCTGTGTCTGGTTGACAGGCCTGCCATGTTCTGGCAAGTCAACAATAGCAGAGATTCTTACAACAATGATTATGGCAAAAGGCAGGAAAGTAACCCTTTTAGATGGCGATGTAGTAAGAACCCATTTATCAAAGGGGCTTGGGTTCAGCAAAGAAGACCGTTTTACAAATGTTCTCAGGGTTGGCTTTGTAGCCTCTGAGATTGTAAAACACAGTGGTGTAGCTATCTGTGCGCTGGTAAGTCCCTATCGCTCTGCGAGAAGTCAAGTCCGTAGTATAATAGGCGCTAATTTCATTGAAGTTTTTGTTGATGCCCCAATAGATGTTTGTGAAAAAAGAGATGCAAAAGGGTTATTTGTAAAGGCAAGGAAAAGGGAAATCAGGGGATTTACAGGAGTAGATGACCCGTATGAACTTCCAGTATCTCCTGAGGTACATGTAGTTACTACAGATATTGAACCAGAGGAGGGTGCAAAAACAATAATCGATTTCGTCATAAAAAAAGGCTTTATTGACACTTAAATGTATAGAATGAAATTCAAAAACGGTCTCTCTAACATGCTAAATATTAAAAAAATATTAAGAAGAATCAAATTAACTAATTCAAAAACAGCTTATATAGAACTATCAAACATATGTAATGCAAAATGTATATTTTGTCCATATTTAACCATAGAAGAAAGTGGAAAGAAATTAACAACAATGGATAATGGTATTTTTGAAAAGTCTATTGACTACGCTGTAAAATTAGGATATGAAAAATTTTCCTTCACACCTGTAACAGGAGAAATATTTATTAACAAGAATTGGGCCGAATATATAAGAAATGCTCTATTGAATGGAAAAGTAAGAAGAATTTACTTTTACTCCAACGCTATACTTTTAAATAGTGAAAATATAGAAAAAATATTATCTTTACCAAATAAAGATAAAATACTTTTTTTAGGTTTTTCTTTAGGTGGAATAGAAAAAGATACTTACAAAAGGATGTTTGGCGTAGATAAGTTTAATATCGTAAGAAAAAATATTAACAATTTTTGTAGAGACTTAAAAAAACAAAAACAAAGAATAAGAATTAATTGCGTCCTATATGTTCCAAAAGATTACCAATATACAAAAAAAGTAGTCTCAAGCATTTTCAACAGAGCAAAATATAAATATTTTAATGTAGTAATACCTCGTCCTTTTCTAAGTTTTCCTGGAATTAAAAGATATAATAATTTGGATTACAGAAATGCAAAAGAAAAGAATGAACCCTGTAGTTGCCTTAAAAATATTAGATTTGCAACAAATGGAGATGTATGGTTGTGTGGATGCGTTACATCTGAGTTACCAAATGATGAATCTTTAAAAATCGGCGCTATAAGTGATAAAATTGATGTAATTACTGAGAACAAAAATAATATTTTGAGAAACTGGAAATTAAAAAAAATAATTCCATTAGCTTGCCAGAAATGTACCAAGTATGTACCGGAGAAGTAATATATAAATTTTAATAGATTATACTAAAAAGGGTAAGGATATTATATGCCAAAAGTATCTGTAATCATCGCTACACATAATCGGGCTCAAATGTTAAAAAAGGCGATGGATAGCGTATTAAAACAGACTTATGAGGATTTTGAATTGATTGTTATTTCCGATGGTTCTATGGATGGCACTGATAAAGTCATTGCTTCCTATGATGATTCGAGAATTGTATTTTTGAAACACGAACAATCGAAGGGGTCAGCAGCGGCAAGAAATACTGCTGTAAAAAATTGCAGTGGTTATTATATTGCTTTTTTGGATGACGATGATGAATGGATTAACAAAGATAAATTAAGAAAACAAGTTAAAGTTTTCGAAAATGATAGAACGGGTAGAATCGGGATTGTATGCACCAGTGTTAATCTGATAGACGAAAATAAAAATATCAGAACTAAAATTATAAAAAAACCTAAAAATTTAATAAAGCATATTCTTAAACGCAACGCAGTGATATACTGTTCTACCGTTTTAACAAAAAGAGATATTCTGACGGAAGCAGGTAGTTTTGATGAAAACTTACCAAGAGGGGTTGATAGTGATTTTTACAGGACATGTATTGTAAGGTTAGGATATGATGTTTATTTTATGGAAGATATCACAGCTAACATTCATGAATATGGAAAAGACAGGATAACACCTGTGAAAGATGTAAAATCTATAAATGATGTTATTTTTGCTAATAAATATGTAATAAAAAAATATCTATTTTACTATCTATTTTATCCGGAGGCTCTTTTATTTAGGATGATAAATACACTCCGGGCTTATAAGCTGAGGTTAAAAATATAATGAATAAGCAAAAAATTCAAGAAGGGCAATATTTATTTCCTTATCACTATATTCCCCAATTTAAAAATGGGCACTTCACCCAGCATCTATACTGGTCCTGGGGTTTTCGATACTTGGGTGGACTTTATTTAGTATTGGATTTATTACAAGAAATAAACTTCTCAAGTCTGGTGGATATTGGTTGTGGAGATGGCCGCTTTTTGAAAGAAGTAAAGTTTGAATACCCTGATAAAAGATTATTAGGTATAGATATCTCTCTGCGGGCTATCAGATTGGCAAAAGCACTCAATCCTGACATTGAATACTCTCGCCTTGACATTTGCCGCGATAATTCTGGCAAGGGAAAGTACGAGGTTGCTACCTTGACGGGGGTTTTGGAACATATTCAACCAGTACACCTTGATGAATTTGTAGCGAATGTTGCCAGGTATCTTATTCCAAGAAGTATTTTGATATTAGTTGTTCCCCATAAAAATAAGCCTATTCAGCCTAAACATTATCAGCATTTTGATAGCGAGATTCTAACAAGGGTTTTGGAGCCTTTTTTTGAAATAGAGAAGTTTATTTTTCTCGATAAAAAATCGCGTGTTTTCAATCTATTGACAACCTATTTATTGCAGAACCGCTTCTTCATCCTTAATAACCAGGTGCTACTTGATCTTATTTTCAAGATGTATAGAAGATACTTCCTTCTTTGCCAAGAACCAGATTGCGAAAGGGTATGTATAGTAGCGAAGAAAAAATGAATAATCCAAAAGTATCAGTAATTATTACAACTTGTAATCGGTCTAATCTTTTACCCAGAGCTATTCAGTCGGTTATAAATCAAACCTACAGAAATTTCGAACTTCATATAGTTGATGATGCATCTCAAGATGGGACAAGTCGAGTTGTTCAATCTTTTCTAAAAGAGTACAAAAATATTTTTTACTGGCGGCATGAAAAAAACAAGGGTCTGTCCGCAGCTCGTAATACTGGAATATCAAAAGCAAGGGGTGACTACATTGCTTTCTTAGATGATGATGATATGTGGAAACCGGGACGCATTGAAAAACAAATCAATCTCTTGAAGCAATTAACACCAAAACAATGTCATTTTTTAGGAGTCGTTTATTGTGGTGCTAAAGTGTACGGACCAAATGGACACCTGATTACATTTGACAATCCAAAGATTATGGGAAGTATCAGAGAGTATATTTTAAAACATAACTTAAAAACCATTCCTTCTACGTATCTTTTTCCTAAGCAAGTGCTTGAGAAAATAGGGGGGTTTGATGAGAATCTATCTTCCTCAATTGACCATGATATCTGGATGAAACTAGCTGTGCATGGTTACCATGCATATTTTGTAGATACTCCTTTGGTGATTGTATATCAGATAAGAGGACTTAAAAGATGGGTTACTAATACAGCGGTTCGCATTAAGGGCGTACGACAATATGTTGAAAAATGGATCCCCACCTATCAGAAATGGTTTGGAGAAAAAAGAGGTATACGCCGTGGACAACGTTATTTTGCTAGAGTATTATCTCGTTTGGTAGCTAAAAAAGTAAAAGATGGTAGACTTTCCGAGGCCTGCTGTATTGCTGGCGAAATTTATCGATTTAGCAAAGATATATTATATAATACTGTAATTCTCTTTTGGGAATGTAGTAGAGGACTGATAAATCAACTTAGGTCTTTGTATTCTCCTTTAAGACGAAGTTCTAGATCGGGAGGTTAGGTATTAATTGATTTATATTATTATCCCAGTCCATAATCGGAAAGAAACAACGCGTAATTGTCTTCTTTTTCTAAGAAAGCAAACATTTAAAAATTTTAAAACTGTTGTCATAAATGATGGTTCAACTGATGGAACAAGCCAGATGCTCGAAAAGGAGTTTCCAGAGGTCATGTTATTAAGGGGTGATGGAAATCTATGGTGGACTAAAGCAGTGAATTTAGGAATAAAGAAGGTACAGACTTCATTTAAAGAGGAGGATTGCATTCTTATTTCGAATAATGATATTGTAATTAATGATGATTATCTGTCTAATATTGTTCAGTATGCAAGCAAAAATGCAAATTCGATAATTGGCTCTACTACTCTTGATGTTAATTCAGGTAAAATTCTAAACTCAGGGATAAAAAGGGATTTTCTGGGTAGTCTTTACGTAAACAAAGGGCGGTTTCCATTTTCGAATAGGCCAGAATTAGTTGAAGCAGACGGGCTCATAGGCAGGGGTATGCTTATTCCTGTCGGCGTTTTTAATAAAATAGGGTTGTTCAATGAATTGCTGCCTCATTACGGCGCTGATATTGAATTCAGCATGAGAGCAAAAAAATACGGCTATAAATTGTTGGTTTCATCTAAGGCAGTGGTTTATACTGACCTAAGCCAAAGGGAAAGACATGTTTTGGGAATGGCTAACCCCTTAAAATATGTAAAATGGTTATTTTCAATAAAAAATCCTTCCAATTTTTATAGTCAATATTTTATCATCAAGAAGTATTCAAGGTTTTGGATTTTAGGTTTTTTTTATGATTTTATTAAAAAAGTTGCTGTATATTTTAGAAATCTATTTATTTACATTATAAGATATAAAAAGAAAGAATACAAATGAAGAAAGATAAAAAGTTACATAGACTGCTTTATATCTTTATAATAATATTAGCAATCATTATTCCTGTCTTCTTATTTGGTAAAGAACATCCTCAGAGAATAAAAGGCTTTTTCTCTGAGATGATGCTTTCTAAGGAGGAACATTTAAGGAGGTATTTTAAATATTATGGGGCGCAGGAAAAATACTTTAAATGGATATCATTCATAGAAGGTACTACTCCAGAAGGCAGTTTGATTATTTTACCTCTAAATATGAACAAAAGATTTCATGAAATAAGAAATACTGATTTGTGTAACTATTTTCTCTTTCCAAGACTAGTCACTCATGAAAAAGATCCAGAAATCACCTCATATAATGGTCCCATCTACAGAGTGAACATGGAGGGATTCGAATATAAAGGAAAATGCCTTAAACAATACGCATTGAATAAGAACTTCTCATTGCTACTATTAAAAGAAAGAGAAAAAGAGCCTACGTTACATTTAACCGATTTTACCAGAATAAAAAGCACTTTCTTAAATACATTCCTGGCATTACTTAAATTAACTCTTATCTTTACCTCGGGCATATATCTTGTATCCAAGTATTTTGAAGAACGGACCCGACTAAGTTTTTTTACAACATCTTTCCTGGTAGGGACAGTAATTAGTGCAATTTTCTATATTTTCTTAAGTCTTATAGGAATAAACTTTACTGAAATTTATCAATTTTTATTTCTTAGTATGTTGTCAATACCAGGTATAATTCTTCTTACAAAACACAGAAATTCTATAAAATGTTTTAAAGAAAGTTATTCTTATAGCAGGTTAGCATTTATACTTGTTGGTCTTTTTTTTGGCCTTATTTTTCTAAAAAGCATTTTTACCCCTATTCGGGTATGGGATGGCTGTGCGATATGGGGGATAAAGGCAAAGGCCGTCTTTGCTTTTCATAATCTTGGAGGATTAAAATTTTGGGGAGCCGCACCTAACTATCCACCACTTTTACCTATTCTTATGTCTCAGGTAGCTATAGGTGGAGAAAGACTGGTAAAGGTTATTTTTCCACTATTTGCGCTATGTCTCTATGCAAATATATATGATGAGACCTTAGAAACTAAATTTACATCAATGTTAAAAATCCTTCTTCCAATATTTATTTTTACCTCAACAGTGTTTTTCGCTCATCTTATCCTTGCATATGCCAATTTGGCCTTGACCGTGTTTGTTACAAAATCTTTTACTATATTATCAAAATTATTGAAGGATAATGCAAAAAAAGGATGGTTATCTTTATCTATTATGCTTTGCGGTACATTCCTTGTAAGACCCGATGGACAGGCATACTTTTTCTATATAGCATTATTAACATTCATATGGATTTTCTTCAAAAAGTATAACTTTAAAAATCTTTTATATTTTTTAATACCATTAGCTTCTATTTTTCTATGGGAACTCTATTTTTTGACCTTAAATGTATCGGGCTATTACCCAATATCTCATAGATTATTAAAAGAAAGTATATCAAACCCTAATTGGCCAAATTTTAAAATGTTAACTATCAACCTGATAAAATATTCAATAAATCCTCTATTTTGGGGAGTTATACCACTATTATTTATTCTACTTTGTCTATTTAGATGGCGCCATCTCATTAAAAAATATCTTCTTGAATGTTCTTTTCTACTGATGGGATTTATGGGACTTTCTGTTCTTTTATATTACTTAAGCGCAGGATTCCCAAGATATTCTATGACAATTGTTCCCATAATGTTTATCGTCGTATTAAAAGAAGTCGATGCTCTTATGCTGGAAAAAAGGAAAATATAAAAGGCACAAGAAATTAAGGAGGCTAATAGCCACTTATATTTAAAGATTATAGAATTCCCTTCATTAAAGGTTATTTTAATTAAATTTATACTACGGATTGTCCAAAAATTGTTTTCGCTGCTGCCACAAGATATATTATTGATAATTATATAACTGGTTATAAATCTTTGGTATAATGAGTAAATAATGAAAAACAAATGTATAACCATAACTGGGGCAAGAGGGTTTTTGGGAAGTCATCTTGTAAGTCTTTTAGAAGAAAGAGGCTATAAAAATATCTTTACCTTCTCTAAAAAGGATTATGACTTAAGGAAAATATCAGCTATAAGGAGATTATTAAAAGATTCTAAGCCCCAGGTAATAATCCATTTAGCAGGGGATGTAGGAGGTATTGGTTATAATCAAAAATATCCCGCTACCCTTTTCTATGATAATCTTATTATGGGGATTCAATTTATGGAGGAGGCAAGAAAAAAGGAAGTAGAGAAGTTTGTATCCCTTGCTACTATATGTTCTTATCCTAAATTTACACCGGTTCCCTTTAAAGAAGAAGACTTGTGGCGTGGCTACCCTGAAGAAACAAATGCCCCTTATGGTCTTGCTAAGAAGATGCTATTAGTCCAAGCTCAGAGCTATAGAAAACAGTATGATTTTAATGCCATTACGCTTTTTCCTACAAACCTATATGGCCCAGGAGACCATTTCCAGGAAAATAAGTCTCATGTAATCCCGGCAATAATAAAAAAGTGTTTTGACGCTATAAGAAAAAACAAGAAAGAAATAACTCTCTGGGGGACAGGCAAACCTACAAGGGAATTTTTATATGTAGAAGATGCTGCCAAAGGAATAATTTTAGCTACTGAGAAATATAACAAACCCAAATCCGTAAACCTTGGCTCAGGATTTGAGATTTCCATAAAGGATTTAGCACACTTAATAGCCAAGCTCGTGGGTTTTAAAGGAAAAATTATCTGGGATACATCAAAACCAGATGGCCAGCCAAGAAGAAGCGTAGATACAATGCGAGCAGAGAAAGAATTTGGCTTTGAGGCGAAAACAGATTTTACGAAAGGATTGAAAAATGCTATTAGATGGTATGAGGGAAGCCAGAGGTAAAGAAATATTAGCAATAATTCCTGCTCGTGGTGGTTCAAAAGGCCTACCTGGTAAAAATATTAGACTTTTAGCAGGCAGACCCCTAATCGCTCATACTATAGAATTAGCATTAGAAAGTAAATATATAAGTAAAGTAGTTCTCTCTACCGAAAATAAAAAAATAGCATATATTGGAAGAAAATATGGTGCAGAAGTCCCTTTTTTAAGACCTAAAAGATTAGCAAGAAATAAATCATCTGCAATAGATGTGATTTTACACGCAATTAAATGGTTTGAAAAAAGTGGAGAGAATTTTGATATAGTATGTCTTCTTGAGCCTACCTCTCCTCTTAGAAAAAAAAATGATATAGACGATGCTATTAAACTGTTTATTAGGAATATCAATAAGGTGGATTCTTTGGTGAGTGTGGGAGAGGTTCATTTGGAAAATCCATATATTATGAAAAAAATTGAAGAGGGATACGTTAAATCATTTACTAAAAGTGATAGGGATATTTATCAGAGGCAACAGTTGCCAAAAGCTTATTTTCCTTACGGTGTAATATATTTATCAAAAATCAAAACTTTAAAAAAGTATAAGACATTTTACCAGAGGAAAACTATACCATATTTTATTAAACGATGGCAGAATTACGAGATTGATGATATATATGATTTCATTTGCGTAGAAGCAATTCTAAGACAAAAATTAAAGAAAAAATCATGAAGTTTTTAATTATAGGCTTAGGTTCAATGGGGAAAAGGCGAGTTCGTAATTTACAGCAACTTAAAATGAGTGAAATTTTAGGTTTTGATTTAAGGGAAGATAGAAAGAAGGAGGCAGAGGAAAGATATAACATAGGAACAATAGGATGTCTTAAAGATTTAAATTCGAATGCTATTAACGCAGTTATAATATCAACCCCACCAGATAAACATAATGAATATATAAAGTTAGCAATTGAAAATAGGAAGCCGGTATTTGTGGAAGCGAGTGTTATATTAGAAGGATTGGAAGAGTTAAATAATTTAGCAAAAGAAAAAAATGTTTTAATAGTACCTTCCTGTACAATGAAATTCCATCCAGCAATAAAGAAAATCAAAAATATAGTGAAAAGTGGAGAATATGGAAAAATAACTAATTTTAGTTATCATTTCGGCCAATATTTACCAGATTGGCATCCATGGGAGAGCGTTAGAGATTTTTATGTGAGCAAAAAAGAAACAGGGGGATGTAGAGAAATGGTTTCTTTTGAGCTAACCTGGATAGTTGATGTTATCGGATTCCCTAAAAATATAACTGGATTTTATGGGAAGACAATGGATGTAGGAGCCAATATTGACGATACTTATGTGATTTCTATGGATTTTGAGAATGCTTATGGAAATATAACTGTTGATGTAGTTTCAAGATATGCAACTAGGAGTTTAATATTGAATATGGAACAAGGTCAAATTTTATGGAGATGGGATGAAAATTTTATAAAATTATACGATGCTTTTAGTAAAAAGTGGGGAAATTATTACTTTCAAAAAGGCCAGGCAGCTCAAGGGTATAATAAAAATATAATTGAGGATATGTATATTGAGGAAATGCAATCATTTATTAATGCTGTTAAAGGAGAAGCTAGATTTCCTCATTTTTTAGATGAGGATATTAAAGTTTTAAAATTATTATATAAAATTGAAGAGAAGTCATGAGGAAAAGAATAAAGAATAAAAAGGGTATTAAACTATGGAATAAAGCAAAAAGAGTTATTCCCGGAGGGACTCAATTATTATCCAAAAGATCAGAGATGTTTTTACCAGAGCAATGGCCATCTTACTATAAAAAAGCTAAAGGCGTAGAAGTTTGGGATTTAGATGGAAATAGATATATTGATATGTCTTATATGGGTATTGGAGCCTGTATTTTAGGATATGCAGATTCTGATGTAAATAAAGCAGTAAAGAAAGTAATTGATGAAGGTTCAATGTGCACTCTAAATTCTCCGGAAGAAGTAGAATTGGCAGAATTATTACTAAAATTGCATCCCTGGGCAAACATGGTAAGGTATACAAGAACAGGCGGAGAAGCAATGGCTGTAGCAGTAAGAATTGCTCGCGCCTTTACAAAAAAAGATGAAGTGGCTTTTTGTGGTTACCACGGGTGGTCTGATTGGTATCTATCGGCTAATTTAGCAGATAAAAGAAATTTAGATAAACAATTACTATCTGGTCTTGAACCCCGCGGTGTTCCTAAGGTGTTAAAGGGTACCGCTATCCCCTTTAATTATAATAAAATCAAAGAACTTGAGAAAATCACAAGAGAAAATGATATTGGAGTAATTGTGATGGAACCGGTAAGAGAGCATGAACCAAAGAGAGGTTTTTTGCAAAAAGTAAGAAACATTGCAAATAGGATTGGGGCAATATTAATATTTGATGAAGTAACCTCTGGCTGGCGTATGAATGTTGGTGGAATTCATATGTTTTATGAGGTCTATCCTGATATTGCAGTTTTTGGAAAGGCTATAAGTAATGGATATCCAATGGCAGTAATAATCGGAAAAAGGAAAGTAATGGATGTTGCTCAAAAGACCTTTATTTCAAGTACTTATTGGACAGAGAGAATAGGCCCTGCAGCAGCAATTGCTACAATAAAAAAACTGAAGAAGTATAATGTTCCTTCTTATTTATGTGAAATAGGAAATCTAATCAGTAAAGGATGGAAAGAATTAATAAAGAAGCACAAATTACTAATAGAAATAATGAATATCCCCTCACTAATAACTTTTAAATTTGATTATGGTAATAAAAACCAATCATTACATACTTTATTTAATCAAGAAATGTTGATTCGCGATTTTTTAACCTCAAAGAGTGTTTATGTTTCATACGCTCATACCGAAAAACACATTAAAAAATATTTAGAGAATGTAGACGAAGTTTTCAGTCTAATTGGTAAAGCGATTAAAAATGATAATATTTACGATTTGCTTAAAGGGCCGATTGCCTATAAGGGATTTAAAAGATTAACTTAATAAACGAAGGTGAGTAAAACGCTTGGAAAAAGTTCATATTCAGAGTACCATTTGAAACAATATAGGTTGATGTATAGAAGTACGTTCGCCTTGATAAACTTCTTAAAAAGCAGAATTTCTCATGAACTTATTCATATTTTGGATGTAGGTTGTGGAGAGGGCGCCAATATCTATTGGCTTAAAAAATATTTTCCAGAATGGAAATTTGTTGGAATAGATACAGATAGAGAAACATTGAAAATAGCGAATAAGATGAATAGCGAAGTTGAGGGAGTAGAGTTTAAGGAAATAAATTTTTTGGAAAGTGAGCGCTATTTTTCTCCAAAGAGCTTTGATTACATTTTTACCATACAATTTATTTCTTTTATAGATTTTGATTTTCCTATTTTTCTTGAAAAAGCTTTGACCTTTGCAAGGAGAGGAATTTTTCTAACCGCTCTTTTTTCTGAAGGATGGATAGAACAGTATACAATGGCCTATGATATTAAAGAGGATTGGAAAGGGATTTATAAAATTTATTCTCTTGAGAGATTTAAAAAGATGCTGAGAAAAATAGGGGGAAATAATATTTTTTTAGAGTATGAAAAATTTAATATGGACATTGATTTACCAAAACCAGTTAAATCAAAATTCGGAACTTATTCAATAAAAGTAGAAAATGGAAAAAGATTGCAAATAAGTGGTTATATGTTAATGCCCTGGTATAATATTTTGGTAAAGATAACTTAATGAAAAATAAAGCGAAGATTAAAATATGCAATAATTTAATAGGTGAAGGTCATCCCTGTTTTATAATTGCAGAAGCAGGAGTTAATCATAATAGCGATATCAAACTAGCTAAGAAACTTATTGATGTAGCAAAAGATACTAAGGCAGATGCAATAAAATTTCAAACTTTTAAGACAGAAAATCTTGTAACACAAACTGCAAAAGTAACAGAATACCAAAGAAAAAATATAGGTAAGCAACAAACGCAATTCCAGATGCTTAAAAAATTAGAGCTTTCCAATAATGATTTTTACAGATTAAATAAATATGCACAGCGGAAAAGAATTTTATTTTTATCCACTCCTTATGATAAAGAAAGTGTGGATTTTTTAATAAGCATAGGAGTACCAGCATTTAAAATAAGTTCTGCAGATATTACAAATCATCCATTATTACTCTATGTTGCTGAGAAGAATCTCCCTGTAATACTTTCTACCGGAATGTCTACTTTAGAAGAAGTCAAAGAAGCAGTAAATGTGATAAAACCAATAAATAAAAAGTTGATACTTTTACACTGTACTTTTGATTATCCTGCAAAGATAGGTGAGATAAACCTACGGGCAATGCAAACGTTACGTCGTATATTTCAGTTTCCTGTTGGCTACTCAGATCACAGCTTAGGCATTGAGGTTTCAATAGCAGCAGTTGCCTTAGGAGCATGCGTTATTGAAAAACATTTTACTTTAGATAAAAATTTACCAGGACCGGATCATAAAGCCTCTTTAGAACCGGACAGACTTAAAAGGATGGTAAAGTTAATTAGAAATGTGGAAAAGGCATTGGGGAATCCTATAAAGCAACCGGCAAAGTCTGAAATAGCTAATCGCAAAACATCTCGAAGAAGTTTAGTAACAACTAAAGATATACCTAAGGATACAATAATTACTAAAGAGATGGTAGGCATAAAAAGGCCAGGGACAGGTATTCAACCAAAATATTATAATACTGTAATAGGTCTTCGGGCAAAAAGAGATATAGAACAGGAAGAAGTATTAATCTGGAGTATGTTCACTAACAGGAAAGCAAAGGAATGAAAGTTTTTATTGTAGGGGCAGGGGGGGCAAGCACGAATTGTATATGAGATATTAAGTTTTGATAGAAATATAGAAGTGATTGGGTTTACAGATGATGTTATAAAAAAACCTGATGAAACAATTTTCGGGAAGCCAATAGTAGGTCCGCATTCTATTTGGGAGAAATTAAAAAAGCAAGGGATAAAAACAGCCATAGTAGCTATTGGAGATAATAAAATAAGAGCTCAAAGATTTGAACAACTCTGTAAATTAGGAATAAATATAATAAATGCTATCCATCCTAAAGCGACTATTGCTCCAAGTGTAGAAATTGGAAAAGGAGTGGTTGTCTGCTCTGGGGCAATTATAAATACTTTAGCAAAAATTGGAAACAATTGTATTATAAATACTGGTGCAATTGTAGACCATGAGGACTTAATTGGTGACAATGTGCATATCGCTCCAGGAGTTGCTCTTGCCGGGCGGGTAACAGTTAAAGAAAACACTTTTATTGGATTAGGAAGCGTAGTGAAAGAATATGTTACTATCGGCAAAAATGTGATAATCGGTGCTGGTTCAGTAGTCTTAAAAGATATTCCTGATAATACAATGGCTGCAGGTACCCCAGCAGAAATTAAAAAGAAGTTAAATGGAATATAGAGAGATGATACCTATGGCAGAACCATGGTTGGACAAAGAAGAATTGAAAAATGTAGTTGAGGCAGTGAATTCGGGATGGGTTTCTTCAAAAGGGAAATTTGTTGGTAAGTTCGAAAAGGCATTTGCTCGATATTGTGGAAGAAAACATGGTGTGGCAACAAATAGTGGTACAGCAGCACTACATTTGGCTCTGGAGGCATTAGGTATAGGTAAAGGTAACCAAGTAATCGTTCCAACCTTGACTTTTATTACTACTGCCAATGTAGTGATTTACACAAGGGCAAATCCTGTTTTTATTGATTCTCATCTACTCTATTGGTGTATGGATCCTAAAAAGATAGAAGAAAAAATTACCCAAAAAACAAAAGCAATAATCCCTGTTCACTTGTATGGTCACCCTGCTGATATGGACTCCATAATTAAAATTGCTAAAAAATACAGTCTTTATGTAGTAGAAGACGCTGCCGAAGCTCACGGAGCTGAATATAAAGGGCAAAAAGTAGGTTCTTTTGGAGACATCAGTTGTTTTTCTTTTTTTGGCAATAAAATAATTACTACTGGAGAAGGTGGAATGTGTTTAACCAATAGTGATGAGTTAGCAGAAAGGTTGAGAATATTAAGAGATCATGGAATGAGCCTTAAGAAGCAATACTGGTATGACGTTATTGGTTTTAATTATAGGATGACAAATATGCAAGCGGCTATAGGATTAGCTCAGTTAAAGAAGATAGAACGGTTCGTTAAAATGAAAAGAGAAAATGCTAGATTATACTCACTTTACCTTCAGGAACTTAAGGATGTTACTTTGCCACCAGAGATGGATTGGGCTAAGAATGTCTATTGGATGTATACTATCTTAGTTGAGTCAGAAAGAGCATCCAGAGATAAATTAATGATTGAGTTGAAAGCAAATGGAATTGATACAAAGCCATTGTTCTATCCTATTCATATAATGCCGCCATATAAAAGGGAAGGATTAAATTTTCCTGTTGCTGAATCGATTTCAAAAAAGGGAGTAAGTTTGCCTTCAGGAGTTAAATTAAAACAGAAAGATATCAAATTAATATGCGAGGTAATAAAAAATTATTTAGTAAAATGAATTTGTATATTTCAACATCTTGCTTAAGTAATGGGAAAGACATAAAAAAAGTGCTGGATGTTTATAGGAAAGCCGGTATAAAAAATATCGAGCTTGGCTCTTCGCATGAATATATAGAAGGCATAGCTAAATATTTAACAATTTATAGACGAAAATATAAGATGAATTTTGTAGTTCATCATTATTTTCCTCCACCTAAAAATCCATTGATGATAAATTTAGCTTCGCAGAATCCAATAGTTTTGAAAAGAAGTACCGAACGGATCAAAAATTCAATAAAGTTTTGTAGTGATTTAGGGGTTGATTTATTTTCTTTCCATGCTGGTTTTAGGATAGATCCGGATAGTAGGTTTCGATTCGACAAAAACAAACCTGCGGTATCTTATAATGAGGCTTTTGAAACATTTGTTAAATCATTGAGAGAAATCGATAATTACGCATTTAAAGAAGGAGTAAAATTGGCAATAGAAAACAATGTATTATCTGAATATAATTTAGTAAATGGAAAGAATAGGTTTTTACTTATGTGTGAATATAAGGAATTTGAACAACTTTTTAAGGAAGTTCCTTCTAACAATCTGGGTATAGCTTTGGATTTTGGGCATTTGCAGGTTACTTCGCACTGGTTAAAATTTGATGAATATAAATTTATTGAAAAAGTTAAGGAAAAAATTTTTGTATTTCAGATTCACGATAATAATCATAAAGTAGATACTCATAGTCCGCTTAGTGAAACAAGCTGGTGTCTTAAGGTAATAAGAAGAAGACATTTTGTTGAAACCCCTGTAGTTCTAGAAAGCATAAGTTTAAGCATCGAGCAAATAATTCAGCAACTAAGCTTAATAGAAAATTCTATTGCCCATGTCCTCTAAGGATTCAAAAATGACGCTAACAGAAAAGAACGTATGTCCGTTTTGTGGTTCATTCCGGCACTCTTTACATAGCCCTACTGTTTGGGATCGTCCTGATATGAGAATTTATCACTGTGATAATTGTGGGTTGGTTTATCTGTTTCCTACAATGACAGAAGAGCAAGAAAAAGATTTTTATGTTCACTATGATAACTATCTAAAAGCAAGAGACCTGCCATATCATAGTTCGACCAAAGACCAGTTCGAAAAGGCATTGCCAGAAGCCAGAAGGAGATTATCTTGTATTCAATCTATATTACGCCCTGAAATGAGAGTACTTGAAATCGGTAGTTCTACAGGAGCATTTTTAAAACTCATTAAAAATCGTGTACTTGAGGTGCTGGGTGTTGAGCCCAACATAGCTTATGCTGCTTATATGAACATCCTTGGTATTTCACACGTTAGAAAACTAGAAGATTTAAATATGGATGACCGCGAAAAGTTCGATGTCTGTGTCATATTTCACGTTTTGGAGCATCTACCTGACCCATTGTCATATTTGAAAGCCTTGGGGAAAGGTTATCTACGTAGTGGTGGATATCTTTTTATAGAGGTTCCTAATATACAAGATGCTTTATTGACATTGTATAAATGTGAACAATTTATAAGATTCTATTACCAATCAATGCACTGTTGTTATCTTTCTCACGATACTTTGCAAAAAATAGTAGAAGCAGCGGGTTTTAAAACCTTGGAACTTATTCCGGTCCAACGTTATGACCTGAGTAACCATATGTGCTGGTTGCAATGTGGTAAACCAGGTGGAACAGGAAGATATAGAAAAGTTTTCTTAAAAGTCCTTGAAAATCAATATGCCCGGTGTCTAAAGCAAAAATGGCTATGCGACACTATTTTTGGTATATTCAAGAAAGTTTAACTGCTGATCATTAAATATGAGTAATATATATTTTATCGATAATGCCTGCAGCAGGAGAAAGTTGGATGTAGCGGAAATAAAAAATAGAATCTATTATGCGAAAATAATACTTAAGAAATATAAAATAAACGTAACTGGTGAAGCTCGATAAATGTTAGAGTTGTCGAAAAAATGAACTTTTATTTTTTTGCATTCATTTCATTACAGATAATACTATGTTTGGCAATTGCACAGATTGCAAAATCTATTGATTCGTCTCTAAAAACCAATTTGACCGTTACTCGTTATCTATATCTGAAAAATGCAAATATAGAATATTTCGACTGCTTATTTAGTAAAAGACAAACTATTTCATTAAATAAAATTAGAGGTAATAAATCATGAACTATATCTTTTGTCCCTCGTATGCATCCGTATTTTTTGCTTTGCATTTGAGAAATTCAGGGAAGGATATAAAGATAATCACCGATAATATAAGCATTAGAAAATATTGCAGAACTTTTGACATAGACTACATATATTTTGATTATGTAGATGTTTCTATTATAAGATTTTATAAAATGTTTATTTCAAAAAATAGAATAGGTAATCTTATAATGAAGATAGATATTAAAAAAGAGGACGATTTTTATCTATTAGACAACTCATTTGATATAAATGGATTTTATTTAGCAAAAGAATGGGCTAAAAAAGGAAACGTATATTTTAGTATATTGGGAAGAACTTTTGATACTTATACGGAAAATAAATATTTGAATTTTAGTTTTTTAGTAAGGGCCATTTTAAAATATTTATTTAAGGTATCGTTAGGTTTGGATTTAATCTTTTTAGAAGTGAATGGTGTACCCATTTTTGGAATCAATGACAAATTCTTAAAGAAAAATAAAATAAAAAAAATTTCTTTAGATAAAAATTTGAAAGAATTACAATTAGAGAAGATAGGGAAAAGTCATATTAAATTGAGAGAATATGATAATCTTATAGTCTCTGGTGGTAACCTATCGGGAATAGTAAATAAGGATTCACTAATAAAAGTATATAAAAATCTATTAAAATTACCTTATAAATTTGTTGTGAAATATCATCCCCGCCTGCTAAAAGCTCAAAAATTAGCGAGGTACGAAAAAGTTTTTATAAATTGTGATGAGTTCCCGAGTTACATTCCCGTGGAACTACTTTTCAATAACATCAGAAAGAATGTAATAGCTATCTATTCAACTTCGCTAAGTTTTGCATCTCAATTAGAACACTTAAAAGCCATTTCTTTATTAGAACTTGTTGAATGGAATCACCTATCATATAAAAAAGAGGTTAAGGATTTTTTAATAAAAGAATCAAATAATCGAATAATTTTTGTAGAGTCTTTTGAAGAACTGAATAAATTATTAGAGGAATAAGTCAGGCGGAGAAGAAATTTGGTTTCAAAGCAAAGACAAAATTTGAAGGAGGGCTTAAGAAGACAATAGAATGATATAGGAAAATCTCAAAGGTGCAAGATTAGTTATGAGAATATGGATACGGAGTATTAGTTGAGTAGTTATCAAAGGCAATGGAAATATTTAAGCGCAGGTACTTAAATTTAATAAGGGAATTCAGCACTTCCTGGTTTAAACTCAGGGACCAGAGGACGATACTCGGCCTTTTCTGGAGTTTTCTTAATCCTCTTATAATGACAGCCATCCTCTACTTTTTGTTTAAAAGCAGAATGAGTGTCGATGGAGACAGGGGTTATTTTTTATATATATTAATAGGAACTGTTTCCTGGAATTTTTTTGTTGTTTCCACCCAGCAAGGTCTTGCAGTTTTGCTGCGGAGAGCAAATATGGTAAGAAATGTTGTCTTCCCTAAAGAGATTTTAGTTTTTAGCCAGATAGGTACTTATATTATTCAGCATATCTTTGAGATTTTAGTAGTATTTTTATTTATTATCATTGGAAAAATTGGATTTTCCCTTCACCTTCTTCTTCTACCCGTTATTATTCTTATGGTAAGCTGTATAATCGCTGGTTTATCTTTGATGCTTTCCTGTGTTTGTGTATATGCTCGAGATTTAGAGTATATATGGTCTGTTTTTGCAAGAATGGGATTTTTCTTAGTTCCTGTATTTTATAAAGTTTCTTCTTTGTCGCCTCAATTCAGGTGGGTAGTGGTAATAAACCCTATGACCCAGATAATAAACTTCTACAGAGATATTCTTCTTTATCATAGATTTCCCAATTTGTTTGCTTTTATTCTGATGTTGCTTTTTTCTTTTATCTTTTTGATTTCAGGGTATAAATTCTTTAAACTATATGAACCTAAAATAGTAGAAAGAGTATGATGAAAATTGTAGAGGTAAAAAATCTTTATAAAAAATTCCTTATAGACATTAACCCCCTCACAATGTTTAATCTCTTTAAAAGAATAATAAGGCCTCAAAAGCATTATATGGAACTCTGGGCTCTTAAAGATATAAACTTTGAAGTTTATAAGGGGGATAGGATAGGCCTTATAGGAGATAATGGTTCAGGAAAAACCACTCTTTTAAGAATAATAGGAGGTCTCTATAGGAAAACCAAAGGTGTAGTTAATGTAGAGGGTACTATAGCGGCTTTCTTACAATTGGGAATTGGTATGGAGAGGAACTTAAGTGCTTTGGAGAATATATATTTATTTGGGGCCATTATGGGCCTGGAAAGAAATGAGATAAAAAGAAAATTAGATGATATAGTAAAATTTGCAGAAATTGAAGATTTTTTGCGTTGCCCTTTAAGAGATTTTTCTACAGGCATGGTTCAAAGGTTAGCCTTTTCCATAGCCAGTTATGTTGAATCTGACATACTTCTTTTAGATGAGATGCTTGTTTCAGGAGATGTTGGTTTTAGGGAAAAGTGCTATAAGGTATTCGAGGATTATGTAAATATCTCCAGGACAATTATCGTTACCTCTCATGATATGGAAATAGTAAAAAGATTCTGCAACAGGGTCTTATTATTGGATAAAGGAAACCAGACGCTTTTTGGACCTACAAAAGATATCCTTGATGTTTACCTTAGAAGAAAATCAAAGTAAATATATGCAAAATAATCCTAGAGTGAGTATATCATGGGGCCATCTCCCTATTTTTTCTATGTATCTTAAAAGATATTCGGTATAATATATGCGGGGGAGTGTTATGACAAAAGATAAAGATATAATTATCGGTGCAGGGTTATCGGGACTATCCTGTGGATGGATTCTTAGAAATAAATGTATTATATTAGAAAAAGAGCCCTACATAGGAGGATTGGCTGTAACAAAGGAATTTCGCGAGTTCAAATTCGATTTAGGGGGCCACAGATTTTTTACTCATAACCTTTCAATCGATAAGTTTTTTAGGCAACTCCTTGAAGGAGAAATTCTTGAAACTAAAAGAATTAGTAAAATTTATAGAAATGGCAAATTTATAGACTATCCCCTGCGTGCTTCTGTTATCTTTCAACTTAATCCTCTGGAAATAGCATTATCTTTTTTTACTTACATTCATAGAAAAATAAGGCCTCTTAAGGAATTTTCTTTCGAAGAGAAAGCTATAAACCGTTTTGGAGACTATCTCTATAAGTTATTTTTTAAAGATTATACTAAGAAGGTTTGGGGCATAAGTTGCAATAAAATTTCCAAGGAATTAATAGATATGAGATTACAAAGCGTATCTTTAACGAGAGTCATAAAGTATGCTTTTATAAAAGACAATAATACAAAATCCTTTGCGGATAAACTTTTTTATCCAAAAAAAGGAATAGGTGAAATATCAAAAGTTTTATCAAAGGATCTGGATATAAGATTGAATGAAGAAATAACCGGCATGGTTTGTTTTAACAATAGAATAGAGAAGACTATTGTGAACGGTTCAAAGGAATTTGCCTGTAGAAACATCATATCTACAATGCCCATAACAAAACTTATAGAATTTTTTAATGTCCCCATGATTGTTAGGAAAGCTGCTCAGAATTTAAAATATAGAGGTTTGATTTGTGTTTTTCTCGCATTAAATAAGAGGAATTACACTCTGAATCATTGGGTCTACACTCCTGACAAGCATATAATCGGAAGATTTCATGAACCAAAAAATTGGTCTCGCTATATGGCACCGGAAAATAAAACAGGTATATGTGTAGAGATATTCTGCAATAAAGACTGCGATATCTGGAAAATGACCGATAAAGAAATTGCGCATCAGGTAATAAGGGACTTACCCCTCCGAGAAACATCTAAAATAGAGGGTCACTTCGTGGTAAGGGTCGACCATGCCTATCCCATATATACCCTTAACTACAGAGAAAATCTGAAGACAGTTAAGGACTATCTTTCCTCTTACAAAAACCTATTTTTATTGGGCAGGACTGGCTCCTTTAGATATATCCATATGGATAGCTGTATCGAAGAAGGGCTAAAATTGGGAGATTTTTTAATAAAAGAAGAAATGAATCAACAGTGAAGTTTTCTATAATAATTCCTGTGCATAATGCGCAAGGTGCTATAAAATCCTGCCTGGATGCTGTATTTGCTTCTAAAAATAAAGATTTTGAGGTAATCCTTGCGGATGACAAAAGTACCGACCTCTCCCCTATTATTGCCAAGGAATATCCTTGTAAATTAATAACTTCGGAAGAGCATAAAGGGCCTTCCTTTGTAAAGAATATAGGTAAAGATAACGCCGCTGGAGAAATCCTTGTATTTATAGATGCCGATGTAGTAATTAAAAAAGATACACTTGAATTAATAGATAAGACATTCAGGGAAAATGAAGATATTGCAGCAGTCACAGGCCTGCTTTCCACAGAATGCCAGCATAAGGATTTCTTCAGTCAGTATAAAAATCTTTATATGCATTACATCTTTAAGAGATGCCCAAAATATGTGGATTTCCTCTATGGTTCCCTTATGGCCATCAAGAGGGATCATTTTTTAAGGTTCAATGAAGGTTTAAGGCTTGAGGATACAGAATTAGGGCAAAGGTACAAGAAATTAAATAAAAAGATATTATTGAATCCTCAATTAGAGGTAATGCATCTTAAGAAATATAATCTTAAAAAAATCATAAAAAATGATTTTTTGTGCCTTTTTGGTGGGCTAAATCTTTTATGTTGCATAAAGGCTTAAAGGACGTCTTTAAAAAGAAAAGGTTTGCTCATGCGAGGATGAATCAGCTAGTTTGCATTTTGGTTTCATATCTACTTATAATCTCTTTTATTTTCTGGCACCGGACAGAAGTAAGAACCGCATTTTTTATTCTTCTTTTTATATAAAGAAAAAGGTCTTTTATTCTTAATAAAATCCGTCATCTTTACTTGTTTTGATATGCTGGTAATGGGTTCGGGGATATTAGCGGGGTTTGTCTATCACCACTATAAAAAATTGCCGATTCATTCTTGCCAGGAAGGCTTACGTGAATAACGCAAGAACAGAGATGTGGGTCAAATATTACATACCGAGCTATTTATATGCAGGATTGATATTTGCTCTATCTTCATATCCTCTTGTAGTTCCTACGACATTACCTACTTTCAGTGACAAATGGATTCATTTCTTCGAATACGGTATATTCGGTTTACTTTTAGCCAGATCATATTTGCATGCAGGGAGGAGTATCTTCAAAAAGCATATCATTATCTTTGCATTTCTAACAGGGGTTATCATTGCTTTTTTAGACGAATGCTATCAAAATTCTGTGCCTCATAGAGGATTTGAAATCTTTGACTTGTCAGCAGATATACTGGGGAGCCTAACAGGCGCAATCCTGTACAAATCTCGTTTACTATCTAGAAAAGAAAAAGATAATGCCTTTAAATAAGAATTTTGTTTTAACAATTATGCTTCTTTGCGCACTTAGTTTCTGCGGGGCGCGTTTGTATCTCCGGCAGGGTGCAAATTTATTGCCGACAATATATTTAGGCCTATCATTTATAGTTTTATATCTTTTTTTTGTCTTCAATATTATGCCTCTAGGCTTATGGTGGGATAAATTCCGCCATTTCTTTATAAAAAAAGAAAGGCTTGTTATAATAGGCTTGCTTATACTCATCTATCTTGCCTTATCGTTTTGTACTTTAGATCTCGGCAATTGGGCTAATCCCGGGGAAAAATTAATTCTAGAAGCGGCTCGTATATTTTCTAACGAAGGATACGTGAGTTTTTTTGACAAATACTCTTCTCTTGGATTTGCCAGAAGACATCCTCCCTTACCTGCTATATTCATTGGAGGATTATTCCGTATGTTTGGTGAATCTACTTTCACGGCAAGAACTCTTACAAATATCTTTAGCATATTTGCTATTTTTTTAACCTATCTTTTAGCAAAAAAACTCTACGGAAAAGAAACCGCTCTTATGTCTATGATTCTATTAAGTTCTTTGCAGGTTTACTTTAGGTATTCCTGGTTGGCTGAGCAGGATATTGCAATAACCTGCTTTTTTACTCTGGTTATTTTTCTTTTTATGCTTTATCTTAAAGAAGAAAAGTCAATATACCTTATCTCTGCTATTCCAATCATCTGCCTAGGCATACTAATGAAATACACTATGATTCTTATTCTCCCTATTATTCTTCTTTATTTATTTTTCTCTGGAAAAGTATTCAAAAAAGTGGAATTCTGGGTCTTTGTGATATTCATAATGCTATTCTTGATGGCTGGGATTGCTTTTCTTAAAGAGAGGGATGTTTTATGCCAGCTTTGGGAAATCACTAAATTCCATTTACTATGGGTTTTTAGGTTGAAGCCTCTGCCATCTTTAGTTAACCATATTGTCCGCAGCCTCTCTCACATTGCCTTTGGAATTGGTATTTATAATATTTTATTTATATTAGCGGGGATTGCGTTATTTCTTAGGAGAAAAATATTTGGTGATAAATTATTATTAATCTGGGTATTTATAATATTTTTCTTCTTCGCCTTTACCTGCCCTGTAGAAAGAAGGTACTTCCTGCCAGCTTTTCCTGCGCTTTCAATAATTATTGTAGAAACGATGAATAAATTACCTAAAGAAACTAAAATAGCTGCCTATCTTTTTTCAGTAATAGCTTCCTATTTTACGGTGATATTCTACTTTTATGTTGGTTGGTTTCCGTCCTAAAAGCACCGTTTGGGCACCAAGTCAGGCCTCTCATACTTGTAATTGTCTAAATATTGCACCTATCCATACCGGAGCGTAACGAAGATCATTTATAAGCTGGCGTTTATCATCGCGGGATAATCTTTTTTTAAGCATCCCGATGATTTTATCATCCACGTGATCTTGCCCTAAATGACGCAGGGCCTGAATAACCAAGCCGCTCACACGTCCGGCTGTCGCCATATTCTTAGGCGTTGTTCTTTTTAGCGCAATCTGTTGTTTGTTGATCTGCACTGTCCTATTAGGGCCATCTGTCAGAAAAACAATTCTTGCCGGTACCTGCTCTCGGTCAATCCAAGCAGATTGGCGGCATACGCCCCTGAAGGCTGAATCTTTAAGTTATCTCTTCCCGCCAGAGCTTGGGCGATGCGCTCGTAATTCGCTGGCAATTCCCCCAATGTGGAGTGTTTCTCAGGATAATCATATAAGCCACGCGCAAGCCCGTCGGATTTCTCCCGAATCCGCTAAGCGCTCCAAAGTCTTAGCTATGGTCTTAGGGTGTCCAAGATCGAGAAAATGGCTTTTCGTAAATACGAAACCTCGGTTTTTGCTATATATCCTTTTTTTATCCTAGTTACAATGCTTTGCGTGATATTCCTCGCTTTTTGGTGTCAAGACATCTCAACGCCCTATTAGATGAGCATGAAAATAGCCCCGGGGATTCGGGGCTATTTTTGGATATTGTATCGTTTTTACGTCGAGTATTACAGTGAGTAGTCAAGTTTGCGTTTTGCGCGCATTCTGTTTCGTAACTCGGGGGTCTCCGGTTTTACAGGTACGTGCATCAGTAAATCATGGATAAACTGGACAACCGCTGCTAAAGTTTGTAGATCGCTTGATAACATACCGCTAAACGTATCGAAAGGCAATATGCCGTAAATATGGTCATTGGTTATTTCTTCTCTACTAAGACCTGTCAATTCCATTACAATGCTCTCCAATATCGGCATATCTTTGGCATCTACCCGGCCATCTTCATTAATCCCTGCTGCTAACGCCAATCCTCTTGCTATATGATCTATAATAAAGAAGCGATCGTTATTTTTGAGTTTCTCAACATCTTTAAACGCCGGCATTTTAACTGCCCTTGATAGTAATGTTTTTGCAAAACTATCACTAAGAGCATTACTATCGTAACTTCTCTGCGTTGAAAGGACAACTATTAAAGCATCCTTCTCTTCTACAAAACTTCTGTTTTGTATGCTTGAAAATCCTAAGGCTTCATTGAAGGAAATAATAGTTATATCTGTATTTAATTGTTCACGCAAAAATTTCTGCACCTCAGGCCTTGAATCTTCGTCACCTGATTGACCATTGAATCCCTCTTGGGGAGAGACAACGTATATCTTCTTGCCGGGCAATCTTGCTAATAATGGCTCCAGCCTTAAAGCTTGTGTGCTCAAACCCTCTGCTGGACCAGGCTGGTACTCAACGTAAACAGTAGCAGGCATCGGAGCATGTATTTCACTATAGGGGACACTAACCGTTTCAACCTCTCCCGGCGCCACTGTATCCAATACTTTTCCTTCTTCGCTAAGCAGTTCAACTGCCTCTTCAGCGCCTGGTTCAACATATAATGTTTGAGGAATTCCAAATGCGAACGGTTCAGCCGCTACTCTTTCTCCCATTTCAAGCGTATATACTTGTTCGCGATACTCACCGACAGGCCTTAAAACCGTAGTTTTAGGTTCTCCAATTTCACTTAATGTGCGATCTTGGTCGGGTGGTATTTCTTTTGCTTCTTCTATCCTCTCTAATACCTCTGCCTTAACTTTTTCACGAGCCTGGATTTCTTCTTCAACCAACTGATCGATAAAACCTTTATAAAAATCTCTGATCATGTTCTCAACATCCGGAGTGATATCTTCAAATTCAAAAAGTATTGTGGGCGAAACTTCTGCCATACGTTTAATATTAGGTATGGTCATTGCATCATTTGTCTGATGTATGGTAGCACCTTTAATGCCTCTGTATTTTTCGTCCATTATGCCCATATTATCGAATTCCTGATCAAATAATGGGTTCAGGCCTAAATTTCTGGCATTGAAAAATATTTGTACAGTTTTGTTTGCCAAAAGCGGCTTTTTAGGATTATCGGAATAACCCAATTCTGCCTCTAATCCTTTATGAGACCAGAGTGGGAAAAGAGCAGTTCTGACAATCCATCCCAACTTGGTTACAAGGCCGTGTTTATAGGTATCTTCTCTTAATTCTGTGATTAAAGGCATAAGATCGTCTCTACCTACCGAGAGACTCAGGCGTGAACGTCCGGCAAATGCTTTGTCTTCCACAAGTTGTTTAGCCAGTTCTCTACCTTTTTCCAGAGCATTTTTTCTGGTTAAAACTTCTTGCTGTCCTTCTGAACCTATTTTTCTACCTCCGAATTCTTCCGGATTGCCATAGCTTACCAAAATTTCTGCTTCTCCCCTTCCTATGGCATCGGCAGCATAAGCAGCCTCAGCCTCTTTCCATGCGGCGACTCTCTGCGCCGTATACTCACGGACTAATTTGACATTGGGATTGGAATTTGCGTCTACCCTAAGCAGCGTCGTGAAAACTGTTACTAAATCAGTCCATAAAATATCGAAAGCAGCCTGTTGACTCGGACTTATACCTCCTCTCAATCCGCCTTTTTCCTCTTCGGCTTTTTTGCTGTCGATAGTAAATATCATGATTGGCATTGTATCCTTTAAGGCGTTAACCCTTTCTAAATCACTCCTATAACCAGGAGCGGCTTTATCGAGCAGAGCCATAGCAATGATTCTCTTACCGGTAGGGCCTTTGGCTAAATTTGATAAAACATATGGCGGTTCGCTGGTCAAATCATGAATAGCCATTGAAATAACATCTGCCTTGTTAGACCCTTCCATAATATATTGTTCCCATTCTGTCCCAACTAGTTTCAACGGTTCAGAATTTGTAATAAAAGCAATGTGTTCTACGCCTAAAAGACTCATCGACCCATGAAGGAATTTTCCAGTACTTATAGCGAGATTATTATCAGGAGTTGCAAAGTCATTCAGTCTGTCAAACTTATCGTGTAAAGGAGCAAAGATTGTTGAATCCATCGAAGGCAAAAACATTCCTGCTATTGTCTGGGCCGTGTAGTAGATTGTTGTCTTTCGATGCATGTTTCGTCCGCCTATATCTGGACTCATTTCTATAATAAGAGGTTCATAACCTCCTCTTCTCGCAGCAAGTTCTGATATAGCCTTAACAGCTCCACCGTTAGCTAACGCTATACGCTTATTGAATCCCAAGAAAAGCGAACGTATCCCTACTTCTACCCCTTCCCATGTTCCACCTGAGCGGGAAATATCTATGAATAAAGCATTTTTGCCTTCAATGCCAGCAGCCTTTAATTTGGCGAGATCTCGAGCCGTAGTGAAATGGTACCATGTGGGAGCGCCTTCTGGTTTATTTTCATTATACATTTTGACAAGCGACCACATAAACTGATCATTAGCGCCTATTCCGTCTGTAACAAAGGCCTCGAGAGGTTCTTCTTCGCTGAACCGTTCTCTTACAAAAGTACGTATTTTTTCATACCATTCTTTCATGAAATAATCATTGAAAAATTGTTCAACCGTTTGCCTGGTTCCCGTTCCGCGATAGTTGTATCCACCTCGAGCCATATCCTGCATCATTACTTGCTGATATTCCTTAAGTGCATATAATATTGAAGGACTGACACGTGTGCCAAATGGCAAACTGAATTCAACAGCTACACCGTTTTCTCTGTATTGTCTTGTAGATTCTTGAGTTATAAAATCTTCCTTTCTTAATTGGGTCAATTCTGCTGCGACACTTAATTTCTGTGCCTCAGATAACCTCCAAGTTGCTACAAGAGTTGGGAAAAGATTATTATCCCTAAGAAGATTTGCTACAACCTCTGATTCTCTGCGGGCATGCGTAGATAACTCCGCAACGAATCCTTCTACATTGATTGCATTTAGAATAATCCGTTCAATCCTTAAAATAGTCAAATCGACTAGATCCGGATTGGCAGATGAAGCGACTTGAATCTTCACCAACTCTTCAAGTTTTCTAACTTTGAAGAAATCTTTGGTCAGATTATATTTTCCTTCACCTATATCGACAGCAAGACCGGCTTTAACCATATTTTGTAACGCCTGATCTTTTTTAATTCCGACTGATTCGGCGATATCATCCAGCAACATAGTCTTATCAACACTATCGGAGATTGCTTTTTGTACCACGTTTTCTTGTAAGCCAAGAACTCTAGCTACAGCTTTGACATTTTCGAAGACGCTACGTAGGGTTGGTATACCATATAAATGCTCATAACTTGCAGGTGGAACAAATTGCTTAGTCTCAGCGCCTTTCATAAGATATTCGCTATAGATGGTTAGGGCTCTAACTTTAACGTTCGGCATTTCAGTACCCATGAATGTTGCCGTTCCAAAGTATTCTGCATGGGTCAGGTCACCTAATAGCTCTCGGAGACTCTCTATCATATCCTCCCTATAATACCCTGCCAGTGCTTTTGCATCACTAATCAAAACTTCGGGTTCATTTCCTAATGCATAACCTTTTGTCTTTGCTTCTGTTCCCGAGGGCCTTATCTCTAAAACCCTATCAGCGAATTTCAGATACACTCCATCACCGACGAAATGTATTGCTTGCAAATTATTAAAATTCACTGTTGGAAATGTCTTTTGTAAAAATACTTTTGCTTCTTCAAGTGTAATCTTTCCTTCTCTTATGGCTATTGCTATTGCAAGATAAAAGAAGTCGTTTTCCTCTTTCATTTTTAAACCTTCTCGCTCAGCTCTTTTTCTAACCTCGATATCCGGTTCGCTTTCATTGAAGTATATTATATCTTCTCTGTAATCATAACGATTTATTATACTATTATCCTCATAAATATTTCTTAAATATTCTACCAAAGAGATATTTCTTTCTTCTAAATAAGAAACCATTGCTGATGTTATAACCATAGCCTCCCCTGCACTCTTTTCTCTCATCGCAATTGCCTTTCTTCCGTTGACGCTTTCTATTAATTCTGTCGGTCCGAATATCTCGCCGCCCGATTCTTCACCGGCAAAAAGAAGTCTTGGTTGAACGCCTAAGTTTATCTCATTGCCAAAAATATCCTCTATAATCACCGGTTTATCAGGTGCTTCGTTTATCTGTTTTTCGACCTTCTTCATAACGCTTGCTATCTCTTTAAAACCGACCGGGGTGTTTATTGCAGGAATACCCTTAACTTCTACCCATTTGTCTGTACCTACATATTTTATACTGTATGATTTATCCTCTTGAGCAACAGCCCAATCATCCCATGAAGCAGCGGATGCGGTTGTTTTTATCATAAACCAATTCCTGTTATCCCACTCGCCGGCATTCTTTAACATCTCAGTTCTGAAATCTATTGTCATAAGGAACGATTGATTTGGAATGAATACTGCAAGGACCCTATCCCTGTCTAATATTTCATATGCCATCTCTAACTTTTCTAATAAACCGATATTTTTTGTGGAGGTCACTTCCGCTGTTATCAATCGGTCTCCGTCGGGATCTGTAAGCTCTATAACTGTGCCCACAGGAACGTCTTTTAACTTCTCTTTGTATCCCATCGTCCTAATAACGGGAAGGACTCTCTTTTCGATCTCGAGCACAAGAACCTTTTCTTCGTTTAAGGTAATATAATTTACATTTAATCGCCGTAGCTCGGGTATATCTTTACTGGACCTTATTTGTCCAAAAATCTTACTGTTGGAATTTGGGACAGGAATTAAAATCTGCATGCCCTCTTCTTTCTGGGCTATTTGGTCTTTAAATCCCGAAACAAGAGGTGTAATAGTTTCTATATCTTTCCTTGTATGAATTACAATAATACTCGTGTCGCAGGAAAGGTCCTCAAGAGTCAATCCTCCAGTTTCTGTATTAAGCCTATAACAAGACTTTCCTATGCCATGGAAATAAGGATCTTCTTTGATATGCAACCAAATAAATCTGTCTAAGATACCCAATTTTTCAAAAATCTTGCTCATTATCTTATGCATACTACCACCCACGACATCTATAAATATTTTCTTTTTGCCTTTACTGATAAGGGAGATATTTCGTTCAGTAGCTATTCCTCGTCTAAGATACTCAACATAGTCATCGATGCCGTTATTAATCTTCTTCATGAATTCTTCGTCTATTAAAGGATCGTCTGTAGCAGCTAGAGTTATGGTATAACTGCCTTTTTCTTCAATTTCATTTAATATCTCTTCAATCTTATCTATAAAAAGCTTTGACTCCTCCACTATGTACTGACTGCCCTGGTCATTCAAATCTTTGGTAGCAGTTTTTTTACTAATTGCATGACTTGATGTAACATATTCCCCGCCAAGCAAGTCATATTTAAATATCAAAAACGATGCCATCCAAACGGGTATACTCTCTTTATTTATAGGTAAGTGAGTTTTTATACCTAAGGCGGCTTGTATGCGTGCTATAAATTCAACATATTCTTTTGAATTATATCTTACTTCGCAGGATGCCAGTTTATGTAATTCTCTATCAGGATATCCTTTCGCTTTCATATCTCTGGCTACAAGTGCCTTAGCTAACGTAGCCAGGATTATACCTTTTTGGCCAATTAACTCTCTCGGATCATTGGGGAATAGAATGTTCTGGATTCCCCTGATTCCTGCTGTAGAAACAGATGCCTCTTTTCTGTATTTCTTAAGCCAGCTTCTTAAATTCATGCCCCGCGGGGTAGCTAACTGGCCTGCTATAGCATCGAAATCTTCAGGATTGACACCCACATTACCCAACACTGCAGATGCTATTTTCCTTGAAACGCCATATTTTTCTGCCAGTGTTTTCGGCGTATATTTCTCTTTCTTTTTTGTAATTTCTTCAGATACTTCCTGATGAATTCTTTTTATTTCCGCCTTTGTTATAAAATCTTCAAGATTTTTTCTCGTAAGCGTTATTGGTATAACAAGAGGATTATCCTTTATTTCTTCCGGCGTATTATCTATTACAGATTGATACATCTCTCTCTTTAACCTAGCGGTACCTGAGGTAACATCGACTTTATCCAACAATGCAGAGGCTATATCTTGTGAAATTCCATATTCTGATGCCAGTGTTTCCGGCGTGTATTCCTTTCCATCCTCTACTATCAGTTTATACACATTCCTAAATATTCTGTCTACCCTTCTACTTTCTCTTGTTGACATATCCTTCATCAAAAGCGCTAAGCGGACATCATGAGATGGCGCCAAGACCTCGATAATCTCTTCACCAAGGCGTGGATTCTTAAGATGAGTTATCTCATGCGTCCAGAATTGCGGTTGCGTTGCTTCTGCTAGTTGCTCTATCCATTCTGCTCTCGTCGGAGACAGATAAACTTGTTGCTTTGAATGGCTAAGCGCTGCTCCGCCTCTACCCGGATGTGCTATTAAAAAGTCATCACATTCTTCAAGTCCTGGGATTACATATACATTCACTTCATTGACGGTTTTGATCGACTGTGCCCTTTCTGCTTGAGGTGTTCTTCCATCGAACGCTCTCCTTATTATTTCATTCACTCTTCGATGCTGCTCGGGAGTCAGTGCTTCTCCTGTTATAGTTATAGCATCTCCTGGAGGTATGTCTAAGCCTGTACTCCACTTATTGGTTTTAGGATCTTGTCTATAGCTTATTGAATGATTATCTTTTCGGCGCACCTCTGTATAAACTTTGTCTGGCGCCCATTCATGTTTCCCATCGCGGAATTGAAAAGGAAGTTCTGGAGTTACTCCAAGAGCAATGGCAATATCCATGTTAAGGTTATCAGTCATAGCCTGTAATTTTAAAGAATCTGCATTCTTTTGAGCATCATAAAAACATTTGCCACCAATTGTACGCAAATCTATAAACTGGCTCTCTCTAAATAATTTTTCTTTTTCATAAGAACCGGTTCGTTCATCATAAATCCTTATAGTACCATCCCATCTGAAATTGCCGAGAAGAACGGGGTGCAATCTTTGCCAAGCTATATAATGAGCTTCGACATATTCCTTATTCTTAACCTCATTAAAATCTAAAACTCCTAAATATCCGTAGCCATAAGCGGCAACTAAGTTCTGCCACCCTTCTTCATTACCAATTATATCCTTAACCGTCCTTCTTTCTTCATAAACCTCCTCAAATGTAACACCCCTTACATGGGGGAAAAGATCGATTACCTTAGACCATCGTGATTTGTTTCCAACCTCCTGATAAATTATTCCATGTTCTTTATCTTGCTTAAATAAAAGACGCGTAATTACTCTAGTAAGATAACTTTTGTCGTCATTTAAAGACGCAATGCTTGTAGTCTCATTGCCATAAAGCTCTAATTTTCTGACACGTTTTCCACCCACATCATATATTTCTGCCTCGGGTCTAAATTCTAAGCCGATAACTATACCGAATTGTCTATGAAATTCAATATCCCCTGACAATCTACAATTTACTATTTTCCAACCTTCGGGTATATGAAGAGTTTTTCCTCCTAAATCAATTATAGAATTTTCTATTACTACTCCTGAACCAGTTATTAACTCACCCGGACCTTTAATAACTGAATTAGTCAAAACAGGGCTCCCTATCACAACAGCGCCATCGGTAATTTGCGAATTCACTACTCTGACAAATGGCTCAAGACCCGCAGTTCTACGTCTGGCAGGATCAGTGCTTCTTTCACGCCAGACCTCCTCAGTCAATCCAAGATTTCCAGCGTCATCCCAAATGCCTGTTTGCTGGATATCTCCTGTCGGGCTACCAAGAGCTACAGCATAAACTTCTGTTATATCGTTATCTGCTTCCTTACGAAGCTCTAACCAATCCATTGGTGAGATTACAATTTTTTCATCATCATATTTGTCTTTACAATATTCATATCTTCCAAACCATTCATTCTCACTTTCGAGAGTAGACTGGATCTTTGTTTGGTATAAACTGACTTCAAGATCCATTCGGTGCCTACCTTGATAACTCATAAGGTAGCCATCGCCTAATTCAACCATCTGTCTCACAGTAACAACAAGGGGCTGTTGCGGACTACCAATCTCTATTCCTACATGTCTATTTTTATCTAAAACCGCAAGGCCGTTTTCTAAATTTTGCTCTATTAACTCTGGCAAACGCCTTACATTTGGACTTTCAGCCCGCAACAAGCTCCCCCTGAATTCCCTACTAGAATAAGCTTCAACCTTATCCCAACCACCTAATCTATTAGCTATCTCTTTTATCTCTTCAATCTCTTCATCCAATAGTTTAATCAGTACATCGCGGGCTCGCTCCCTCGCCGCCCTCTCTATGAGGCGCAAATCGAATTCTTTCTCAAAACTGGTTAAGAACATATTTTTAAAGATGTATCTTCCATGATCAGAAGCAGCTCTAAGTATAAAAATCTGTTTTACCTTCTCGCCAAACCAAACCAATCTGCCTCCCCTGGAGGCAAAAGTGCCTAATTCTGTCAACTTCTCATCGGCAATACGCTTTACCACATCTCCTAAATTTGGATCATCAAGCAGCTGTTGAGTAAGCCCTCCATCGGAGATTATTCTATCCCAACCGCCAAGTTCCCTTACCTTGCCCTGCAAATAAATTGCCTCATCAACGGTTAAGACCTCAACACTAGCGCCCCACTGAGTAATCTGACGAGTTCTTGGTAAATCTTTGAAAGGCCTACCGCCGAAGTTTGCGTCGCCTAAGGCGACTGCGTTATCACTTCCGATTACAAATTTGTCTTCAAACCCTAACCCTGGATAAAGCATTGATACAGCACCTATATTGAATATGTTCATGTCTATAAATGTCTGTGCACCTGGAACCGGAACTTTCCCATTCTGCTCAAATCTCAAGGTTATATTAGCATTTCGGGTGTTGAAACCACCATCTGGTATTTGCAAAATAAGATTGTCATTATAGAAATCCCTGCCCAATATATTTAACATCCTGGATGTAGCGGTAGACATTCCCGGCCAATCATGTTTAAATAAGCGCGGATCCTCAACGGATAAAATAAAAGTTATATTGCCATTATACTTTTTAGAAAGTTTTCTTAAGAATCTAACATATGCCAAATCGGTATTGCCTGCAATATTCTTAATATTGATAACAACTACTGGTTTTATAAGACCCTGTAACACTGCTGATTTAAATACTTCAACTAAACGTAAATAACTGTCTAAATCATGTGTTTCAAAAGCAATTCTTCTTCGAATATGTTCTAATTCTATATCAGTAAGTTCAATTTCAGGCATTCTGGGTTCAGCAGGGGTTGGGTTTATAACCAACATACCGGTCAGATTAACTATCTCTCTTGCTATCTTACGGCTCTCTCCATCTCCATGTTCCATTATTGTAGTAAGTATTTCTGTTGCTTTAAGTTGGCTTTCAACATTTGGATTATGTATTAACCTTCGGGCAGATAATAAATCATTTCTTATTTCTTCATCAGGCAAATTCCTTATTCTATTATCGAGATCGGGATAAGCTAAGAGAGATTCTCTTTCCTTTAGAGCAGCTATGACATTGTCTATAGGAGCTGTTTGTTGCAGCTCTCTTTCGGTAACATCTGGGTTCAGCATATGTTCTATTTCATGGTTTAAAGCTTCAACAATAAGAGAGACCCCATCTGGAAGACTCCATAAATATTGATAATCTGCCTCATCGACGTATACACTCCTAAATCTTCTACCTGGATGGAATATTATATCATCCGGGATACCTTCCTCTCTTAGCTTCTCTCTCAGTCCAGGTATAACTATTATATTTATGTTTTTCTGTTTTAATAATCTTGTTAATCCTCCGCGTATCCTTGGATCTCTTTGTACCCTGTTTCTAAGATTATCCATGGTAGCTGGATTTTTCGCATAAACAGCATATGCGTCTGTGCCTGGACCTAATAATTCTGCTAAAATACCATTGTATATATTGTGTTCTTCATCGGTTAAGACATTCCCGAATAGCCTTATCCCCATTCCTTCGGATTTTTTAGTCGATACTTTTGCGTAAATCCGGTCAAAATTCTCTTCTACAAATGTAAGAAGGAAATTATAAAATTTCTTGTTTCTATCTAAATTATGCTTCCGCCAAATTTCCCTAAGCCTGTTTTTTAATTGGCCCTTAAGTGTATCCGAAGAAGTGTCCGGGAATGTTTTAATATAAGAGTTAACCAAAAATTGTGCAAATTCAAAACGAAAAGAACTGGCAAAAGGAGATGTCTCGGTTTGAAAAAGCCACTTAATACCGATGTCCTGGATTATTCTATTTAACCTGCTGGGAGGAGATAACTGCGCTTTTTCCGCACCTATAATAAGTTCTTCAAACGGTGTCTTTTGGCCTGTCAAGACCGCTATATATGGGCTTTCTGAGTCTTTTGTGATGGATGGGCTTATGACAACATATGAAGCGTCTTTTTCCTTAAGGAATTTCGTAACACCCTTTGTATGGAAACCGCCCGTTATTAATACCGCTATATCGGTCTTCTTGCCCCTCATACCTTTAAACATGTTATTAACAAGAATCTCATCTCTTCTAATGGCTATTTCATAAAAATCTATTAATTTGCTAAATACATTGCTTAATTCTTCATCGGGTATATCTATATTATACGAAAGGCCGAAACGCTCGGATCGCTTATTTATAAACGCTATAAAATCGGTAGGGCCAAAATCTCCTTTATTCTTTTGATAATACTCGTATTCCTTATTGGTAAGCTCTATGTTCATAAAACCGAGGACCACATTTACATCTTTCCATAATTTGTCGAGAGTCCTCTGGTCATCATTCCGGAACATATTTCCTTTCATGGCCATAAGGAGTTCGTCAATTTCATCGAAGAGAGTCTCATTGTCGATCTTTGCATAAATTCTTGAATAGATTATGTATCTAGAGAGATTTTCGTATTTCTTGGGGATTGAAATGTTGTTTTCTTTGGCAAGTTCTGCAAGATAAGAATAAAAGGTATTTCCGTCAATTTTTCCTAATTTGAAAGCCAAACTTTCGTTAACTAACTTTGAAAGATTATCTTTGGATAGCTTCTTACTTAATTCATCTATTAAGACTGCCCTTTCATCATTTACAATATCAAAGTCTATGTCCTTTTCAAATCTGAGGGCCTTTATAAGAATAGAAAAATTTAGATATGTTTTTATGTCTATGTGTTTCTTTTTTGCGGTATTATTTAGATATCTTACATAATCTGCGAACTTAATCTTTTTATCTTTATGGCCTGTTACTTTGTTATCCAGGTAGCGCAGTTCTTTTGTATAAATATAATTTTTAAGTTTTCCTAAAGCGGATTTTATACTTGTGTAATACTTCAAAAACTTTTCTTTATATGGATAACTCTCAAGAAAACTATTTAGGTTATTTATATAATATTTCTTGTTCTCTGCGCCGTAAATGGTGAAAGGGTAATCGCTTGTTATTGAGAGGAATTCAGCACCTGTAATTTCGCCTTTTTTCATGAAGTAATCGGCAACTTCACGCTTTATATCTTCATCCGGAAAGGCCTTAAACCAGCTGGTATCTACGATACCATCGGCGCCTTCAACTGCTACAAAATTAATATTATAGTTCCTAATAAGGTATTCGAGGATCTTTGATATGTTGGTTTGGGCTTCGTAATTACAGTGTGCGTCCTGGATGTAGAGGACTAATTTGCCATTTCCACCGTTACTGCGCTCTTTAATCGTACCATAATCCCGGGGAATTGCGAGTGTATCGACAGCTAATGCTGATTTTGCTACTTTTGAATCGCGATTTTGTGAAAAGTCTGTAGCGGCGAAGCTTATATTGGATATAAGAAATAGTTGTATAGTTAATATAGATATAACTCTTTTAAAGATGCTCCACTTCCCCCATTTATGACTCATTGTTCTTCTCCTTTGTTATATAGAATCTACCTTTTTGTTCTTCCAACTTCTTCATTCTACCTCTTCATTATGTTCATAATATACCATATTCTGATACTTTTGTTGTCATAGTAGTGTAACGATTGTGTAAAAGAACGCTAACTTTTGACAATATTTACGTTCATTCGTGCATTCCTAACATCTTTCGTCTCGGTTTTTGGTTCTTTACGTCGTCATTGCGAGGCACGAAGTGCCGAAGCAATGACCGATCACCGAATACACCGCAACGCTACCCTGCCTGCTCGCGCTTGGCGAACGAGCAGGCAGGAATAGCCCCTCTATATACAACACGTATATAGAGGTAGTTTGTGCTTTGGGCCCACAGCTCATAGCCCATTAAGCGGCCATTAGAATCTGTTTATATGCCTCAATTTCTTGTATAAGTCGTCTTATAAGTGCTTCGGCTTTTGGCAAGCTGAAGTATAACAGTCCTTCGGTATTTGGCTCTTTCTTTGCCATGTGTTCAACGGTTCTATCGTAATCTTCAGCTGTTACAATGGTGTCGTATTCTGCAAACACGGTCTTCTTAAGCAAGTCTCTGTCTTTTTCTCTACCATCTCTCTTTATATCTAAGATACCTATGTTTTCATCTGTGTATTTTGCAAGGAGTTCTGAATTACGCATATCTCTTATTGACAGACCATCTGCTTTAGCCTTAGTCATTATTTCGATATCGTCAATGTTTAGAATATCTGAATCTATATCCATCTTTTCAAGCATATTCTGCAGGACTTCCTTATTTGATAATTCTTCTAATTCCTTTTCATCGGCCACGGCGAGCATAATCTTGAGTCTTAGCTTCTTTGGTTTTCTGTATCTGTGCTCTTCGGCTATCATTTTAAGTTCTCCAAGAGAATTTGTTCTGACAAGTAATGCGCGCTCCGGTGCTTCTTCATCCTTCGGATAATCAAGCGTTTCTGGCGAAAGCTTTATACTTGTTTGCCGCGCTATGGAAGTCATTCTCATATTATAGATACTTAAGGTTGTTAATTTCTGAGATGCAATCGGGGATATGAGCGTTGAAAGCCTTAATACCGCTTCTCTCAACTTTTCTTCATCCATTAATTGAGCCGTTGTTTCATTGAGCCTCGCCATATCGGGGTTTATTAATCTAAATAAATCTCTACTGACATGAGCTAAGAAATCCGCTTTTTCTATTTCCTCTATCAGGCCTTGCGCATTTACATCTCTTCTTACAGGAATAGCCATTAAGGCGCCTTTTTCCTCCGCGATGCCTGTAACATATTCCATGTTTTTGACTTCGTTTCCCGTGTCTTCGAAGAATACTACCTCTATTTTTTCCGGAATTCTTGTTGAGGCATCTTTTATTGCCTGCCGGATTCTATCCTGCTCCCCTCTGATTTCTGCAGTTAGAGGTATTCCAAATACTACTTTCGGAGGTGGACCGCGACGGCTTATCGCTCTTAATAGTTCTTCGCGGCCTATTACAACACTTGCTTCCCTTACAGCACTATACACGCTGTCAGAGCCGTGAATTCTATTTTCTACTGCTGGTTTCGTAGAATCCCTATCTTGGCCTGTCATTAACTCGCCCCTCATACCAGCCTTTCTGCTTTCTTTATCAAGGCCTGTCGGAGGTCCTATGATATCTTTTACATAATCTACCGCATCTTCTCTGTCTGAACGCACTATTATAGGTATAACTTCGCCCTTTGTTATATATCTTACAAGATCTTCATAATATCGTTCTCCCTCGTGTGCTTTGTAGAATTCTCTTGCTTGCTCTTCGGTTAATTGTCTCGGTTCGCCCTCATATATAATTTCAATATCTTTTTCTTGAAGCATCTCAATTATGCGGTCTCTTTGCGTTATGCCGTCAGGTTTTATCAATATGAAGGATAGTCTGTTTTCCTCCATATAACTAGCTGTTAGTAACGCTTTGGTGTCTATAACAAGTACTTCGTTTTCGGATATAAACGGTATCTGTAATCGCGCATTTACCTCTTCAAGAGCTGGCGCGCTTTCTCTAAACATTTCTTCTATTTCTTCTATGGCGAATCTATCTAAGAAATTATTTAATATTTCTGCGAAGGCAGTGTCATTCTTCACTGGCATGAAGTGAATTTTCTTTATCTGGTTATTAGCTCTATGAATCATGCTTAAAAGATACAAAAGTTTAAGTAAGTTATTCATTGCTTCTGGATGACTTTGTGAAAGTTTATTAATATGCCTGAAGATAAATATTGCATGCCCTGTAAAGGATACATCGGTTAATAACTTATCCATAAGGAATCGATAACCTTCAGCATCTATTGTTTTTAATCTCTCGATCGAATCTCTCAGGTATTCCGGTGCTTCAATGCCGGTTTCCAATATATCCACTATAGAAGCAAAATTGATAGGATAGAATTCCTCGCCACAGAACCCGAGATACAATCTTATTTGATCCCATCTGGCAATAGCTCGACGGAGGTTCTCAGCTTTGGTATAGAATATGACATCATCAAGGTGGATATCAGAAATTACGCCTCTTCCTACAGAGCCTATATCAAGGATATAAAGTAGTGGTGCAAGCTCATAGTATAGAGTTTCATTTATGTTGTTTTCAGCTAAATAGCGGCTTATTTCTCTTGGTACTGTTTCCCCAAAGTGCATTGTATGCAACATATCGTGTAAGAATATCAAAGCAAGCACAAGTTTTACTTCGTCTTCGGTTATTACGCCTTCCTCTTTTAATTTTTCTAAAACAGGCATTGAATGTTCAGCGCTAGCATAAGTATCTTCGCCTCGACCTTCTATCTTACCTATATCGTGTAACGAAGTCGCAATTCTTAAAAGCATGAGTTTCCTCGCACCATTTTCACTTTCGGCTACGCTTCTATAATAAGTAGTAAATGCGTCGATTTTATCTGGCGATAAGTTCTTTACCCGCTGGTCTTTTCTTTGTGTTAGAACTTCTCTTGGATTGCCTTCTTTTCTTACAACTGCATCGTATAATTCATTTTCAAACTTTATAAGATTATGAACATGGTCAAGTACAGTTATCGGCTCGCCGGTTACAGGATCATACCATGTAACAAAGTTGGCAAGTTCCGGAAGCCTTGAGCCTTTCATGCGTAAAAGCGTCTGCCAAATTTGTTCCGCGGACATTGATGGAGTAATGGATTTCGGATCAGCCATAATCTTAGGTATTCGTCGAGAAAATATTCTCAGGGTCTTTTTCCAGCCCCTTCCTGTAGATAGACATCAAAGAATCTAACTGTTTGTTCTTCTGCAATTCCATGATGTAGGAGAATAAGTACTCATCATTTTCCGGCTCCAGCTCGTACAGCCTCCCTGCATAGAGCAAGGCATCCCGGGAATTGTTGAGATCTCCGGAAATGGTCACCAGGGCTTCAAGAGCTTCCCGCTCATCTTTAATGAGTGTTAGAACTTCCTTGAAATACTTTTGCGCTTCTTCCGGCTGACCGTTATGGAGGAAATTTTGGGCTATATATTTGCATGCGGTTGCGTAAGCCAGGCAGATCTCCACGGGATCGGATTTCTTCGGCCTCTTCTCCTGTTTCAGTTGCCTGATCCAGATTTCATTGGCTTCCCTGTACCTGTCCATTTTTTGATACAACAG
>SDBU01000751.1_pt1 | contig 46426 bp, 38 predicted proteins | sample 2277071 | NCBI WGS metagenome assembly SDBU01 (sample SAMN10397929, study PRJNA504765) | marine sediment metagenome | isolation source: marine sediment core GS08_GC12, 126 cmbsf | place: Arctic Ocean: Gakkel Ridge, Loki's castle | collected 2008
TCCGTTCATTATGTGTTTCGAAAATTAAATCAGGGCTCGAATGCCAAAATATTCTTATTTAATCTGACGTTTAGAATCTATTGTTTGTCTCGCGCAATAAAATTTGGAATTAATATTATTTTAAAACCACATTCTTTAGACCACGGGAATTTTCAAGCGTACCGTGATAGTATACTTATTGGTTATAAGCGTCTTTGTAAAAGCTATTTGCGTTTTTAAAGCGTCAGCCATATGGGCATTTAGAAAATTGCAAGCCATTATGGGTGTAATGTTGACCACCGAAGTTAAGAATGAAAAAGAGATTTTAGAACGAATGAGCTGATGTTATATTTGGCATGTCCGTTGGAGAATGCGATTCATGAACATTCATAATCATAATCAGGAGAGTTGTGCAAAGCTCTCGAACGCTATCGTTCCAGCAAGGTATAATGCAACAAAATTATTTTTCACTATACTTTTTTCACTATACTTTGCCCTAATGATAATCAGCTTTATTTGGGGCATTGATATGGCATTTTATATAAGCACGGCACTTGGTTTTTTTGCTCTCATACTTTTAAGCACCAGAATTCGACGAGAGCATATTCTAATGTATATATTTGCAGGATTTCTTGTTGCATCTTTTCTTGTTTTATCGCTTGTTGTAGGGCGAGCAAAAGGGGCCATATTTGTTCCTTTTTTATTTATTGTATCTAATTTTGGAATTGCCATGATCCTGCTTAGGGGATACGTCTATAGTTGGAGCGGATATATAGTATTTTATAGTTTAGCCGTCTATTTTCTGTCGTTTATGCTTACTGGTATTAATATAGCCGGCGTTCTGAAGTTTTGCAGTTGGAATGGCATCTCGATGATTATGTTACTCGCCGCTATCTCCTTGTATATTATATTGAGGATGGAGAACAAAAAAATTGATTTAAAACCAGCAATTCTTACCTTGGTCATTTCAATCTGGGCTGTCGGTCGTTCTGGGATCGTTTCAAGTTTTGTACTTTTACTTGGTCTTATACTTGTCAAGTTTCGAGCTAAACCAAAATATATTGTGATTATTTTTTTGATTATTGCTTTATTATCTTATGCTTTGCTTATATCTAATATTGATTATTATTTATTTGAGACTGAGGAAGAGAATGCGATTCGTCATTTTGCGATAAGTATGGCGGGGGATTCTGTACGTGAGAGTATATGGACGAACTATTATAACAATTTAGATATATTCCGGGTCATATTCGGTGTTAATGTAGCTGAAGATCCATGGCCTGAAGGGGAAATTCTTGCATATAATTATCATAATTCGTTTATTTTTCTCCATGCACAAACGGGCTTTATGGGGTTAATTACCTTGGCGTTAATGATTTTTTCCATTTTTAAGTTTTATAGGATAAATCAAGTTTTTCTCATTTTATTGTTGACTTTAATCTTGCGATCTTCGACCGATGTGGTTATTTTTTTTGGTCGATTCGATTTCATTCCTTTTTTCTTTATCTTTTATTTTTTAAAGAGACGTCCCTTTCGCGTTCCTCATATAAAAATCCTCACTGCAGGTACCAGAGAACCATAGTTCACCACGGTTTAAATTAAACACACTCAAAAGAAAAATCATTCAAGAAATATTGACAAAATGTGCCCCATTTTGCTTTGGCAGCATTTATCAACAAACTAATTTTTAGGAGAGCAAATGATTAATTTCCCAGGCAGAAGATACGTTAATATTTTATTACCAAGGAGAACCAAGGAAGATCTTTTTCGAACGTATAACTTCATTGTCTCAAAATTGCCCAAAAAAGCGGCATACCCGAAATATTTCGCTCTTTGTTTAACAACCCGATGTAATTTGCGGTGCTCCATTTGTGACCGAACTGATTTTCAAACATCAGATATGGATTTTAATAATCTTGCTAAACTCAAAAACCCGATTCAACATGCAAAAACGATAGATCCGACCGGTTGGGGCGAAGCCATTTTGTATCAAAAGTATGCGGATGTTATTGCATACATATTTTCGCTTAACGGGAGGAGAAAGCTAATATCACAAACCTCAAATGGTTTAATGGCGGCTAAATATGCTGAGTTGCTTAGGGGACGTCTGCAGAGATTTGTTATTTCATTGAATGCTGCTACACCTGAAACTTATAACAGAGAGATGAAAGGCGGTGATTTTAATAAAACAATTTCAAGTATTCAGACATTTATGTCAAAAATAACAAATGAAGATAGAAAAACTGTTGAATTACATTTTGTCACCCATGTAAATAATTATAGAGAGATGCCATTATTTGTTGAATTGGCAAAATCTCTTAATGTGGAGCAGATAAGCTATGGACAATACATGTGTAGCAGCCTTGAAACCGAGAAAAACACACTATTAAATATAAAAAGTGAATATAATGATATGCTGACTAAAGTTGATGAGGCCTCTAAAATATTTAAGGTTGAGGTATTTTATAGAAAATTTGGAGAAAACCTTGGTCTTACTTCTGATAATTGCAGATTTCCTTTTGATCGTTGTTTTGTAGATACAAATGGGGATATTGTTCCATGTTGTTATCTTGGTAACACTTTCATTGGAAATGTTTTTGATAATGATTTTGAGTCCGTCTGGTTTGGTGAGGAAATACAAAAACTAAGAAAATCACGCTATTTACCATCTTGCTCTTTATGTGCACCGTATCACTCATTTGACAATCCGTGCTGTCACTTTGCCTCAAGGTATAATTTAAAAAGAAGACAACTGGGTGGAAAAATATAAGGAATGAAGCAGTTACAGGTGGTTATTGCATGGTTGGCCGGAAATAACGCATAAATTGATGCAAAAGGGATATGAAGTGCGAGTTTTGCATAACTCCGATTTTCACCTTTTTCGTTGTTGAAGGTGCTGTAGCTCATATAGCTGAGGCACAGTGCCCTATGAATTCATGAACATATTAAACGTTAACGTGACTATCGATCCAGTATCCGGTGGTGGATCAGCGGAGAGGTCCCTTCAGATAAGTCGCTCCCTAAGCTGCGCTGGCCATCGATGTACGATTCTAACAAACGATACAGGATTATTGCCGGCTTATTTGCAACAGTGCAGAAAATTGGGATTGAGTGTCGTCGCCTTGCCTTCCCTCTGGCGGCGCTTCTACTTGCCGAAGCCTTCGCAAGATTTAATTAAAAAGTTGGTTGCAGATGCAGATGTGGTTAATCTGATGAATCATTGGACATTGATAAATGCATTGGTTTATCGCACCGCAAAAAAGCTCGAAAAGCCTTACACCGTATGTCCCGCCGGGTCGCTGCCTATTTTTGGCAGATCTAAGGTTTTAAAGCAGCTTTATAATCATCTCATCGGCAGGGAAATCATCCTTCATGCCAACGGCTGCATAGCCATTTCACCTAATGAAATTGATCATTTTAAATCATATGGTGTCCAAAAAGATAAAGTATCGGTGATTCCTAATGGAATTAATCCTGCTGATTATCCTGAAAGCGACGGGAAAAATTTCCGCGTCCTACATGGCATTGGTGACGCCCCAATAATCCTCTTTTTGGGACGACTGAACATCATCAAGGGTCCAGATATGCTTTTAGAGGCATTCTGCCGGAGCTCTCAAGATGGGCGCATAAAAACATACCACCTTGTGTTTGCAGGGCCGGACGGAGGAATGCTTAACAAATTAAGACAAATGGTTGAATCGTCCAGCGTGAAAAATCGCGTCCATTTTATCGGCCATATCAGTGGTTCTGAAAAGGCTGAAGCCTATCGGGCTGCGGATCTCCTGGCGATTCCTTCCCGGCAAGAGGCGATGTCCATCGTGGTCCTCGAAGCCGGAATTACCGGGACACCTGTCTTAATAACGGACCAATGCGGATTTGATGATGTTGCCACGGTGGCAGGAGGGATGGTCGTCGCGGCTTCTATTCAAGGATTGCAGAAGGGATTACTTTCCATGACAAATGATCCCGAAAGATTGGAGATCATGGGTCAAAACCTGAAGGAATTTACGCGCGAAAATTTTCTTTGGGATCATTTAGTGAATAGATATCTTGAATTATTTTCAAGGATAACGCAGTGAAGGCTACATGGGGATGATTTGATGGTTACTGTAATCGTTGATAAATTGGCCGCTGACAATACATGCCTTTCTGCACAGTTATCGCACTCTTTCAGTGACTTAGGATTGATTAACGCATTCAAAGAGGCAACGTCCGTATTTATCAAGCCCAACCTGACCTACCCTCATTTCAAGGCAGGGGTTACAACTGGGAGAGATTTCGTTGCGGCTCTCGTTGCTGCATTGCGAAAGATAAACATAACGACGAAAATATATATCGGCGAGGGAGAAGGAGGATATAACAGCTTCTCCATGACTGATGCCATGAAGGATATGGGATTCTATGAAATTGCAGAAACCTATCCGAATGTTGAAATCGTAAATCTTTCTCGCTTGGCAACCAGGAAGGTGGAATTGACGGCGAACGGGAAGCCCTATTCTTTGAACCTTCCGGAATTGTTTTTCAGCAAAATCGATTTTTCCATCACATGTCCCCTCCCCAAAGTTCACTGTATGACGGGAATCACCCTTTCGTTCAAGAATCAATGGGGTTGCCTCCCGGATGCGATGCGTCTGAAAAATCATTATGTGTTTGATGAAATCATCAGTCAGGTCTGCGATATCCTCAAATTTCGGTATGCGTTCTTAGATGGGAAGTATGGACTGGACAATAATGGTCCCATGATGGGCGACCCAGTAGAAGTCAATTGGTTTGTAGCCTCAAATTCATTAGGTGCTTTCGACATGATCGTTTCTGAGATGATGGGTTTTGATTGGAGAAAAATTGGCCATTTAAAAATGGCTGCAAAATATGGTTTATTACCAAAAAGGAAAGACATAGAGATTATTGGAGATATAGAATCTTTAAAGAGAAAATTTGTTCTAAAAAGAAATTTCTGGAATTATCCAGCATTGGCTGCTTTTCACTCCAAGAAACTGACGCATTTGTTATATTTCTCAATGTGGTCCAAACTTCTGCATGATGTGATGTATACATTTAGAAAAAAACCGATTTAAAAAGTTCAATTGGAAAAGCCATCTTTGTGTCACTTACTAGTGCTTTCGTCCTTAAAATGTCTTTTCTTTTCTCTTCCACAAACACTATTGTATTTTTTTTTGTAATATTTCTTTAGGAGGATGGTATGAAAATATTAATCACAGGAGGAAATGGTTTTATTGGCAAAAATTTATGCAGTGAATTGCGATCAAGGGGGCATAGCGTTGTTGCCTGTGATCTATATAATACAGATCGGGATAATTACATAAGAAGTGATGTAAGAAATTATCGGCAGCTCGAAAAAATCTTTGAGGACTACGGGCCATTTGATTATGTTTATCATCTTGCGGCCGAATATGGCAGGTGGAATGGTGAGGCCTATTATGAAAACCTCTGGCAAACAAATATGGTTGGAACCAAACATCTCATAAGGCTTCAGGAAAAACATAAATTTCGTATGATCTTTTTTTCTTCAGCGGAAGTTTATGGGGATTTTAAAGGTCGAATGACCGAAGCTGTGATGGTGGATAACAAAATAAAAGATACTTATCAAATGAACGATTATGCGATATCAAAATGGGCCGGAGAGTTAATGTGTCTCAACTCGGCTGAAATGTTTGGAACCGAAACAGTAAGAGTGCGTCCAGTTAACTGTTATGGTCCTCATGAAGAATATACTCCATATAGAGGCTTTATTCCCAAATTTATCTATCATTCTTTATTTGGGAAACCTTTTACAGTTTATAAAGGTCATAAAAGGATAATAGATTATGTTGGAGATACATGTAGAACATTCGCTAATATTGTGGATAATTTCATACCTGGAGAAGCTTACAATGTTGGCGGTAAATCAGAGTGGGAAATGGATATCAAGGAATACTCTGATTTGATTTTAGAGGCAACTGGAGCTGATGAATCACTTGTTTCTTATAAGGAAGCTGAACCATTCACAACAAAAGTGAAGACCATGGATTTCTCCAAAGCAGTTAAGGATTTGAAACATACTCCTGAAGTCGATCCACAAGAAGGAATAAAAAAAACAGTTGAATGGATGAGATGGTTCTACCGGGTTTAAAGGGAAGGAAGAGTTTAGTGTATGGAAAGTAAAAGGGTAAAGATCTTATTTGTCTTCGGGACTCGCCCGGAAGCCATCAAAATGGCCCCTATCATTAAGGAATTCAACCGAAATAAAAAGGAATTTGATGTCCGTATCTGCGTAGCAGCTCAACACAGGGAAATGCTGGACCAAGTGCTTGAGTTGTTTTGTATAAAGCCACATTATGATCTTAATTTAATGACAAAAAGGCAATCATTGCCTAATCTGATGGCAAGTTTGCTCCCTAGCGTCACGGAGGTAATGGAAAAAGAAAATCCAGATCTTGTTTTTGTTCAGGGAGATACAACCACAACATTCACAGCATCCCAGGCGGCCTTTTATTTAAAAATACCAATCGCCCATATTGAAGCAGGGCTGCGCACAAAAAACAAGCACAGCCCCTTCCCAGAGGAGATAAATCGCCGACTGATAAGCGTCATGACTGATTTTCATTTTGCGCCGACTGAAGGCGCAAAGATGCACCTGATCTTGGAAGGTTTTGACGAGTCTTCAATTTATGTCACAGGAAATACAGTAATAGATGCCCTAGAATGGGTGCTGCGCCAGAATGATAAAACCGCAACGAATGAAAAATGGAAGCAGTGGTTTTCGTCTAAATATGATATTTCGTTATCGAAACATCATAGGATAATTTTAGTAACAGGGCACAGACGGGAGAGTTTTGGTGAAGGATTCCAAAGAATTTGTACGGCTATAAGCATATTGGCAAGAAATAACCCTAAAATTCAGTTTGTATATCCTGTTCACTTGAATCCCAATGTTCAGGAACCCGTATATACAATTTTAAAAGATATTGAGAATATTAATCTGATACCTCCGCTTGACTATGATTCATTTATCTTTTTAATGAGCCAAAGTTATCTCATCCTTTCAGATTCAGGTGGTATTCAAGAAGAAGCTCCGTCTTTGGGAGTGCCTGTTCTTGTGATGCGTGATACCTCAGAGAGGTATGAAGGAATAGAAGCTGGATCTGCAAGATTGGTCGGAACGGATATTGAGACCATCGTAATTGAAACACAAAAACTTCTGAACAACCAGGTTGAGTATAAGAAAGTATCCCATGTTAAAAACCCATATGGGGATGGGAACGCGAGCAAAAGAATTGTGGGTACAATATCAGGACATTTTGGAGGAATTAATGAGCAACGTTAATGAAAAAAGAATTCAATTGGTTAATGAATACTTAGTAGAATTGGACCTAAATGATGAATTGACTAAATATTATAAGGACAGAAATATTTTGGTAACTGGTGGCGCAGGAGCTATTGGCAGCAATCTTATACTTGCGATGTCAGAATTAGTGGGTTCGGCAGGCAAAGTCATTATATTGGACAATTTATCTTCTATAAAAGAAAGAAAACCTGTAAACGTAGTTCCTTTAAGTAACATTATGTTTGTTGAAGGCGATGTTAGAAGTGACATTGATTTAAAACGGGTTTTTAAGGAAAATATTTCTATAGTGTTTCATTTAGCTGCTTTTTTTGCTAATCAGAATTCAGTTGATTACCCAGAGATTTCAGCTGAGGTTGATATCATCGGACTGATTAAATTATTGGAATATTCACGGCTTGCCAATGTGGAAAAGTTTGTTTATGCCTCAAGTGGGTGCGCAATCTATGGCTCCTACCCTAAATTGCCCTTAAAAGAAGATTTTATTTCCATGCATTTAACTACACCTTACCAGATTAACAAAATGACAGGCGAAATGTACTGTAATTTCTATGCACATCATTATGACATGCAGACTGTTAACTGCCGTTTTTTCAACTCCTATGGCCCTGGAGAAGTGCCCGGGCAGTACCGTAATGTAATACCGAATTTTATCTATTGGGCAATGAAAGGTCAATCACTCCCAATTACTGGGACAGGTGAAGAAACTAGAGATTTTGCCTATGTATTGGATTTAGTGCAGGGTCTCGTGAAATCCGGTTTTTATAAGAAGGCCATTGGTGAAAATTTTAATTTAGCGGCAGGTCGAGAGATTAGCATTTTAGAAATGGCCAAGCTTGTGAACGAGTCGACTGGGAACAAGGCAGATTTTATATATAAGCCAAAGAGGAAATGGGACACAAAACCAAGACTATTGGCCTGTATTGAAAAAGCTCAAAACCTGATAGATTTTCATCCGATGGTCGATTTTAAAGATGGATTCATGGAGAACATTGAATGGTTTAAAAATAATTGGGATATTATTGAGTTTATGGCAGACTTTCCTCCCGGAATGAGCAGTGCCGTAAGGGATGAAGAATAGATGACAGTTAAGATCTGTGATCATAAGGAGCTTTTAGAAACTGCGGTGATAAAAGGCAGTAACAAGATTAGAAAAAAGAAACTGACACGGCTTTTGGTCTTTTCTGAGTTATATTATCCTGAAGAAACATCGACAGGGTATTTTATGACTAAGATCGCAGAGGGACTTTCTTCAGATTTCTCAGTTCTGGCCATCTGCGCACAGCCTAGTTATTCTATGCGTGGCAAGCGGGCTCCTGTTAGAGAAATACACAAAGGTGTAAGTATCAGGCGTTACACTTCAACAACGTTTAATAAAGACAAGAGGAGCTTAAGACTTCTGAATATCTTTAGCATCTGCTTTTCTTCTTTTTTTATGGCAATTCGTTCAATCCATTGTTCAGACTTAGTATTGGTTGTTACCAATCCCCCGCTGCTTCCTTTTATTATCTGGTTGGCCAGTAAACTCAGAGGCGCTAAATTTGTGTTACGGATTGATGACGTTTATCCTGACATGCTGAATGTTGCCGGAATGCTTGATCATAACAGTTTCGTCTATCGCACACTTGAAAAGTTTAATTCGTTTCTCTACCAGGGAGCTGACCATATTGTTGTTTTGGGCAGGGATATGTATTCGCTTGTTTTAAAGAAGATTGAGCAGCAATATCATAATCGTGTTCATATAATACCCAATTGGGCTGAAATTGATCAAATTTCTCCCTGCCCGCATGGGAATAATCCACTTTTAAAAAAACTGCGGTTAGAGAATAATTTTATTGTCCAATATGCTGGCAATATGGGATATCCGCATGATATAGGATCTTTGGTGGAAGGAGCTAAGTCCCTTTCCAGAAATCCGAAAATACACCTCCTCTTTATAGGTTCGGGGATTAAGAGAAAGTGGTTGGAAAAGCAGATTAAAGTTCATGGCCTTAATAACATCACACTCTTGGATTTAATGCCCAGGTCTGAACAAAACAACTTCCTTAATGCCTGTGATGTCGCTGTTTCGGCTTTAGTAAAAGGAATGTCAGGTATTTCCGTGCCCAGCAGGATGTATAATATTATGGCCGCTGGCAAACCAATTGTCGCCATAGGTGATGAGGATTCAGAATTAGGGTTTATTATTCGTGAAGAGAGGGTCGGGTGGATAACGCCGCCAGGTAAGATTAACGCCTTTGTAAATGCAGTTTTAGAGGCAGAGTCTAATCCAGAAGAGCTAGTGGCTATGGGGCGCCGCGCACGTCTGCTAGTTGAGAATAAATATTCAAAAGCGCAAGTTATCGGAAGCTATAAGAGTCTGTTTGAAAAAATATAGGTGCTGATAATAAAAATGTAATCTCAAAAATACTGCTCGTTCTTAAGCCTCAATAATTGAAGTTGCTCAGTTTTTGCGACCATAAATGGCTCAGTTTCAAACGACCATTGACAGGCATTGGCTGGACAATCCAACCTAATAATCCTGATATGCTTATTAAAGCAATTTATGAGGCTAAATCAAACCCTCGACTACTTCATGAAATGGGGAAGCGTGCGAGAATGACAGCAAAAACAAAGAATACTTACGAAAACGTTTTGAATGCATACTGCTACCTATTCCAAAGTCTTTGATGATACGATCAGCAGACAGTTCACAGCAGAAAATAATACTAATATCGGGAAGCAATGGTTTCCTTGGCTCAGAAGTGTTGCGTAAACTTCTTGAAGTAGGTTTATCTGTGCGCGCAACTGGAAATGAAGCGTTTTCGCTTCAGACTGGTTTCGAGTATCACCAGGCGGATATTTTGCAGCCGCAACAACTTAGTCGTTTGGTTAGAGACACATCTATAGTAATTCATACTGCAGGACTTGCGCACGTTTTTGATACAGGCATACAATTTGAACCGCTATTTCACCAGATTAATGAAGTTGGTACTGTGAATATGATATCTGCTGCAGTAAACCATGGTGTTAAGCATTTCATTCTAATAAGTACTGTTTCTGTTTACGGGTCTTTTACTGAAGGGCTGTATGATGAAGAAACTCCATGTAATCCAATTGGCCCATACGCCTTATCAAAATACAATGCAGAACAGAGAGGGAAAGAAATTGCCCTGAAGGCAGGGATGTCGCTGTCGATTTTGCGTCTGGCCACACTCTATGGAGAAGGGGATCCTGGTAATGTCGGACGGTTGATGCGCACATTGGACAAAGGGAGGTTTTTCTGGATAGGGGCGGGCAGGAATCGTAAAAGTTTGCTGTACAAAGGAGATGCAGCGAGAGCCTGCTTAGCAGTAGCCTTACGTCCTCCAAAGGGGGTAACTATATACAATGTGTCCGCTCCTCCTTGCACCATGCGAGATATCGTGGATGGCCTTGCGCTTGCCTTGGGGAAAAAGCCGTTGCCGATACAAATTCCGGCACCCATTGCATTGACCACCGGAAAGTTCCTTTCTTGCCTACCAGGAAAAAGGCTCTCCGGATTAAACTCAACAATAAAGAAGTGGCTTGCGGAGGATGTTTACGATACAAGCCGTATTGAAAGAGACTATGGGTTTTATACACAGGTTGATCTCATCAACGGTCTGAAACGCGAGGTGGGTTGGCATAGAAAACGCCAAGAAAAAATATTTCAATGAAACTCGCAAACGAAAACTTCAGACTATGATCTTGACTGGATTGTTTTATATCTCAAGCGTCCTTCTAGGAGCACTTGGGGCTTGGGTAATCGCTCGATTTGGTAGAAAGTTAGGGCTTGTTGATAAGCCTAACGCGCGGAGTTCTCATTTTTATCCCGTTCCAAAAGGCGGTGGAATTGGAATTCTTGTTGTTTTCGTTCTAGGAGCGTTCTTGTGGCACATTCCTTGGACCCAGTGGATCCCAGCCTGTATTGTGGCTTTGGTCAGTTTGCTGACCGATTATAGAGAGGTATCTTACAAAATTAGGCTTGCAGTGCAGGTCGGTTCGGCTACAATATTCAGCTGTTCAATATTTCTCGGAATTTCGGGATTAGAAGTGTCGTTATGGGTTTCAGTCCTGTTATTTGTATTTGGAGTATTATTCATAACGGCAACGGCCAACTACTTTAATTTTATGGATGGTATCAACGGAATTGCAGGCTTGACTGGATTGATTGCATTTTCATCTCTAGGACTATTCGGTTTGCTGGAGGGAAAAGATATTGTTTTGATATTAATGTCTTTTAGTATTGCAACGGCATGCCTGGGATTTCTTCCTATGAACTTCCTAGGGCCCAAAGTCTTTATGGGCGATGTTGGAAGTGTTCTCCTTGGATTTCTTTTTGCATCATGGGTTTTATGGTTTTCTCAAACACTTCTTGAGTTCGTTGCCCTCGTTTCGTTTCTATTCCCGTTCTATGCTGACGAGCTGTGTACTCTTATCGTACGCATCAAAGACAGAGATAGATTGACTAAGGCCCATCGCCGACATATTTACCAGATTCTTGTCAACGAGGCTGGTCTTTCTCATGTCATCGTCACTCTCTTTTATGGATTTATTCAGATTGTAGTGGCTATTTTAGCTTGGCTGGCGATGAGAAAAGGCTTAATTTTTGTAGTAAGTCTTTTGATAATTCTTTCCGGTATTTTTTTTCTCGGAGGGTACTATATCAGACGGCGCTGGGAGGTAAAGGGATCGTATTCGGGTTATTGATTATGAAGAAATAGGATAATGGAGGACAAAAGGCTTGCATTGGCCAGGAAATTCAAAAAATCAGCAGACTTGCTAGAAGTCGTACTGCTTGCGGCGATGGCGCCGTTTTTTGTTTTCCCCAAACAGAAATGGACCTGGCTGTTCTTGGTCTTCCCACTGATCTGGATTGTAAGGTGGACTGGAAAAAAAGGAGGCAATGGAATCCTGAGATCAAGGACTGTCATTGATGCAGCGGTGCTCATCCTCTGCATCCAGCTTCTCATTTCTACCCTGAGCTCAGGGGATATACTGACTAGCCTCCCGAAGATCACAGGAATTCTGTATGGAATTCTCGTTTTTTATGGGTTGGTGAGGTTGCTGCAGACAGATATTCTGATAAGAATGGGGATTGGAGTATTCATTATTGGGAGTGCCGTGTTGGCTACTATTTCTCTCGTTGGAATGTCAATGTTGAACGAGCCTTTATTTGCCAAAGCAGCTGACTTCATGCTTGAGAAAGTTCCGCAGAAAAACTGGGGCTTCCAGGGCGCCGAACTCGGTTTGAATCAAAACGCCCTGGCAGGCATCATGATGCTTTTTGTGCCTTTATGTATTATGTTAGTATCTTTGGGGATGAAAAAAAAAGCCAGGAACCACCTGATTTCGCAACGGATCGATCTTGTACTTTTTTCGAGCTTGACGCTGTATTACATCCCGATCCTTTTTCTCACTCAGTCCATAGGGGGCTGGATAGGTCTGTCTGTGAGCCTGTGGCTTGTACTAACTTCATGGAAGGCCAAGGCTTCATGGTTCTTACTGCTCATGGTTTTTGTGATTATCGTCTTGGTAATGATTCCGGCAAAAAATAATACGGATTCAGCTAAGCAGACGAAGTCTTTCTGGAAAGAAAAAATCGAGTCTAGGTATGAGTCGTTGAATGAAGGGCTTGAAGCCGTAGGCGAGAAACCGATCACAGGGATAGGCGTCAACCAACTGCGAATAAGGCCAGGGTTTAGATATGAGCTCTCCCATGCTCATAATCAATTGATCCATACAGCTGCAGAGTTGGGGATACCGGGGCTAATGGCCTATTTGGCGATATTGATGGGGACTGGCTACATGTGCCTAGAGGTTTGGAAGAAAGCACCGAGCGGCTGGATGAAGGCTACGGCACAGGGATTGGGAGCAGGGCAGTTGGCTCATTTTTTTTTCGGGCTCGGTGATTCGATACCGCTTGGAGCGAAGCCGGGGATTTTTTTCTGGGTATCACTTGCCCTTATTGCGGCAATGTACAACTTTACAATAAGACAAAAAGAAGAAAATTCAGAAATGGCTTGATGCAATAGCATGAATGAGATTCCAAACATCCCATGGGGGAAAGTTTTTGCGAATTTTGTTTGGATATTTGGAGCTTCCCTCATTCTTGCTGATTTCAGTTATCATGAGTTTCTTTCACATCAAAAAAGAGTTCCACTGATAAAAATTCTGAAGAAGAGCTCTTTTAAAACACCTTTTCTTTGGGGAGTATTTCTCATTGCAATTGGTATAAGTCTATCGATAAAAAATCCTTGGTTAGCTGGGATATTTGGGGGAGCAGCTATTCTGCATCTCGTTTTTCTACTATTGACAAATAGAACATAAATTTTATATCTTTATGGTCACTGGAACCAAATAAAGAGAAAATATCCATTTAGACAGATTTAGATTATGATGGGAAATTTGTTTAGTGGATATGCAGTTAGACTTCAAGAGAGGGGTGGATGAAATGAAAGAACGGATCAAACAAGTTCTTAGAATTATCTTTAAAACCACAACGTTCAAGCGACGGGCATTTTTTCTTCTCTCAGATATCATCCTCATTGCTTTTTCTATGTATGCTTCTTTCTGGATAAGGTTTGACGGAAATATTCCTGAAAATTTCCTTGTAAGTCTAAAGTACTATATCCCACTGGCATTGGCTATTAAACTCGGTTTTCTAATATATTTTGGCCAATACAATATTTTTTGGAGGTTCTTCAGTCTCAGGAATCTCATTAAACTCTTCAACGCGATTATTTTGTCCTCGCTTTCATTCGGCATCATGCTTTTTTTCCTAAAAACATATGAACCATTCATGGGTTTTCCCCGCTCTATAATCCTTCTTGATTTTATTTTTACAATGGGCTTTTTGGGCACACTCAGGATCTCGAAAAGAGCGCTTCAGGAATACAAGATAAGAATCCAGAGACTTAGAAAGGGGAATACGAGAATATTGATCATTGGAGCCGGTTCAGCCGGTGAGCAAATCGGCCGTGAGATGGTGACCCAGAGCAGGTCGAAATACTTTCCTGTAGGTTACATCGATGACGACCCAGCAAAGAGAGGAGTTAATATCCACGGTATCAAAGTACTAGGCACAAGAAAAGAAATTCCGCACCTGCTGGAAACTCACAGAATCGATGAAGTCCTTGTGGCCCTCCCCTCGGCTGACTCAAAAGAGATAAAGGATATAGTCAAAATCATCCGGGACTCTAAGCATGTAAGCAAAATAAAGATTCTTCCAGGTCTCGCAAATCTAATGGATGGGAATGTGACACTTTCAGACATACAGGAAATTAAAATTGAAGACTTGCTCGGACGAGAACCTGTCCATATAAATTTTGACACAATAAGAAACTTTTTGTCCAATAAAAGGGTGCTTATTACTGGGGCAGGAGGTTCTATTGGAACTGAGCTTTCAATAAAAGTCCAGCAGTTTAAACCAGCATCACTTGGACTGCTAGAAATCGATGAAACTGAACTATATTATCTCATGAATAAGCTAGAGGCCAAGTCTTCTAAGATTATACCTTTATTAGGGAATATAAATGATGCAGTTAAGATGAAGTCTATCTTTGAGAAATTTCGACCGGAAATTATCATTCATGCTGCTGCCTACAAACACGTTCCCATGCTTGAAATTTTCCCGGAAGAAGCCGTCAAAACAAATGTTTTGGGGACAAAAATCCTTGCAGAGCTTTCAATTGCGTATGGAATAGAGAAATTTGTCTACATATCCACAGACAAGGCCATCAATCCAACAAGTATAATGGGTTCCACTAAACGTATTGGCGAGGAGCTGCTGCGTATTCTTAACAGAAAAAACAGCACTCGATTTATCTGTGTGAGATTTGGGAATGTCCTTGGAAGTAGAGGCAGTGTCATTCAACTTTTCAAAGAGCAGATCCAAAGGGGGGGGCCAGTGACTGTGACCCATTCTGATATGAAAAGATATTTCATGGCAATTCCAGAAGCAGTGCTTCTCGTTTTAGAGGCTTCAGCGGTTGGTGATGGGGGGGAAGCTTATGTCTTGGACATGAGCAATCCTGTCAAAATCGTGGACCTGGCAAAGGACATGATCAGGTTGAGCGGACACGAGCCGGATGTGGATATTCCTATTGTATATTCCGGGATTAGGCCCGGGGAGAAACTCTTTGAGGAACTTTTAAGTGCGGAGGAAGGATCAGATCCGACTGGACATCCAAAAATATTCAGAGTGAGGGACTCAGAGAAGAGAAACGAGAAAGAATTCATGGCAAAAATTGAGCGTCTGGTCAACCTTGGCCAGGGTGAAAACAGCAAAGAAGAGATAATCGCATGTATCAAAGATATCGTACCTATGAACAAGGTTAATCATAATAAAGAGGATGCCTTCCTTATCCATTAAAGACTACAAGCAAATAGAAGTAGTACATTTTTTTTCATTCCTGAATTTATAAACAATCTCCGTTCGATGCGTTCACTATGATAATGAGATTGCCGCACTTCGTTCGCAATGACATGGGACACTCCAATCATTTCAATAATTATGCCTTCTTACAATGAGGAGAGGTATTTATCAAATACTCAAAATCGGGTTTAGGAAAATCATGAAAAAAATCAGCATGAAGGAAACAAAAGGGATTCTTATTCTTATTGGGGATATATTTATCATCCCTCTCTCTTACTTTGCAGCTTACAAACTCCGTCTGCTATTTGGGCCCCTAATCCCCTTTCGTGAGATAGCGCCTCAGGTTTTTCTCTTAGTCGCTACATTGGGCTATTTGTGCATTTTCTATTTCTTTGGATTGTACGAGCTGAAAAAATACTTTTCGTTCAATACTTTTATAAAAATTCTACTTAGCGTCCTCACAGCTTCCATCATGATATCTTTTCTCAAATATGGCCTTTTTTTCATTCCTATCGGAAGGGGGATCCTCTTTATTGCCAATATAATCATTTTCATATCAATTTTCGGCTGGAGACTTCTTAGCCACCAATTATCCAAATATGTGATCACACCAAAAAGAGTCCTTATTGTAGGCAAAGGGAAGGCCGTCCATGAAATTTCACAGGCCATAAAACTTGTGAGTGAAGATCTAGAAGTCATCGGGACTGTCCAGGAAAAAGAAGACATCCCGGAAAAATCTACAGCCATTCCAAAATCTAAAGTTTTAGGTTCTCTAGACCGACTTCAAGACATCATCCAAGAATACGACATCGACCAGATTGTTCTCGCCGGGATTGAGGAGAAAGACCGCAACATAGCCCACATTATTCTGGATGCGAGGTTAAAAGGCATACACGTCATCGATATGCCGGACCTCTACCAAACCCTCCTGAAAAAAATCCCGATCGACTACGTCCAGGAAAAATGGTTCATCAACGCGAAGGGCTTTGAACTAATCAATAACATCTTGATCATAAAGGTCAAGCGACTGATCGATGCGGTGTCCTCGTTCCTCATCCTCCTAATCAGTCTGCCTCTGTGGCCATTTATCGCCTTGATGATCAAATTGAATTCTTCCGGGCCCATCTTTTACAGACAGAGACGACTGGGAAAGAATGAAACCACATTTTTGTTGTATAAGTTCCGGTCGATGATCCATGAAGCCGAGAAAAATGGGGCGGTATGGGCAGAACAAGATGATGCCAGAATCACCGGAGCAGGAAAGATAATGAGAAAACTCCATGTGGATGAACTGCCCCAGCTCATTAATGTCATCAAAGGCGAGATGAGTTTGGTCGGACCGCGTCCCGAGCGGCCTGAATTTGTGGAGGATTTGAAAAAAGAGATTCCCTTCTATTCCCTGCGTCACTTTACGATGCCGGGTTTGACGGGCTGGGCACAGATTTGCTACCCCTATGCGGCCTCTCTCAAAGATGCTAAAGAAAAGCTCGAGTATGACCTCTACTATATTTCTCATGTGAATCTGCTGCTGGATATAAGGATTCTTTTGAAGACAGTGCAGATTGTGTTGTTTGGAAGAGGAAGAAAGGATTATGGATTAGGGATTCTGAAGAAGGATTAGGGATTAGAGGATTAAGGATTAGAAGAAGGGAGTAGGGATTATGGATTATGGATTATTAAGAGAGGATTAGGACGGGATTAAGGATTAAAACAGGATTAGGGATTATGGGGTAGGGATTAGAAGAAGCCCTGTGATTTGTCATTGACAGCGACGCATAAATGAGTCATACTTTGGTATGATTATAGCAATACCAGAGGAGGCATTCAAATGGCAAAAGCGGTCAAATTTGCAGTGAGTATCCCCAGTAATGAATTTAATGAATTGGAGGCAATAAGAAAGAAAAAGGGCCTCAGCAGGAGTGAATTCGTTCGCGAAGCCATCAAACTCTGGAAGGAAGAAAGGGAAAAGAAAAAACTTATAAAGATTTATGAGGAGGGATATAAGAGAGTCCCAGAAAACTTTGCAACAATAGAAGCCTGGGAGAGGGCTTCTCTTAGTTCATTTTCAGAGGAATGGTAATGCGAAGGGGTGAAGTTTGGTGGGCGGAGTTACCCCTACCTATAGGCAGGCGGCCCGTTGTGCTTCTCTCGCGCAATGAAGCTTATTCTATAAGGAATGCCGTAACGGTAGCTGAAGTGACTTCGACTATGAGAGGAATTCCCGTCGAAGCCGCTCTTGGCCCTGAAGACGGTTTGCCTAAGAAATGTGTCGTCAATTTGGATACGATCGTAACGATAAGAAAAGAATTATTGATTGAAAGAATTACCATTCTAGGGGATGAGAAGATAGAAGAGATTAACTCTGCCATAAAATTTGCGCTCTCTCTTCCCTGATTACTAGAGATTAGATAGGATTAAGGATTATGGATTATGGATTAGAAGAGAGGATTATGGATTATGGATTAAGGATTAGAAGAAGGGATTAGAAGAGAGGATTATGGATTAAGGATTAGGGATTATTTTCAATGCTGCTTAAGTGCTTTAATCAGTCCATTAAGCATCTTGCTGATTATTTCACATTTTTGTTCCAGGTCATTATACTGTGATTTTTCAATATATTTTAAATCTTTAGAAAGAAAATAAAAGTACCTGGTTTCTTCCAGTGATCCTCTCGCATTGTAAAGAAATTGCAAATATTCTTTTGTAGTATTTCTTGATTGTCCTTCTACAATATTTGCAGGAACTGAAGAGGCAGAACGTCTCAGTTGACTTGATATTCCAAATATTTCAGACTTGGGAAAAGATGATGTGAGTTTATATGTAATAAGGACCAGATCATGAGATTTCTGCCAGACTTCCAACTCTCTCCAATGCATCAAAGTAAACTCTATTGAATAGACGAATCTTAATGTCTAATATTCCCACTTTCTTATGGATTATAAGAGGATTAGAGGATTAGGACAGGATTAAGGAGTAGGGGGTAGGGATTAGAAGAAGGGATTAAGGATTATGGGGTATGGAGTAGAAGAAGGGAGGATGAGATCGCCACACTACGTTCGCGATGACACTCCAAGCATTTCAATAATTATGCCTTGTTATAATGAGGAGAGATATATTCATGACTCTATAAAAAGCCTCATAAACGAATATTTTAAGGAAAAATGTGAACTTCTCGTTATAGATGGAATGAGTGAGGATAGGACAAGAGTGATCGTGCAAAATCTAATAGATCAGGATTTAAATATACGAATTGTTGAAAACAAGCAAAAATTACAGGCTTATGGAATGAATTTGGGTATTTCTCAGGCAAATGGCGAAATTATCATCAGAGCCGACACTCACTGTGTTTATCCCCCCCATTATATTCAGAAATGTGTCGATGTATTGAAATCCACTAATGCGGCTAATGTTGGTGGAGTGATGCTTCCCGTGGGGAAAACCGCAGTACAAAAAGCAATATCTTGGGCCATGACACATCCCATAGGCGTGGGAGACGCTAAATGGCACCTCGGCAATTATTCGGGTTATGTGGATACCGTTTACTTAGGGACCTTTCGTAAGAGCCTCTTTGACGAGATCGGATTGTATGATGAAAATGCTCATCCAAACGAAGATGCCGAATTGAATCTGCGGATTTTAAATGCAGGCAAAAAGATCTATCTCGATAACTCCATAAAAATCACATATTTCCCGCGGGAAACACTGGGTGGACTCGCAAAACAGTATTTCAAATACGGAAAAGGAAGATTCTATACACTGCTCAAACACAAAAAATTAACGTCACTCAGACAGATTGCCCCTGTGGTTCTGGTTTTAGGCTTGGTCACTTCACTTGTTATGAGTCCATGGATGCCCCTTTTTATTCTTTTTCCTCTAGTTTACATTCTGTCATTACTGGGAGCCGGTATGTTGAGCTGGAAAAAGAAAAAGATTGCTTTTAGACAGAGGATTCTTATGAGCGCGGCATGGGCTGTGATGCATGTGAGTTGGGGGGTGGGATTTTTGAGCTATTTGATTTTTAGAAAAAGGTAGTAGGATTAAGGATTATGGATTAAGGATTATGGATTAAGGATTAGAGGAAGGGATTAGAAGAGAGGATTAGGGATTATGGATCATGGATTAGAAGAAGGGATTAGAAGAGAGGATTAGGGAGTATGGATTAAGAAGAAGTAGAAAAAAGGGGATAGGCAACTTTTCTGCAAGAAAAGGGATAGTCCCATACAGGGACAGCCCGGCAGAAAAATGGCCTGTCCCCTTTTTTTTGCTAAAAAACCGATTGTATGAGGTTAATACATTTTTCCAATGAATTTTTCCAATCAGGGATATTTATGGCATATACATTTTTAATCTTCGCTTTATTCAGCAGGCTGTAGGGCGGTCTTTTTGCCGGAGTCGGATACTGAGATGTCTCAATAGGATAGATATTACATTTAATACCCGCCGTCTCCACAATCGCTTTTGCAAAATCATACCAGCTCGCTGCGCCTTCATTGCTGTAGTGATAGATGCCGGACTGAAAATGACCTGAATTTATTATATGCAGTATAGTTTCGGCTAAATCACGTGCATACGTTGGAGTTCCGATCTGGTCGGATACAATCCCCAACGAATCCCTCTCTTTAGATAAACGAATCATGGTTTTAACAAAATTAGTCCCATAAGAGGAATAGAGCCATGACGTACGTATGATTATTATTTCCCTTCCATATTTAAGAACGGCTTTTTCGCCGGCCAGTTTAGTTGCCCCATATACAGATACAGGATTCGTTTTATCTCTTTCTGTATAGGGGATCGATGATTTTCCGTCAAAGACAAAATCTGTTGATATATGAATTAATTTTGCTTTGAATTCTTTAGAAATTACAGCCAGATTTCGCGCAGCCGTATGATTGACCAGATCCGCCAGTTCTTTTTCTTCCTCTGCCTTATCTACCGCCGTATAGGCCGCGCAGTTAATGACATAGTCAATTTTATGAGAGGAAAAAAAGGCTCTTACATCGTCAATGCAGGTGATATCAAGTTCATCGATATCGGTGAATATGAAACTGAGATTATGAAATTGAGATAAATATTTTATCTCACTTCCCAACTGACCGTTTGCACCGGTTACAAGAACAGCTTTTTTCATACACTCTGGATTATCTATCTTTATAATACTTTTTATAGAAGTCTTTAAAATCTTTGGATTTCTCTTTTATTTTCTGCCACCAATCCATATTCTCCTGATACCAGCGGATAGTCAGTTCTAAGGCTTCATCGAATTTCCTTTCAGGCTTCCACCCCAAAGAATGAATTTTTTGACAATCCAGGGCATACCGCCTGTCATGTCCCAATCTATCCGGAACGAATTTGATCAGATCTCTGGATTTTCCCAATTCCTTGACTATGATATTGGCCACATCAATATTTTGGACCTCATTATTTGCCCCGATATTGTAGACTTCACCGGCCGTCCCCTTCTCGATAACGGTCTCAATGGCCTTACAATTATCATCCACAAAGAGCCAGTCACGAACATTCGTACCCTCTCCGTATAAAGGGAGACTTTTGTTTTCGAGGGCATTCGTCACAAACAAGGGGATAAACTTTTCAGGATACTGGAAGGGGCCAAAGTTGTTGCTGGGTCTTACGGTTTTAATGGGAAGGCCATAGGTCACAAAATAGGAATAAGCCAACCGGTCTGCCCCGGTTTTGCTTGCCGCATAGGGAGAAGAGGGATTTAAGGGGTCTTCTTCTTTAAAAAAACCATCATCCCGGCTGCCATAAACCTCATCGGTTGAAACTTGGATAAAAAACTCCAAATCTGCATCCTTTAAGGCTTCTAAAAGGATAAAACTCCCATAGACATCCGTTAGAACAAATTCTCCCGCATCCACAATAGAGCGGTCCACATGGGTTTCCGCCGCAAAATGCACAACCCCATCGACCCGTGCGAAGATGTCCTTAACCAACACCGCATCTCTGATATCGCCTTTAACAAATTCGTAGTTCGGATTTTTTTCAACATTCTTGAGATTATCGAGATTCCCAGCATAGGTCAGCTTGTCCAGGTTGATAATCTTGCAATCCGGATAACGACCGAGGATATTGCGAATAAAATTGCTGCCGATAAAGCCCGCTCCACCAGTCACCAACAAAGAAAATGGGGACAGTCCCCATTTTTTAGAAAAATTGGGGACAGTCCCCACTTTCTTTATCTTTATTGTCTTAGCCATCTTTTCGTTTCCAGTCATAGGGGATGTCGTTGTCATGAGGATCGATGCGGTGTTCATCGGGACGGTCATAGTCATAAACTTCGGTGGGGACATTGACCATGATCGCTTCTTCCTGACTGACACACTTCCATCCGTGACAGACATCCGGTGGAACATGAATGAGAAGAGGATTATTTACTCCTAAATAGAACTCCGAGACACTCTTAAATGTCGGGGAATCATCCCTCTGGTCATACAGCACAAGTTTTATCATCCCATGGACACACACAATATTATCCGCTTGATTTTTGTGGAAATGCCATGCTTTGACCACATTGGGATAGGTCGTCGTCATATACACCTGCCCGAACTTTTCAAAGACTTCATCATCGGAGCGCAGCATCTCCATCAACCGCCCTCTCTCATCGGGGATAACCTTTAGTTTCTTTATCTTTACCCCTTCAATCATGTAAACTCCTAGTCTTTATGTCATTTTAACGAATGAGATCGCGTCACTTCGCTCGCGATGACAGGTATCATTTCACCCCAATCTGACTCTGATCCCCCACCATAAATTTATAAACAGAAGGCTTTGGCGGGCACTTAAAGATCTTCACTCCACGGCCAATCAAGCTTTCGTCAACGCGGCTTCCAATATCGCAGATCTCACTGCCTTCGAGCACGATGCTGTTTTCTATCTCTGTCTTATAAATCCTGCACCGCGGTTCTATCGACGTGAACGGACCGATATAGGAATCGATAATTTCAGAACCTTCCCCAATGATCGCCGGCCCTCTTATGATGCTGTTTTTGATTTTTACTCCTTTTTCGAGATAAACCTGCCCGTTGATCTTTGAAGCCTCATCAACAATCCCCAATATTTTCCCCGGCAGGTCTTCCAGAATCAAACGGTTGGCATCGAGCATGTCCTCGAGTTTTCCCGTATCCTTCCACCAGCCAACGACAATATGGGGCCGGACTTTATACCCGTGCTCCACAAGGTACTGGATGGCGTCTGTAATCTCCAGTTCGTTTCTCCAGGAAGGCTTGATGGCATCGACGGCCTCAAAGATATGGGAGTCAAACATATAGACCCCAACCAGAGCCAAATTGCTCTTGGGTTCCTTGGGTTTTTCAACAAGATTGACAACTTTTCCATCTTTCAGCTCCGCCACGCCAAACATGTGAGGATCCGGAACCTCGGTGAGCAAAATCATTGCATTCGGCTGCTCTGTTTTAAACTCTTCGACTAAAGACTTTATTCCCTTTTTTAATATATTGTCACCCAAATACATGACAAATGATTCATCTTTAAGAAACGGCTGGGCGATTTTGACCGCGTGAGCCAATCCTAGAGGAGCATCCTGTTCAATATAGCTGATGTGAACGCTAAACCGGCTCCCATCCCCGACAGCTGCCTTTATCTCCTCTTGAGTGTCACCCACAACAATCCCGATCTCTTCGATCCCCGCCTCTTTGAGTGCTTCGATCCCGTAAAACAGACAGGGTTTATTGGCTACCGGCATCAGCTGCTTGGCCTGAGTATAGGTGAGAGGACGCAGTCTCGTCCCTTTACCGCCACTGAGTATCAAACCTTTCATATCTTTTTTTCCTTAAGGTTCTAGATTATAGTACAAAATCATTAAAAACCCAATCCACCTAAAAAATCCGTGGTCTTCCCGATATTTCCCAATCCAATCGTGATTCTGAACTGCATTTCAGGTTTTTGGTTGGAATAGTATACATCACGAAAATAAAAAACCCTCACATCGGCCCTTATATCGATACATTGGTAATTAAAGACAACAGCAAAAGCGGAATAAAGCAGCTCCCATTCCTCAATATTAAAATCTATCTCTGCAGTGGCTTCTAAATTTAAACTCGGAATTTCTATTCCGGTATAAAAGCCAATTTGATGCCGGTCGTACAAGACATTTTTAATGTACGGATTGATACTCTTATACCAGTTTATGCGTAAAAACAGGGGATCATCCGGTGAACCAAGATTAACACTCGCCCTCAAGCTGGAAAACGTCCAAAAGTAGGGATTTAATCCCACAGAGAAATCAAAAGTGTATTTTGATGAAGGATAAAATCTTAAATATCCGTTGATATCTGAAAACTTAGGGACCTCTCCATTAAACCGATAGCGCTGCATTGGACTTTCTTCATCCGGCACAAGATAATAAATCTGATTAACGCCAAATTCCAGAAGCGTCTTGGGCATCCCATTTTGCTTTATGATGAATTGATTTGTAAGGCTGTAGTTTAATTGATGTGCGCGGTAATGAAGGCCGGTGGACGTAATGATCCTATTAAAAGATGAAATGGGTGTTTCGTACACATAGTTCAAAGATGGTTCAATAATGTGTTTAAGTTTTGCTCTATTTTGTGAGTCATAATAGATTTTAGAAAAAACAGGACCAATAAGCTCTGTTCGAATAATATAATTATCCGACAAAAGGGGCTCATTGACCACCTTGCTCGTATTGGGAGAATAAGTTTGAAAATATAAGTTATAGATGGCAGAAACAGATGTATTTAAAGTTAGCCAGGGAATAGCCGTAAATGGGAGTGTCAATGCAGGCCGAATATATAGACTCTGAGAGCGTGTTTGATTATTATTCTCATAGGCGGACTGCCATCCATATTCCCATCGGCTAAAACCCGATGAAAACGAAAAATAAAGGGGCGAAAAAAGTTTAATTTTTGAAGAGCTAAAGGCCACCGATGGAAGATTCCGCCGTATAATAGAATTGTCAATTTGAACAAAATAGGTTTCCATATTGGATGCGCGTGCACTTAGATTAAAATAAGACCACGAACGGGAAAGATACACTTGTGAGCTTCGGTTTGAAACAACCGCCCTTCTGAAATTATTGTCGAACTCCCTCAGGAAATCATAGGAGCTTTGATAATCAATATCCGCAACTAATGAAAAGCCTGCCGGTAGAGGTTGGTTATGTTTTAATCGAAGGATGAAAGCATTATTAGAACTCTCCAGATCAGGTTCATCAACTAAAGGATCTTTTTTAAAATTGAAATAATAAAAATTAACCTGACCCCCCGTCCCCTTGTTGAATATATAGCGGTATTCCAGGCCACCTCCCATCCCTCTTGTTCCATAATAATCAAAGTTAAGCGTTGCATCCATATTTCGGCTCATCGCCCAGAAGAATCCCTGTGAGTAGAAAAATCCTTTTTGTCCTGAAACTCCCATCTGAGGCATCAGAAACCCTGTCGCCCGCTCTCTCTTCAGCGGATAGCGGATATAGGGGAAATAGAAGATCGGCACCTTTTTTATGGAAAAAACAGGATGCCACATCTCGATATAAACGTCCTTCTTAAAGGTCCCCTTACCGAAAGAAAAACTCCATCTTGGTTCCGGCTGCGAACACGAGCTGATCTTTGCCCCCTCAAATATAAATGTGTTTTCACTTTTTCTCTGTATATTATCCGCTTCATAGAAAACAGAGGGCTGCACCATCCCTATAACCTTCTTGAGCTCTCCCTCAGAGGAATCCATATTGAACTGGATACTCTCACATTCAATCACTTCATTAGGGAACTGGATGACGACACTTCCTTCGGCAAAGAGCTCTTTCGTCTCTGTATCCATCTCTATTCTATCCGCAAAGAGTACGATCTGTTTGTACCGGACCTCCACGTTGCCCTTTGCTAAGATCCGGTTTTTTATTTGTTCCCAGGAATTGGCCATGACAATAAGATCCCCTGATGAAAATGTGCTTTCTTGGCCGAGTAGATCGTTTCCTAAAAAGAAGGCAAAAATAATAATAAAAACAGAGATCTTATTTTTCATTTGAAAAGAAAACTTTAACTCAGAAATTTCCTATTCTTAACATCATAGGAAATTTAACATAGACATAGTCTTTAATCAATTATGTTGAGTTCAAAAAAGTGATTATGAGATAAGGAAAGATTGAATTAAAATTTTTATTTTGTTAGTCTAATTTTCCCAAGATATTTTTCTTTTTATAGAAGAAAGAATTTTAATGGCATACTATATTTTATGTATTATCATTTGGCCAATATGTTTATTTGTAGATCTTTTTCTTAAAATTAAACGACCCTTTGTGAAAAATAATTCAATACGTATACTAAATTATCATAGTATTAGTTCTAATATTAAAGATAAAAGTTTTTGTTATGTATCAGTTTCTCTCAAGGTTTTTTCTGCCCAGATGAAATTTTTATATGATAATAATTTTAATATAATTGATCTGGATGATTTTCTTGAAATAAAAAAAAATAAGCAGCAAATTTTCCTCAAAACGATCATTTTGACATTTGATGATGGATATGCAAACAATTATATTAATGCCTTTCCAATAATTTCAAAACATTCATTTAAAGCTGTCATTTCTGTAATAACTGAATATATAGATAAAAATATTCCTTTTCCATGGCTTAACCAATCCTTATTGGAAGAGGGAGATGATAACAAATTGAAATTACCTCTATCAGTGAAACAATTAAAAACGATGAACGATTATGGCATTTCCATCGCATCTCATACCCAGAGTCACAGATCTTTAAGCCGAATGGATAAAGCAGATGTGGTGATGGAGATCGTGGAATCAAAGAAAAAGCTTGAGGATATATTAGGTAAAAAGGTGAAATATTTTACCTATCCTTATGGTTCTTGGGGAGATTATGATAAGAAGGACAAAAGAATTGTTAAATCGGCCGGTTATGAAGCGGCTTTATCAACTAAAGTCGGCACCAATAATATCGAGAGTGATATCTATGAATTGCGTAGGATCCCTATTTATAATATTGATGGTATATCGAAATTTAAAATGAAAGTTAATGGCGCGTATGACTTTACTGGATTTTTTCAATTCATTGGTTTTAAATTGAAGAAGATAATTAACCAATAATCTTAAAATGAGCCACGTACTAAAAGATAGAAAAAAACAACAGGGTTTATGATATGACCATTACAGATGATATTTCTATAAAACCAGTAAATATTGAAGATTTGGACAAGGTTGCCGCCTTCAGGAAGCTATTCATAGAACCTGATGCTCCTTTAAGACATATATACAATAAACAATACTACTCCTGGCATGCCTTCGAGAATCCTATCAAAGGAGGCAGCTTTTGGGCCGCGTATTATAAGGACAAAGTTATTGGCATGTCTAGCCTTGCCCCCAAAAGTATCTTAATAAATTCTCAGAAATATACTATCTGTGAGCGGTGTGACGCATTTGTGCATCCAGACTATCAGGGAAGAAAAATATGGAGTCGACTCTATCAACAAAATCGAGAAACCATTTTCCGGAATGGGTTATTCCTGGAGTATAGTTTCCCGACTCCCCTGCTTACATCAGTTCATATACAGAAATATCATGCTATCAAACTGGATAATTTTAAAATGATTAACCTAATCCTCCCGTTAAATCTCCAAGGTGTAATCAAGCTTAAACTTGGCTCAGGCGTAATCTCAAAAATCATCCCGAATTTTATGAAGCTTCCTTTCAATTTCTTTTCAAAAACTATATGGACGAAACAAAAATACAGCCGTTTTTTATTTCAAAAAGAGGATAGTCTTCCCCATGAGTACAGCAAATTCTGGAAGGAGAGTCAAAATGTATATCAATTCTGTTTTGGGAGAGATGCTGAATATATGAAGTGGCGGTATTTTTCCATACCTGAACCTTTTGAATTTTTCAGCATTCGTGAAAATAATTCTATGACAGGATGCTATGTGATAAAAAAAATCCCATGGCAAAATCTTTATATAGGAAATATAGTTGACTTTTTCTTCGCGAGAGAAGATAAATTATTGTTCAAATCAATGTTGATTTCTGCAATCCAGCAACTGCTCAACAGAAACGTTGATTTGATTCAAACATGGTGTCTAAGATCATCGCCTTACTTCAAATGGTTTGTTGAATTTGGATTTCTTCCTTTAAGGAAAATCAATTCAACATTTTCTGATCAAGAGCCCTTTTCAAGTTTGAAAAATGAAAAAATCAAAGCACATGTCACAATGGGTGATTCAGACCTCATTTGAATTTGCTGAAATAAGAGTAAAAAGGAGTTTTTATGTTTAAATTTCCTAATTTGTTTTTAGTCGGATCAGGAAAATGCGGAACAACAACTTTGTATAATTACTTAAACCAGCATCCTGGTGTTTTCATGTCAAATCCGAAAGAACCAGCTTACTTTTGCAAAGATTTTCATAAAGAAAGCGATGAATTCCATAATAAACAAAACTTTTTTTTCTATAGAACAGAACAGGAATATATGAAGCTATTTTCTGCCGTAAAAAACCAAAAAGTAATAGGAGAAGCTTCCACATTATATTTTCCTTCCAAAGTAGCAGCAAAAAATATTTATGAATTTAATCCTGAAGCAAAAATAATTATAACAATCAGAAATCCAATTGACCTTCTTTACTCTGTACACGGAGAATACATGCTTAGATTCAGAGAAAACATAAATGATTTTGCTGAAGCACTGGCCGTTGAAAAGCAGAGAAGAAATGGAGAAAATATACCTAAAACAATTCCCGCACCTTCTCTTCTCTTCTATTCGGAAAAAGTGAAGTTCTCAAACTGTATTTCAAGATATATAGAAATGTTCGGGAGAGACCGGGTGAAAGTAATTATTTATGAGGAGTTCAGAGAAAACAACTTTGAAGTTGTCCATGATGTATTTAACTTTATCGATGTAGATCCTAAAATCAACATTGAGTTTAAGACTTACAGAGCAAGCAGAAAAATCAGACCCAGGTTCTTAAGAACACTCCTTGCTTCTCCTTCTCTTTCCCAAGCCCCAAAAAAATTAATAAAAGGCAGCCTTTACTTTAAATTGAGAAGTTCGCTATATAAAATAATCACGAAAGACGAGCTAAGGCCGAAACTTCAACCACAATTAAGAAAAGAATTAATGAGAAAAAATAAAGAAGAAGTCGAAAAAGTCGGGAGTCTTTTAAATAGAAACCTGGTAAAACTCTGGGGTTATGAAAATATTAACAATATATAATCCAAAATGAAGTACTTGTTTAAGATTTTTCCCATTTGGTAGTATATTGGATAAAAACAACCACTGGCTGCGATAAACTAGCGTGAAACAAAACGCACTGTTTCTGATATGTTTGTTTTTTAAAAAAAGGGCGGATTTATATTCCAACGGCGGTAGCTTACCTTTAACATGAACAGGAAACACAAAATAATAAAGGGAGCCATCTTCCTCTTTCTAGGAAGGATTATTACATTCTTCATCGAATCACTTCATATCTTTCTCATTCCAAGATTGCTGGGCCCAAAAAATATGGGCTTCTATTCCTTTTGGATTTCCGTTTACTTTATTATTGCGCGAATTTTGGGGCTCGGAGGACAACATATCATCATTAAATATCTTCCCGAACTGAGGATGAAAAATGAATCCATGATACCTTCTCTTGTAAAAAAAGTTGTTTATATGAAGATTCCTCTTTTTCTTCTCATCGCCTGTTCGGGATTCCTGCTATATCCGGAAGAAATCTCTTATTTTTTGATTATTGCTACGGCCTCCCTCTTATTTTCACTAAATCTGGCTGGAGAATCGATTGTTTATTCTTACAACCGGATGGGATCCTATGCGTCAATCTCTCTCATAAGATTAGCCTCAAGAACAATTCTTATCATTTCTCTCTTTTATTTTTTCCATTCCACCGGCATCGTATTGGGAATCTTCGGAGCTTCGTTGATAGCCTTTTCCCTCAGTCTATTTCTCTCCCTGCGTCTGCTCCCCAGAAATCAGATTGCTCTGGATCCGCCGTTTAAAACCCACTTTGCTTTTGGCTTTTGGATATACATCAGCGTGGCCATCCAAGGTATGCTTATTTGGATTATAACGATTCTATCTAAAATTCACATAGAAGATATGGCCATCGTCGGCTATTTTGGAGTTGGCGTTCAAATATGTTTCAGTCTGATCATTCTGATTTATTTTATCAACGCAAGTATTCTGCCATCGCTCGTTGAGTTTCGAGTGATTAATGATCATAAGCTTAAGGATTCTTTAAGATTGGCTTGGAAATACACGAACATCCTGCTCTTCCCTCTCATATTTGGAGGGTATGTCCTTGCCGAACCATTTATCGGCTTCTTTATAGGAAAAGACTATCTACCCGGTTCTCAGATAATCAAGCTGTTTTTCCCGACAATCATATTCTTTTCCTGGATAAGATTTCATAATCAGATCTTATTTGTTTATGGAAGAAAAATAAAAATATTTCTCACGCAGCTCATAAATCTTTCGGTATTTCTGGGAGCCTGGTTCACCTTAATCAGGTTGGAAAAAATTCATATTGCCCCATTAAGCCTGTGCCTAGGCGCTGTGATTGCCTATCTTTTCATCCTGTTTCATTCTTTTAAAATCGAAAAGGTTAAAAATTATGTTCCCAATCTATTAAAACCCCTTGCCGCGGCAGCTTTTATGGCCATCATATTGAGCCGCCTACACGCTCAAACAATTATTCAGTTCTTTCTGCTTGTTCTATTTGGATTCCTTTCCTATATCCTGTTCCTTTTCGTTTTAAGAGGAATCGGAAAAGACGATTATAAAATTTTGAAAGAATTTCTTAAATCGGCTAAGATTCCTCGTATAAAACGGAAACGATCTGAACGTTAAATGAAAGAGAAAAAAAGAAAAGAAGCGATCTGCTTTTTTGGGACTTACGAAAGTTCATTTCCTCGCACCATCACTTTAAAAGAGGCCTGCCGACAATTAAGAATTAAGGTCATCGAGTGTCATGCCCCTTTCTGGGAACAAAAAAGAGAGAAATTTGAATACTTCGCTCCAAAGTCAATCATAAAAACTATTTTTCAATTAATATTAATATACATTCGCTTAGCTTTTAGATATATGAGACTGGAAGACCATGATGCCGTCATTGTCGGGTACAACGGTTACTTCGATATGCCTCTCGCCAAACTGCTGGCAAAAATGAGGAGAAAAGCTCTGATTTACACCCCTGTCTTCCCCCTGTACGAAACTTCTGTGGAAGATAGAGGTTATATCAACAAAGACTCAGTGAAATCCAAAGCCATACATCTCATCGATGAAATCGGCTGCCGCCTGGCAGACCTCATCATCATTGAAACGGAAACTTATTTAAATTACTACTCCAAAGAGTTCAAAATACCTAAGGATAAATACTTTCAAATACCTTTAGGCGCCGATGAGATAAATTACTTTCCCCGAAGGGATGACACCCCGCGAAATGATTCCAATCCCTTCAGAGTCCTCTTTTATGGAAAATTCATCCCTCTTCAAGGAATTTCTTACATCATAGAAGCAGCTAAGCTGTTGGAGGAAGACAGGGATATCGAATTCGAAATCATAGGTTCCGGTCAACTGTCCAAAAATATAAAAAAATTAGCCCAAGAGCTGAACATCAAAAATGTGTCTTTCATCGAATGGATAAACTATCGAGAAATACCCGATCATATCCAAAGGGCAGACATCTGCCTGGGTATTTTCGGCGACACTCCCAAAGCCAAGAGAGGTATCCCGATAAAAGTCTACGAAGCATTGGCCATGAAAAAGCCCGTTATTACGGGAGATTCTCCTGCAGCAGGAGAAGTCTTCGATCACAAGACAAATTCCATTCTGTGCGAGATGGCCAATCCCGAAGCGCTTGCCGGATCGATCCTCCTGCTTAAAAACGATAAGAAGTTGAGGGAGGACATAGCAGAAGCAGGTTTCCGGTTGTATCAGGATCGTTTCTCCGCGAAACAATTAGCCCGAAAATTTGAGGACGCCCTGAACAGGTGCCTGTGATAAAATGAAAAAATCTTTATTTAAAAGGGAAGCTTTGATAATCTAACTCAAGAAGACTAGAGGGAAAAATGGAAGACAAGGATATCAAACAGAAAAAAAAGACAATACTTCACCAGATGAGAACAGCAGAAGAGAGATTCGAAAGCGCGAGCGTTATCTTAGAAAGAGAAGTCAATGTGGATGCCATCCCTATTTTATTCAAAGCCGTGGATGTCATTGTCCGCGTTCTTCTTTCCTTTAGACAAAAACCTTTAGACAATTTTCAAAAAAATATCGAGGCTATGGTGGAGGAATACAAGGAAGAAGGACTCTGGGAAGAAGGAACCGTAGAATTATTTCATTCCCTGTATGCAATGAATGAGAAATACAAAAACGAAATAGAGCTTGAATTTGATGAGAGCGCTGTCAAGAATGTTTTTGAAAAAACAGAGAATTTCCTGGTCAAAACGCATAAATTCCTAAAGAACCAGTTGAGGACCCCGGGAGAGGAAAAAATTCATTCCAGGATAAGGAAAATTCTTGTCCTGAGCGGTGCTTCTATCGGGGCCTTAATAATCATATTTTTCTTTATAAAACTGGGAATAAATATATTCGGTCCGGCTCACGGCCTCTTGGCTCACTATTACGACAACATATACCTTGAGGAGCCTGCTGCCGTTGAAAAAGTTGATAAAAATATCAATTTTATCTGGGCGGACTTGAGTCCTCATAAGAATATATCCGGCGAATTTTCCGTAAGGTGGCAGGGGAGAATAAAAATCAGCAAAGAAAATAATTATACATTTACTCTCTCGACGGATGAAGGAGCCAGGTTGTTCCTCGATGACAAAATTGTCATTGATACTTGGACCCAGGAAAACAGAGTTCCGGAACACTCCGGGAGTGTGGACCTCGAAGAGGGTTTTTGCAAAATAATGGTCGAATACTATTTCAACCAAAGATCGGCAGATATTAAATTATTATGGAGCTCTCATTCTTCCAACAAGAAAATTATAAAAACAAAATACCTCTTTCCACCCTCCGAATAAATTGTCTTGGGAGGATCATTCTCTTTCTTCGGATATTCTGTATATTTTTATCACGGGCCCCCTCAGATACACTTCCCTATGCCGCACATAACGAATAAGTTCTTTTATTCCTCTATAAACGGCGGCTATATCGTTATTCCCTAACTCCTTGATCGCCGGTGAAAATTCCTTTACGAGGTATTCACTCTCGAAGACCCGCGTATAAAAAATCGCTTCATCTAGATACCTCTCTTTTTCATCTAAAATCCTTTGATAGATTAATGAGGAAACGATCACATACTCTATCCCCTCTTTTTTGAACTCTTCTAAGCTTTTCACTGCAACCGACCCGCAGCAACCGGGCTTCAGGGGACTATAGGCATCGGCTGCTATTTTGGTATTAGCCGGTAGATTCATCGATATCCAATGCCTTGAAACCACTCGCGTATCTTTCCAGTTGAAGCTCAGGCTCTGCATTACTCCCCGGAAAAAAAGTGAAGACAGCATAATCGCTAGAAATATCGTAAGGATAAAACTCCATCCAATTTTTTTCTTTTTCAAAAAAGTTGAAAACCTCTCGATTCCAACCGATGCAATAATGATCGGGACGATATACATCGGAACCGCCCATCTTTCCCAATGGATAGCCAGCATAGAGATTAGGACCCAATAGATGAAACCGAAAAGTGATACGGTGAGATAGTGCTTTACTCCTGTATATCCTTTAAATTTTTTAATGAAGAGAACAAGACCCAGCAAAAAAAAGAGGCCCAGCAGGATTCCCGTGTTGTCAAACAATGTGCCTATGTAATACAAAAGATTCCCGCCCCATCCAAGTCCCGAGGCTCCCAGGTGATAGGAAGCCTTCTCTTCGACCAGAGCCCTTAAAACTTCTCTATATTTTAGAAATAAGAACGGGGCCGCCACAAAAAGAGAAGAGAAAAAAACGACACCAGAAAGAGGGAGTAATTTTAAGATGTCTTCTTTCTTACGCCTATGAGAAAACACGACTCCAAAAAAAATCATGGCCATCGAAAGAATTCCCGGATATTTCTCGGCTGTCGCTAACCCGCTAAACAGACATCCCAGGATCAGGAATCCAAGCTTTCTTCTTTTCATGTATTTGCACATGCATAAGGCAACCATTGAAATATAAAAAGCAAGAGGAATATCCGGAGTCGCAAAGTGGGCGTGGCGGACAAAACTAGGAAAGAAAGCCGTAAATGCAGAGGAAAACAATCCGACCTTCCTCCCACCCACTTCTTTCCCCAGAAAAAACATTGACAATATCATCAGACTGCCCAGGCAGGCTGTAATAATCCGAGAAAGATAGACATAGGGCGTAGGATTCCTGGAAAGCTGAGTCAGTATTCCTCTGCAATCATGATAAAAAAGACATCTGACTGCTGAAAAAGCCTTATAAAAAAAAGCATTCAAATAGATAGAGACATGATTCGGCCGGTTGTATATTCCTGGATCAAGATTCCCACTGGCGGCAACGGCAGCTGCGTACTCAACAATGGCGACTTCATCGGTATGCAATCTTAGAGGTAATCCAAATCCCAAACCGTTTACCCGAAGAATCGCACCGATAATAATTAAAATAACTAATATAATAGATGTCTTATGGAAGTTCAGCTCCCTTGAGAGGATTTTTTCCAGGCTCTTCGTGCTCAAGTTCTTGATTATTTTTCCCTGTCTTTATATCTTATGGCATCTGATGATAGTTGACAAAAAATTAATATTTATGTCAAGTGAATCAATGGAACTTATAAAGATATTGATTTTTTAGATAAATTTCTATAAATAATGACTTGGCCCAATGGCTGAACTTTAATAGTCACCTCTAAAATGAGATAATCGAACGCAATGAAAGAACAATACAGCATCTCTGCCTTCTTCCCCTGTTATAATGATGGCGGGACAATCGCCAGCATGGTTGCTCTTACAGATTTGACGTTAAAGAGTCTTACCGATGATTATGAAATCCTGGTAGTCGATGACGGCAGCTCTGACCATAGCCGTGCCATATTAAGAGAATTGGAAAAGAAATATGATCGACTGAAAGTCACCTATCATGAAAAAAACAGAGGTTACGGCGGCGCACTCAAGGCCGGCTTTTCTTCGGCAACCAAAGAACTTCTATTTTATACTGACGGGGATTTCCAGTATGATGTCTCTGAAATAACAAAGCTTCTGCCAGAAATGAAGGAAGGCATAGACATTGTCAATGGGTATAAAGCGGGCCGGTCCGACCGGCTCTACCGGAAAATTATCGGAAGAACTTATCACTGGATCATGAAACTCATGTTCAGTTTCAAGATAAGAGATGTGGATTGTGATTTCAGGCTCATCCGCCGGTCTGTCTTTGATAAGATTCAACTGGAGTATAACAGCGGAGTTATCTGTGTAGAAATGGTCAAAAAGATGCAGGATGCCGGTTTTCAATTTACCGAAGTTCCCGTCAATCACTATTTCAGGACGTATGGAAGATCTCAGTTTTTCAATGTTAAAAGAATATTCAACACCGGAAGAGACCTCTTAAAGCTCTGGTGGAAACTGGTCATCAAAAAAGAAGGATCGCGTCCTCATGTCTTATAGCATCAGATTTTTCGAAAATAAAAAGGTTTTGGTTACCGGTGGACTCGGCTTCATAGGGAGTAATCTCGTCATAAAGCTGGTCAAGGCCGGAGCGGCAGTGACTCTTCTCGATGCAATGATCGAGGGTCACGGGGGAAACTTATTCAACATCGAACCGGTTAAGGACGATGTCATTGTTAATTACAGCGATATCAGAGACGAAAACGCAATGAACTATATTGTCAGAGGCAAAGATTACATCTTCCATCTGGCCGGCCAGAACGACCATATCTTGAGCATGACAAATCCATTTCCGGATATCGATATCAACATTAAAGGGTCAGCGGTCCTCCTGGAGGCGAGTAAAAAACATAACAGAGATGCGGTACTGGTCTATACGGGAACACGCGGGGAATACGGTCCTGCCGTAAAACTTCCTGTCCGTGAAGATGCAACAATAAATCCCAAAGGAATTTACGAACTTTCCAATTTGTCGGCTCAGAAACTATTTAAAATCTACAATGATAATCATGGCGTTCGGTCTGTGACTCTCAGGTTGACGAATATCTATGGTAAACGAGCACAGATGAAGCATCACCGGTTCGGCGTGGCTAACTGGTTTATACGGCAGGCGATCGACGACGCAACCATAAAAGTCTTTGGAGATGGATCGATCCTAAGAGATTTCCTGTATAGTGATGATACCGTTGACGCTATATGGATGTGTGCTCTATGTGAAAAGGCTTATGGAGAAGTCTTGAATGTCGGCCATGATAAGCCCTCCAGCTTTCTGGAGTTGGCAAAGGTCATCATTCATACCGCAGGAAGCGGACGCTGGGAATTCGCTCCTTTCAGCCCTGAACGTGCGGCTCAAGAACCCGGGAGCTTCTATTCGGACATCAACAAAATAATAAAAATGGTTGGTTGGGAGCCAAAAACAAGTCTGGAAGAGGGTCTAAAAAAGACGATAGACTATTACAGGAAATACAGGCAGTTTTACTGGGAAGAGTCCGCATGATTCCCTTTGTGAATTTATCCGGACAGTATTTCTCGCTCAAGGAAGACATAGATAACGCTATTTCAAGAGTCTTACACAGCGGCTGGTTCATTTTGGGGCAGGAACTGGCTTCTTTTGAGGAAGAGTTTGCCAGCTACTGCAACACAAAATATGGAGTGGGTGTGGGCTCAGGGACAGAGGCGCTTCATCTTGCTTTGCTGGCGTGTGGAGTCAGGCCGGGTGATGAAGTTATCACAGTCTCCAACACAGCTGTCCCGACTGTTTCTGCAATAGATTTCGCCAACGCCCGGCCAACTTTTGTGGATATCGATCCAAAAACCTATACGATGGATCCCGATAAACTTGAGGAATACCTGAAAAAGAGATTCAGTAAAAACAACCCCCGATCCACAATAAAACCAAAGGCCATCATTCCTGTTCATCTCTTTGGACATCCTGCAGATATGGATCGGATATCGGAAGTGGCTCGTAAGTATGATCTGAAGGTGATAGAGGATGCCTGTCAAGCCCATGGAACGGAATACAAGGGAAAAAAGGCGGGCTCGATCGGAGATGCGGGGTGTTTCAGCTTCTATCCCACAAAAAACCTGGGGGCTTACGGTGACAGCGGGATGATTGTGACCAATGATGAAGAAACCTTCAAGAAACTGCAGATGTTGCGAAACTATGGAGAAGAGAGGAAATACCACACAGTTTTAAGAGGTTTCAACAGCCGACTCGACGAGATTCAGGCTGCTATATTAAAAGTAAAACTAGGCCATCTTCAGAGCTGGAATGAGACACGACGAAATCACGCCGGTTTATACAACCGTCTTCTGAGAGATTCTTCTGTAATAATCCCTGTTGAAGAGGACTATGCCAGACATATCTTTCATTTATACGTCATCAGGACCAAAGATCAAAAAAAATTACAAGAGCAGCTGAAGACGAAGGAAATTAGCACGAGCATCCATTATCCTGCACCCATTCATTTCCATCCGGCGTACAAAAATCTGGGCTATCGAAGAGGGGATCTTCCCATTAGTGAAAAATATGCGACCGAGATTCTCTCTCTCCCGATGTATCCGGAACTGGAGGAAGACCAGATTCAAACTATTTGTCGGACAATACGGAGTTTTCAGCCGATATAAAATACAAATATCGAGAAATAGATCAGGTTAGAGGCTGGTAAGAATGGAAAAAACGAAGATCAGTTTTATTGTCGTTAATTGGAACGGCAAAAAGACCATAGCCGATTGTCTGGATTCTATCCTTTCTCAAACTTATCTAAACAGCGAAATCATCTTTATCGACAATCATTCTTCCGATGGTTCACTGGAGCTTGTCAGGGAAAAATACACGGTCGATACACTCATAGCCCTGGACAGGAATTATGGCTATGCCAGAGCAAATAATATCGGATTCGAACATGCAAGAGGAGAATATCTTGCTCTGGTCAACAATGATGCAATCTTATCCCCGGATTGGCTGGAAAAAGCCGTCGCTGTTTTCGAAAGAGGTCATTACAAGAATGTGGGCAGCGTGGCCACAAAAAATATAGACTACTATCAAAGACATCTCATCGATACGGCGGGAGTAGAATTTTTGGGTTTCGGAGCGGGTTGGGATTATAAGAACCTGCCCGTGGATTCTAAAGAGGTCAACCAAAGAAAAGAAGTATTCGGAGCCTGTGCCACCGCAGCCCTTTATAAAAAAAATATAATCGACAGTGTCGGGCTGTTTGATCCTAACTATTTTATTTATTTTGAAGATACGGAGTTGTCCTTTAGGCTCAGGTTATTCGGTTATACGTGTGTCTATGAACCAGAGGCTGTTTGCTATCACTATGGGGGAGACAAAAGAGATAAGAACAGCAGGTATTACATGGAGTTCGGAAGAAGAAATATTGAATTTCTCTTTTTTAAGAACATGCAGGGATACTTGTTTTTCAAATATTTCCTGAGTCACTGTGCCTATGAAATTGTTCTTTTTCTCTATTTCTTATCGGTAGGAAAAGGGATTCCCTTCTTGAAGGCGAAGGTTCAATTTCTCAAAAGCTTAGGGTACCTCTTCAACGAAAGGAAAAAGCTGAAATCTGCATTAATAAAAGCAGGGAAGTTTAAAGATATATTCCGAGTCGAGCAATGTTTTCTCCGATCCAAGCGGGGATTATGGGATAAAGTCATAAAAGCCGTGCGAGGTTACGGCACCTATATGAATATAAAATAGCCTTAACATTTCTTAAAAAATGGCCGAACTAAAACGCATTCTTTTCTTAAACAGATGTTTCTACCCTGACGTGGAGGCGACCGGTCAATTTTTAACAGAGCTTTGTGAAGAACTGGAGAATGACTTCAAAATCCACGTGATTTGCGGCAATCCCCTCTATCGAAAAGTCAAAAAAAGGGGGCTCATCCATAAAACATACCATAGAAATATCACGATATGGAGGGTCAACAACACGACTCTTCCCAAAAAGTTCCTCCCAGCCCGGCTGATTAATCTTATTTCTTATTTTATTCCCTGCTTCCTTTGGACGTTTCTGATTAGAAAGATGGATTGTGTCATTGCCGAAACAGACCCTCCTCTTCTCGCCTCTATCGCCTATGCCTACAGCAAGATTCGTCGCTGCCGTTTTATCTACTACTCCCAGGACATCTGGCCTCAGGTAGGCATCGTGAATAAAGGAATGACTAATCCTCTCATCACAACCATTTTAAAAGGAATTAACGGATTCCTCTATCAGAAGTCAGATCGAATAATCGTCCTCGGCAGGGACATGAAAAAGAGATTGGAAGAGGAACATCATATTCCTTCTCATAAAATAGGAATCGTGGAAAATTGGGCCGATCCGAGTCAGATCTTTCCAATCCGTAGAGAAGGTAATATTTTCTTACAAAAACATGCCCTCGAAAACAAGTTCGTTGTGATGTATTCCGGCAATATCGGTCTCTCTCAGGAACTCGAAAATATCGTTCATGCGGCGGATTCCCTAAAAGAAATCAAAGACATTTTATTTGTTTTAATAGGAGAAGGAGCCTCTAAAGAAAAGTTGATCGATCTGACCGAATCTCTTGGACTGCCGAATGTGAAATTCCTCCCTTATCAAGAAAAAAAAGAATTGAATTTTTCTCTCAACGCCGCCCATATTCATCTCATCACACTGAAAGAGGGGCTGAAGGGATATATGGTTCCCAGCAAAGTCTACGGTGTCATGGCATCGGGCAGACCCTTTATTGCGGCCGTGGACAAAGACTGTGAAATTGACAAAATCGTCAAGGAATTTCACTGCGGTTTAACGGTCTCCCCCTCAAATGTCGAAGAATTAAAAAGGGCTGTCCTCCGGGCTTTTCATAACAGAGAGGACATTGAAAAGATGGGAGAGAACGGCAGAGAAGCCCTTGAACATCATTACTCAAGAAAAATCTGCACCCGCAAATTTAAAGATATCTTGCAAAATGTGGAGAAGAATTAGGGCCAGACATTGAAAACATGAATAACTTTCTCGATATTAAGTTAATTCTGTAGAAAGTTATTCATGTTTTCAATGTCTGGCCCTAACTTTAGTTGAAATATGAAAAAAATTGTTATCAAAAACAGATGGATTGGAGATGGAATTAAGTATCTGGGCTGGAGTGGACGCGGATGGATCGATGGAGGGCCAACCGGAGCTGGACCCTTGAACGGCCAAGCGCCCTCCTGGGACGGGCATGGTCAGGAAATAGGGATTAACATGGTGAGGATGGGATTTTCCATAAAACATTTTCTCTCTGATACCGAATCTACGAACTCTCCAGAAAATCTTTCTGATCAGATAAAAATAGGATTAGAGAATAAAGAAGTCTCATGGGCTAAGAGTGCACACACAAGTTATTCATATGCGATTCAGAGATGCTCTGATCTGGGCTGGAAAATCCTCGTTTGCATTAATCCCTCATACAGGAGCGCCTGGAGTCCTTCGCTGATTACCCAATCGACCCATTCTCTTCGGATCTGGAAAAACTTTTGTTTCCACCTCTCTAAGTCCATAGAAGAGAATTGGCCCGGAATGGCTGAGTATTTTGAAATAACCAACGAGCCGGATATTGGGTATTTCGACGGCGAATCTTACCTCCCCGATTACAAGGGCCTTCGAGGGGGAATGACTCCCTTTCAATACGGTTCTCTTCTCCGGAATGCGCATGAGGGAATAAAGAGCGCTGTCCCAAAGGCTAAAATCATCGGTCCGGGGCTGGCCTCCTGGAATCCAACCTGGCTCGAGGATGTTCTTACTCGCTGCAGTTCTTGTCTGGACGGAATTTCCTATCACAATGTCGGTGGAAATTTAAAAGATGGGGAGATACTGAAAGACGCAAAACGATTATTGGCAAAATATGAAACTCAGGCTGCAAATTTTATCTTCAACAGCGAATGGGCTTGGTGGCCAAACCACGACACGAACAGGCACGAGACCGCTCTCAGAATCGCCCGGATTTTACATCTCCAAGCTGCCGGAAAAGCGTACGGCTCCCTTTATCTTGGGCCGGCTCAACCCAAAACCTTTACAAATGGACTGGGAGTCTTGAAATTCGACCCAGACGATCCCAATTCTGTCACCAAAACGAGAACCTTCTTCGCCTTCCGGATGATGGCAAGAGGAATCATGGGAGGAAAGCAGTTGGAAATGATTAATCCCTTTAAAAAGTTGAACACATTGGCCCTCTTCAATGACAGAAATGAGCTTGTGATTACAATAATCAATCCAAGCACAAAGAAGTTTAAAAATCTGGGTATCGATATTGATTTGACCCTAAACCTCAGAAAAGGACTCAGTTTGAAATGGTTTAAATTTGATTATAATCATTTAGACAGCTGTGAAGAAGTAGATATTAAGACCTTGGAAAAATTTCCTATTGGGCCGGAGAGCATTATTCAGTTTGTCATTATGGACAAGTGAACAGGACAAATATGAAAAGGGAACAATGTATATAAATGGGACGAGCTCGATGGGCGACCTCAGATTTATTACCTATTTCTTCTAAAGTCGAGGCCGTTGATGAATAAACAGAACTCCAAGAATGACCACGGATAAAAGCGTTAATATTGCTCCCAAATAGAAAGTCCAGGGCCTATAGAAGAACTCGAGCTCATGTCTTCCCTGCGGAATGAAGACGGCTCTCAGGGCACAAAAAGCGGGATATATTTTCACTCTTTTCTTATTTAAACGGGCTTTCCATCCAGGATAATAGGCATCGCTGAGGATAAAAACTCCGTTTTCCGTGGTTTCCACATCGATCTTTATGTAATTTGGCCGGTTTTCAAGGAAAGAAATTCTTGAGCGGCCCCTTTGATCGATTTTCAACCCCCGTCGGGAGCTTCCTTCGATTAAGGCTGTCTCTTTATACAGGAGAGGTTCTTTTCTCATAATCTCTAATGCTTCATAAAAATCTTCGACCTGCCTGACGTCATAAAGCATAAATCCCCTATCCGAGGCTCTGTTATTTTTATACACAAGGGCATGATGGAAAAAAACCTCTTCATAGGGAACGCTCTCCAAATATGTCACATCTGCGAGATTTTCTTCAATGGAATCTTCAGGCAAAGATTTCTTGACTTTATTATTGGTAATTCTGAGGTCTCCAAAGAAAAACGACCTGTCATCCTTATTTTTTGCTCCTGGATTTTTTAGAGTGAAATTGATGACCACGTCTTGACCGACAAATTTGCTCAAATCCGCTTCCAATGGAAAAAAATCTTGATCTTCTTCTCTGTGAGCAATAAACGTTTCATGGAAAACGACTTCCGTCCGGGTTCCTTTTTTAACGGATATTGTTAATAAGAGCCTGTTATTTGAATCCTCTCTTTCTCTCCAATCGAAATTAAAGGCTAAGGAGGTCGACCTTAAATAGACATCACCATAAGGTAAATGAACCGGAACATCGACAGAAGAGTCAGACAGTTGCTGCCATCCCGAATGTGTATAATAATAAGAATTCCCGATATTTGTATACAACATAGATGGATTATTTCGTAAGCTGTCAATTTTAAAAGAACGCACATAATCTGGATCTAAAACCATGGAATCCATAACAGACTCCATAATGTAGTATCTCGTATTTAATAAATCGAGATAGGGATTATTCAGCATTTCTTCTTTCCGGTATGTTTGACCCATACCACTGTTAAATTTTGGGCTCACCAATCGAGATAAGAGTAAAGTAGTCCGTTTCACTCTCATGGCGAACATCTTGTTGATTGTCGGAATCGGGTAGACTAAATTGCTATTTGGAAAGAGTGTTCCCTGGATTCCAAGAGCTCGATAAGGATGACTTTGCTCCAACAGAAAACGCGTGTAGGGTGCCTTGTCATTTATCTCGAATCTTTTCCTGTAATATTGATGGTTATTTAATCTTAGCTCCCCAACCATAAGCAGCATGAGCACAATCACTGCACCGTTAATGACATATTTTCTTGTTCCAGTTCTCTGCATAAGGATTAAGAAAAAGCTCACTAAGATAAATAATAAGGACAAATAAAGAAGCGTCCTCCCATTATCTGCCGATTGAAAAAGCGATTCTCCGGAGACAATCAAAAAAATCGAATGCGGCACGATACAACAGAGCAAAAATATACAAACTCTTTTTATCTTATTTCTTGCCCCATTTATATTTTCTACCAAATACATCAAGGAAAAGGACAATAAAACGGCGACGACATAATAAATAAGCGAAGAATATTTCACGTAATTTATATCGCTGAGGATTGGCAATGTTCCTACCCATTTTATGTATGCGGCATTGCTTATCTTGCTGATAACTAAAACTAATAAAACAAAATGAAACGCCACGATCTTTTCTCTGGCTTGCCATCTTTTTCTGAAGAGATTCGCTACGGCGAAAAACACGAGAGAGAGACAGAGATAACCCATATAATTCGGACCTTCAAATATCCGGTCGGGAGAGAGTATCCAGGCCAGAAATTTCTCGAAAGACAAAAAATTCTCGACTCCTATTTGTCGTGCCGTCCCTCTACTGACAGAATTCTTCCAAAATTCTATAAAAGGAATCCATTTTACGGAAGACAGTAAAAGACTTAGACCCAAAGCCCCAACAAAGGAGAGAAAAAAATAAAATTTCTTTATGAAATCATATTCTCTTTTTATGAATACGATGAAGATAAAATAGAGGGTTACAAACAGGTGGATAAGAATAAATTCATTCGGGTTTCCCCCAAAAAAAGAGCCCGCACTACAGAAAATAAAGCCTATGAGATATCTCTTATCGCCTGAAAGATGAAACTTAGACAAAAAATAAGCCATCGGGGCAAGCCACATGGTGACATTAATATGGTCCATATCGACAAAAGCATGGAAATGAGAGTTTAACATGTAAAAAGAAGCGCCGGCCATGGCTGCCCAAAAATGACACCTGTATAACCGAAGAAAAAGAAAAAGAAAAAAACCGGGTATGAAAAGTCTCAACAACAAGAAAAAGTCATACATAATCAATGAAGGAAATAATTTAAAAAGATAAATCGGGAGAAAGAATGTATATGAATTCATATCAGCATTATATGGTCTCCCCAATCCGCTGTATGGATTCCATAATGGGAGTTGGAGATTCTTGAGATAATGTTTTTCCAAATAGGCCGCGGGTAAATTGATTTGATTGGCTGCAGCAGGATCAATGGTTGCAAACATCCTGGCAACGTGCCAATATGTCCCCGAATAATGATATTGACCCAGCCGATAACTTCTTTCCATTGTTGTCAAAAAAGAATTCCCCTTATTAACCACAGAGTGATAATACGTCACCAAGAGGAGAATAAGGATGAGGGCGGCAAAGATTTTCTCTTTTACACTGCTTCCTTTTGCGATCGGAGTACCCATTGGAAATTTTAACTAAAGTATTTCTCCCGGAGAACCTTTATGACTTCCGCAGGCTCGATCATTTTTAGACATCTATTATCCACGCAGGAGCTATCCTTGTTTGTATAAACATTGAGGCAAGGGCTGCAGTGCAGCCCTAAATAAAATGTATGATTTTTATCGCCGGGATGTCCATAAGCATAGAGTGATTCCGGCCCAAAAAAGCTGACGTTGGGCAAACCACAGGCTTCGGCTAGATGCAGCGGGCCGCTGTCATTCCCAAAGTATAAATAACTCACCTTCATCAAAGAGATAAGTTCTCTTAGGGATATTTGACCAGCAAGGTTTAAGATTCTTCCCTTATCGGCAGATATTCTTTTTTCCAGCTGCAAAACATAGGAGACATCTTCCTTCCCTCCAATGAGCAGGATTTTAACGGCCCGTTTGCCGAGCAAAAAAGAAATAACTTGTTGGTAATACTCCATAGGCCACTTTCTAATGTCCGACATTTCGCCGGCATTGATGTTGATAACGACCAGCAAATCCTTACCAGTTTGGATACGGTGTCTCTCTAAGAGATCTGCAATGGTTTTCTTCGAATCAGGGCTCTCTTCAAGCTTGACGAGCGGGAGCCTCCCCCGGGAAGGCTCTATTTTTATTATTTTAAGGAAATTACAAAACTTTTCTGTAATATGAGTTGTGCTTTCATAAGAAATGATTCCCTGACAAAGCCTTTTTCTGTATTCATGTCTTCCACCAAAACAGAGTGCCATTCTTGATTTTGAAAGAGCCGATAATATCAGAGAAAAATTTGAAAAAAACTCCAGATTAAAAACAACATCATACTTCAGCTTCCTGATTTGACGAAGATTTTTGACCAAGGAGAAAACAAACTTCCCTGGAGAGTTCTTATTCAAATAAAAGGTTTTATCGATCAACGGGATGGACTCGCAAATCGGAATATTATCCGAGAAAGTTAAAAAATGAATCTTGCATTCCGGATAATTCCTCTTCATCTCTGCCATAAGAGGAGTCGTCATAATAATCGAACCAAACCCTAAAAATTTAATGACAAGAACTTTGTTGAAAATCTCAGAAATCGGTTGGTTTACTCTGCTCTTACCTTTAACTTTGTACAGAGGCGACAGCATCTTACACAGAAAAAAGCCTGCGTACTGATCGATTCTTCTCATCAAGGAAAATTTCATAATGGCTTATGCACCTTGCCGCTCTTTTTACCTTTATTTGAAAAAAAATACAAACTCACCAAAGAAAGAAAGGATAGCGATCCTATGATGATCAAAATTTTAAAAAATATGGATATGTGGTATGTAAAGACAATCTCGCCCTCTCCTTCCTTTATCCCGACGCCCCGGAAAACAAGATTTGTCTTTAAGAGGGCGGTCTTTTTCCCGTCGACAGTAACAGACCAGCCCTCATGGTATGCCTCTGGAAAAGTGAGTATCCCATCACTGTTGGATTGATATCTGTAGATAATCTTATTCGGCGTGTATTGAACAGTATAAACGGCACACGACAGGTTGTCTTTATAATTTAACTTTAACTCCTTCTGATCCTCAAGATAAACATAGCTCGAGTAATCCATGGTCTTTATATCCTTCAAGACCTGTTCTCTATTTTCAGCCTTAAAATATTTAGGCTTGCCGAAAAATATGCCTCTGTACCTCTTGTATAAATTATTTCGATAGACCTTTCCATCTAGATCATGATACACAAGGCGATAATGAGAAGGAAGACCGTCTCCTTTAAATTCAAAAGGAAAGACGAGATACTTGACCCCCATAAGTTGAATAAAAGAAGATGTAAAATTGGTATATCTGGATGACAAGGCAGGTGCTGTCGGTGACGCAAAAGATCTATCAGAAAAAGTATCAAGGATTAGTGCTTTATGGTCCTGTCCGTAGAATTGATGGACAATTTTTTCTCTGATACCGTAATTCCCCAATGTGCCGTTGATATTATAATTTGAATCAAACACCAACACTCCTTCGTATTTTCTTATATTTTTTTTAATAAAATCAATCAAGGGCACATTTATTTCTGTTATGAAATGGGCTTTCTTGTTGACCGGAACATAACGGCGATTCAGCAGCACAGATTCAGTCGAAACAAGAAGCAGCAAAATAATAAGAAAAAAAATTGAATTCCTTTTCAAAAAGATAGACAACTGAAAAGCCAGAATCACTAGTGAAAAAAGAATAAACACCGGATAAACAGCATGGTATCCTTCTCTCTTATCAGAGACGAAGGAAGTCACGGCAACTATAACCGTGACCAGAAATAAT
>SDBU01000752.1_pt1 | contig 46406 bp, 70 predicted proteins | sample 2277071 | NCBI WGS metagenome assembly SDBU01 (sample SAMN10397929, study PRJNA504765) | marine sediment metagenome | isolation source: marine sediment core GS08_GC12, 126 cmbsf | place: Arctic Ocean: Gakkel Ridge, Loki's castle | collected 2008
GGAAGCCTACGAGAAGGCCAAGGCCCCAGCGTTGGAAGCCTACGAGAAGGCCAAGGCCATAGCGTGGGAAGCCTACGAGAAGTCCAGGGCCCCAGCGTTGGAAGCCTACAAGAAGGCCACGGCCCCAGCGTGGGAAGCCTACGAGAAGGCCAAGGCCCCAGCGTTGGAAGCCTACGAGAAGGCCAAGGCCATAGCGTTTTACGGCGCGGCAGACAATGGTTAGCAGCCCACCAGGGGCCGAAACGGGCTGCACTTTTTACACAGGGGAAATGGGATGGCAGACGAAAATATATGCTGCGTTGAGTTTCTCGAGGTAATGCACAGAGAGATGTCTACCGACCTAGAGAGCCGCCACGACGATGACCTAGCTCAGGCTTTCCAGTGGGCCGCGGAAGAGATCAAGTCACTCAGGAAGGAACTGGCCGCGCCACGGCTGGATAAATTTAGGTGGATGCAGGTAGAGCAGGAAGGCAAGGATGCGCGCAAGAAGGTTGCGGAATTGGAGCAGACAGTCATGGGCCTTGGCAAAATACTGGCTGCCGGAGCAGCGCCATGAGCACAACCAGCAGACGCAAGAAACGCGGCAAGCGGGCCAAGCTCCGGGCGGCACCCGCGCACGAGGGTGACGGCATCCTCTGCCCGTTCTGCAAGAAACGAGGTGCCGTCTACGACGGCGACCGGCGATACTACTGCCCGAGCTGCAAGAAGCTTTTCGACGACGACCCCGACGAGGGCGGGGATTACTCAGCATACCACGCAAGCTGGCGGCTCGAACGCCAGGAAAGAGAGAAACGACATGTTAACCGATAGGCGTACCACGCTCTGGGTCGAGGCCGGGCGACTGATGACCGAGACGGGCGGCGAAACTAAGCCGTTCGCCAACTTGTCCGCGGCCGAGCGGTGCCTGATCTCATGGGACGTGGCGGACGCAGAGACCACCAGACTGAGACTGCGACTAAGGCAACAGCAGTAAGTGGAGTAGTGGCCACATTAACCGTAAAACTAGAAAGAGAGAAACGACATGGGAACCGAACGCGAAGAAATCGACGACATTGTTGACGCGGTACGGGACTGCAAAGAAGGCCCAGTTGATGGGCGGTGCATCGACTTCAAGAACCGTGGCCCGATCAAGCGGCTACACTGGCAGCTACACGACGGGGTGAACGTACTACGCGGCCGCAATGGGTGCGGGAAGACCGCAGCACTCGACGCGGTCGACGCCCTGTTGAACGGGGGTAAGCTGTCGGTCCGGGACGGTGAGGAATGCGGTAGCGTCGAGGGGCTGGGTGTCAAGTTGCTTATCGGCCGGAGCACCCGCCGGACTGGCGAGCTTGAGGTGTCGATACTTGACGGGAAGATGAGCGTCGCCGATCTAGTTGACCCAGGGCTCAAGGACCACGGCGCGGCGGACGCACGGAGGATCAAGGCGCTGATCGGACTGACCGACGTGAAGGCGGATATCGCCCTTTTCTTCGACTGCGTCGGCGGGGCCGAGGTGTTCGACGAGATCGGTTCGGCCAAGTCAGCAGGGTCCACCGACCTGGTGGAAATGGCCCGGCTGGTCAAGGCAGATCTCGACAAGGCCGCGCGGCACCACGAGGAACGCAGTGCGTATCAGGCCGGCGTTGCGAAGTCGGGGAGCGATTCAATTCAAGGCGTGGACCTGGAGGGGCCGCACGATCGAGAGGCGTTGCAGACTGCAGCAACCGAGGCTGTACGTCGGCTCGATGCAATGGGTATTGAGCAGATGCATATACTCGCGGCTTGTGATGCCGGGAGCGCGGCACGCCAGGCGATCGCTACGGCGGAGGCGGCTTACGAGGGACCGACTGTGGCGGATGCGGCGACAGCAGAGGCCGACGCATCGTTATCTTGCAAGGCGAGAAGTGACGAGCGGGAGCGATGCGAGGGCGCACTCGACGACGCATTGGCCGCAGAGACGGCGGCACACGACAAGGTCCGGGCCTTACTGGCGGCATTGGCCGCGGCCGAGCATCACCACGAGACAATGGACGCTTGGTGCAAGCAGGTCGAGGCCGGCGCGATTGCCAACCCGATTTGCACAGCCGAGATAGAGAGAGCCCGACAGGCCGTTGTCGACGCTCAGGATGCGGTGATAGACGGCGGTCAGATCCGCGAGGCCCGAGCCCGCAGCGTGTCGGCATCCGAGGCCGTCGCGTCCAGTGTCGTACACAAATCAAAAGCTGCTAGCCTCCGGGAGTCCGCCAAGTCCGTCGATTCCGTCCTGTCCGGCGTCGTGGCCCAGACCGGCTGCACCCTCCGGGTCGAGGCCGGGCGGCTGGTGACCGAGACCGTGCGCGGCAAGAGCACGCTATTCGCCGAGCTGTCGCAGGGCGAGCGGTGGCGGATCACTCTTGACCTGGCGATCGATCAGGTAGGCGAGGGCGGGATAATCCCGCTGCCGCAGGAGGCATGGGAGGGACTCGATCCGGTGAACCAGGCGGCGATCCATAACCAGTCTGCTGCGGCGCACGTTGCGATCTGTACGGCCGTGGCGACTGACGGAGAACTGGAACCAAGCAACTAGCGAGCCCGGCGGTGTAGCCGAGTTCGTCCCCCGCCGTCCCCAAGCGCGGCGGGGGTTTATATACCATGAAAGGGAGACGACGATGGGAAGTGAAACGATTAAGCGGTACCATGCTCATCCGGACAGCCCAGGAGAACCATTCAGTTGCCACTACGACGGCGAATACGTCAAGTACGCTGACTACCTGCGTGACCTGGCCGAAGCGAAGGCAGAGGCGGCGACCAAGCCTGCGGGCGACACGGACCGAGGTGGGGCGATACGGCGGTATAGCCTAATATCGATGTCCGCGACCGAACCTCCAGACTATACGCAGAAGATTGAGGAGAACATCAATGGTGGGTTCGTCACGCACGAGGACCACCAGTTGGCGATGTGGGGAGCGCGGGACCGGGAGCGTTTCGCGAATCGCCGGGATGCGTGGGACCGTTTTGTTGAAGCGGCGTTGCGTGGCGGTATACACGTCCGCTTTGCTGTCGACGCGGCAGACGCTGCCCTGACTGGGCGTGACAAGAAGTTTCCCGAACCGGCGGCCGGTGCGTAGCCGGTCGTCTTGCCCCGCCTGCTGTTTAGGTCAAGCTTGCGGCGGGCGGGGCTGTTAACAACAAAGCTTGGCATCACGGGAGTGCAGCAATGGCAAAGGCAAAGGCAAAGACGGCTGACCTGTTGATTCAGCCACCCAATTTTCAAGTTGCGGAATTTCGGATTCGCGGCACAGCGGCCTACGTGCAGAATAAGTTCAGTGCGAAGGCCAAGAAGAAGATGCGAGATGCTCAAGAGGCTGGGCAGGCTGGCCGCAAGGGCAAGGCGAAAGACCCGAAGGATTTCCAGCGAGCGTATAAGGACGCCATGCACGTGTCAACCGCTGGTTGGAGCGGCATCCCTGCCCCAGCGTTTCGGTGTGCTCTGATTTCAGCCTGCAAGATGACCGGCTATGCGATGACGCGGGCCAAGCTCAGCGTGTTTTGCATTGCGGACGGCAACGACGCAGACGATGCGACGCCGCTGGTGAAGATCACCAAAGGCAAGCCGAAGTACTCGGAGCTACCCGTTCGGAACGAGTCCGGCGTGTGTGACCTTCGCCCACGGCCGATGTGGGTCCAGGGTTGGGAAGCGCGGGTGAGAATCCAATTCGACGCAGACCAGTTTACGCTGGCGGACGTGGGGAACCTGATGGTCCGTGCGGGCATCCAGGTGGGGATTGGCGAGGGTCGACCCGACTCGAAGAAGAGCAACGGCGTAGGCTGGGGGACCTTTGAAGTGTTGGGCGAATAGCCCTAACGGCAGGCAAGGCGGGGCCCGGCGTGGCGAGGCGCGGTTTGGCACGGCAGGCACGGCCAGGCGGGGCAAGGCGCGGCCGGGCTAGGCGCGGCAACGCAGGCGCGGCGAGGCGTGGCGGGGCAGGGCGTGGCGCGGCAAGGCGTGGCAGGCTCGGCAAGGCGAGGCCCGGCAGGCGAGGCTCGGCAGGGCGTGGCGCGGCAAGGCGTGGCGAGGCAGGCATATATTTTCACCCCAGATAATAAGGAGAACTCGAATGGGCGACACGTTGAACCAGCGGCAGCAAGTGGAGCTTGCCGCACTACAAAAGAAGCATCGGCTTATTTCGCCAACATCTATTGTCGAATTCGCCCGTGACAAGAAAACCGCGCTACATGCGAGGTTCACGTGGGACGACACCGCGGCGGCTGAGCAGTACCGTCTATGGCAGGCGAGGCAAGTGCTTCGCGTTGCCGTGTTCGTCCCCGAGGGCAGCACGACGCCGATTCGTGCATTCGTCTCGTTGCGGGATGATCGAGGCATTGAGGACGGCGGGTATCGCTCTGTGGTGGACGTGCTGTCAGACAAGGAGTTGCGAGCCAAGATGCTGGCCGAGGCCCTGGACGAACTCCAGGGGTTCGAGCAGCGGTATCGATTGCTCTCGGAGCTTGCCCCGGTATTCGCTGCGGCGGCGAAATTGCGGCAACGGAAGGCGAAGGCCAAGCCCGGTAAGAATGGACGGAAGGGGGCTCGGCGACGGGAGCCGAGTACGGTAAAAGTGTAGTTGCCTTTGTTCATGGCATGGCAGGGCGTGGCTGGGCGAGGCAAGGCGCGGCAACGCAGGCCCGGCGAGGCCCGGCCTGGCGTGGCGTGGCTAGGCACGGCAAGGCAGGCACGGCAGGCGAGGCTCGGCGAGGCATGGCGAGGTGAGGCAACGCAGGCTCGGCCAGGCAGGCACTTGACACGGAGGGCGGGACGGTGGTAGGATTACGATCGCAACGTAGGGTGGAACTCTGCCCCAAAAAACATCAGGCTCCATCCGGATATTCTCGGCGGCTCACGCCTGCCCTGCGTTGCACCGGGTGGGGTCTGTTTTCTTACCACAGAGCAGGGAGGCTTTGGTATGGCCAAGCGAAAAGCAGTCGGCAAACGCAAGCGGTTCGAGGTTTTCAAACGGGACGACTTTACGTGCGGCTACTGTGGGCAACGCCCGCCTGCTGTAATCCTTGAGGTCGACCATATCGAGGCCGTCTCGTCCGGTGGTGACAACCAGATGGCAAACCTGATAACCGCCTGCCGGGACTGCAACCGCGGTAAAAGCGATGTGTCGCTGACGCGAATAACGAGACCGATTGCTGCGAACTCGGAAGACGAACGCGAGCGACAGGCACAGGTCAATGCCTTGCGGAGAACCTTGCGTGCGACTAAAAAGGCCGAGCGGGAGCAGATTGCCGTCGTCGCCGATGGCTTCCGGGAGCTTTGTCCTGGCGCTGAATTGTCAACGACGTTCAAGCTGGGCACAATCAAGCTATTTCTACAGCACTTTACCGGAGAGGAGATGTTAGACTTCTTCGAGATGGCAGTTGGTAGGCTCGGCAACAGCAACAATAACAATGTCGTAAAGTATTTCTGTGGCATCTGCTGGAACAAGATACACCAGCGGGAGGAAGGGCGAGTGCAGCCATGAAGCATGGCAAACCACCAGCGTTCCAGTTCTACCCGGCCGACTTCCTTGTCGACGAAAACGTGGTCACGATGTCCCTAGAAGAGAGGGGGGCTTACATCACGCTGCTGTGTCATTGTTGGCTTGAAACGACCATCCCGGCGGACCTGAAGGCACTGGCTAGGCTCTGTGGTGTGACCCATAATCGTATGAAAAAGCTCTGGCCGTCGCTCGATTTCTGCTTCTTTCTGGAAAAAAACACTGATATATCACACGCAACTGAATCAAGTCGGCTGAAAAATCTCAGACTAGAGCAGGAGCGGCTGAAACAAAAAAACTACAAATCACAGCAATCGGAGAATGGGAAGAAGGGGGCTCAGGGTCGTTGGCACAAAGGAGATACGTCAACTGACGGCGAAGATGAGCCGATGGGGTCGCCATTACCTGGCAATGGGGTCGACGATGGGGTCGCCATGGTTTCGCCAATGGCGAAAAATGGCTCTTCATCTTCATCTTCATCTTCTACTCCAACTTCTCAGCCTGCTGCGCAGTCTTCTACTAGTCCGAGATCGCCTGACGGCGACCATCCGACATGTACAGCAGCAGACATTGCCACGGCCAAGTGGATGCATCAGCTAAACATCGAACTCCAGCCGGGGGGCAAGCGGAAGGCACCGAACTTCGCTGCCTGGGGCCGAGACATCCGGTTGATGCGTGAGCGTGACGGCCGGACCGATTCAGATATTCGGGAGCTTTACCAGTGGTGCCACGACGATGAGTTCTGGCGCGCAAATATATTATGCCCCTCTAAACTACGGGAGAAGTGGGATAACCTCCAACTGAAAAGGACAAACGCTGATGGACGAAACCAGCCAGAAACCCGAGCCAGAGCCTACGATCCCGACCGACCCATCGGCCCTCTGTGAACCTTGGGGTTCAATGCGCGACCGGCTTGCGGGTCTGGAGGCGGAGGCAAGGGACCGTGAGCGACAACAAAAGGAACGGCACACGGCTGTGCTGAAACAGGCGGCCGATACCTGGATCGCACTTTCGACGTTGTGGGCAGAGCGCGGGTCGCGCTACGAGGACTGCACGCTCGACAACTTTCACGTGACATGTGATACCCAGCGGGCGGTGGTGCAGACGCTCCGGCAGTACGTCGCAGACCTACCTGAGATGCTCGCGGACGGCGTGGGCCTGATATTCAACGGACCGCCAGGGACGGGCAAGGACCACTTGATGGCCGCTGTCATGCGTGAGGCCGTAAATGCCGGGGCACGGCTGAAGTGGGCCAGCGGGCCGGCGTTGTTCGCTCGACTCCGGGACAGCCTGGATGTGGACTCAAGTACCGAAACGGAATGGATAGCTACACTCCGGTCACCCACCGTGCTGGCAATCTCCGACCCGTTGCCACCGACTGGTGGGTTGACGAACTATCAGGCAGCGATGCTCTACGCGGCGATTGACGGCCGGTACAACATGCAGCGATCCACTTGGCTGACCATGAACACCGGCGGCAAGGACGACGCGGCAAAACGGCTGACAGAGCCGATACTGGACCGGCTAAAGCACGGGTCGATAGTGTTGTTGTGCGACTGGCCGAGCTACCGTACGGTCAGGAGCAAGGACGCCGCAGAGCCCAAGGAGGAAGACTGATGATGCCAGGCAGCGCAAACATAGACACGGACCGGCCGCTTACGCCAGAAGAAGAGCTAGACCTATGTGTTGATCTACTTGGAGTGGCCGACATTGAAATCGAGCGGCTGCAAAAAGCATTGCGGGCCGTGTTAGTAGAAACCAATTTCATCAGCCTGCAAGCGGCAAGATCGTACATCCGGGAAGTGCTGGGCCAGTTCCCCGAGGAGGAAGAGTGATGCCCTGCCACCGAATCGGCGACGCGATAATGTGTATCGGGGACGAGCCGGTAGAGATTCACGATCGGGGTAAGGTCTACCTGTTCGAGTGGTCCGGTGGTTGCGGCTGGCTGCCGGTCAACCGTGACGGGAGTGAGAGATTGACGCCGGTGCCTGGCAGGGTGTGGGATGCACTGGAGAAGAAATATCCGAGAAAGGACGGTGAACATGGAAACCAAGAGCGTTGAGTGTCTGCGAGAGCTGGCGATACTTACGGCAATACTCAAGGGCAATGACGACCCTGGGGTTGTGTTGGCTACCTGGGCGGCTGATGAGATCGAGCGGCTACGAACAGTGGTCGACTGCGGCAAGGTGGACCTGCTTATCAGTGCATCAGAATTACAGCAGGCGTCCGATATCGTCGACAAGCTGGAAAAGACCGATGACGGCGTCCCGGTGGTGCCGGGTCAAACGTACTATACAAGCTACCGCAATCAGTGCGAAGAGGGCGCGCCCTGGGTTGTAAGCCCGTGTCGATATGTTGGGCACTGCCGACCGATATGTGACTACAAATGGGAAGTCGAGCACTGGCCGTATGACGACGGCGGCGTGGATGTCGAGAGCTTCACCGTATGGAGCACCCGCGAAGCCGCAGAGGCGGCGGAAAAGGACAGTGACTGATGGACCACGCGCCGGTAAGGCAGGCCCTCGCGGCACTGCGGGAGTTTATCGCGAACGAAGATCAAGGGGAGTACCCGGGATGATATTAGGCAGCTACGAATTCAATCACCCAGAGGAAGGCAAGCGGTTTTGGCGAGATGCTAAGTCAATGGGCCTGTGTGACGATCAGTTGCGTCGTCACGTTTACCTTGGCCGGGCCAAGAGAATTCAGGTTGTGATAACAGCCAAGCTGCGTAACTGCGAATCAATGAAGATTGAATGTGAGCCTGGACACAATCACGATCCATTCTCCTGGGACCGCGATACCGTGGACGGTGCCAGAGTCGACTTTACGGGACGGGCAAGGTCGGCGATCCTACGCTACATGGAAACCCACAAACGCATTTACGCAACGGTTTATATCCTGGAGTAACGAAATGAAACACATTATCGCAATAGACCCGGGCAAGTCCAAAGGCGGCATCGCGTATTGGGATCTTGCGAGGCACGGGCCAACCGCCATGAAGATGCCGGCGACAGAGCGCGACCTGTGGAACTTGATGTACGACCTAGCGGCAGAGTGGGAGGGCAGCTACGACCCATCGGCAGATAGGCCCACGGCCATCATCGAGCGGCTGGGGGCTATGCCCCGCGACAAGGTGACAGGCAAGGCCAAGCAGTCGCCCGGTTCGATGTTCAAGCAGGGCGTGAACTACGGCCTGTTGCGGATGGCCTTGATCGGCAATAACATCCCATTCACTGAGGTGTTGCCCGTCGTGTGGCAGCGGTCGATGGGCTTGGTCCGCAGCGGCGCGAATGAAACGCCGACGCAGAAGAAGAATCGCCATAAGCAAATGGCCCAACAACTGTTTCCTGACCTGAAGGTAACGCACGCGACAGCCGACGCGCTGCTGTTGTGTGAGTACCTTCGGCGGCTAGAACGAAAGGACGGTGAATGATGAAAGTCGGAAGTATTGAATATCTGCGGGTCATTCAATCGCAGCACCTCCTTAAACCGTCCTATGTGTTTGTGGCGGTAGATTGGGCGATCGGTGAAATCGAGCGGCTGAAGGCCATCGTCGACGAGCTCTTGATGGACGCTGAGGGGACGATATATCCCGGCCTGCGAGGAAAAGGCTTCTGGCACCCTGGGTATCTACGCCCAGCCACAATCGTATTTTATAAGTTGTTTTGGCACCCATTTGATTATTGGGCAATGCGGTTTTTGGGCCACGAAGTTCGGTTTGCGGAATGCTACCCCACCCGTGAAGCCGCAGAGGCGGCGAGAAAGGGCGGTGAATGATGAAATATAAATCAATCGTCCCATACTTCGGCGGCAAGCGAATGATGGCCCCGGATATCATCGCGGCCCTGGGCTTCGGCGAGCGCAAGATCACGACCTACTGCGAGCCGTGCTGCGGTGGGCTGGGGGTGTTTCTCCAGACACCGGCGGTGCGCAACCCGATCCTAAACGACCTGCACGGCGACCTGATGAACCTAGCCAGGGTGATCCAACACAAGGACACGGCAACCGAGCTATACGAGTATCTACAGCGGGTAGTGGTGTGCGAGGCAACTCTGCGAGACGCTCAGGCTTCGATGCGTGGTCCGACGCGGATGAATCATGTGGAACAGGCTTACTGGTATTTCATCGCCTCGTGGATGGGTCGCAATGGCGTGGCGGGGACTGCGGTCCGGGAGTATAAACTGGCCGTGCGGTTTACGGCCAGCGGCGGATCTCCGGCAGTTCGCTGGAAAAACGCGGTTGTCTCGATCCCTGCCTGGCACGAGAAATTACAGTGGGCGACGCTGCTTGACCGGGATATATTCGGAGTGCTCGCTAAACTGCGGGACGAACCGGAAACGGCGATCTACGTCGACCCGCCGTATCTGCCGGAGACGCGGGGCAACTCGAGTTCCGGTCGATACAAGCACGACTTCACCGACGAGGACCACACGCGGCTGAGAGACGCACTGCGACGATTCGAGCGCGCGCGAGTCGTGGTCAGCTACTACGACCACCCGCGCGTGCGCGAGATGTACGACGGCTGGAAGTTCAGCGACCACTCGCGGCAAAAGAATCTGTCGAACGCAAGCGGCAAGCCTAGCAAGGCCCCTGAATTATTGATAATAAACCACACTTGACGCCCCCGCAGCTACCTGCTACAAGCCGGATAGACCCGACGCGCGGCCGAACTGTTCGATATTGTCGAATAGTTGCCACAGCACGAGAAGGGATTGCGGAAATGAACAAAATAGCGAATCAACTGCGACAGAAACACAGGCGATCGCTGAACCTCACGGGACTGTCGGAAGCGTTGGTGCGACATGCATATGAAGAAATCGAGCGGCTTGAGGACATCGTCGACAAGCTTCCCAAGTGCTGGCGGCTCGATGAACAAGGCGGGCTGGTCCAGGACGTGCCGGTCGTACCTGGGATGACTGTGTGGACCACGGGATACGATGGAGTGCGACAAGTGGAGGTGATGGCCATCCAGGAACACAACTTCATTACGGTGGCATTTCACGGCGACTGGGAAGGATCCGGTTCAGAGCATATGCACAACACCCGAGAAGCCGCTGAAAAGGACAATTGAACTATCCGGAATTCCCGGTGAGTTGCCATAACCAAGGAGTGAACATGCAATTCCTTCTCAACGCTGACGGCGTCCATGCCTCGGGGCCTTTTGACGATCACACGCTTTGCGGTGACTCGATAACCACCGACGTGGTCGACTGCGTATGGCCAGAAATCACCCTGATGCGAGTCGTGCCGCCACAAAATATCACCTGCAAGAAGTGCCGTGAGGTTATGGTTTGGTGCCGCAGGGTTGAACAGCGATTGCGTCAAGGCCAAGGTGTATCACCCCAATAAGGCGGCCGCGGCCGTAAAACCAAGGAGCGACGACATGCCCAGCGAAATCGTAATGAACGAACAGGCGGCCGGCCACGACAACGCCGAGATCCTTTCCCGGCGGTTATCCCTGCATGAAACGGTGATTGTGCCGGGCGGCGACCTCTATGTCGGCACCGAGCTTGTGGGCGATTTGAAAGAATACAACCCATCAGGGCAAGTGTCGTTTGTCTTTCGGGGCAACGGCAATCAGCGATACGGCAAGTCGGCCACGGTCATCAAGGCGACTGATGATTTTGTGGGACGAGGGGATAGCACCCATACTCACCCGGCGTTGCTGCGGATTGGCGGTAGGATAGGGAAGCCACCGGCGGGTCGTTGTTGGCACGTGTCCGACATGTGCTTCGACGGCCGGCGGATGGGAAATGTAGATTGCATTGGCGTCTATGCCGGTGATTCGTTTTCTGTTGAGCGTGTCAGTGTATCGAAGGCACTGGCGGGCATCCGCCTGCGGCACCACAGCCGCATCGTCGCGGGCAAACTGTCACTGGTTCAGTCGCGGGACAACGGCGTTGGCATTCGTGCTGACGGCAATGGCCCACGCGACAAGACGACGCATTGCAGCCTGTTGATTGATACGTTCAACTCGGCTGACGATTCCTTTGGCATCGATGTCAAGGAGTGGTATCGCAATCTGAACCTAATGAACTGCACGGTTCAAGGTGCCCGCCATATTGGCTTGCTTATCCGCGACGGTTCGGTGGTCAACATCATCGGCTCGTATATCGAGAAGGGCAAAGACGGCATCACCCTACGCATCGAAAGCGGGTCGCAGGTGTCATCGACCGGCCTGATTGCCCGCTACCTCGACATCGACGACACCAGCTACCTTGTGGCCCACGCCCCCAGCCGAGTCTCCGGCGTGTCGTCGGTCGCTCCGGCCTACTACGGGCGATTGCAGAGCGGGCGGCCAACGGACAAACAACTGGCCGGGCCGCCGAACGGACCGTGCCGCGAAGAGTACATGGGCAAGGGTGGGTGGACAAACTTCGTGGGCGACTCTTGGGTCGACGGCTGGAACAACGTGCATTACTGCATCGCGTCTGCCGGCCTCGGTGGTGGCAAGGAATCGGTGTGGGAGACAACGGGGAAGGTACGATGATCACATGCAAAGCGTGCGGTGATGTGGTATGCAACTCCGAAGCTCGACATCTTCGACTCAAGGAACATCCAAAGCACGCTGCTGTGCTTGCCTTGTATTGCAAGGAGTGCGGCGTGGAGATATGCTTCGGCATCATCAGCACTACTCCCGCGAAGCTATATTCGGCGGGAAGTGATACCGGGGGCGACCCTAACCCAAACGTTGAAAATGCTGTTAGGTGCCTTGAGGATGGATGAACAATGAGCTGGGCTACCATGACACCTATCGAGATCGCTACCTTCTGCGCGGGCGTGCTGTCGGTTGTGACTGGGGTGGTTTTGATATTGGTTGGACTGTTGATGATCTTGGTCGCTAAGATGTGAGGTTAAGATGCGTACTGTACATGAGGAAGAAATGGGTACTACAAAGCTAAGAGAACTGTCGCGCGGAACGTGCTCGATCAAGGCGTCTTCAACGGTTCCCGGCTGGATTATTATTTGGTGTTGGGATGATGATTACGTCGCTGCGAAGACTAGTACCTACGTGGTCCCGGTTTCTGCGATCGAAGGCGCGGTGGCATACGATAATGAGTTGACGCTGTACTTAGCAGGTATAGGCAAAGTGGGTTTGCACGGCATCACTTATGAGAAGCTACTGGATGTGCTCTCTAAAGCCCAGGCCCAAGCGAGGTGATGATGGACGCTGTATCGCTATCAAGGATCGTCGCGGCCGAGGTGGTCGAGAGTCTCTTTCCTGAGCTTGTCGACGCCCTTGGGGCGGCGATGACACGGCACCAGGGCGACGTCGCGGCGCTACTCGATCAATACTTCGTCGAGCACATCGACTCGGCGGATCTTGACGGCGTTTGGAATTGGCTTGAGAAGATCGGCAAGCGGCGACTACGGGCGAAGATACCGGATCTGGCGGCGGCGTTGCCCGCACAGGCTCAACCGCTGATAACCAAACTACTCGCAGCACTGGAGGACTGACGATGCTTAATCTGATCAAGGCCAAGGTTAAGGGGGCGGCCGAACTGGCCCTGCCAGTCGTGTTTTTTACGTCGTTGGGGTTGGTCATTATGTGGCTTGACTCTAGCTACGCGCTATTTCCATCGCCACCGCCACCCGCTCCCGTCTATCTCCATTGCCAACCGCTCCCGGAACGGTTGTGCCCGCACTGCTCGCCTTGCGCCGAGAGGACTGACGATGCCGAACATCACTGAACTATGGGCCCATCCCTTCACCCCCTACGTCCTCGCCGCCGCCGCGTTGATCTGGTGGGGCTGGCCGAAGATCAAGGGCCGCTTGCCTGATTGGTCGGTCATCGTGGCCACGGCCAGGAGCTGGGCGATACCCGGCGCGTTGATCGTCGCGGCCGTCTTCGGCTGGATATCGAACCAAGGCGGCCCACAACCGGGGCCCCGACCGACCCCCCCCGGTCCCGTCCCGGTTGTGCCCGCCGAGTATGATACGGCCGTCCAGTTCGCAGCGGTGGTGCGAGGGGACCGGGCGAAGGGCGACGCGGCCTATCTGCGGGATGTGTTTGCCGCGATCGCCGAGCGGCTCGCGGCCGACAGTACGGTGATCTTGACGCGGACGCAGATTGGCAAACTGATGTCGAATACTGGCGCCATCGCGACGGCGGGGAAAACCAAGGGCCGGTATCCGGGTTTGCCGGGTATAGTCGGCGGGCTGTTCGATCGGCACTTTCCCAAGCAGCCGGGGAAGCTGACGGCCACGGATCGGGCGCTGGCGGTGACGTTGTTTCGGGCGTTGAGTGAAGGCGCGGGGAGCGTGGCGCGATGAGCGAAAGTGCTGTTTATCGTGATTGGAGCGTGACATGATGAAGCTATTTACCTATCTGGCGCACGGCTTTGGTCGTTGCTGGGGAACTGTGTTTGGCATGTTGACCATTCTGTTCCTGATGCTCGCGGAGGGGTGTCTGTACATTGGGAACCTCGGGGGGAAGGTGAAATGATCCCCAAGCACTTTGACAGACTGAGCCCGAGCCCGATGCCGGAAGGATACCACGTATTCATCACCTTCGGCGACGTGTCGTTCAGCGTCACGGCGGGATGCCCGAAGGGCTCGGGGCCACCAAGCAATGAGTTTATCGAAGAGGTATACGACTTGGCATTCGGGAAATGGAAGCGATTAAATGGCCTACCTGACGACATTGAGGTAAGCAATGATCCCACCCTTTGAACCAAACCTGTGCGGCTATCGCCCCAACCCCGTCGAGACGGAGCGGTACGTGGGCTCGTTGCCCGGCCCTGAGTTGGGCACGTCCTACCGGCATCTGATGGGGATCGGAGACCGGGACGCCTTCCTGTGGAAGCCAATGCTGAGCCTCCATCCGACTTGGCGGCGGGGCTCACAGGGGATCGGCGATTGCGTGGCATGGGGCGCCGAACTCTGCGCCACGATACTGATGGCCCTGGACGCGACCACGGCCGGCGATCAAACCATGTTCCGCGGAGAGGCGGCTACCGAAGCGATCTACGGGGGCTGTCGAGTCGAAGCCCAGGGCGGCAGGCTCGGCGGTTACGAAGACGGTTCGTGGGGCTCGGCGGCTGCCGAGTGGCTGGAAAAGTGGGGCGTCCTGTTGCGCGAGGACTACTCGACCGTGACCGGTAACCGCGAGCACAACCTGATTACCTACGACGGGAAGAAGGCCAAGGCGTGGGGCAACTTCGGCTGCGGCGGCCAACAGGACAAGCGGGGCGAAGGGCTGCTCGACCTGGTTGCGCGAGAGCACCCGATCCAGGACGTGACGCGGGTCAAGACCGTCGACGAGCTTGTGGCGGCGTTGCAGAACGGCTACCCTGTATCTGTCGCTTCGATGGTCGGCTATGAGGGGAAGCGTAACGCCCAGGGCGTCGTCAGGGCACGCGGGCAGTGGGCCCATCAGATGATGTTCGGCGGGGTCCGGTGGGTGGCCGGACAGCCGCAGTTCCGGCAGTTCAACTCGTGGGGCAAGTCAGTCGAGGGGCCAGACCCAGGGATCGAGAGCCAAGCGGTATCGGACTGCTCATGGTGGACGACAGCCAAGGACGCGGCCAAGCAGCTACGGCAGGATGACTCGTTCGCGTTTGCGAATTTCAAGGGCTTTCCGGCACAGAAGCTGGACTTTATGGAGGCGGCAAAAACATGGGATTGGTAACACGATGGACTCTCTCTTGTGCGGTCCTCGTCTGCCTGGGGTGCAAGCCTCAGGCGGGCGGGGATTATCCGAACCCCGAGGCGATCGCGGTGACGGAGGTCACCTGGGCGTCGTTGTCGGCCTCTGACGTGAGCCCGGCCCCAGGGCCGAAGCCGAAGCCCGGCGACGTGTGCCCGCAGTGCAATGGGACCGGGACCGTGGGCGATGGCCGGATCGAAGTGAAGTGCCTGGAGTGCAATACCACGGGGAAAGTACAGCACCAGTACGATCAGACCGTCGACGAGATAGCCGACGAACTGGAGGATCTACTGGACGGCGTCAGGCCGAAGGGGAAGACCATGCCGACAGTGCCAGTGCCTACGTTGATCGGCCCGGACGTCGGGAAGGTTGAATCGCCCAGGGGGCCGGAACGATCGGTTGTAGTGGCCGCGCCGCAGCGATATGCGACGGCCCCGGATGGTGGCCTGTGGGCCTTGCGTGAACTCGGGGCAAGCCAAGGCTGGCCGGGCCAAAGTTATCGGGTCATGCAGCACGTTGCGACCGGCGAGACGCGAAGGCAGGTGTGGGCTGGAAGATATTGGATCACGCCGGGCTGCCGTTGCTCGACATGCCAGACCAAGCGAGGCAGAAGTCAGCAGCAGCGGCCGGTCAATAAGATATGGCGGACCGATGCCCGAGGCTCTCGGTGGGCAACGTCGGGCTGCAATTGTCCGATCTGCACTGGCCAGGAATACTGGCAACGGACTGGGGCGAATTCGTTTGTGGCTCTGCCGTCGCCAAGGGCAACCCCGATCCGATCAACGGTACGGGCGATTGTAGCACCCAGGCGGACCATACCGTTCCAGGGCCTGATGTCATCCCGCGCAGCGGCACAATCGCTAATTCCGCCTAGGCCGGCTCACTATTGGCGGAAAACCGGACCGAACGAATGGACCAAGTCACTCACCATGACGCCGCCGACACGGCGATATGTAAGGCCCAGCAATGATAGCAACACCTGACGACTCTAAGGGCGTGGGCGCAGTTGCGACCCGCAGGAGGATGATCGACGGCGTGATCGCTCGCGGCCCGTGGTGGCTGCGGTTCCGGCGCCGGACGGTGTCGCGGGTGTTGGATTGTGCGGCGGCGACGTGGCCGGGCTTTGCGAGTTCGGGCGTGGTGGACGGTAGCGAAGAAGCCGTGCTTGTGTTGATCTCCGGCGTCAAGCGTAGGTACCGCCAGCGCTACGGCTCGATCTGGATCTTCGTCATGCCCTTGATCGAAATCATAATCAGCCTAATAATCCAATGGTGGTTTGAATCGCCCGTCGGGGTCGATGCCGCCATGTGGAGGATTCACGACGAAAGGAAAGATGATGTTTGAGACCAAAGCGTTCTACCTATCCAAGACGGTCATCGTGGCCGTGCTGCAATTCGTGGTCGGGATCCTCGTGCTGATCCAGGGCCAGACGTGGATCGCCGAGTGGCCGGCGGTAGTGGCGTTCCTGCTGATGGCCAAGTCGGTGCTCGATGTGATCATCCGGCAACTGACGGCGGCTGGGGTGCGGTGGATTAACAGGTAACGATATTCGGGGTGGTGTAATTGGTAGCACGCTTGGCAGTGCCCACATCCTGCCAACAGGTGCGGGTTCGAGCCCCGCCCCCGATCGATTTGAGAGGCATAACCATGACCAAGAAAAAGACCCCAGCACGCAAGCGCGGCCGCCCACCCACGCTCGACGCTAAGGGTAAGGCAATGGTTGTCAAGATCCTCGCGGCCGGCGGCTCGCGGCAGGACGCGGCGAACCACGTCGGTATCCATCGCAGCAACCTTGATCGCACTGTCTTGCGCGATAAGGCTTTCGCGGACAGGGCCAGAGAGGCCGAGATGGGCGCGAAAATAATGCTCATCGGCAGCGTCAAATCTGCGGCCAAGGGCGACTGGCGGGCGGCTGCCTGGATGCTCGAGCGCAAGTGGCACGAGGATTGGGCCAAGCGTGAGCCTGGGGCGGTTACCCCAGAGCAGATGGCAGGGGGCTTTTCCCGATTCGTCTCGGCCGTCCAAGCCGTGGTGCCGAAGAAATATCACGTCAAGGTCGCGGCCTGTCTCCAGGATCGACTGAAAGAGTTGGCCGATGCTTAGCCCGGCGATAGAGCGGCGGATCTTCGAGGGGCTGCTGACAGCCTGGGAGCACGCCGACGCCGCGCTAGCGTCTGACCTGGATCTCGACGAGGCCGGAGACCAAGCCAAGTGGAACCGCAAGTTTCTGCCCAACCACTTCACGCGTGAGTATTCCCGGCTACACCGCTGGCTCTGCGATCGCATGGACGCGCATCGGCACGATAGGGGCGTCAGGCTTGCCGTGCTGGGGCCGCGCGGTGGGGCCAAGTCTACGATCGCCACGCTGGCCTACGTCCTACGCTGCATCGTGGAGGGGCGGGAGCCGCTGATCTGGATCGTCTCCGACACGTCGGGGCAGGCCAACGACCACTTGGCGAACATCCGGCAAGAGCTTGAGGCCAACGAAATCCTCGCGGCCTACTACCCCAATGCGACCGGCAAAGGACCGACATGGCGGGTGAACAAGATCGTTGCGGCAAACGGCGTCGCCGTCCAGGCGTTCGGCAAGCAGGAGAAGATCCGGGGCCGGCGGCACGGTCCGGCCCGGCCTTCGCTGATTATCTGCGACGACATGCAGGGCGATGATGTGATGGTCTCGGCCAACATGCGACAGAAAGACATGAGATGGTTTGACGGCTCGCTGATGCAAGCTGGAACCAAACACACCAATGTGCTTGCCCTGGCAACAGCGTTACACCGGGAGGCCCTGGGCTCGATTCTGGAAACTCGGCCGGGTTGGACTTCCCAGACTTTCGCGGCGATCGAGGCGTGGCCGATACGAATGGACCTGTGGGCCGAATGGGAAACGATCTATTTCCAGACCGACGATCCGACCAGCGCCGAAGCCGCTAAGGCGTTCTACCTCGCACACCAGGCCGACATGGACGAGGGGGCCGAGTTGCTCTGGCCGAGCGAAGAGGATCTCTACACGCTGATGTGCTTGCGGGCCGAGAGCGGACGGTCTGCGTTTGAGCGCGAGAAGCAATGCACGCCGATCAACCCCGAGGAGTGCGAGTGGGACGAGTCCTACTTCCCGGACGATATGTGGTTTGATGAATGGCCGCGCGTCCAGTATCGCGTCAAGGTGATCACACTGGACCCGTCGAAGGGCAAGAGCGACCGGCGCGGGGATTACTCGGCATTCGTCTTGCTGGGCGTCGATCAGTCTGGTACGCTCTACGTCGATGCGGATCTGGCCCGACGCCCGACGCCTGAGATTGTGGCCACGGCCGGGGAGCTATGCAGCACGTTCGGACCGCACACACTGGGGATCGAAACCAACGCCTTTCAAGAGTTGCTGGCCGATGACGTGCAACTGGAGCTTGAGCGGCGAGGGCTGTTCAGCGTGGGCCTGGTGCCGATCGAGAACACGACGAACAAGCTGGTGCGGATACGACGGCTGGGCCCGTTCCTTGACGGACATCGGATCAAGTTCAAGTCGGACTCGGCGGGGGTGAAGCTGCTGATCAACCAGCTTCGAGACTTCCCGGTGGCGGATCACGACGATGGGCCGGACGCGCTCGAGATGGCGATTCGGATCGCGGCGGAACTGTGCAGGCCGGCGGTGCAGGAACGAGCTACAACCCTGAGGACATGATGAGCGACCCCAAGTCAAACATGCGGGCCAGCTACGCGGCGGCGGACGAGATCCCCTACAAGCTGGTCATGCACCCGGACGCCCCGAACCTGCGGCCGATCCATGTCCAGTGGATGCCGACGAATAAGTGTAATCTGAACTGCTCGTTCTGCTCGTGTTCGGAGCGGGACATGGGGGTTGAGATGGATTGGGAGGTGGCCGCCAAGGTGATTGACGACCTGCACTACTGGGGCTGTCGAGCGGTGACGATTACGGGCGGCGGCGAGCCGCTTTGCCATCCGCAGTTGAATAAGATGATCACGAGATTCTCTGCGTGCGGCATGGACATCGGCCTTGTGACGAACGGTACGCTACTTCACACGCTGCCACGGGTGTCGCTGGACAGCCTGACTTGGTGCCGCATCAGCCACGACGACAGCCGGCCGTTTACAATCCAATACCACTTGCTTCTCATGAAGACGGTCTTGTTTGCCGACGTCGACTGGGCTTTCTCTTACGTCATCAGCAGCGAGCCGAAGATCGACCATATCAAGCGGGTGGTCGACTTTGCCGAGCGGTACAACTTCACCCACGTTCGCATCGTAACCGACATCCTCAACCCCGACGTCTCCGCCCTCCGCGAAGTCCGCGAGGCACTACAGGGCCAGGACGATCTGGTCATCTACCAGCCCCGCCGTGCACCCGGACCGGGCAACGCCTGCCTGATCGGATACCCGAAGCCGGTGATCCTGCCCGACTGGCGGATCGCCCCGTGCTGCGGCTACCAGTACGCGCACAACCCGCCGACGAAGGATCTGCCTGATTCGATGGCCATCGGGGATGCGAGGGATCTGGCGGCGTTCTACGACGATCAGAAGCCGCACAACTTCGGCTGTACGACTTGCTACTACATGGGGTATAATCACGCCCTGGCCGCAATCCGCGGAGGGGTTGATCACGGGGAGTTTGTTTGATGACGGTTTACTTGATGGGCGTGGCCGGTTTCCTGATGTGGCTTGCCGCACTTGGCATGAGCAGTGACGACGACGATAGACTGTTCGCGGGAGATCCTTGGGCGATTACACTTGCAACGCTCGGCGGTATGGTATTCTTCGCTCCGTGGCTGGTCGCCGGAACCATCTGGAGCATCGAACAATACATCTGGCTCTATGGGGAGTTCGCATGAAGATTGTAATCTTCACGTCCTGTTACCACCAGGCCGACACGCTGGCCGAGTCGATCGAGAGCGTGCTGGCGCAGACGCACAGCGACTTTGAATACTGGATCTACTGCGACGGCTGTGTAGGGTCAAGTGAGATCGCCCGCATTGTCGAGTCGTTTGACGATCCACGCATCCGATTTGCGATCATCCCTAAGGCCGCGAACGTGGCCACGATCATCAATCGCAACTGGGCAGAGTCGAACCCCGACATCTGGGTCTGGTGCCCGTCGGACGACATCCTAGCCCCCGACCTGTTGGAAAAGAAACTGGCCTTGCACGACAGGGAGACGGTGCTATATTCCGGATGGCGGTGCTTCGGTGACCACGAGGCCGAGCTGATGCCAGCCGAGACCACGCAAGCCGAGTTCGTGCGGCGGGTCTGGACGCGGGAGGAATGGGGTAAGGGTCCGATCATGGGCTTCACAGGCATCTGGATTCCACGCCGCGCGTATCGGTTGGCCGGGCCGTTCCCGGAGCACGAGTCCGTCTCAGAAGACTTCCAGTGGTTGCTACAGGCGACGGCCAGAGGCGTGCCGTTCAAGTGTATCCGCGAGGTGCTATACGCGAAGCGAGTACATCAGAATCGCAAGACGGCCCGGTATGACGTACAGGCCGGCATGGACGCAATCTATCAAGAGGTAACGAGAACTCATGGGCATCCCTAAACGCTGTTTCCTCTACTTCACAGCCCCGCGCATGTCGTGGCTTCGCTATCTGACGCTGGCCTCGCTCTGCCGCCACAACCCCGACTGGACGATCGAGCTTTACACGTCGCCGGACAACAGCTGCCGGGAAAATACCTGGAGTGATAAAGACCCTATGCAGCAGGACCACGCGACCTACACCGGGCCGGACTACTGGCCGCTAGTGGATGATCTGCCGGTGGTGCGGAAGACGTGGGACACGCGAGAACAGTTTCGCCAAAGCCCGCCATCGCAGAAATCCAACCTCTTCAAGTGGTTCCACCTCGGCTATCCCGGTGGCGTTTACTCCGACATGGACATCCTCTATACCGCACCGCTGCCCACGTGGGACGCCAAGACTGTCCTGTGCGTCCACGGCAACTGTTTTGCGATCGGGCTACTGGCGTCGTCATGCCATAATCGATTCTTTTTCGAGGTCTACAACAACGCGACCAGGTGCATCGACCCCATGTCCTATCAGTCCGCCGGCGTCCAAGCGATGTATCGCCTTTTGGGCACCGAAGACAGCAAGCCCGGCCTGATAGAGAAGGTCGAAAAGATCGGCCAGCCGGTGTTGAACATTCCCCGCAAGCTAGTTTATCCCTTCTGGTGGAACGAGCTTGAGCACTACTGGGAGCGGGAACACCGGGAGCTACCCGCCGAGACGATCGGGCTTCATTGGTACGCCGGTGCTCCCGTCTCGCAAGAGTGGAACAACCGGATCGACCACGAAACAATAACCCAATTCGAGAACACGATTGCCTATCATGCCGAGCAGTATTCCTAAGATCATGCGTTTCTACTGGTCCGGCTGCGCGATGTCGTGGCTGCGGTATATGTCGATCTACTCGTTCAGCAAGCTGCATCCTGACTGGGATGTCCGGCTGTACTTGCTTGGCCGCCATGGTTACGACGTACCCAAATACTGGGAATCCGGACATCAGGATTTCCAGGGCTACCATGGGCCGGACTGGACACTCAAGGCAATAGACCTGCCTAACGTAACTATCCACCACGAGATCCCGCATGCCGGGCATGAGCGATGCGACCCCGTACACTGCCGGGACGTGTGGGGCTGGAGGATGCTCGCACGCAACGCGGGCTTCGTCTCCGATATGGATATATTGTACGTACAATCGATCGACAGCCTTCGTAGGTGGTGTGGCGACAGTCAGCATCTTATGTGCTGGATGAACGGCCATCTGTCAATGGGCCTGCTGGCGTCGACGGGCGGCGGCAGCATGTTCGCCGACGTGGCTGAGATCGCCGAGTCGATAACCGCCCCGTCTGACTTCCAGTCGTGCGGCGTCCAGGCGGTCTACAGCTTGCTGTCCGAGTCGAGCGAATGGAAAGCCGGCTTCAACTACCGGCAGGCCATGTCGCTGCGATACCCGAAGCTCCGGATCGCCAACCTGCCGGCCAGCCTATTCTATCCGATCGACTGCACAGATATTCGGGCGCTGTGGAATTTACCCCAGGCGTTGCCCTACGGCGAGTTGGGCCTACACTGGTACGCCGGGGCGCAGCAGTCGCAGTACGTCAATCGGATCGTAACGCCAGCGAACTGGCAGAAGCACTACCCCGACAGCATCGTCTTACAGGAGGCCGATCGCATTGCGAGTCTTTGACTGTTTCACATTCTTCGACGAGGTCGAACTGCTCGACCTACGAATGGCCGTCCTGGCGGACGTGGTCGACGTACACGTTCTGATCGAGTCGCGACAGACGTTCACGGGGCACTATAAGCCCCTGTGGTATACGGGCGGGCTCGACAAGGTGCAGCATGTTGTCACGCGGGATGTGGCACTTGACGACCCCTGGATACGCGAGGCGTATCAACGCAACGGGATCATGCAGGGGCTTCGAGACGCCGGGGCCGAGCCCGACGATCTAATCCTGATCGGCGACGTGGATGAGATACCGAGCCCGGAGAGCGTCGGGATGTTCCGGGGTAGTGGCCTTTCGACGACGACGGTCCAACGCCTCTACTACTACTGGGCCAACCTGCTGCAAGAGCAGCGGATCAAGGCCACGGTCTTAACGACGTTCGCCAAGATGTCGAGCCCGGAGGGCATGCGTCAGGCACGGTTTGACCTCCCGTTTGTCGGTTCCGGTTGGCACTTCTCGTTTCTCGGCGGGGTCGATCGGATCCAACGGAAGCTGGCGGCCTACTCCGAGACGCAGACGAACAAGCCGGAGTTTTCCGGGGCGGAGCACCTGAAGAGGTGTCTGGAGACGGGGGCCGATCATCTTCGACGGACAGAGGCCCGGTTCCAGAAGCGATGGGTGTCGATCAGCGATGAGACACACCCGCCGGGGATGGCGGCTTGGTTGGAGAAATACCCCTACATGGTGAAGCAAAGATGAAGCTATCAATCCTTGTGACGACGATGGATGAACGGATGCCGCTGTGCGGTTATGTCATTGGCGAATTGATCGACCAGATCGGCACGCTGCCGGTCGAGGTCATCTGGCTCGGCGACAATCGCAAGCGTTCGATCGGGGCTAAGCGGCAACTGCTGCTTGAAATGGCCCAGGGCGACTACGTCGCGTTTGTCGACGATGACGATCTGGTGATGGGGAATTACATTAGCGCGATCATGCCGGCGATTGAATCCCACAGCGGCGTCGACGTGATCACGTTCGACATCGTTTGGGACTCCGTGCAGGATGGATTGCAGCAGACGCTCAAATACGGGATCGGTGAAGAGCGACGCGCTGGTGGCTTGGTAATCCACGGGCCACCGAATCACTGGATGGTTTGGCGGCGAGACCTCGCCTTGCTGGAACGATACCAAGACCTAAGCATCGGCGAAGACGTGGCCTGGGCGGATGCCATGCGACAGCACGCGAAGACAGAGCATCACATCAACGGCACATTGTTGCTCTACAACTTCAATCCAGACAATGAGAAGGAGCGGAAAGAACATGAAGTGCTCAATCGTAATGGCAACGTATAACCGCGTTGCGGATTTAGATGAAACGCTACGTTCCATTATATCTCAGCGTCCGCCATTCGACGTGGAGTTGATCGTCGTTGACAACGGGAGCACACCCCCGCTTGCCTATCAGCGAATCACATGGCCGGAAGATGGTCGCTTGATATCGGTGCCGCCGCCCCATCACATCAATCCCGCGCACGCACGCAACGTCGGCATGAAAGCCGCTACGGGTGAAGTCTTGATCCTCCAATCCGACGAGGTGATACATGCGGCCAACGACGCGATCGAGCGGCTGGTCAACGATCTGCGTCCCGGTGAATTCCAGATTGCCACGGTGTGGAACAAACGTGCTGATGGCCTCATTACCGCCCAGTATACGGGCCGCAAGAACCAGCGCCCGTTCTTTTTCCTCGGCGCCGTCTACCGCGAGGACGTCTTCGCCATCGGCGGCAACAGCGAAGATTTCATTGCCCCTGGCTACGATGATAACTGGTTCGGCGATTGTCTGATCAACGGCCGCGGACTGACTCCGGTGTACACCGAAGGCGTAATCGGCTACCATCAGGACCATGAGAGGCCGGAGAACCTCGTCGGGATGGTCGAGCCGTCCCGGTTAATCTACGAGCGGAAGGTCAGGGATGCCCAGGCCGGCCGCGCAGCATGGCGCGGCGGTGAGCCGTGGCATTTCCAGGAGGTCGACAATGGACACGAAACCACTACTTGAACAAATGCTGAAGCTGGTCGAGAGCCTGTCGATCGACGGGTACGTTAATCCGGCGGAAGCTTTCCTCGGGCCTGGCGGTGAGATGTGGAATCCCATCGGTGCCAGTGGGGTATTCCAGTCACGCGAGGCGCTGCCGTACAGGACTGACTCCGAGTTGACGGCGATTCGCAACCGTAGTCGATTACTGGCCCTTATAAACGAATACGCGATCGCGGCGATCGACAACCGAATCAACTACATCGTCGGGCCGGGCCACACCTACACGGCCGTGGCCAAACGGAACGAAGAGCCGGGCGACGAACTGATCCAGCAGGTACAGGACGTTGTCGACGACTTCGTTAAGGTCAACAAGTGGCACAAGCGTCAGCAGGAAAACCAGCGGCGCGGCGATCGTGACGGTGAGGTGTTCTTGCGGTTCTTCACCGAGACCGGCAAGCTGGTGGTGCGCTATATCGAGCCCGGACAGGTGTCTACACCGTCGGGCCACCCGGACAAGGATCATCAGTTCGGCGTCGAGAGTACGCCGGACGACGTCGAGGATGTGATTGCTTATTGGGTCGACGGCAAGCGGATCGAGGCTGCGGAGATTCAGCATCGCAAGCGCAACGTTGATATGACGTGCAAGCGCGGGCTGCCGACGCTCTTCGCGGTCGGGGCCAACCTGGGCCGGGTGGAAAAGGTCACGCGGAACATGGCTACAGTGACGGAGATCCAGTCCGCCATCGCGATGATCCGCAAGCATATGAATCAGTCCCGTGCCGGGATCGAGGCGTTCACGGCCGGCAAGGCCGACGTGACGCACACCGATACGATTACGGGCCGCACGCAGACCGCCCAGCGGTTCGCGCCCGGTACGATCCTGGATGTCAACGAGGGTATCGAGTACGAGTTTCCGACAATGAAGGTCGACCCGTCCAAACCGGTTGGCGTGATCCAGGCGATACTCCGCGCGGTCGCGGCGCGGTTGGTGATGCCTGAGTACATGCTGACTGCCGATGCTTCAAACGCAAACTATGCGTCGACGCTGGTTGCTGAGGCACCGGCAGTCAAGGGCTTTGGGCGCGAGCAGGCGACGATGATCGAAGAGGATCAAGAGGTAATCGGACGAGCTATCGACGTGGCCGTGATAAACGGCAGGCTGGCCGAGGGTGTCCTGGATATGGTGGAAATCCAGGTGCAGGCCCCGACGCTAGTCGTGCGCGACGAGCTAAAAGAAACCCAGAAGCATCAGATCGAGAATACCAGCGAAGTGCTGAGCAAGCAGACGTGGGCGGCCAAGGCTGGTCTCGACTACGAGCAGGAGCAAGCGAACCTGGACGCCGACCCGGCCATCCGGGCATCGGGAGAGCCGTTCGGTATCGGACAGCAGCGGAGCAGCGGGGACAATAACGAGGGCTTAGAGGACTAACCAAATGGCACTGTCACCAATCGACAGGCGGATCGCGGCGCAATTTCACCAACGTCAAATCGAGATCGTGACCCGTGTCGAGAGCACGGGCGAGATGATCGAGTCCCGGAACGAGGCGCCGGAGCGGCAGATACTGTCCATCGCCCGGCGGGCGGTCAAGCGTGGCCACTTCACCCGCGCGGACCAGGCCCGGATCGTGGACATCCTGACGCGGTTGCCGACGGAGAATAATAACCGTATTGAGCGTGCTTTCCGGTCGGCGATCAAGTGGTCGTATGACGACGCGATCGAGCGGTTGGTTGACGCAATCCCTCGGATCTGGTGGCGGGGGATCATGCCGCTGCTGCCCGAGCGAAAGCAGGCGAGCAAGCGGATCACTCGGGACTACAACGCTTGGCTGCGCCGGTATTTGAACGTCTCGATCACCCACGATATCACCGACGAGGCGGATGTCCTGCTGGCCAAGGTCGATGAGTTGACCGACGCCGAATACACGGAGATGATCAAGCAGTTGTTGTTCGAGCCGCTGTCAACGGAGACGGTCGAGCGGTTGCTGTTCTCGCCGAACCCTGTCACTGGTCAGTCGTGGCAAGAGCACATGATCGGCCTGAGCAAGAAGATCACCGAGCCGTCGGCCGTCGCCAACTCGATGGTCACGGGGCTGACTCAGGGCGAGACGCTTGACCAGATCATGAAGCGGGTCGACGAGCATATCGGGAAGCTCAATGGTTCGAGCCGCCGCGTCGTGAGGACGGAGGGCCGGCGCCTGATCGAGATGGCCAGCCGCGAGACGTGGGACGATATCTCGGACCTGATGGTGGGCGCTCAGATTCAAGAGACGCTCGACGCGGTGACTCGGCCGGAGCACGCGGACCGGCATGGGACGATCTACTACAACGACGGACGACAGCCGCCGTTGTCAGAGATGCCGGTGCTACCTGACCAAGCCAACTGCCGTGGGTATTCTGCCCCGGTGCTAAAGACCCCTGAAGAGATCGAGACGAACCCGGAAGTCAGCGCCGCATTCCACAACGTCAAGCACGACGAGATCCCGGACCCTACGACCTACAGCCGGTGGTTTGCTAAGGCCACGGTGGAGCAACGAAAGCTGGCCGTCGGGGCCACCCGCTACCGAACGCTGGTCGACAAGCTCGGTGGTGTTACGCCAGAGTGGACGGAGTTCGTGGACAAGAAGGGCAAGCTGATGTCGGTCAAGGCACTGAAGGCCGAGAAGCCGGCAGCACGCGAGGTCCGAAAGGGTCAGGTTAATGAACTGATCCAGCACCGCGAGAAGGCGATTATCGACGTCGCTACCCTGGGCTTTCAGTCATAGCCCGCAGGTACTACTTCTAAGAACCTCTTGACAAAAAACACGCCAGAACCTAGAATTCGGGAAATCACAGTTCCCCCGAGGTTCTATCATGGCCGTGGCTGTCAAGCGGAAACCTGCCCAGAAGGCTGAGAACCTCCTGGAATTCGTCACCAACCCGTCCAATGCCAGCCTGCGGGTCGACCGTGAGGCCGGGATCATCCGCGGCGTGAAGATCCTAGGTACCGAGTCGGCCAACGGCCGCACGTACACACGCGAGGCCATCCGAGACGCCAAGCATCTCTACGAAGGCGTCAGGGTCAACGTCGATCATCCAGCGGCCGGCAGGGGCAATGAGCCTCGCAGCTACCGCGACCGACTGGGGCACCTGGAGGCCGTGACGGACTTCGCGTCTGGGCTCTACGGCGAGTTGCATTTCAACCCCAAGCATCGCCTCGCCGAGCAACTGATGTGGGACGCCGAGCACACCCCGCAGAATCTCGGCCTGTCACACAACGTAAGCGGCCGGACAACCCGTAAGAACGGGCGCGTCGTGGTCGAAGCAATTCTCACAGTCCACTCGGTTGATCTGGTCGCTGATCCGGCGACGACCGCGGGGCTCTTTGAGCATCACCAAACCCAGGAGGACCATACCGTGGACCCCATCACCATCGAAGCTGTACGCGGGGACACCGCGATCATGGAAGCCCTGACCCAGCAGATCGCCGCACCGCTCAAGACCGAGGTTGAGACGTTGGCGGCCAAGCTGAAGACCGCCGAGGCCAGCCTGAAAGAGTCGGTTGCCAAGGTCGACGCATTCGAGGCCAAGGCCGCATTGGCGATCCGCACCGACGCGATTGACAAGGCCCTGACCGAAGCCAAGCTGCCGAAAGAGGTCGTGACCGACCTGTTCAAGTCGCAGCTAATGGAGGCCGAGGACGCGAAGGCCGTGGCGGCGCTGATCGAAGACCGAAAGGTTCTTGCCGGTCACGCGGCGGCCAGCGGCGGCGGCCCCAAGTCTCAATCACAACACAACGAATCGGGTAATCAGGGCGCGACTGGCGTGGCCTGGACCGAAGGCGTGCGGCGCGGCTAATCGCATGCTGTGACGGTAACAGCCAACACTATCAGAAACAGGAGGCCACATCATGGCCAATGTATTCCGTTATCGTTACGGCGACACCAACCCCATCAGCGTTCCGGTCGACACCGGTACGGTTATCGAAATCGGCGACTTGCTGTTCCTCGATACCGACGACGCCAAGCCGGCAAGCGATGTTGGCAACCTGTTCGCTGAGGACGCAATGCAAGAGGCGTTTGCCCTGTTGTTCCTTGGCGTTGCCATGCAGGCTTCGGCGTCGGGCGATACGAAAAATATTCGCGTTGCCACAACTGGGGTGTTTGAGTTCATCTGCACTTCGGCGACGTATGTCGCGGGCGATCTGGTAGGCCCGAACTACGACACTACCGTGCTGGAAGATCAGACGGTCGAGAAGGTCGGGAACACGAAGATCAACCAGGCCGTCGGATGCGCGGAGAAATCCTACGCCTCGGCCACTACCCTGCTTTTGACGCGGATCACATCCGTCGTCATGGAAGGCGGCAAGCAGCTACAGACCGCCAGCTAAACCCCAATGGCGGGCTCCGGCTCGCCCACGCCCTTCGGCACCTCCGGGTGCCGTCGGGTTCCAAAGCAGAACAGGAGGCCGCATCATGGCCATGACAGAAAACGTTTGCGAAGCTGTACGCCGCTCGCCGGTCCAAGGGCCGATCGAATTCAAGGCCGCGCTGGCCCGAGGCCGACACAAAGAGCCGGGCGGCATTAACCCCAACGAACTGTCGATCCGGGATCTGGCCGAAGGGCTGGTTGTTGACCGTAACGGCGCGTTGTGCGGCCGGGAGTACATCCGGGCGTGCGACCCGAAGAGCGGCATGAATATCCAAGAGGCCGGCGACGGGGTGGATGTGACCGCATTCTCCAACATCACCGGGCAACTCGTATTTTCCTCGATCCTCCAGGCCCACATGGATGAGCAGTTCATATTTACCCAGTTGATCTCGACCACGCCCACGCGGCTGGACGGAGAGAAGATTCCGGGCATTGAGCAACTCGGAGACGGCGGCGAGGACATCGAGCCGGGTATGCCCTATGAGCGTAAGGGATTCGGGGAGGATTACATCGAGACTCCCGCGACGAAGAAACGTGGCTTGATCGTCCCGGTGACGAAGGAAGCGATCTTTTTCGATAAGACCGGGTTGATCCTCATGCGTGCCCAGGCTGTCGGGCATACACTGGGGTACGGCAAGGAAAAGAGAATCATCGACGCCTTCATTGGCGGGAATGACTTGTACAAGTACAAGCTCCAGGGGACATCGTACTACCCGTTCATCCTGACGGCCTCCGGCGCGCCCACCGACTTCAAGGCCATCAACCAGGTCGCGGCGAACGAGCTTGTGGGCTGGGATAACATCGAGGAAATGGAGCTACTGTTCGCGAACATGACGGAGTTTACGACCGGCGAGCCGATAGCGGTTACACCGACCACGCTGTTCGTCATGCCCGCCAAGCTGCATACGGCCCGGCAGGTTCTCGGCGCGTTCCAGATCAACATCGACAGCGACACCATGCGGACGATGAACACGCTTAACAGCTACAATATCGTGTCGAGCGCTCAGCTCAACGCACGGGTTGTGCTCGGCGGCAACAACACCAGTACGGTCTCCGCAGCGAACGCCAAGAATTACATGTACTTGGGCGATCCCGCCCGGTACATGACATACATGGAGAACTGGCCGATCACGTTCGCCCAGGCGCCGCCGAACTCCGCTGAGGAATTCGATCGGGACATCGTCGCGCAGTTCAAGGCGTCGGAGCGCGGCAACCCGGCGATCCTCGATCCTCGCTACATGACCAAGTCCTACGCCACGATCTGAGTCAGTCCACAACGCCAGCCGTTGGGGGGTGCTCCCCCGTGACCTCCGGCGGCTGGTCGTTGGTTTTCCTTGGAGGTGCATCGTGGGTATTCGCGAGGCGGTTCAGCCGTTCGATCATGCGAGCGTCAGCAGTATCGGCACGACGGCCGTGCAACTCAAGTCTACGTTGCCCGGCTGGCCTGTCCGCAAGGGAGTCCAGATCAAGGCGGACGCGGGCAACAGCGGCACGGTCTACATCGGCTTATCCGACGTGACGAAGGGCGACGTGGCGGCAACCGACGGTTTCCCGCTGGCTGCCGGTGAAGGGTTGTTTGTTCCATGCAATGACATCACGCTGATCTACGCCATCGGTTCGGCGAGCGGTCAGAAGGTCTACTACCTGGTTATCTGATATGCGGCCCCCGTTGTTTATCCCGTCGTCGACGCCTGCGTTGGTGCCATCGTTGGCGCTGGACGCGGGGTTCTCGCCGCTTGACCTGTCGGGGCTGATTCTGTGGCTGCGTGCCGACGCTGGCATAACGGAAACCGGAGACGGCGTTACAGTTTGGGCCGATCAGTCGGGCAACGCAAACGGAGGAACCAGGGCAGGGAGTCGTTGGCCGCAGTTCGTATCCTCCCTCGCGAATTTCGGCGGCCAGCCGGCGGTTGTTGCTGAAGGTAGTGACACAATGGATCTCGCGGCTGGCCTCGCAGAGTCGGCTGGGGACCTGACGTTTTTCGCGGTCGTCGACTTCGTTGATCTCGGCGTGCAGTATCTATTCGATACGGCAGTTGGCCGGCTCACGCTACAGATCAACCACGCCTCGAATGTCTTTGTGGATGGCGGCGGAGCCAAGGGCACGGTAGGGGTCGACATCGGCGACCAAGGGCTGACAACTGGTGCAGTAATCATCTGGCGACTGAAAGCCGAGGCGGGCGGTGGGCAAGTCTACGTCGGCGGGTCGTTGGTCGAAGCCGGACTGACCTACACGGCGACGGCGATCGACGGTGCGGCGCAGTTGTTCTCGCACACAAACACAACGTCGAATGACATGGATGGCAACTGTGGCCAGTTCGGCATCTACAGTCGGGCACTCTCTGACGTTGATGTCAACCGACTCGGAAACTACTTATCGGCATGGACGAAACGCACCTTACCTTGGGCGGGCATCTAGCATGGACGACACGGCACAGACCGCAGTCAACTGCAAACACAAACACCGCGGGATCAACAGGTTGCTGGGCTTTACGTTTACCGTAATGGGCCTGATCGTCGTGCTCGTCGGATGGGCCATCGCCGACAGCCGGCGCGCATCGTCAAAGGCTGTGGCGGCGAGCCGTGTGGTCGACATTCATATCGAGCGGCAGACCGTGGTCGACGAGAATATCGCAGCCACATTAAGGCGACTGGAAGCAAATATCGACAAGCAACGCGGGATGATCGAAGACCTGTGGAAACGGAACGGCGGGTAGACCATGACCTATATCACGGACCTGCAAGACGCGCGCGACAACATCGCCGCGAACATCAAGGCGATCACGGCCAGCCCGAAACCGTCGTATTCGATCGACGGGCAGACGGTCCAGTGGACGGCTTACCTCCGCATGTTGATCGATAAGCTCAAAGAACTAAACACGCAGATCAACGCCGCTGATCCGGCGGAGGTTCATTCCGTGGGGATAACCGGATGGCATCACTAGAGACCTACAAAGGCTTGTTGGTCCTCGACACCGCGAGCGGTGCGGGTGGCGCGGCGATCAACAACAACTTCCGCGCGTTAGCTGATAACGTCAACGACGGGGATGGTGTGTTTGACACGATGGCTACTGGCGGCGCGACACCGGGCGTTGGTGTCGACATCGCGGCGGTCGGGTCGATTGTTACCGATGCAGGTTTGGTCAGTCTGACGCTGGACGTTGGCGGGGGGTATGGCAGCACTGGTGCAACGATTGCTGCCGATGGTGATTTCACGACGAACGGGCTTATCTTTAGTGACGCTACCGTGCAAGGAGCGACCGGCCTGCTTGCTGGCGGCGGCGGCTCGGCCGGTACGATCACGGCTTACCCGCCCACGAACGCCAAGGGCACGCTGACGATCACCACGGACGACAATACCGGCGACACGGTGACGAACCTCAACGTTGCCCTCCAGGCCGGTGCGCGTACCTATACGGTCGTAGATGCTGGGGCTAGCGCCGACTTCGTGATGACGGCCGGCAACCAGAACATCGGCGGCGTCAAGGCTTTCACCTCCGGCGTGGGCTTCCTTGACGGCATAAGTTTCCCGATTGGATCTACGCAATCGCTGCTGGCGGCCGGGCAGATCGTGCCGTCAGAGGGCAACGTGGCAGTTGCAGGCAATGGCGGGCCGGTAACGCTGACGAGCGATCCGCAAATCACCGCAGGGTCGGATGGTCAGCTATTGATCGTATCCGGCACGGACGACACGAACACGCTGACGATCGTCAATGGTAACGGGGTCCACGTCCATGAGCCGGCGACCCTCACGGACCATGACCATTTGACGCTGGTTTATCATACGGCCGACGCCCAGTGGGAAGAAGTGTCCCGCAACTTCGAGGCGTCAGAAAAGACGTGGGCGTTCATGTCGCGGGACGCCGCGAGCGGCACGAACTACATCGGTGGATTCTACAACTTCGGCGCAGCGGCCGATGACTTCAATCCCGCCAAAACTCACGGAACGGCCAACTCCAGTTATGCGGCCCACTTGTTCTTGGTACAGGCTAATGGCGACGGCCTGGGGACTGATACGGTTGTACGAGTCACGGGCACATCGATCACGGATGGGGGCGTTCGCGTTACGTCGGACACTCAGGATCTGACGGTAAGCAACGCCAATGATGCAGAGGGCACCTACTACGAGACGTCGAAAAAGTGGATCGGTCAGGTATCAATCTCGGTTGTATCTGGCCCGGACTTGCTCTGCAACTACGGCCTGTGCAAGTACTGGGACAACCACAATTTCAATTTCCAAGTTATCGGATTCGAGGCGACCTGGCTGGGTGCGCAGAATGATGCGACGCCGAATATTCTTCTGCGTCACCACAAGGCCACGGGCTGGGCGTACAACGTTGGAGCAGCACCAACGCCGCCAGCGTCTATCGCCGACATGAACACCGACCACGACACCGAGATACAGATCCGGGCCAACGAAGAAGGGGCGTGGAAGCGAGACAACTTCAATGTCGACGTTGCTGGTGGGAATGGCGAGGGTACGATTATCGAGCTGCTTACATCTGCGAACCGGACCTACGCGATTGGCAACTTTCTGATGCGGATAAGGGATCGATGATGGTCACGTTTGATCTATCCACCGACTTCGACGACGTGGTCGATAACCTCGAAGCGATCACGCTCGGTGCCCCGTCAGAGGTCGACTGGGACACGATGACGGTGGACGAGTGGGACGAGCTGACCGTGGACGAGTGGGACGCCCTGCTTGTGGGCGACACGACGACGGCGATCAGCAGTGCGTTGCGGCGGGCCTTGACGACAAAAGAAATGGCGGTATCGGACGGGCTCTACCGCAACGGCGACGTGGTGTGGCACTTCGCGGCGTCGGCCGTGAGCACGGCCCCGGTGCCAAGCGACCTGATAATCGATAGCGACAGCAACCAGTGGACGATCCTTGAGGTGTCGCTACAAACGCTGTCGAACCGCTACCGTTGCATCACGCGGAACCTGGCGATCAGCGAAGAGTTGAACACGCTGGTCACGATTCAGAAGGCGACGTTTGCCAAGGATGCGGACGGGGCACAAGAGCCGACGTGGGCGGACTACCGGACGAGCGTCCGGGCCAAGGTACAGCCGCAGGCGGCGGCCCAGGCGACGGAGAACGCACTACGGCACACAACGCGCGAGGTCATTATCTATGTGCTGACGGAGTTCAACGACATCGACGAATCATTTCGGGTGGTCGCGGCAGACGGGAAGATCTACAAGGTAACGGGCACGGCATCGCCAGAGCGGATCGATCAACTGTTTGAAATTCACGGAATGGAGACGCCATGGCCGCTGGCGTGAAGTATAACTGGAAAGGCGAGAAACTCACTAAGGAATTGCTCGCCGCTATCTCTGAGGGCGTAGCGCGGGCTACCGAGTTCCTCTGGGCGGCGGCGCGGCAACAGGTCAACATCGGGAATACGGGCGTGCGGGTCACGCGGAAGCGGTCGACGTCGAGAGGAGCGAAGGGCAGCAGCTACACGATTTACCCGAACCCCAGTAGACCAGGTGAATCTCCACATAAGATAACTGGCTGGGGTCAGTCTCATATTGAAAGAGAGCATGACAGGGAAAACGCCATCGGTCGAGTCGGGATCATGGCGGGCGGCGAATACATGCTACGGCATGAATTCGGAATCCGGACCCCACGCCGGCCGTGGCTCGGGATGCGAGGCGGAGCCCTGGGCAACAACCTCGGGCAGATACGGCGACTGATAGCGATCGGCGGGAAAAGGGAAATCACCAATGGCTAGCCTCGAAGGACAGATCCTAACGCAGTGGGCGGGCAAGGCAACGCTCAACGGGCTGCTTGCGAGTACCGCGGTATACATCGGGGACATCCGGGACGTGGATCCGCCCTACTGCCAGATTACCAGAGAGTCGGCATTCACTCAGGACAGGATGAGCGGGTCGGCGCGGGTCGACGTTGTCAACCTGCGGTTTATGATCTTCCATTCATCGCATGTATCGGGCGCCGCGATCCGCGATGAGTTGATGAGCGACGCCGGATTTGACAACAACACGTTTGACGTGGCGAGCAACGGGGCGGTTATCGTCATGCGGCATGAGAATAATTTTGAACTCCAGGACGACAATGGGATTTGGTCCTTTGTCACCGACTTCGAGGTGGCCCACCAGCTACCGGCATAACCAATAGGAGGCCACTCATGGCTAACAACACAGTAGCGTCAGGGGTCAACGGCAAGATCACGGACGGCACGGATCAGATCGCGGATATCACGTCCTGGGCGCTGGCCCGTGCGGCGCAAGTCGCGACATACCAGTCGAGCAAGGCGGCGGGATGGCGGCGGGCGAAGGCGGGCGGACGACAGTGGGAGGCAACGTTTGATTTTAAGGCGGAAGCAGACGGCAATTTCCACGTCCGCGAGGGCATGTACCTGACCGATGTCGAATTCCACCTGGACGCGACCGAGAACAACTACTACAAGGGCTCGGGGATCGTCCAGGACGTCAGCGACACGGTCGACGTAGACACCGGTGAAGTGATCGGCGGTTCATGCACGATCATCGGCGACGGGGCCTATACGACGTTCGGCACGGCCGTTGTCTCCGAGTTGCTCAGTAGCTCGTAATCGCCAGCGGAAACCAGAGCCACAAACGAAAGGCAAACGATGGACGGGATTACCAACGTAAGCGGCAATCGCCGGTTTGAACTGACGGTCGGGGAGACGACGTATACCCTGACCCCGATGTATCTCAGTCTGTTGAGCGAACAGGAAAACTGGATCCTGAATCGGCGGCGGTCGCTTGGCGATCTGCTGCGGGAGATACCGGATGACATCGACGCGGTACTGCGGCGGCAAGTCGTCGAAGTCCTTGTCTCGCAGGCAACGCAGTCCCGGTTTCTCACGACCGACGAAATGATCGGTTACGAACAGTCGTTTGTCGGCCTTGCCCACCGCCTACTGCTTGGCCTACGGGAGCACCACGGCGAAGAATTCAAAACGGTTGACGATACCGGCAAGCTCATTCAGTCGGCCGGCAATACTGAACTGAAACGGATCGAGGAACTGGTTGACGAGGTTGGAGAAGCCGCCTTGTTAAAAAAGTCCGATGGCCCGACTCCCGACCCCACCGGGTAGAGAAGGCGGGCCGAATACCCTGGGCAATGCTTTATCGCGGGTTGGCTGAGCGATACGGATGGACCTCGGGCCAAGTCGACAAACTAACCCTGTATCAGTCGCTGATGTATCTTGGCGGCATGATCCCGGAGGATGGAAAGACGGTGACACTCAGGAAGCGACAGCCGACGACACGGCAAGCGAGGACAAGCTATGGCCTTTAAGCTAGTGGATGCTTTCGTTCAACTCTCGGAACGTGGCGCTAGGGTGACCACTGCGGCGATAGAGAAGCTACGACTAAAGGTTGCGCAACTCGGTGGCACGGTAACGCGGTTAGCCGTGTCCCTTGCGGCAGGGTTTGGCGTCAAGGAAATCATCAGAATCGCATCCGACGCGGAAGAGGTAGCCAATAAATTCCGGGCCGTGTTCAAGCAACACACCGCCGAAATGGACAAGTGGATCGCCACGGTGGCGGACCGGTTCGGTAGATCAACAACCGCGCTTCGGGACTGGTCGTCACAGTTACAAGACACATTCGTTCCACTTGGCTTCGCCCGTGACCGAGCGGCCACGCTAAGCAAGGAATTGACGCTCCTGTCCATAGACCTCGCAAGCTTCTACAACCAGGCCGAGCCGGAGGTGATCGGTCGTTTGACCTCTGCAATGGTCGGCAATCACGAGGCCGTGCGTTCGTTCGGTATCATCATCACGCAGGCGACGTTGAATTTACAGCTTGCGAAAATGGGGTTCAGTTCGGTCACCAAGGGCGCGACGGAACAACAGAAGGTATTGGCAAGGCTGGCGATCATTACCGCGTCAACGGCAGACGCCCAAGGCGATGTCATACGATCACAAGGAAGCTTTGCCGAGACGCTGCGACAGACAACGGCATCGGCGAAGGAGCTTGCGGATGTAGTTGGAAGGCAATTGCTTCCACCACTGAAGGATCTATTGAACGTGGCAAGCGGCTTGGCGGGCCTCGGCGGGGGCGGCGGGCCTGGCTCTGGGTTTATTTCTATCGGGGTCGGGGCAGCGATCGGCGGCAAGCTTGGCGGATTGCCTGGTGCGGCTATCGGGGCCGGAGCAGGTGCCATCCAGGGCGTCCGTTCGGTGGCCGCTAACCGGAGGGCCGAAGAGGCCGTAATTAACGAGGCCGCACGGCAGGAAGACTTATCGCAGGAGGCTCGGTTCCGTGCCGCACAGGATGCCATTGCGGCACGCATTCGGCAGCGGAGAGATGCAGCAGATGCTATACGCAGATTTGACGCAGAGGCAGGCCGTCAAGCGGACGCTGAGAACCAAGCATTGTGGCAGAAGACCCTTGACCACCGAAAAGAAATGGCGATCAAATCGGAAGAGGATCGCTTGCGAAAAGAAGAGGCGTTGCGAGAAGCCGCGACACGGCGTGAAGACGCACGGTTGACGCGACGGATCGAACGTGAAGAGCGCGGGAAACGCGGCGCAGAGGCGTTGCGAGCAAGGCTGTTCCCAGCAGAGGCAGCGTTCCGTGAACAGCTTGAAAACATCAGCAAGCTAAGGCGGGGCGGCTTCATTACTGACCGCGGCGCTGAGGCGGGGCGGCAACTGGCACGCGAAGAGTTTCGGGGAGCACTTGCCGACAGGGGTGGAGCCGCCGGCCCCCAGCAGGCCATCACAACCGCACGGCAGGCGTTCGAGGTCTTCGCCCAGTCGCAGGCCGCAGCGGCCAACCCGTTGGTCAAAAAAGCTGACCAGCAGATCAAAGCGATCGAGGACGGGAATAGGACGCTTGAGCAAATCGAAAATGATCTCAAGAGTCTGGATGCAGTAGAACCAGGAGCAGGACTAGCAAAATGAGCGTTGTAGAAGTCGAACGAATGATCGGGGACGGGAAATGGTCGGTTGTCAACGACGGCCAGGGCGAAGGCAAGACTTCCCCAGCCGTGACCTATGCGGTCACTGTGGACGACGTGAACGACGGGCCGGTCGATTTCATGGGCTACGCGGGGAATCGGACAGTGGTGGGCGGCATCGGCCTTCCAGTAATCGGAGAGCCGTATGGCGCGGGTAACGAGGAGACCAGTGCAACGTTGTTTTGTATCCGCCGGACGGCAACGCAGGTCAACGCCTTTTTGTGGCATGTGCGAATTGAATACACCACTGAGGGTTTCAGCGGCTCGGGGGCGCACTCTGACAACCCATTGATGCAGCCGGGCGTGGTGCGGTTGTTTGGGCAGATTCGCAAGAGGGCGATCGCGTATGATATTCGTGGTACGCCAATAATCGACCCGTTCGGGCAGTTATTTAATCCGCCGATTGAAGTCGAAGATACGATGCCCGTGCTAACGATCACGCGCAACGAGTGGCTGCAACTGACGGAGGCAAGCTCACCGTTTATCCATCCGGGCGTGGCGCAACTGGCCAACTGGATAACGACCGACGACCCCAATTTCTCGTGGATGCATCCGCCGTTCAATCCCATTCGCGTGGCGGACATGCCGGGCACCATCAATTACCGGGAGTTCTCGCCGTGGAGCGACCACGCGCCAAGTATCGGGCCTGGCCACGTCCAAACAAACATATCGTTCCCGCGGCATACACTGAAGTGTCATTCAGTGACAGCCGAGCCGAACGAGTTTATATTTGCCGGCCGGCGAGTGGCCTACAAGCGCATGACGTATGAATTTCATGTCGGCAAAGAGTATTTGCTGCCGGGCGCGGTCGGCGGGCGGATCACTCTGCAGCGGAACAAAAGGCTATCGGAGTGGCATCTATTCGTTCTTGATACCTCCACCACTGAGAAAGTCAAAATAGACGGGGATCTCGTGACACGGCGGCTCCAGGTAGGAAATGCGATGGAGTCGGCGCCGGTATTGCTTAGGGTCATATACGTGAACGGAAAGCAGAGCAAGACGGCACCAATCGTACGGATCGACGTTGACGACATGATAGCGGGCGATGCATTTCCGACAGGTAAAATATACCAGATACACGAGACCTTCGATTATACGCGCACCGACGTTGCGCTACAGAGAAACAACGAATAACAGGAGGCCACCAGATGGCAACTCTAATACCTTTTACCAGCGGACAGATGCTGCTCGATGACGCTTCGCTCGGCAATCCGATCTGGAGTAGCTCCAAGGGCTTGCGGCTGTCGGCTGACAAGGCGATCTCACATTTCATCAAGGAGTATTGGTCGCCCGTCGGAACCAACGTTGTCGACCTGACGATCCCGCTGCACATTGCGCGTGGCCCAGGCACTGTAGTCGGCGTCGAGGTCACTGCAATTGATACTGGCGGGTCAACGTCAATCTTGGCTGTAGACATTCAGAAAGGAGACAACGACCCGACGGCGTTTGCTACAATCTTGTCGTCAACGATTGCTCTTATCGACACCGACAATAATCTCTTGGTCGTGTCTGGCACGATAAACGACGCCGCGTATGATGCGGGCGATGTGTTTCAGGTCGTACTCGCGATGAGCGGCACTACTGAGACCATGCAAGGGCTGCTTGTTGCGGTCGCCTTCCAGGAACACCCGCAAGATGACTAAGGTTTTCTCCGAATCAGAACTGCGCCGCGTCATCGCAGCCGTCGAACACGTCGAGCGTCTGCAACGCTTCGCCCCTGTCCGCCGGGCGCCGGATATCACGCCGATACCGATCCGCTCACACGTTGAGGCGTTTCTAGCGGAGGCGCAAGAGGAGACGTTTAACACGGGCAACGATACCGGCCTGCTGAACCTGACTGAAGCATTCACAATTGGTCACGATCTGGAGTTGATAGACGACAACAGGATCCGCAACCGAACCAAGGACAACGGGGGCGACCTGGACGGCGTGGGCCGCGATATGTATGTTGACGTGGCCTGGAATATCACGCTGGAGCGTTTGGGTTCTGCTAGTGTGCCACCGGCGTCGGTCGATGGCAAGGTAACCATGCAAGTCAACCTGCGGCGCGACCAGGAGGGCGGCCCCAATAACGGTATCGTCGGTGCCTATGGGCGGATCTCCACGACGACCGTTGATCAGCGATTCCGCGGCGGCAGCGCCGGTGGATTTCATACGATAAAACTACATGCCGGGGCGTCGCTCGTATGGTTTATTTTCCGCCGATACTCCGGAGGGTCTGACGACCAGTACAAGACCTGGTTTCCCGGCTGTAGCGTGCGAGTAAAAGAAGTCGACAGCTACCCGCCGCCTGACACAATCGAGCCAGAGTAAGAATGCAAACCGAACCGATCTACCTTATCGGATGCCCGCAGACCGTCGGCGGGGCCAGCATGGAAGCGTGGGACACGATCAAGCTCTGGCGTGCGCACGGCGTCGAGGTCAACATTATCCCCACCTGGGAGATCACCCAGGACTGGCGACAGAAGGTCGAGGCGATCGGCTGCCGGGTCTACAACCCGGACCTGAAGGACATCGGGGACGTACCCGGTTTGCGTGACGGGCTGGCCGTGGCGTTCTGCAACCCGGCGTTTCTCCGGACGGCCGATCGGTGGCGGGCACTGAATCTGCGGATCACCTGGGTCGGGTGTATGACGTGGTGCTCGCCGCTTGAGTTGATGGTCCTCCGGCGCGACGGGCCGTTCGACGAGTACGTTTTCCAGTCGGCCTATCAGGCCAGGCGACTCACGCCGATCTATCGCAAGTACGGTATCGGCGGCAAGCGGCTGCACCGGTTCGTGCCCGCCTTCGATTATGGCGCCGTTGACTATGCGCCCGCGCGGCACACGCCCAAACGGCCGTTCCGGGTCTGCCGGATCAGCAGGGCGGCCCCCGACAAGTTCCACCCGGACTGCTGGCAGGCGATCGCCGGGCAGAAGCCCCGGAAACGAATCGCCTTCGAGGTGCTCGGCTTCTCGCGGGTAATCGCCGATAAGATCGGCAACCCGCCGACATGGGCAACCTGTCACGCGCCGGGGGCGGTGCCGGCCGCTGAGGTGCTGGCCCGATCCCACGCGATGGTTCACCTCGTCGACGCCAGCCGCGAGAACTGGCCGCGCGTCTGCCTGGAGGCGTTGGCAGCCGGCGTGCCGTTCATCGGGCAGAATGAATGGGGACTGAGGGAAATGATCCGAGAAGGCCACGGCGGGATGCTGGTCAACGACGTGGCGGAGGTCCGGGAGTGGCTGGACTGGATGGTCAATGACGAGATAGCCCGTGTGGAGATTGCCGAGCGGGGCCGGGCGCACGTCGAGCGGCTATGTGATCCGGTCGCGGCGATGACCGGCTGGCGGCGAGTCTGGATGGCTTCGGCTGTGCGGCGGGTGATCGGCGTATGATTCACTTCGCCTGTCTTTGCCTGACATACCACCGCCCCCAGCTTATCCGCTCGGCTATAGAGTCATTCAATCGCCAGGACTACCCAGCCTCACACCGGGAGCTGGTCATCCTTGACGATGGGGCCGGCTACGCTGACGGGCTCTGCGGGCCCGGCTGGCGGCTCTGGAGCGTCGGCGGTAGATATTCCACGCTTGGCGATAAGCGCAACGCAGCGGCCAGCCTGGCGTCTCTGGACGCGGATGCGTTCGCTGTATGGGACGATGACGACATCTACCTGCCTTGGCACCTCTCGGCGGCGGCGCGGGCGCTCGAGTCGGCGCCGTGGTCCAGGCCGGCGCGGTGCCTGGTCGAGCATCACCGGTTTCGGCCGCTCGAACAGAAGGACTGCGGGACGGCATATCATGCGGGCTGGGCCTACACCCGGGAGGCATTCGACGCGGCAGGCGGCTACCCCCGCACGAATAATGGGGAAGACCAGGCTTTCCGCGATCGCCTCCAGGCGGCCGGGATCCGGTCGGCTGACCCGTGCGAGCACTTCCGGCCGAGCCTGGTGGTCAACTGGACTGACCGGACCTACCACACCTCCGCCGTGGGTGGCCCGACGTACCAAGAGTTACGGCAGCCGGAGCCGGCGGAGCGTATCACGGCGATCGAGCCGCGCTGGGTCCGGGACTACGTGGCCGATGCTGCTGCTGTCAAGTAATCCTTGACAACTCTTTCCGTAATCTCTAGCGGATAACACTAAATGATAGTTCGTAACATCGGACTAAATGCCGATTTAGACCTTGTGTTATTCCCGATAGGGAATATAATTCAGGTAGACGAGAGAGAAACAACCAACACACGGGAGCAACGAAATGTCAACCGCGACCAAAAAAGCCCGCTCAAAACACTAGCCGACCGGCCAGTGGATCAGGGCCGACAAGCGATTGGCAATCTACCTCCGCGACCGATTCACGTGCCTATACTGCCTCCGCGACCTGCACGATGCCGAGCCGGCCGACATCACCCTCGACCACCTGGCGACGAAGTCCGACGGCGGCACGAACGACGAGGGCAACCTGGTCACGGCCTGCCGGCACTGCAATTGTAAGCGACAGGACAAGCCGCTGGCCCGCTACGCCAGCCGCGAGACGATAAAGCACATCCGCCGCAACACGCGACGGAGCCTGAAGAAATACAGAGTCCTCGCAAAGGCACTGATTGCTGGCGAGGCGGGATTCGAGGCCACGATTTAGCACTAACCGGGAGAGAAACGATGAACACTCAAGCAGCAAGCGGCAATCCGATTCCGGACGGGATCTATTTCGTGCAGGGCGACGGCTGTGCCTGGACGGCCGTGAAGTTCCGGGGCGGCCGGGAGGTCGGCTCGACCGAAGAGTCATGTGTCGGGACACACCTGGCGGCAAATGATTCGTGGGCGGGTGTCGTGCCGTCTGGGGATGATGAGCTGGTCGATACAGAGGACGAGCAGCTAAGCATTGACGTCGCCCTGGCATGTGGCTATGACGATGCCTACGGCGTCAGCGTGTGCCGCAGGGCGTAGAGACAGACGAGAGGAAACAGCAACACACTAACCGGGAGAGAAACGATGCCGCACACCAACAGAAGCGCCGGCTACAAAGCGGCCGGGGAGTTGGAATTACTAAGCCAGAATCGGCTGTACGTGGCCTACGAAACATCAGACGCGGGACACCGGTTTACAATCATCGACTACCGCGAGATCCTAGCCAAGGACCTAAGCAGCCAACAGGCCAGGGACTTTATTGTCACCGCCGCGAACAAGCAGCACCGGGAGGCGCAGGACGATGCCGTCAGCGATTGATCTCACGGACGAACACCGCGGCCTACTCTGCGAGGTCGTCGCCGAGCACGGTGGGCAGGTGCTAGTGGCGGCGGCGGTCGGGATCAGCCAGGGCACGCTGAGCAAGATCCTGAGCGGGGGGAAGGGACCGGGGCCGGTGGTCTGGCTGAACCTGCTGCACGAACTCGAACTGATGCACAGCCTGACCGATCCGGTGCTGAAGATCTGGCGGGTGGGGAAACCGACGATGAGACGGAGGGCGAGGAATAGGACCGGGCCGCATGACGCGAGACCGGAGGGAGCGGCGAGGGAGCACGGACGGACGCCGCGTTGATAGGATCGTGGCGCTTGTCGTAGGGATGCGACGGGCGTCGATTTTGGAACCTTTTCACGGGAGCGAAAACATGAGTCACGACCCAGCAACAGGCATGGCCGACGACCTCGACGAACTCGACCGCCTCCGGGACGAGGTGCGGGAGCTACAGTCCGAACGTGAATGGTACATGCGGCGGATGACGTGGTACAAGGATCAACTGCGGCTGCTGGTGCGGGACGTGCGGCGATTCCACCCCACCACAACCGGAGCCTATATAGAGAGGCTCTTGCGCCAAGCGGCAGACAACGCGGCGAGAGACGAAACTTACACATTCAATAAGGAGCTAACGCTATGACGATTAACGTAGGCGGTCGGGCCGGGCTCGACATCGTATGTAACGACCGGCAGCAATGGCTTGAGGCACGACGGCAGTCGATCGGGGCGTCAGAGTCGGCTGGCATCTTCGGCGTCGGCTACAGCAACCAGAGCCCGTTGACAATCTGGCACGAGAAACGGAGCCCTATACCAGCGGTTGACGCTGCGCGGGAGAAACGTTTCCGTTGCGGGCAGGTGTTGCAGCCGGCGATACTGCAACTGTTCACGGAAGAAACCCATATCAGGGTCGAAGACCCGGGTGAGTTCACGGTGAGGATGCACGCCGAGCACCCGTGGATGTCGGCCACGCTTGACGGCGTGTGTGACCATCCGTTACACGGGCTGGGTGTGGTCGAGGCTAAGAACGTTTCGGGGTTCCTGGCGGCCGACTGGAAGAAAGACGAGCCGCCGCTGAAGCATCAAATCCAAGTGCAGCACCAGCTTGCGGTTACCGGCTACAGCTACGGCTACCTGGTCGGGTTGGTCGGTGGGAATGAGGTAGCGATCAGGCTGCTCAAGCGGAACGACCGGTTTATCAACGATGCCCTGATCCCCAAGCTCGAAGAGTTCTGGAACTGCGTCGAGTCTGGCGAGCAGCCCGAGATAGACGGCAGCATGGCCACGGCCCAACTGCTGGCCCGGCTGTTCCCGGACGACAACGGAGAGGCCAAGCAACTGCCACCGGAGTCGGCCGACTGGGACGCAGAGCTTGCAGAACTACGGCCACGACTCAAGGAAATAAAGGCTCGCAAAGACGAGCTTGACAACAAGATGAAGGCTGCGATCGGCGAGGCTGCGATCGGCGTGCTGCCGGACGGTGCGCAATACACATTCAAAACGAGTGACCGGAAGGGCTACACAGTCGAGTCAACCACCTGCCGTACGTTGCTGCGGCGCAAGTAAATACCCCACAAGAAAAGGACGGTGAAGGATGGATTGCGAACAGGCATTGGATGCGGCCGACAGGGTAATAACGCGACTCACAGACGATTGCGCGCAAGCGGAAGCAGATTGTAGGTCGCTCCAGGCCGACTTACGGCGACATCAGGAGGGAAGCCTTATAGTATTTGCAGAAGGCGACCTTCACGCGTTTGCAAGCAAAATCATTTTCGACCTGTGTAACGCCGGCCTGGCCATCTATGAACCGCATAAGTGGACGCACACTGTTGTCGCGACACTGGCTGAAATACTCCCGAACGAAGGGGATGGTAAGCCAACTGATCCGGCGGCGTAAGTAAATACCCTAAGAAACAATAACCACAAGAAAGAGAGCGACGACATGGAAGCAACCCAACAAACGGTAGCACAGCAGGCAACGGCCCTACTGGAAGCCAACCCGCAAGGCGCACTTGACCTTGTGCTCGCCGAGACCGAGCGGGTTCAGGCAGAGGTGCGGGCAAGCAACGATGTAACTTTCGGCCCGGAAGGCGTTGCGGTCAAGACGCTCAATGGACTGTGGCGGCTGGCTCAGATATACGCCACGTCGCAGATGGTGCCGGATCACTTTCGGGGCAACGTGCCCGACTGCGCGATCGCCATTCAGATGGCGCTGAGGTGTCACATCGAACCGGTCATGCTTCTCCAGAACTGTTACATCGTCCACGGCAAGCCAGGTATTGAGGCCAAGCTGGCAATCGCGATGTGCAATGCCGCGAAGGTCTTCAGCGGCCGTATATCCTGGCGACTGGAGGGCGAAGGCGAGGGGCGAACGTGCTGCGCGTTTGCTGCTGACGCCGATACTGGCGAGGTGTGTGAGCAGACCGTCACCTTCGCAATGGCCAAGGCCGAGGGCTGGGTATCCAAGGCCGGAAGCAAATGGAAGACGATGCCCGACCTGATGTTGCAGTACCGTTCGGCCATGTTCCTGATCCGGCTGTATTGCCCCGAAGTGCTCATGGGGATGCAGTCGCGGGAAGAGCTGGACGACGATATCGCACCTCGCGACGTGCTCACTGACGCCGCACCCGTGCAGTCCCTCGATGACCTGACTGATCGATTGACCGGCGCACCGCCCGAGGCGGAACCGAAATCCGAGACGCTTGCCGAGACGACAACCAAGCCCAACAAGTCGGAGCCCCCGAAGGCCGACGAGCAGCAGATCAAGCAAGCGGAAGTGCTCGACCCACTAGAGGAGCGGCTGACCGGCGTCAAATCGCTCATCGAGGTCACGTCGATCGAGGATGAGTTCCTAAGCGAGCAGTGGGCGCCGACCAAAGCCGAGATCTTGAAGATCAAGGCCATCTGCGAGACAGCACGCATGGGGATCAAGGCGGGGCGGGGAGGGAAGGACTCGTAGGCCAGCCAGCACGTTGGCTGCTAACCTGGCAAGCAGCCCACCAGGGGCCGAAACGGGCTGCACTTTTTACACAGGGGAGTGACCACGAAATGACATTAACCATCACGCCACAGATGCTACGCGACGCCAAAGCCTGCGGGGACCAACGCGAGTCGTTCACCTCAGAATGGCCAGACGGCGGTGAGGTGACGCTTGAAAGATGCCTAAAAGCCGCCGAGATGGGACTGGATTTCGATTGGGCGGCGAGGGAACTGCTGTCGGTCCCAGCGTTGGAAACCTACAAGAAGGCCAAGGCCCCAGCGTGGGAAGCCTACGAGAAGGCCACGGCCCCAGCGTTGGAAGCCTACAAGAAGGCCACGGCCCCAGCGTGGGAAGCCTACGAGAAGGCCAAGGCCATAGCGTTGGAAGCCTACGAGAAGGCCACGGCCCCAGCGTGGGAAGCCTACGAGAAGGCCACGGCCCCAGCGTGGGAAGCCTACGAGAAGTCCAGGGCCCCAGCGTTGGAAG
>SDBU01000753.1_pt1 | contig 46382 bp, 41 predicted proteins | sample 2277071 | NCBI WGS metagenome assembly SDBU01 (sample SAMN10397929, study PRJNA504765) | marine sediment metagenome | isolation source: marine sediment core GS08_GC12, 126 cmbsf | place: Arctic Ocean: Gakkel Ridge, Loki's castle | collected 2008
GTGCGTAATTAGAAGGTGAAAGTTCTGTGAAAATAAAAGAGGAACCATCCTGTAAGAATCCAGTTAAACTCCAACCATCATAGTTAAAATCATAGCCATGGATATCTACTGTGCTTGACTCGGAGAAAGATGGAGAATTAGTGGAAGAGAAATTGCCTCCATAAATATTTAGTGTGCTTAAGTCCATGACAGCGAGGGAATGACATGTTACGCTACCGCCGTAGATGTTAACTACACTCGAGTTACCAGCTATAATCTCTCCAAGCACTCCGCCACCATAAATATTCAAGGTGCTCGTGTCATATGTTCGGAAACTGTTTACACCGCCGCCGTACATATCTACGGTTGTGGTCTCTGGCGGTGTGTCATAAATCCTGACCATATTGTAGATGGCGCCATCTTGAATAGTTGAATCGGTGTAAAAATCAACATCTATCGCCTGCACCTGAGATACCGGAAGAAACATTATCGCCGCTAAAATTGTTATAACTTTCGTTTTCATAATTGGTCTCCTTTCCGAAATTGATATTTATGCTACGTAAATCATTATATTAAAATCAACGGCTTTATTCAAGCACTTTCCGGCTGCTTTTACGGCTATACCAGCCGGTTAAAACGCATCGGCCAAACTGTTGACAAAGTAGCTTTTAGCTCTTTGAATCACTAATCTATTGTACAAACTTTCCTATACCCGAAACAATCGTGGTAAACATGGGATTTTCGGGATTTTTTTCATTTTTTTCGCTTTTCGCGATTCGCATCCATCACACCAAAGAATCCGCAAAATCAGCCTTAAGACCGCATTCCCCGGCAAATAAACAGGCTTGACTTATCAGCGTCAATAAGTTAGCCTTACAATACGATATTTGGCCGCTACATTTATCGGAATTTCTTAGTTTTTACCTATAAAAACCAATTTTCTTGTAACAAAACCGCCCTCTCAAGCGTCTGATATAAGTGAAGGTTTTTCGTTCTAAAAGCCATAACAACTAAGGAGATTTTCTTTTTTGTTAACGTAACTTCTGCATTGACGAAGGATTATGGCTTTGCAGACTATCGAATTTGGAACGTAGGTGCCCGTAATGAACTTTGACAGGAAGAAAAAAATAGGTCAGTTGCTTTGTGAAAAATCGTATTTAGACACATCCGGCCTTAAAATTGGACTTGAAGAACAAAAGGTTGAACAGATTCCATTAGGCCGGATTTTAGTGAACCTCAAATACATAACGCAACATCAGTTAAATGAAGTACTTGCGCTCCAGGTAGGAATCAAAAGGGTAGATTTGACCAATATTTCGATTAGCCCCGAAATCATCACCCTTGTACCGGCTGAACTGGTCAGCAAACACAGTATTTTACCCTTACGGCACGAGAACGGGCGATTAGCCGTAGCTATGACGAATCCATTCCAGCCTAACGTCATCAAGGACTTGCGGCTTGTAACCGGCCATTCGGTGCAGCGGTATTACGCTGAGCCGGCACAGATGGAAAATTCGATACTGAAGTTCTACGGCAGCAACGTGGCAAGGATGCTGGATAATCTCGTTCCGGTTGAACAGCGGCCGGAGGCCGAGATGGACAACGGTGATTATTCGCCTGCCAAGCTGAGTGAGCTGGCCAGAGAGCCATCCTTAGTTAATCTTGTGAACCTGATAATCCTGGAAGCGATTGAGGCCCGGGCAAGTGATATACACATCGAGCCGTTCGAGCATCAGGTAAAGATAAAGTACAGAATCGACGGTATGCTTATGGAGAAGGCGCCATCATCGAAACACCTGCAGGCGGCCATTATTTCGCGAATCAAGATTATGGCGGATATGAATATCGCCGAGCGCTTTGTGCCGCAGGACGGCCACATCGAATTTTCCGGCAAAAACGGCAGGGTCGATATTCGTGTCTCGACCGTTCCGACGGTACACGGCGAATCTATTGAGATGAGACTTTTAGACAGGACGGTATCATTGATAGGGCTTGAGGAATTGGGGATGAATGCCCAGTGTCTGGAAGGCTTCGATCAATGTCTGCATAAGAACCATGGGATTGTACTTGTTACCGGGCCGACCGGGTGCGGAAAGACAACGACACTTTATGCAGCATTAAAAAAGATATATTCGCCGGCTGTGAAGATGATAACGATAGAAGACCCCGTTGAATATCAGCTCGAAGGTATTAACCAGATGCCGGTCAATCCGAAAAGAGGGCTGACCTTTGCCATGGGCCTGAGACACATTCTCCGCCAGGACCCTGATATTATAATGGTGGGAGAAATCCGCGATAAAGAAACCGCTAATATCTCAATTCGCGCGGCATTGACGGGCCATCTTGTTTTCTCGACACTTCACACCAACGATGCGCCCGGGGCGATTACAAGATTGATTGATATGGGTGTTGAGCCATTCCTGTTAGCCAGCTCCTTAGAGGCGGTCCTGGCTCAAAGACTGATTCGTACGATTTGTCCAAATTGCAAACAACCGTACAAGCCGGACGAAACGCTCCTAAAGACCTTGAACGGCTCGGTGGCCATTACACCTCATACCGAGTTTTACCACGGCGTCGGTTGTAATGAGTGTATGCAAAGGGGGATGAAGGGAAGGACAGGTATATTTGAGATGCTCAGGATAACCTCCACGCTGCGTGACTTGATAGCTGCAAGGCCGACTACGGAACAGATTATAAGGGCGGCACCGGCGGACCATATAAGTATGGAGCACGACGGCATCGCCAAGGTGTTGAAGGGTATCACGACTCCTGAGGAGGTCTTGAGAGTCGCCAAGAGTATCGGTGAAGAAGAATAAATGGTATCTCGCCGAACGAAATACGAGATACGAACTATGCGAGGTTAAATTGTGGGTCAGTTTTCTTATAAGGCGGTTGAGCAAGGCGGCGGGAACGTCACTGGAATGATTGAAGCGGCTGACCGCCGAAGTGCTGTCGCCGCCCTCACTGATAAAGGCCAGTTCGTAATACACCTGGCTGAACAAACCCTAGAGCCAAGTATCAGCGGTGACAAGAAAGCAGAGTTCGACCTGACTAAGTTTCTGAAGTTTGGTTCGCGAAGGATTACCAGCAAAGACATTTTAGCCATTACCAGCCAGTTGAGCACAGCCTTGCGAGCGGGACTTCCCATGCTTAACGCGTTAGAAATCATTCGCGACCAGCAGCACAAGCCGGCAACAAGGAACATGTTGAGTGAACTTGTCAAATCGGTAAGCTCCGGCCAATCTCTTTCAGAGGCCATGGCCGGGCACGAGAATACTTTCAGCCCGTTGTATCTTTCGATGGTAAGAGTTGGGGAGACAGGAGGGATGCTCGATGAGACGACGACCCAGTTAGCAACAATGTTGACCAGAGAAGGGAAAATAAAATCCAATATGAAGAATGCCTCAGCGTATCCTATCTTCGTTTTGTGCATCGGGCTTGTCTCGGCAGTTATCATAATAACCTCGGTTTTGCCGAGAATATTAGGGATGATAGGTGACGCGACTGCGGTATTACCCTTGCCTACAAGGATGCTGTTATCATTGAGCGATTTGATAAAAAGTTTATTTACGACGGTATACGGATGGTTTATTATCGCTGTAATTGTCGTGGGGCTGCATTTGCTGCGAAGATGGGTCAAGACGGAGGGCAAAATTAAATGGGACGCTTTTAAGCTCAAAATACCTGTTTTGGGTTCGGTCCTGCGCACAATAGCAGTGGGCAGGTTTGCAAGGACTCTTGGAGCACTGACAAAAGGAGGCGTCACAATTTTAGAGGCCCTCAACGTTGTTCGTGACACACTTGGTAATGAATTATTGGGCAGAGAAATTGATACTGTAGCTGAAGAGGTCAAGCGGGGCGAGTCGCTGGCCGGGCCTTTGGGCAAGTCAGGATACTTTCCGCCTTTACTTGTGCAAATCGTCTCTATTGGCGAGCAGACTGGAAAGCTCGATGAATTGCTGCTCAATGCCGCTGACACTTTCGATGATGAAGCGGACTCGGCGATAAACAGGTTTATGGCAATCTTCCCTGCGATTTTGATACTGCTGCTGGCCCTGGTGGTCGGTTTTATAATAGTGGCAACCCTGCTGCCAATGATTGCAATGCAATTTGGCGCAGGAGCTATTTGAATTTCTGGTTTTTCAAAAATAGGAAAGGTGTCCAAATGGGACTGAACAAAAGGAAAAATAAGGCGTTCACCCTTGTCGAACTACTCGTTGTAATTGTGATATTATCTATGCTTGCTGCATTTGCGGCTCCTAAATTCTTTCATTACATAGGCAAGTCCAAGAAGGACCTAACAAAGCCCAGTTTGGCGTTTGTCGAGAACGCAATTGAGAGATTTTCTATTGACTGTCAACGATATCCCGATGACTCCGAGGGGCTTGTAGTGCTACTTGTTATGCCTGATGACATTGAAGAAGGGAAGTGGAGCGGGCCTTACCTCAAGGCAAGCCAGTTGAATGACCCATGGGGCAATCCAATAGTCTATCAAGCAGAGGGTGAAGTTAATCCCGGAAGTTACGATTTGATAAGCTACGGAGCCGACGGCGCAGAAGGCGGCGAAGGTGATAATGAAGATATATATAACGATTAGGCGAACCTTCTGTTCACAGCTTTTAGGTTTTAGTTGACGAAATGAAAAAGGCAAACCGAAATACGAGAAGCGGTTTTACTCTTATTGAGTTGCTGGTGGTAATAATCATTATCGCGCTTATCACCAGCGTCGGCGGCGGGTTTTACATAGGGACATACAAGAGGATGCTGGTTGAAAAAGCAGCACGGGACTTTTTTCTCGCAGCTAAATACGCAAGAATAATGGCTATTGAGCGACAAAAACCCTACAGGATAGAAATGGATGCCACCAACGGCGGTTTTTACCTGGCTACCGACCAATTGAATCAAGAGACTGAACAGACAGAGCAGACGATAGTGCGGGACCGGTACTCAAGGCCGGTGGAATTTGACGATGCCGTCAAATTCGAGAATATTCAGATAACACCGATTGGTTCGGAGTCTTCCGATGAGCAAACGGCAATAGTCTTTCTGCCAAACGGCACTGCACAATCGGCGGTAATACAAATTGGCGACGGCAAAAATCATTATACGGTAAATATCTACGCTGCGACCGGCAAGGCGACGGTACAACAGGGCACGGCCCAGGAAACTAAAATCACCACTGTCGATTTGGACCAAGAATGAGAATACGGACAAAAAGAAACAAAAGAGGTTTTACTCTGGTTGAGACAATAGCCGCAAGTGGTATCCTTTCCATATCTGTTTTGATCCTGGTGGCAATAACTACCCAGTCTCTAACTGGAACAAGACTTAACAGGCAATACGAGATAGCGGCTTCAATAATAGAGAGGCAGCTTAGTTTGCTTGACTATGTCGGCATCGATGAATTCATCGAAATAGGACGCGCAGACGGCGTGGTTGAAGACTTTGAGCCGGGATATCACTGGGAAGTTTCTACCGAATACCAGGGTATAGACAGTCTTTATCTGGTGACAATAACTGTTACATGGGCCGAACGGAATCGACCTTATAGCATCTCTTTGCAAACAAGGCTCAATGGTATGAGCACGTATGTTGAAGTCGAAACAGAGCAAGAGTAATTAAATGAAGATTTATTTGAGAAAGACCGGATTTACATTGGCCGAAGCGCTGGTTGCCTCGACTATAGGGTCCTTTATTGCACTGGTGGCTGTCGGTACACTGCGGACTATTACAGTCAGCGCCGAAAGAGTAGATAGTAATATTGAAGCTGCCTCCGAGGTGAGATTTGCTTCGAATATGATCTCCAGGGACCTTGTGAATCTGTATCGCGAACAGAATTTCAGAAATATGAAATTAGTCGGAATGACTGACGACTCAGACCAGGGCAATAGTTTTTTTACTTTCTATACTGTCGGCAGAGCAAAGGCCAGAATCGACCAGCCGGAAGCGGATGTATACGAAGTCGAATATTTCCTGAAAAAAGATGAAGAAAGCTCAAACCTGTATCGGCGATTGTGGCCGAATCCAGATCCCGACGATGAAAACCCGGGTGGAATCTTGAGTGTTATTGCAGAGAACATTGAATTTTTCCAGGTCAGGTTCTACGACGGAGAACAGTGGTCCGAAGAATGGCCGGAGGAAATGGAAGTTATTCCTCAGTTGATAGAAGTAAATATCGTGGGGAAACCGCAAAAATGGGGAAGCCCGGCTATGAACTCTATTATGGTGAATTTGGTCAGGTCCGCAGGTGCAACGCTCGAAGCTCTCGAAAGTGGTGAGCAAGATAACAGCAGTGCACAAGGGAGTAATCAACCTCAGATGGGCATGTAACATGGAAAAGGAAAGTTGCAAAACAAAAAAATGAAGGTTTTGCTAAAAAAAATGACTGGTAATCGTGACAGAAAGGGGCTTGTTCTTGTAGGAGTGCTGTGGATAGTGGCAATACTTACCATAATCGCCACATCCGTAGGCCAAAACAGCCGACTCGACACGAAGGTTACCACTATCAGGACAGAAGAGCTTCGCTGCAGGTGGGCCTGCCGGGCGGGCATAGAGACAGCTATCGGGATACTGAACGAGGACCTCAGAGTTAGTGACAGCCTGACTGACCTGTGGAGTGACAATGACGAAGATTTTAATGACATCAGCCTCGAGAGGTGCTGGTTTTCGGTCAGAGTTATCGATGAGTCGAGTAAATTAAACATAAACACAGTGACAAAGCAGCAGCTCATGGAATTGCCTTATATGGAAGAGGATATCGCCGATGCGATAATAGACTGGCGGGATGGAGATGATACACCAAGCACGGATGGTGTTGAAGGTGGGTATTATGAGAATCTGCCCATTGGATATAAAATTCGCAACGGTCCTTTCAAGACAATACGTGAGATGCTGTTGGTTAAAGGCGTTACTGAAGAGCTGTTCTATGGAGAGGACACAAACTTCAACGGGCTGCTGGACTACAATGAGAAAGACGGTGACGAAAGTCCGCCCGTCGATGACAGAGATGACCAGCTGGATGTGGGATGGATTGCCTATCTGACCTGCTATTCGTATGACAGGAACGTAGATGCTGAAGGTAATAGAAAGGTTAATATCAACCAGGGTAATGAAAGGCAACTGCAAAGCTCTTTAGGGATAAAGAGTTCTCAGGCCAAGTGGATTGTGGATAAACGTGGGAATAACAGATTCAACAGCATTGCTGACCTGATAGATAGTAGCAGTCCAAAACAGCCACAACAAAGTTCCCAGCAAAGTTCGCAACAAAGTTCACAGCAGAGTTCGCAAAGGGGTTCGCAAAGCAGTTCGCAAAGGGGTTCACAAAGTAGTTCGCAACAGGCTGAACCTTTGGATTTACAAACGTTCTACCAGATAGCAGACAAAATAACAGTAGATAGCGGCAACCGGATTCCCGGAAAAGTCAACATTAACACGGCACCGAAAGGGGTTTTGATAGCACTGTTGGGCGGTAGTGAGGCAGATAAGGAGATTGCGGAGAATATAGTTACCTATAGGGAGAGCTTGATAGACGGGATGCAAAGCATCGCTGACTTAACGAAAGAAGGACTGGTAAATATGAATACTTTTAAGAAGATTGCAAATAATATTACCACTCGTTCGAACGTTTTTACTATTCGCTGTTTCGCGACGGCTGACAGGGGCGGAGTCAGCGGTACCACACTGCAGACAGAAGTGGTCGTAGATAGAAGCGAGTCACCGTATACGACACTTTACTGGTATCAGGGAGCAAGTAATTTATGAGCAATAATACGACTGATATGAGGACAAGGCTGTCCGCGATTGCGATAGCACAGGATGGCAACAAGCTTAAGGCTGTGAAACTTGGCAAACAGGGGGCGTTTTTTCAAGTCCTCTGGACAAAGAGCAGTGAAGCCGGCGACCTGGACTGGAAAGCATTCGAACTCGAGTGCGGTTTGGTCGCTGAGCCGACAGGAAAAGATAAGAACAGCAACGGCAATATGGTCGTGGCCGGCTTTGACTCAGCAGGTGTTGTTTTTTACCGCCTTGATTTACCCACGGTGCCGGAAAAAGAAATTGCCGCGATGGTCAAATTGCAGGCTGAAGCTCGCCTGCCGCTGCCCGCTGAGCAGATGGAGCTGGCCTGGCGGGTCGGCCAGGTACAAAATGGAAAAGTGCCTGTCACTATAGCGGCGGCGAGAAAAGAGCTGTTGGAGAAGTTTGTAGAAAACGTCCGCGGTTTTGAGCCGGAAAAAATACTCCTGGACTGCGAAGGGATAGTAAAGGCCTGGAGAGCGTTTTTTTCCGGCGATGGCAGGAATGCTGTGGTTGTGAGTATGACACCACGAAATACGCAGGTCTGTCTGGCCCAAAACGGACGATTGAGCAACGCCGTGGTCCTGGATATGGGAACAGAGGATTTTGCACAGACAACACAGGGCCTGTCGGACTTTGCGGCCGACCGGTTAGAAGACCAAACGGAGACTACTGAAAGATTCGTCCAGGACATCAGGAGTGTATTGGAATTGTTTGGTTATTCAGGATTGGCGGGATTGCCCGTGTTTGTACTCTCCGACAACAGCGTTGTGCATGAAGCCATAGTGTCTTCTCTCAAGTCGGCAGGTTTGAATGTCAGAGCGGCTTTCCCACAGATTGAACGATTAGATACCAAAACAAGTCTCAGTTCTGAGGATATTTACGAATATCGTGTGCCGATAGGTCTTGCACTTACGGCACTTGATGGCGACACAGATGGTCTTAATATTTTCGAGCACTTATATACTCCACCCGGTGAGGTAAAAAGCAGACATTGGCTGTCTTCGGCGAAGACAGCTTATGCAATTGCCGCGGTTATGCTGGTCCTGCTGGTTATCGTCGCTTACGCAGTGGATGTTGCCAGCCCCGGTGCCATCGAAAAGCGTTTGGCCAATACAGATATCGACCTGCTTATACAACGGCAAAGGTTAATCAAATCGGTTGCGTCACAAAGGCCCGATTTACTCGAACTCTTAAATAAAATAAATTCAGGCGATAACAAAGGGATAGTGTTGGACAAACTGGACTTCAAAAAAGGTCGGCTGGCAAGCATAAGCGGACAGACAAAGGACGCAGAGCAGATGTACAAATTTCAAAGAAGCCTGCTGGCCATAAAGGGAATAACGGATGTAAAGATACAAAATCCAAGCAGAGACAACAAGACCAAGAAGCTCAAATTCACTATGACTTTTCATTACAAGAATTTTACTAAAAAGAGGACCAGTAGATGAGGAGATTAAACGAAAAAGAAAAACGGACACTGAAATTTGGTGCGGCCTGTGCGGTAGCTATCCTGGGATTTGCGTTAGCGACGAAGTGGCTGGGCCATTGGAAAAAAGGGCGAAACTTGCGGGCCGACATAGAAAACAAATTAGAAGCAATCAATATCAGCGAGACCAAGCGGGCGGGCCTGATATCAATTGTGCCCGCGTTTGAGATGCCGGAAAAGGAAGAGACCCAAAAGTTCCTGTTCAGAGATAAGTTTAACGACCAATTAAAAAAGGCAAGAATAAAAACTGAACCTCTGCAGGTCCTGCCTGCGATAAAGTCACCGGTGGCCGGCTATAAGTTATTGCGCTTGAAATGCAGCGCCAAATGCAAGTTCGGACAGGCACTCGACTTACTTGCCAGGCTGAAGGAAAACCCCTATCTGGTCGGGATAGAAGAGTTTAAAATAGAATGTGACCAAAAGAAACGACAGGACGTCAAGCTGGATTTAACGGTATCAACATTCGTCAAGTAAAGAGAACGGTTTATGAAACCTGATTACCTCAACAATAATCATCCAAACAAGAAAAGGGATATTATCTCGGTTGGATTGCTTGGCGTTTCGGCCTTTATAGGTGTCCTGATTTTGATTAAAATAACCACCTTTTTCGCTGCCCCGGCCAGAGCGGAAAATTCGGTCAAAAGAGCTGCCGCGCTAAGTAAGCCGAACGCCGAAGAGGTAGAAAAGCATCTTGCCAAATCCAAGGCAATTGCCGATGGTCTGAAGAAAAAGAATTTATTTGCACCGCCTCCGCCGAAGCAGCACCCTGTAAAGCAAGTGTCGGGCATATTAGGCGATGAGGTATTGATAAACGGCAAATGGTATAAAGTGGGCGACAAGATGGGAGACGCGATAATTGTGGCGGTCGAACCCACGCTGGTCAGGATTGAATGGGAGGGCAAGGAAAAAGTCTTCGCACCAATCAGTGCCGTAAGCGCTCCTGAGCCAAAGAAAGTTGTTGCAAAAGCCGTTGTCAAAAAGGAGAAGCCTAAAAAGGTGGAAAAGGCCGTAGAAGAGAAAGCCGAAACTGTCTCTGCTGAAGACCCACTTGCGTGGATGGGAACGGACCTACCTCCAAAAGTAAGAGAAAAGTTTTTGGAGCATTGGAATATGGCGTCGGATGAAGAAAAACAACAAATGAAAGAACAGTGGAATAACATGCCTGAAGACCAGAAACGACAGGCTATTGAAGCGATGAACCGGATGGATATGTAAATAGGTAGATAGGAAAACTGAAGGTGTGATACAGCCAACATTTGTTAAGCAGGAAAGGATGGCTTATGAAAATTGATTATCTGAAAAACAGTCATTCAAAAAACAACAAGCATATTGTCTCGGTCGGATTGCTTGGGTTTTCGGCGTTTATGGGTGTCCTGATTTTGATTAAGGTGACAGGCTTTTTCGCTGCCCCGGCCAGAGCAGAGAATTCGGTCAAAAGAGCCGTTGCGCTAAGTAAGCCGGACCCCAACGATATGGAGAAATATTTTGCCAAATCCAAGGCAATCGCAGATGAACTAAAGAAGAATAATTTGTTTGCGCCGCCCCCGCTGAAGAGGCACCCTGTAAACCAGGTACTGGGTATATTAGGCAGTGAGGCGCTTATAAACGGCAAATGGTATAAAGCCGGCGACAAGGTGGGGGATGCCAAAATCGTGGCAATCGAACCAACGCTGGTCAGAATCGAGTGGGGGGGTAATGAAAAAACCTTTATCCCGTTTGACACAAAGGGTGCTTCACCTTCCGGCTCACGAAGACCTGGAGGCAGTAGACCACAAGTAGCTAAAGCGGGCGAGCAAGGACAGGCTGAGATGGTTGTAGTTCGACCTGAGGGAAGGCCAATGCCCGGCCGTAGAGACGGGGTTCCCTCTCCGGATGAAGGAGCTCGTAGAGGGGGATTTGAAGGGATGAGGGAAAGATTCCGGAATATGTCTGATGAAGAAAGGCGAGAAGCCATAGGCCAAATGCGAGCAAGGTTTGAGAATATGTCTCCGGAAGAAAGGGAACGAGCCAGGGCCGAAATGCGTGAAAGATTTGGCGGCCGGGGACCTCGCGGCGGAGGGGAAATGGGCGGCAGACGAGGTGGCCGTGGCAGACGGGATTAATATAATTCGAGTGCGATAAACAATATGAAACAGTCAACCACAATAATATCGGTAATAGTTGCGGCTGTGGTAATTCTTGCGGCCTTAGGGACCGGTCTGTATATCAAAGAAGTCAGGCGTAAATACAAGGCTGCTGAATCCGAAGTAGTCGTTGAGCTTGAGACAAAACAGCCAGAGAAAACAACGGTACCCTCCAGTAAAGACCAGCAGAGCTCTCGCAATCTCTCTCCTGAGCAAAGAGCTCAACTAACAGAGCAAATAGCGAACATAAAACAGCAATGGGCGAGTATGTCTGATGCGGAGAGGAAAGAATTTAGGGCCAAAATGGTCGAAATATTTCAAGCCGGCCGGCCGGAAAGAAGCAGGAGTTTTCAGACTTCCCCTCCTGAAGCAAGGGACAAATTTGCAGAGGAGTTTATGCTGATAAAAACAAAATGGGAGGATATGTCAGAGCAGGAAAGACAAGAGTATTGGGATAAAATGCGTGAAAGATTTAACGCCATAAGGCAAGGAAATGATTAAAGTGAGGTGAGTAAATTGAAACGAACAAGATTAACATTGTCGGTAACAGTCGTTGTTGTGGCCATTGTTGTTTTTGGGGTTGGCTTTTACATCTTAAAAGTCAATCGCGCAGTAGCAGGGGCTACAGAATCCAAAGCAGAAGCTGAGCCAAACAAACCCAGCGAGGTCAAAAAGCCATCTGAACCAAATGCGCCTGAAAAAGCTACAGAGGCCGAAAAACCAGCTGACTCAAATGAACCTGAAAGGGAGCGGTCTGAGAGAAGGCCGAGGCCCGGCCGGGAAGGCGGGGCGGGCATGTCCTCTGAGGGAGACAGGGCTGAAATGAGGGCAAGATGGGAGAATGCAACTGAGGAAGAAAGAGAAGAACTCAGGGCCCAAATGCGCGAAAGATCTGGCGGACGCGGACGGCGTGGCGACCGTGGACAGGGTGGCGAAAGAGGATTTGGCGGCGAACGCAGGCCGGGTGGCAGACGGCAACCAAGGGACCCGAACGACCCGAATGCTCCCCCCGAGCCTAACGAGCCGAGCAAACCCATCGACCCGAACAAGATAATGGAATCCATAAATCTTAAAGATGTGCAGATGAAGGACATTATTAAGAAACTCGCCGAGTGGACCGGCAAGGTGATTATTCCGGCCGATGATGCAATGAAGCAGAAAATAACCATCTACTCGATGAAGAAGCTGCCGAGAAGCAAGGCTCTTTCGATGATTTACACCGCCCTGCGTACAAAAGGCATTATTGCCGAACAAACCGACGACGTAATTGAACTAAAGCCTATTAAAGACGCAAAGCTTGGCTCGGTTCCTACGATAGCGGCTGACGAACCTCTTGCCCTAATCGAAAATAAAGACCAGGTGGTTCAGAAGTTCTTTAAGCTGGCAAATTACAGCCCTTCTCAGATGGGCAATATTATTCTGCCGTTGATCGGCGAGTACGGGTATGTAAGCGCTGATGAAAGCGCCAGTAGCCTGATGGTAATTGATACGGTTTCAAATCTGATGCGCATCGAAAGGATTATCGCACAGTTTGATCTCCCTGAAACTGACCAAACTGTGACGAAGATCTTTGAAATTCGTCACGGTAATCCCGAAGAGATTGTTCAGTTGTTGAATACGCTGTTAAGTGATGGGCAAAGCAAAAGTGCAAGGGGCGGCAGGCCGTCCAGTCCTCCGAGCAGCACTTCATCTAAAAGCAAATCCAAGGGTGGGGCGGCAACTTCGGTCGTGGTTGGGACCAGCCAGAGGCCGATCCTGCTTATCCCGGAACCGAAGTACAATTGGATTATTGCAAAAGCATCGGCTGAAGATATGGAGGAGATCGGCCAGTGGATTGAGAAGCTTGACAAGCAGGTTCCTACGATACTGATTGACTCCCCGCTTGCGAAAATTGAAAACAAGAATCAGGTAGTTCAGAAGTTCTTTAAGTTAGAGAACTACAGCCCAACGCAAATGGGCCAGGTCGTCAGGCCTTTGCTCAGCGATGCTGGCTATGTGAGCTCTGATGAAATCACCGGCCAGTTGTTCGTGATTGATACCGTTGAGAATCTGATGCGTATCGAGATGATTATCGCACAGTTTGATGTGCCCGAAGCTGAACAAACCGTGACGGAGATCTTTGAGATTCTTCATGGTGACCCTTCTGAGATTGTTCAATTGTTGAGGATGCTTTTAAGTGACGGGTCTGGCGGGAGTGCACGCGGTCCCAGCCGAAGCAGTAGTTACGGCCGAAGCAGTAGTTACGGCGGCAGTAGTTACGGCCGAAGTGGTATGTTCGGGATGTCGTCAAGGTCTAGTGGTTACAGTCCGTACAGGAGTAGTTCCAGGTCCTCGACGGCAACTTCCGTCGTGATTGGGCCGAGCCAGCAGCCGGTCGTGCTTATACCCGAGCCAAAGCGCAATTGGATTATTGCAAGGGCGTCGGCCGAAGATATGAAGCTGATTGGCGAGTGGATTGAGAAGCTTGACAGGAAAGACCCGGTCCAACAAGAATACGAAACAATTTCAATCACTTATGCTGATGTCACCGAAGTGGCGAGCCGTCTTAACGAGGCGTTGGCGCAGATGCCCGGGTCAGATGTGAGAGCGAGCGTTCTTATTCAGCCAATGACGCAGGCAAGACAAATTGTGATCTTCGGCAGGAAAGACCTGCGAGACATGGTTAGGAAACTTATTATAGAAGTAGACATTCCTCCAGGTGAGTTTGAAACAAAAGTTTTTGATTTGGAGCACGCTGATCCTGATCAGATTAAGGAGAATATTGACGATCTCTATGGCGAGAGTGCCGCACCAATGTACGATAGTTACTATTATTACAGATATGGTCCCGGGAGCCGCGGCCGCAGCCCCTCCCAGGTAGTGAAGGTCATAGCATTTCCAACGATGCAGCAGGTAACGGTAATTGCCTCGGCTGAGAATATGATAAAAATCGCAAAGCAGATAGAAGAATGGGACGTTCCGTTAGATGTCGATGCAGTCAAACCAAGAATAATTGAGCTGCACAATACAGACCCCGTCCAGATGGCTGATTTGCTGACGACCCTTTTCAGTGAGAGTTCAAGCGGAAGCAGAGGATTGTCCATTTATGATATTATCTACGGCAGAACACAGGAAAAGGAAAAAATTGTCGGGCCGCTCTACGGCCAATTGACCTTTGAATCTGTCCCGGGAACAAAGAAGATAATCGTAATAAGCAAGATTTCCGCGGCATACGATGTTGTTGAGGCGTTGATACGAGAACTTGACAAAGCGGAGATGGGCGAAGTGCCCAAAGTCATAACGCTCAAGTACGCCGACCCCGAAGACCTGTCTGAGCGTCTAAATGCCCTGTTCAACGAGCCGGGCACTACTGCCACAATTCAGCGTAGTGACCGGGGATTATCCGTCTACTCGATGGAAGCAGACAGTGGGACAAGCTCCAGCCAATCCAACCAGGACGCAACAAGTCAGGAGGATTACAGACCCTGGTGGACCACGGGACGGCAGAGCATCGATGAGCAGCCGATAAGCAACGTCATAGGAAGGATTCGCTTTATTCCCGACCCCCGAACTAAATCCATTCTCGTTCTTTCTCCGCCCGAGTTTATGGAAAACATAGAAGCACTGATTGAAGAACTCGACGTGCCCGGCAAACAGGTGATGATAAAGGCGGTCATTATGCAAATCGACCACAGTAATGTAACTTCCCTCGGCCTGCAGCTCAGATCGGGCGGCTTTTCTGACGTCGGAGAAAACGCAATCACTATCCTCAACAGCCTTGACCATCTCCAGGAGCATGGTGCCCTGGTATTTGGTGCAGGTGGTGATCAAGGAAGTTCGTTTGACTTTAGTGCAGGCCTGAGCGTCACCGCCATGATTGATTTCTTAGTGAAAAAAACCAACGCTAAGATTCTTAATCAACAGACACTGTGGACAAAAGACAACGAAGAAGCAATGTTTTTCAAAGGTAAGAAGATGGGATTCCCGACGGAGATGGGATATACACAGCAAACAACCACACAGACGATTAATTACGAGAAAGTAGGTATGACGCTGCGGGTCCGGCCAAGTATTACCCCCGAGAACAACGTGGATATGATTATAAACGTGATTCTCTCACAGCTTACATCAGAGATTGTAAGTGGCCAGAGTGTAAGGACCGAAATGGATACGACGACCAATATGATAGTCCAGCATGCCCAGACACTTATGCTCGGTGGCATCCTTTTCCAGACAGATAGCACCGTCGAGCGAAAGATTCCACTGTTTGGCGATATGCCTCTGATCGGCGGCCTGTTCCGTCACAATTCCATCACAGAAAGCAACGAGGAGCTGATTATATTTATTACGCCCTATGTAATAGATGGACCAAACGAGATGCTTCCGGAAACAATGGCCGAAATTGAGCCTTCGTTGGAAAAACTGGAAAACATACGAGAAGAGTTGGAGGCTATCTTAGGAAGTAGTATATAACAAGCGGTGGAGCTTTAACCGGATGTCAATCGGCACGTGGTTCAAAGAAATGTCGAGCGCGCGGTACTTTACTACCTGCGGGATTGTCGTCGTTTCTGATAGAGCTATATAACGAATTCCCATTTTGCAATACGTCGCAAAATGGGAATTCCTATGCTTTCGGATAAATCCACGGCTTCCGGTATTTGCGGCGAAGTAGCCTGTTGGCCTCAGGGTCGCCGACGATTACTTCTTTCTCGCCATCCCATTCAATACTGCGCCCAATCTTGAGCGAAAGCATACCCAGCAGGCTCATATTCGTCGAGCGGTGACCTATCTCGATATCGCACGCTGGTCGTCTTCCCGTCTTGATACAGTTCAGAAAATCCGCCCACAGTTCAGGGATGTTCTGCTGGTCCGGCTCGTGCAGTTTGGGTTCCTCGTGGATGACCTTTTGTCCTCTGCCGGTCGGATAGAATCTCCAGCCGTCCTGCCAGCCTATGTGCAGGATGCCCTTGGTTCCGTAGAAATAACAGCCGACGTTTTCGCCTTTGTCGACATTATTTGCAGCAAACTGGCGATGTTCCCAGACTGCTGTGAAACTTTCGAATTCGAAACTGGCCACCTGGTGGTCCGGCGCATCCGTCGTCTGGGCCTGTGCCGTATTAACTGGCGGGCCTTTGATGGCACGGCCTCCCGTGGAAAATATCCGCTTCGGATATTTTTCCTCGGTCCACCAGAGGATTTGGTCCATCCAGTGTATACCCCAATCACCCAATGTGCCGTTGCCGTAGTCGAGGAATTGGCGGAATCCCTTCGGGTGAATCTTGGTGTTAAATGGACGCAATGGTCCGGGCCCGCACCACATGTCCCAATCAAGACCCTTGCGAGGTTCTTCATTTGCTTTTGGTGTTTCCGGACCGCCTCCGTAATGCACAAAAGCCCGCACCATACCGATTTTGCCGGCCTTACCTTCCTTCAGGAACTTCATACCGGAAATATTATGCGGCGAAACGCGCCGGTGTGTTCCCACCTGAACCACCCGGCCCGCAGCACGAGCAGCGTTGACCATCGCACGGCCTTCCATAATGGTATGGCCGATGGGCTTTTCAACATAAACGTGTGCACCTGCCTTGACCGCCGCGATAGTAATCAGCGGATGCCAGTGGTCAGCCGTGGCCACGATGGCAATGTCTAATTTTTCCAGCTCCAGAAGCTCTCGATAGTCCTGGTACTTCTTGGGCTTGTCGCCGCTGAGCCGCTCGACCTCGCCGGCGGCAGGGTCCAGTTGGTTCAGGTCAACGTCGCACATGGCAACTATCTTGCACTGGCCCGACTGTATTGCAACCCGACAGATATTCATACCCCACCACCCACTGCCGATAAGGGCGGTGCGATACTTTCTGCCCGCCCCTATTAGGATATTAGGGGCAATGATGGCCATACCGGAGGCCACGGAAGCTTTAAGAAAAGTACGACGGTTCACAGGCATGTTCATACCTCCTTCATCTTGAATTAGAAAACCCGGTTTCTCTCGATACAGGCAGAATCAACAGTTGCCTCATCACAGCATTTTCAAAAAACTGCATTGCATAAATTCCGGCTGCTTTTGACTGTTAATGTATCAGCAAAGCTTCATAAGTCAAGTAAAAAGTAAAAATCAGCCCGCAAGTAACACACAGGTTGGGCGAAAAATTTTGCCCAAAGCGCTTGTCTCACCACGAAGATTTGGGTATTCTGGCAGCAGATACGCTCAGTGGTGTAACCGGGCAGCGGGTATCTGCATTTGGGCAGCTTGAAAACAACGCATCCAAAAAAATGAGGAGCAGCTTGCGATGGAGATGAAACGTCGTGAATTCTTAGCCAGGTCGATTGCGGGGGTGGGCGGACTTCTATTGGGGTCAGGCTGCACAGATGCCACAAGACGGAAATCCACAACGTTTGACCCATACGAACGTGTGCCTTTGGGAAAGACGAAAATCAAGGTCTCTCGCGTCGGCTTCGGCACCGGTATGCGCGGTAGCAAGCGCCAATCGAACCAGACCCGCCTGGGCAAAGAAACTTTTGAAACCCTGCTTAAAACGGCGTATGAACGAGGTGTGCGACTATTCGACGTTGCCGACCTCTACGGTTCGCACCCGTACATTGCCTCGGCGATGAGCAAAATTCCCCGCCAGGATTACGTGATTAACACAAAAATCTGGTGGCGAGGTGGCGGAATACCTGAAAAGGAACGACCCGATGCCGATGTGGTCGTCAAGCGTTTCTTAAAGGAGTTGAAAACCGACTACATCGACGTGGTCCTGCTCCACTGCGTCGTCTCAGAAAAATGGCCGCAGGAACTGCGCAAGCAGATGGACATCCTGGACGAACTCAAACACAAGGGCATCATCCGTGCGCATGGAGTATCGTGCCATTCGCTAAAAGCCCTGAAGGCCGCGGCAGATGAGCCGTGGGTCGATTCCGTGAATGTGAGAATCAATGCTTATGGTAAGAATATGGACGGCCCGGTTGAGAAAGTCGAACCCGTGGTCAGAAAACTGCATAAGGCAGGCAAAGGTGTGTTGGGGATGAAGCTGATTGGTGAAGGTGCCTTCCGCAACAGCGATGAGAAACGCGATAAATCAATCAGCTACGTGCTTGGCCTAGGATGTGTGGATGCGATGGTCGTCGGCTTCGAGAAAATCGAAGAGGTTGGCGATTTCGCTGCACGCGTCCGAAAAGTACCGAGAAATCAGGCACTGGCAGCAACTACAGCTTTGCAGCCTTGCTGCGTTACATAATCGAGCAGTATTGTGAAAGTCAATATCGAAAATCGCATCCTGGAACTTCTCGAAGGTGACATCACCGAAATGGAAACCGACGCCATCGTCAACGCCGCCAACGCCCAATTGGTTTTAGGCGGCGGTGTAGCAGGAGCAATCAGGAAAAAAGGTGGTCCCACAATCCAGCAAGAGTGCAATAAAACAGGAGGGACTTTCGTAGGCGGTGCCGCCATAACCACCGGAGGCAATCTGAAAGCAAAATACGTAATTCACGCTGTTGGGCCTCGGATGGGCGAAGGAAATGAAGATGAAAAGTTAAAAAATGCGACACTGAATTCACTTAAATTAGCCGATGAGAACCACTTAAAAAGCATCTCTTTCCCGGCAATCAGTACGGGCATTTTTGGCTTTCCCATCCAAAGGTGTGCCAAAATAATGCTCAAAACAGCTCTCGAGTATCTAAAAGGCCAAACCGGCCTGCAAAGGATTGTCTTTTGCCTGTTTGGGCAGGAAAGTTACGAGGTCTTCGAAAACCAGCTAAACAGGGAAATCCCAAAATGAGCTCAATCTGGATGCTTCTGCAACTAAGCCGGCAGAAGACCTGTCGCGGCGTCTGCTGTAAGAATGTGTGAATAGGAATTTTGAGTTTCGTTGGAGGCATCATAAAGTTGCCATATTTTTTACTGATTTGTCCTTGATTTTTAGCCTGGAAGGTATAGAATTTAACTAAATTCAAAATACTATGTGGGTGGGTGCAGTGTTTTTCAGGAAAAAGACTGCTAAGTTTTTTTGAGAAGGCACGGCAATGGACAAAAAATTCAGCGTATTTGAGCTTTTGGAAATAGCTGAAAGAATCGAAAACAACGCCGCCAGATTTTACCTCAAGGCGGCCGAAATCTACGATGACCCCCAGCTTCGTGATATATATTATAAGCTGGCTAACTGGAGAGCCAAACACCAGAAGATTCTCACACAGAGAAGAAAGGAATATTCTGAGAAGACCGGCGAACTTGGAACTTTCGACCCAGATGATTATGTATTATCCAATCCCGAGGTGATGGCAGGCCTTACCTGGCTTGGCAGCAAAGCGGACCCCGCCAAAGCCCTGACCGGCCATGAAACCAAAGAAGAGATACTTCGCGACGCTATCATAAGGGCAGATGAGGTCGTTGCATTTTACGAAGGTTTGAAGGACTTTGCCCGCGACCCGGCCGGCGAATCTGCTATCGATAAGATTATCGAGGAAGAAAAGCAACACATCCGTCTCCTCACCGCACAATTGGAACAGAAATAATTCCTCCACCGGTCAATCATCGGCAGCGAACTAATTGCTCGTGGTCATACTCGACATGAGGGATGTTTGTTTTCAGGTCTTCGATAAAACGCAAGCCATCCTTCCAGTAACCTGCGGTGGGCCGCAAATCCGTATGGAAACCTGTAAAGTAGCGGTTTATATTTGCAACTAACAGCTCCCGCAAATATTTGCTCACCATTGAGGCCAGCGACACCGGCAAAAACCGCTCATCAGCGCCAACTACAAAATGCAAACGCATTTTTTTGCCGTCAGCCCTCAATTCATAGCTGCTGGCCGCCGGGCTCTCAGAGAGAATCTTCAATTCCACACCTTCGAACATCCGCTGCAGGTTCGCGCGATAGCGTACCCGACCGCCCTGCCTGTCGACTATAACCTGCAATTCATCACCCCCAAATTTATCAAAAGCGTTCTTCATAAGTCGCGAGGTAGCGGTAAAGAGCACGCGAGCTTTGTTTTTTACGCTGCCGACCATCTTGTTGTAATGTCCAACGTCCAGACAACGGCTTTTTAACTCCAACAATTTTATGCCATTTGTGGTCAGGTCATCGTTCAGCACCGCTGAGGCCAATTTTATATCAGCCGGTTCAGCCGCAATACGGCAGCCGCCGGCTCCTTTATACCATGGATAGTCACTCAGCCGCTCAAGGCAATCCGGACATAATAGCGTAATGAGCTCAGTTAATGTGCCCGGCTTTTTGCCAAGGCACCTCAGGCACGCCAGGGCCGTCCGTTCCAGATGCTTGATACCCAGCGATTTGCTGTAGGCCTTTTTGCTGTCGGCGATAAGCAGCCGGCCTGCAAGGTGCCTGCGTTTATTGGCCAGACTCTTCCGCAAAATCTGCCACAGGTCGGCTCCGATTAAATCATGTGGAAGAGAAAAAGTGCTCGATGATACAACCAGCGGTCCCAGAATCGGCCCAAAGCCGGCTTCATCAATCCCTACGAAAACTGCCATCCATGTAATCCTTTACTTTTGGCTTCTGACTCGTAACTAAAATTAAGTAACAAGAAAGAACGTACAAACGTCGATTATATACTCATTATAAAATGACCGCAAACAGAAAAGCTATCGAACGGCAACGCACTTCATCTGTTTCTGATCGCGGATCAGCAGCTTGCCGTCAGACAATGACAGCGACCCCCAGCATTCCTTCGTGTCGAGCAAATCCACACTTGCCAGTTTCTTAAAGCCTTCGGGATTAGGCTCAATGAGGTAAAGGATACCATCTCTGCCATCCACGCTCAGAATAAGACCGTCAACAAGAATGAAGCCACCCTTATCGAAAAGCGGCGACTTACCGGTCTTCCACTTGAGCTTTCCGTCAACACTCATGCAAGTCATACCATCCTTGCGTGAGTTGGTTGTGCCATGGCCGTAGAAGTGCCCCTTGTAGAGCACAGAAGGATGGACGTGAGTGCCGAAGTCCTGTGTAGTATAGAGTTCTTTTACGGTATAGCTGCCTTCTTTTCCGGTGACCTTGAACATGGCTGAGCCGGCCATGTAACCGCCGCTAATGAAAAGCCGTCCGTCACTGACGGGGACGACGTTATTGATAGGAATACGACACTGCCAGCCCTTGTATGTCCAGAGTATCTTGCCGTTTTTGATGTCCATTCCGATAACTCCGCCGTCAGCACCTTCGCTGTCGCTGCCAGCCCGTGCTGAGCGTCCGCCGCGTTCTCTGCGCGATGTTGCGGTAATCATCACAAGCTGGTCCCGACCGTCGATTTTCACAACTACCGGAGTAACGTAACCTACCCTGCCGGGCAGAGCCGGGGACGCCCACTTGACCTCGCCGCTGATTTTGTCGTACGCAACTACACCGGCTTCTTTGGTTTGTGAGGCCAATATCAGCAGGTCCTTATAAATAAGCGGATTCTGGCAAATTCCCCAACCCGGAACCTTTTCGCCGCCGCCGAAGTCCTTCCAAACATTTTTCTTCCAGACGGGCTTTTGGGTGGTTTGGTCAAAACAGTAGACGTCACCGAAGCTGCCGCAGGTGTAGACATACTTGCCGTCGATCGCCGGGGTCGAGCGCGAGCCGGGATGACTGAACCTGCCCGGGGCGTCGTACGTAAACGACCATAGTTCTTTACCGCTATTCAAATCGATGCAGCGGAGCACATCCTGTTTGCTGCCGACGCGGTCGAGCAAATAGACTTTGCCCTTGCTTATTGCCCCCCCGCCGTAGCCGGCTCCCAAGTCAAACGTCCAGAGAACCTTCGGGCCTTCGGCCGGCCACGACCGAAGCAGGCCTTTTTCATCGGATGTGGCGTTTCGATTCGGGCCAAGATATTGCGGCCAATCGGCCCAAACGTTACAAACTCCCAGCATTGTGATTATGACAGACAGCAGAAAACACCTTTTCATACTCTTTACTCCTAAAATGTCATCAATTTGACGTCCCCGGTTCGACGGTTCTGTAAGATATACCAAAACTGTCTTTAGCTCGGGTATGATACCAGAATGAGCCATGGATTTCAACCGCCGTAAATACGTTAAGGTGAAATTGGGTTTGTTTGGCTTTGTTTTGGCTTTAATTGGGTTTGAATTGGCTTTGAATTGGCTTTGATTGGCTTTAATTGGCTTTGTTTTCCCGCGTTCACCAAGTGTCCTTTTTACATAATCCTTTGTTAATACTTTATTTACGTTCATTTGACTTTTTCGGAAATTGGCTTTGTTTTGCATAAAAAGGTTGATTTGTAAAGCGCTCATGACATCTGTAAATGTTTCTCTACAAGTGTAGAGTGCCTTAAAAGCACGTAAATCGTTTATTAACCACGGATTACGCAGATTTCGCGGATTTTTTAGCCACAAAAATGCACAAAAAGCATCCGCCTTCGCTAAAGCTACGGCGGACAGGCTCCGGAACAGAGTAATAGAGGGAATCTCAAAAAGCTTGTGCATGAATAGGCCTCTTTCTTATCGATTATTGATATTTGACTTAGGCCTGCTGGCCCTAAGACCTTGCTGCGCTGCAGCTTACGACGTGCCCTTCGACTGTGCTCAGGACAGGCGGTTCTCCGCTAAATCCGGTGCCTACTGGCGTCTCCCGTTTGCCTTCCGGCAAACATAAGATTATATTAACATATTATCAAACAACAGTCAACAAAAAAATGACCCAAAATGAACTTTTTTTGCCCACCTTTTACCAAGTGAGATGCTGGCTGATTGTTAGTAAGGAGTGAGCTAAAGTGAACTAAAGTGAGCTAAAGTGCCGGTGTAGGGGAAGGTGAGGCTGTTCAAGGTTGTCGCTTAGCGCGATGAAGACTATGATATATTCCAACAAAGTTTACAGAATTGATGCGAAATCCGAAGATTTTGCCTTCGAACTGACGCCTTACACTGACGTCCATGGTGTCACTACTACATAAACCATTTGCTTTCAATACTTTATTTCTAATGAGTTCCTGCTTGTCTATTAGGAGGTCTATAGAGCACACATGTGTGAAAAAGAGAAAGAAGATGCCCGTAACACGACACTGTGTTCTGCAGCCGAACGCATGGACTAATGAGGCGCGAGCTTGCGAGCGGTCTAAATGAAGCTTGATGTTAGCCGATTGAATCTGCAAGATCGTGGTCCTGGAGGCTTTTAAACATCATCGCTACTGTGTCTATCACTAGATGATCCATTTTATCAATAACTATAAACGATGTCGATAAATACTCATAAAATTGCCAATCTTTAGTCGGGCTCCAGTACTCACTTACTAATGAGTTTATGTTTTTTCTTTGTTCAATCCTTCTGTGAATAACATGGGTAATAGAAAATGCAGCTTTCCATGGATCTTTTACTTTGACCCTATACAGGTTTATTTCACTCTTGCAAACTCCTTGCTTCAACATAAAGTAAAACGCAAACTCTGCAGAATCAGCCGAATAAAGAGCTGTTCTTCTAGCAGGAGCATTTTCAGGGCGACCAGCGTCCATTGCATCAGTGGCTTCTTCATAAAAAGATGAAACAGCTCCTGACTTAATTTCATCTCCTATGGAAAATACTTTTCTAGATGCATGATAAAGCTCCATGCTGCTCCTTCCAGCTAACGCTTCACCTAACGCGCAAGGGAAAGGCAAGCGAAGCGCGGCCTTTCACTTGTCGCGTTCAGGTGGTTATTGGGCTCTCTCTGCTAGCGTCAGCATCTCTTCAAGAAGAGCATCAAACGCCTTTTGGGGTTCTTCTGGGTATTTCTCGCGCAAGTCTTCCATTAGCTTTCGCAAGAGCTTCAATGATTCACGAGTAACATCTGGCTCCTTCGACCAGAATGTGAGCATTTCTACTTTGGGGCGCATGAGTTCAATGAATTTGTGGTTTGTTTTTGCAATCTCGTGAACCATATCCTCAGTGATGCGGTCGTGTGGTGCAAGAAACGCGTTATCAACGAAATCAACATAGAGTGAAGCGTTCTTCCTATCGTTCGATTGCTGATGGAACGCGGCCTGTTCCTCTTTGAAGGCGAGATGTGAGGCCCGCCAGTCTGATTCGTCTCGCGCCTTTTGCTCTGCTTTGCTAACGGGAAGCATGTATGCATTGGCAAAGTTCTTAGTCTTGTGACTCGCAAGACGAGGCTTCATCTTGCTGATGTCGACAGAGAGGCCCATCAGGTGACCAGTAGCCCACCAACCAAGGATCTCAACCTTGCCGCACTCCTCAAGGGAAATCTGATGCAGGAACAAGGAGCGACTGAAAGCTTTGCAGGTAAATAGAGCTTTGCCTTCACGGAACAGATCCTCCGCATTCGCGAAGGCCAACGAGGCCCCACGCACAAGCTCAGCTAGGTAAGGATCTTTAGGTTTGCTCGACATGAGGTTCACTGATTATAGCGATTTCGGTCTTCTTGGCGCCCAACAATGTTTATATGGTTTCGTGTAAGAATCCAAACAACGCTGGTCTTGCAGCATAAGAACCCAGCAAGTAAATCGTGATTCAGCCGTTAACCACTGTTTATCAAAAAGATACAGAAATCTCTGCGATTTATCCAGGGGTTTTATGCAGATCCGTATAAGACACCTTTACAGGGCTGCTCCTGAGACCGTCCAGAGGGTTACGCACGCCTTTGCCGCCCCTATTGAGAACATGGGTATAGATCATGTCGTTATCTTAGACTCCGTCCCTGTCGGCATCCTGCAAATGGCGAGCGCGTCAGAGAACCTTCGCTCTTGGCTGTAAAAATCAGGGTGCAACCGCTACTGGAAATATATACTGAAGAAGTCAGATTTAAAAGAAAAATTTATATTTTTTCAAGAAGATACATTCACTCAAATACAGGGATTTGTCGTATGCAAGAGCTAAGAATTGTTGGGGCAAATACCTTAGGGCATTGAGAGCAGAGTGCCGGCTGATATCGTCGGCTGCCACCAAAGTGAGCGCCAATAGGCACGGTCGGTGGCGTACACATCGATTAAAGCATCTTCGGCCAGGTCGTTTGGCAAGATGCCGTACCGCTTCATTTCGCGGACGTAGCCCGGCGTGGGACGAAAGCCGGGCATGTCGAACCGCTTGATTTCCTCGAGCCGACGCCTGCCATCACGACACATAGCGAGGATTTTTTGATAGTCCTGGTCATTTGTATCGGCGAAAACGGTCACGGCTTCACCGAGACGACCGTTCTTTTCTCGCTGCCTGCATAGGCCGTACCCCCCCGCCTCGGTCGACATCGGTGCAAGCAGAATCAGCGATTTCTTGGGACGCGAGAGATTGAACATATAGTGTCGCGAGAATCGCACACGGATGTCATTAAAGTCGGGATTCGACAGCACAAGATCCAGATTGTCGGAGAGATACTTCGGCATCGGCAGGGACTTATCATGACAGCCCGTGCAGCGCCGCTGAATGGCATCGGCGGCGGCAATGGAATTAGGCCATTTGCGGTCGCTCGTTTCAAGTACGCTCTTTGGAAAGCCGCCAATCATGCCCGTACCCAGCGCTGCGTAGGTGCCGGGATACGGAGCGGCCGACTCTATCCAATAGCGGACCATGTCCTGTTCGTGCTGCGTGAGTTTGGCGTCGTAGTGGCTGCCGTCGAGCATCTTCATCAACGGGCTGGCCGAAGTGCCCACCGAACGGGGCGGCAGGTTGGTCCTTAAGCGATCGCGACCATCTGAAAACAGTTGTCGAGCGGTAAGCGTGTAGTAGCTGTGGGAAAAGATTGGGCCGTGGTCGCCGCTGAGGATTACGCCGCCGGCGCGCTGGTCGTAATCGTGGCACGCCACGCAGTGCTTGTCCAATATCGGTTGAATATCACGCGGATAATCAAACACCTCGGGAATACCCACAAGGGGTGTGATCCGATTAGGCGGCCGCTTGAGTGCCTGCAGTGAGCCGCCGGCCGGGGGGAATGGAGTCCTTTGCCGCTGCTCGTGACAACCGACGCAACTGGTCGTTTCACCCGGCATGATAGTCAGGAAGCTGTGCATGCGTTTGACGGAATTGTTATTTTCATCCAGAGCGACAAAAAACAGGCTCCGCATTGCGGGCAGCTCCATATAGGCGGAACCATCCGGCTCGATAGGGACCGTGCCCAGGATGCGCTCCAGCGTGTAGGTCCCGCCAAAGCTCATCGGCGGCATCTTGCCGCTGTAATTGATTGGCTTTGGCAGGCTATCCAGCACGAGCAGCTTTTTGATTTCGCCGCGTTTGACGCCTTGCATCCGCCGTCCTGCGTATACATCCTGCAGAATCAGCCGCCCGGTCGCCTGCTGTGGATCGCTCCGGGTCGGGATTACCGGCTCCCGCGCTCGAGCCCTCAGGGGACGAGGTTCATGACACTCGACGCCCGCCTTTACGAGTTCGGACGGCAGGCGGTAAATCCGGCGGGTTTGGCCCCGCCTATTCATTGTTAACAATCGGGGACCCTGGGCCACCAGGAAACAATCCCTGGAGAGCGGATACGGGTCGCGAAAATTTTCCCCTTTGCTCACCCTGCGAGCTGACGATAGTTCATCGGGGCCCGCCTTGGCCGTGACGATGGTAATGGCCCCTTCATGTTCCTTGCGGCCGTGCCCGGGGGAAAACACTACCAGTACCTCGTTGTCGCTGTCGGGAATCGGCTTGGCGTCAATCATCAGCGTTCCGGGATGTTGGTTGCCGTAGAAGACCATCTGACCCGTGCCATCCGGATTGGCCGTCCAGAGATGGTGGAACGCAACGCGGCTGCGGTCAACATACTCCCAACGCTCATAAATTACCCGGCCATCCGGCAGCGGCCAAGGCGTGTTGTCATGCTCAATGTTGGCAGAAATCGGCTGGATGTTCGCTCCGTCACCGTCGCAGATATACAAAATAGCCACCTGGCTGTACCAACAGGGAACCCAGCGATCACCGCGGCTGGAACAGAACATGATTTGGCCGCTGGGAAGGTAAGTCGGCTCAATGTCGTCATACGGCCCCGAGGTGAGCTGCTTGAGCCCGCCGCCGTCGACATTAATTTCGTAGAGATGGAAATAATCCGTGCCCCCCGGGCGATAGGAAAACAGGATTTTGTCACAATCGTAGTGTACCTGGGGATCGCGAATAGAACCGTCCCCGGCATCGAGTAATACAGTGAACTCACCGTTGGCAACGTTCAACCGACACAAACGCCCCTTGCCCCTGTATAACTTTTTGCTTTCGTCATGGGCGTAGTAGCCGAAGTTCTCATACCAGTGGCCCCCTGCGCCAGGCTGCCGACTGGCAAAAATAATCTCTTTAACACCTATTTCCGCCTGTGTAGCCCAGATGTAAGCCGGTGACATTGTAACCAAGAGCAGAATGACCATCGCCTTGAGGCAAACACTCTTTCTGGCAATGCGACTGACCAGGTGCGATCGGCGCCCGGAAGAGAACTCTCGCCCCCTGTGTAACGCGTCGACGCGAAGCATCGTCATATTCCTCCTGCGGTTAAATAGGGACAGTCATATTAATTGAAATTTCGCAATTTACGATTATCCCCGGTGCGACTCGAACGCACAACCTCTGGCTCCGGAGGCCAAAACGCCCACTGTGAACGCTTGCCTGTGTTGCCTTGAAGGGCGTTTATGCACACCTTTTCAATCCTAAAACCACTATACACTCAAAGTACAACCAGAAGTATAGCCGGAATACAATCAAAAGTAAACCGGCTTGACGTAATTTTCCGACGTAAAATTAAAGCAAGGATGCTAATCACAATAAGTCTTTTCCCATCAAAAAAACACAAGAATGGCAAATAAGAATCATAGACAAATCACGAAAACAAAAGTCAACGGTGGCTGTACGCTTTGGGCAAGGCAAACGATAGAAAGCCCAATTTTCACCGATAAGCCCGCTTTGTGGTTCAAGATATTTTTCTTTATCGTAAACCGCGCTCGACACACGAACAACAAAAGGCTCAGACGGGGCCAGTGCCATTTAACATACGAGATTATTATGTTGGAATGCGGGGCCACAAAGAGCCAAGTTGACCACTGCGTGAGATGGTTAAAGAAAAATCAGATATGCGCGACAGTAAAAGCGACACGCGGTTTTGTTGTAACAGTCTTAAACTACGAGCTTTATCAATCCATCGACACTTACAAAAGTGACAGTCGCGGCGATTCAAAAGCGACACAAAAGCGACAGGATAGTAAAGAAGGTAATAATGAGATACATAGTCGCACATCTGACGAGGTTCGACTTTCGGAGTTACTCTTAAATCTCATCCTCGAGCGCAAATCCAATTTCCGAGAGGGTCAACCTGAACGCCGAGACAAGACTATCCAGAGATGGGCCATTCACATTTATCGGCTAATCCGCCTGGATAAGAGAACACCCGAACGGGTCGAGAAAGTTATCCAGTGGACTCAGGCCGATGACTTCTGGCGGGATAATATCCTGTCTACCAAAAAACTCCGACAGCAGATAGACCAACTGGAGTTGAAAATGGATAAGTCTGAACCAAATCTGCCCGTCCGAGAGATTAAGCGCGGGCCGGACGGGAAAACAGCCCGCGAGAGAATCAAATCACAAATCGAAGCCGAGGACGCAGAGAGGAAAAGACAGTATGAACAATGATAAGTTAGACAGGTTCTGGTCTAAGGAAGCCGAAGCCGCTGTTTTAGGCTCAATGATAATCGACCATGATTGTATCGACAGGATTCTACCGATACTTACTGAGGACTCATTTTTCAGCGATGAAAACAAGTTGATATATGCCGCCCTATTAAAACTGCATACTAACAGAGAACCCACCGATGCCATAGCCCTGAGAACAGAGCTAAAGAACACAGACAATCTCGATAAGGCAGGCGGTGTCGAATACATAGCACAAATACTTGACAGCGTACCGACTTCAGCCAATGCAGTTTACTACGCGAGAATCGTCCGAGACCGGCAGCGATACCGAAATCTTATAAACGATGTTGAGCGTATCCTGAAAGTGCCGAACGAGTCGCTTGGTGTGGATGAGCAAATACAAAAGGTCCAGGAAATTGCACTGGGACTGAAAACAGATAAACCTGAAACTGAATACTGCGAACTTGCCGCCGAGGTAGAGAATGTTGCCGCTACAATATCGGATAAGAGAAAGACTATCCCGACAGGTTTTCACAACATTGATCAGCTAATACAGGGCATTACCGCCGGTGAGCTTGTTATCCTTGCCGGGCGACCTTCAATGGGTAAAAGCGCTTTGGCTTTGGATATGGCACTCAATATGGCACAGGCGGGGAAGTCGGTTGTGTACTTTACTCTTGAAATGTCTCGGCGGTCTTTGATGGAGCGGGCAATCTCTAATGTCAGCAAGGTTAGTTTGCAACGGCTTAAAGACGAACCGACAACCTTTGAACTCGATAAGGCCAAAGGCGCAGCCGCTGAGCTGAAAGCCCTTGATATAGTATTGCATAAAGGCTGTCCAACACCTGAGAAGCAAATTGCATTTATCAGAGCACGTAAAAAGTTTCACGAGGTGGACATGGTCTTTGTTGATTACCTTCAACTAATGAATGCTGGACATAAGGCCGAGAACCGTGTACAGGAAATCTCGGCTATTAGTCGTAAGCTCAAACTTGCAGCACTACAGGAGCGAATCCCGATTATCGCCTTGTCTCAGTTAAGCCGTAAAGTAGAGGAACGCAAAAGCACAGGTCATAGGCCGATACTTAGCGACTTAAGAGACTCCGGCAGTATCGAGCAAGACGCTGATATTGTAATGCTGTTATATCGAGCAGACTATTACGAACGCTCCGAACCTGATGGTGAAGCTGAGCTCAACATTGCCAAGAATCGTAGAGGGCCGACCGGCGTAATACCTCTTACATTTTTCGACGAGATTGTCAGGTTTGGTGATTTATTGAGGATTTCAGGAGATACGACATGAAAACAAATAAAACAACAAAAGCAAAGTCGTTCAAGTGCAAACGCTGCGGGCGGTGTTGTTTGAAATACGGCAACATGTTACAGGCAAGCGAAAAGGAATCCAAGATGTGGAAGAGACAGGGTCGGCAGGACATTCTTAGTCGAACGAAAACGATAAAAGTTGGTAACGGTCTCGTTGTTGGTTATGATCTCTGGTATGATCCAAGAACAGATAAAAACGTATCCCGATGTCCTTTTCTTCGCAAAGCAAAAAACAAGCCGATCTATACGTGCACGATACATGACATCAAGCCGAAGGCCTGTAAAAATTATCCAGTCACCAAAAGCCAGGCGATTAAGGTTAGTTGTCGTGGTTATGGGGATTAAGCCCAAGGTACATGCACAAACACAATATTCTGCTAAGGTCGCAGGAAATTGTTCAATAGGATAAAATCAAAATGGCAAGATCGACAAAAGATGTGAGGCGGGATTACCTAAAGCCAGAGAAATATCTCACAATCGAAGAGGTACAACAGTTGCGGCAGTTTGTCAAGGATCAAGCGGATCGAGTTCGCAATCGGGGAAGTACCCGGGCACTAATGGATGAGTTGATTGTTGAATTGCTGATTCAAACCGGCCTGAGAAGCGAGGAATTATGTCACTTAATCCTGAGAGACCTTCCAACATTTCACGGCAAGGATTCGGTTTTGGTTCGGAAGAAAAAAGGACATGAACCGCGAGTTGTTTTAGTCAACCCGAGCTTGAGAAAGAAATTGAGAGATTTTATAAAGCGGTGCAGGCCTGGAGCAAAACCGGGCTCGCCATTGTTTGCATGTGAAAGGGGCCACCGACTGCTCAAGACAAGAATCAAAAGAAAAAAGAAATTGGTAATTGTCAAAGAGCATACGACCAGGATGTCTTACCAAACTCTTTACCGGAAGATAAAACGAATTGCACGTGAAGCGAAAATCCCACATCTTACCCCTCATACTCTACGCCATACTTTTGGATCGTATCTATATTCAACCGAGCGTGACATATCGGTAGTTTCGAAACAGCTTGGTCACAAATCACTTTCGAGCACCCAAATATATGTTGGTGTCGCTGATGATTCAGTGAAGCAGCAAATGCATAAATTGGAGCGATTGTTTGACGATTTCAGATAGATTCTATAGCGAAAACTACACTTATTGATAGGCAGGATACGTAACAACAGCGAGCATAAGCACTTGCATTAAAGAAAAATCCTTCCCAAAACGACCGTTTTTGAAAAGCGGACATGCTGTGTCCGCTCATGTCCGGTTTGCCCTTGTTTTTGCCCTAAAAACGCAACCCGGACACGGGCGTGTCCGCCCGGACATGAGGTCGATCTTTGTTTTTACAACAAAAACAGCTTTTTGCGCAAACCTTGGCCACAACACAAAATAAGGACTTATGAACGCTGAATTGTCGTTACTTTTCCCTTTGGGTCCTTCCTGGCGTTTTGGCCTTGTATGCGGTCGCGAGCGGCGCGCAGAGAGACTAATTTTTGTCAAAAAACTCATGTCCGTCCGGTTGATTTTAGGCGGAATAGTGAGTATTACTTTTATGTAATTCGGAGTGACATTAGTATCTTCTTGCAAAGTGCACTAAAATCGAGTAAAGTAAAATGGTAAATGCGATGATTAAAACAATAGAGAGATGCTTGGTCCTATTGAGTCCTTAAAGCCTGGGAGCGGTGATGGTGAGAAGAAGCTAAAATACACGTCAAAAAATGGATACATCTTCCTTGATTTATAATCCTAATAAATAGATAAATAAGACTACAGTTTTCATTTACACTTTTAGGAGTTGTGTTTGCAGGTATTTAACGACTTCTATTGTGTTTAGAGTTGTCTGATACTTCGTAAATCCTGTAGAAACACGGATGTTCCTTGTGAAGCAGGCCTGCAATTTTTGCAGGCGGGCTTCCGATAAGGTTTATCCGGCCTTAGCATTTCTGGAGTGTGGTCATAAGCGGTTTGGCCGCATGTGTGAACATCATGTGGTCATGAAATGTTTGGACTATCTGCGAACGTGTGGTCATCAATCATTTCTTGGGCAATTCCAGCTAATACCATTTCATCCTAATTAATTATTTGACTTCTAATGTGTTAGGTGGTTTAATTCTGTCTTAAAAGAATCAATTAACGGTCATCGCATCTATACTATCATCTTAAACTAACAATATCGACTTCAAGGTTCGCATTATCTGCAAGCTCACTTTCTTGCTTTGGTAGTGTAAAGAAAAATGTACTTCCTCGGCCGGATTCCGATTCCACCCATATCCTGCCTCCATACAGTTCGACAATTTTCTTCACAATAGAAAGTCCAATCCCTGTGGCTTCAACTTCATCACGGCTGGTGAGCATCTGAAAGATCTGGAATATCTTCTCAAAATACTTTTCTTCAATTCCCTGGCCATTGTCACTAATACTAAACTTCCAACAATTCTCTTCTTCATTGCAGTCTACTCTAATTTGGCCTTTAGGCTTGTCTATATATTTCATGGCATTATCAAGCAGATTTTGGAAAACCTGCTTCATTCGTGTCTTATCACACATCAAGGTCGGCAATTCATTTCCGATGGATATTTCAATATTCTCAGGCAGAGCCATTGTACTAATTATTTCATTAATAAGTTTATTCAGGTCTACGGTTTCCTTCTTTTCCGGCACACGTCCAATTTCGGAATATCGCAGGATACCATCGATCTGTTCATACATTCGCTCTGCTCTTCCAACAAGCAAACTTAGTAGCTCCCTGCCCTGTTCGTCCAGCTTATCGCTGTACTCAGTTGATATCATGCCGGCCAAAGACCCAATCCCTCGCAGAGGTGCTTTTAAGTCATGAGCAGCTATATGGGCAAAATCTGCAAGTTCAAGATTTGCTGTCGTCAGCATATCCACCGTTGCTTTCAGTTGTTGATTTAATCCTTCCAGCTCCTCTTCAGCCTTTTTGCGTTCGGTAATGTCATATACAATACCATTCATTGAGACTACTTTACCTTGTTGGTCTTTTTCCCAACTTATGCGGTCTTCGATCCATCGCACTTCTTTGTTCTTATTTATGATACGGTATTCGATGACAGCACTTTTCAATTCTTTATGCGCTTCGGTGAATTCTGCAAGTACTCTTTCCCTGTCGTAGGGATGAATCAAATCCTTCCATAAATTTGGTTCTCTAAGCCACTGCTCTACACTGAAACCGTAGAATCTTTCGACAGCATTGTTCACATATGTTGCTACAAACGTGTTCGGGTCCGCACGGTAGACCAGTTCATTAAGACTTTCTGTCAGACACTTGTATTTCTCCTCAGATTCCCACAGCGTTTTCTCGGCCTGTTTGCGCTCAAGCGAATAGCGAATAATCCGAGACAAAAAGTCTCTGTCAATTTTACCCTTAACCAGGTAATCACTTGCTCCTGTCCTGATGGCTTCTATCCCTGTTTGCTCATCATCAAGTCCGGTCAGAACGATAACAGGTAGTCGAGAATAAGAAGAGCAGATCCTGTATACAGAATCGATACCTGAACTGTCAGGAAGGCCAAGATCAAGCAGTACCAAGCCAAAGTTGCCGTCCTGAAGATACTCCAGTCCTTCAGCCAGGCTTTCGGCTGTCTCGACCGCAATTTCCAGTGCCGGTGACAATCCTTTGAGAGCCAACTGTATTAGCTTGCGATCACCGGCATCGTCTTCAATCAAAAGCAGACCTATCGGTTTTCCGTCCACTGCATTTGTTCCTTCGAAACTCGTTTGCATATAACAAACCAATACTCTTCAAGGTTCTGTATGATGCTCCGGAAGCCCTCAAGACTCACAGGTTTCTTTATATAGCCGGACGCGTGCAATTTGTAACTGTCGAGAATGTCCTCCTCCAAATCCGAAGTTGTCAGGATTACCACAGGAATAGTATCCAGTTCATCATCCTCCTTAATGCGCTTGAGGAACTCTTTGCCGCCAATCCCCGGCATATTCAAATCAAGCAAAATCAAGTCCGGCATAGGACAGGCACTGTCGCCGGCCTTACCGGCGGACAGGTATTCAAGGGCCTCTTCGGCGGTTCCGGCGACACTGACTTCATTGTGTATCTTCTGCTCTGACAGCGACGCCTTTATGAGTTTCTGATCTCCAAGATCATCTTCCACCAACATTATTCTGATAGGCTTTAACTCTTCCATCTTTTTCTCTCTTTCTGTTTTTGTTTATATCATTTTCTAACAATTATGATACCAGTAGCGGCTCTCTTGCCGCTGTGAGGGTAAACCAAAAGATTGAACCTTCACCCTCCTTTGATTCGACCCCAATCTGGCCATCGTGTCTGTCAACAATTTTCCTGCACACAGCAAGTCCAATTCCTGCTCCTTCGTATCTTTGACTCGAATGCACCCGTTTGAACATCTTGAAAATGTCCTCGTATAGTGTATGATTAATCCCGATGCCGTTGTCTTGAACTTCTATCCTGACCTTATCACTATCAAGCTGTTTGGCTGTCACCACAACTTGTGGAGTTATTTCCTGGTGACGATACTTGAAGGCGTTGGAAATGAGATTCTGCAAAAGCTGCCTTATTTGTATTGGATTGGCCATAACAGTTGGCAACGGCTGAGGAACTTCAATCTCTCCACCGGTCTCTTCCAGTGCCGCCGCAAGTTCCAACTGCTGTATCTGATTCACAATGTGATTCAAATCAACTGTTTGAAATGGGACCTCCTTCGTGTTAACTCTTGAATACATCAAAAGACCTTCTATCATCTGGGTCATCCTGTCGGCTCCATCAATCAGAAAATCGAAGTTTTCCTTGTCATCGACTTCGAGTTTGCCCTCCAAAGAGCTTTTCAGAAGATCTCCAAAAGAAGATATCTTCCGCAATGGCTCTCGAAGATCGTGAGATGCTATGTAAACAAACTCCTGCAATTCCTGGTTGGACCGATTGAGTTTTTCGTTGTTGGTTTCCAGGTCCTGGTTCAGTTCCTGGAGGGCCTGCTCGGCCTTCTTGCGAATGTTTGTTTCAACTTGGGCTTTTCTCAACTTGGTGAAAGATTCGATGGTGATACCCAGCACAGGCATACAATAACTCAGGATGTTGGCCCAGTGGGCTGTATCGAAGAACACATCATACAGCTGCTTGGAAAAGGACATGTAGATCTGCCCACCAAGATTCAACAGGACACACGCCAGCAGCATACCGGAAAAAGTATCTCTGACACGAAAGAGACGCTTCATCACCAACAGGAAGGCTGCCAGAAAAAGTACTGCCGAGACCAGATCAACTGGCCTGGAGATGACATTTTCGGGATGGATGAATGCCGGCAGGGGCAGGCTGAAGGCTATTACCGTCACTCCACTACCCAGAGCCACGGCAAGGACGGAAAAGGCAATTGCCTCTCTTCTGATCTTGTCGGGCGGCGTGAGATTCTTCTCAAGAAGAATTGCGCCGATGATCATAACCGCCAACATTATCCGGCCGGCCACGTAGGTCCCCGGGATAAAGTGGGACAGATCCACGCCGGAACTTTCATAAAGCCGTTCGAAGCTGAATATTCCATGAATGAAATCCTCACTTCCGCAGATAAAAAAGCCCAAACCAATAATCAGAAAGTACCGGTTTTTCAGACCAAAATAGTAAATCAGGCAGGCAATGGCCGCGATGATAGCAATGAACGAACTGGAGATCTCGATACAGGCGTGGAAATCACTGGAACTGACCCACTCCGAGGAGAATACCCAGGGGCCGATTGCCAGAAAGAAAACGGTAATCACTACGTACAACACAATAAATAGAATAATATTACTCTTTTTGGAATTTACCGTCTTATCAAGCGCCTTAAGACACGCTTGAGGCCTTTCATCTCGGAGGCCAACTTCTGTGTCTTTTTCTTTAAATTTTTTGCTTCTTATCCCTAACATCATAAATTCTCCCCCAAATAGATTGGTAACAGGCCACCATTTCCTACCTGCTAAAATTTTACCTTCACCGTCACGACTCCTGTGGTAGGAGAAAACTCTACCGACCGACCTTGAGAACCTCCCACACATTCACCAACTATTCTTATTCCTTTCCTTTTTAGTTGTTCCTTAGCACTTAAAACATTGTCTTTACCAATATTTGAGTCGAAAGAAGGAAACATATTCGCCCCACCAATGAGTTTTGCCTCCAAATCTTCCAGTTTTGCACCCAGGGTTTGCATTCTTTGCAGCATTTCGTCAATCGCTACATCAATGTATTTCGTTTCTTTAGTCTCGGTTGAAACTTGCTCGGCAACAAGGCACGCTTGTTGGCCAGGCAGACTTTCGGAGGGCGAGCTCCCAAACAGGGGTGTCTTGTACTCCGTACTTTGCGTTGGGGACGATGGAAGCATTGAGTGAGCAAGTGCACCGATTTGTAGCTTTGGGTCATAGAGTGTAACAACTAAGCAAGAACCGACACCGCACGTCATCAAGTTGTGCGGCCCTTCAATTACCGCTATATCGCCGGAATGTACTTCGATATCCATATTTCGTATCTAGTAACCCGTGGGTTGTTGCTCGATTCACCAAAAACTATCCGCCGTTTACTAAACCTGAAAGGTCTCTAAAAGTTCTCCAAGAAGGTCCCTACCCCCCCCCCGCTGCAACACCCACAAGTGAGCCGAGAATAGCCTTAAACTGTTCGACCTCGAAAAGCAGAAGAAAATAGCCTTTGAAGGTTTCCGGCTTAAAGGTGAATTCTATTTCAATCACCAAAGCCTTGTCCGTCTTTTGAGCAAAATCGGTAATGATTTGGCTTACTATTGCGCCGAACATGTCAAAGCTGAAATTTGGAATATGCTCGATTATCTTGATCTGCAAAACATTAGCGAGAACCGTCAGGTAATTGCCTGAAATAATGTTTCCCACTTCCTTTAGGGCGGATTTATCCAGCTCGGTAAGCTTGTGTGTTGTACCTGGCTCTCTCTTTACCAACAAATCGCTCAAAGCGAAGGCGGTTTCCTTGGGAAATATCAACAAAGCTGCTCCGCTGATATCTCCGGTAACAGGCAAATAAATCCCTGCCACCATCTCTTCCGGGCCGACAAGTGGGCTAAGGTCTTCTACCCTTTTCACCTCTGTTTTGGAAATCTCTACTTCGACTTGTCTGTCAATCAGCTTTGATAAAGCTTCGGAGGCATTGACCGTAGCCTGCTCATTTACTTCTTGTAATTTGTTTTCCATAATAAAATCCTCTATATCAGGCGCATAACAGATACTGTTTAGAGAAGAATCATCCTCTATTCGCTGCACGCTCTACACTATAAGTTCTTTTTGTAAGCATTAAATTTGCTACATCCAGAATCAAAACAACTTCACCCGACCCGATTATGGTTGAGCCGGAAAAATATTTATTCTCTCTTACCAGCTTATTCAACGGCTTAATAACTATTTCCTGTGTTGTTAAGAAGGCATCGACCGCCAGGCCGAGCTTCTCCTGGCCTTTCCTAACAAGTACTATTGGCTGTCCCTGGAGACCTAAAGATGGTACGTCAAACAGCACATCTAATCTGGTCACAGGTATATCTTCGTCATTCAAAACGATGGCTTCATAATTCAGCATCCCCTTGATATCTTCTTTGTTTACAGTAACCAACCTTTCTATACTCGCTAAAGGAATCGCATAAGTTTTACTGCCGACTTCAAGGAAGAGTGCTTTGATGATAGCCAGGGTTAAGGGTATCTCTATTATAAAAGTAGTGCCTTTTTGGGGTTCCGATTCCACTCTAACAGCACCGCCGAGAGACTCAATCTTGTTCTTGACTATGTTCAAACCAAAGCCTCTTCCGGAAATCGCTGTAACCTTCTTGGTTGTGCTAACTCCAAAGAAGATTGAGTGTATTAACTCTTCCGTCGTTGCCTGCGGAGGTAAAATTTGTTTTTTTACGGCTGCATTTTTTATATCTTCAAGGTTTAAACCCTGGCCGTCGTCGGCAACCTCAATAATTGCAAGCCCCTTAGTTCGCTTAGCAGTTACTGTTATTGTCGCTTGAGCGGGCTTGCCGGCCTTCTTTCTTGCTTCGGAAGTCTCGATACCATGGTCAACGGCATTTCTTAAAAGATGAACTAAACTCTCACCTATTTCGTCTATCACCGCTCTGTCCAGCTCTATATCCGAACCTTTCATTTCAAGGTTCACTTGTTTTTTCTGACTTTTTGCCAAATCCCTGACCATTCGGGGGAATCTGTCAAATACAAAGCCGATAGGCACCAACCTTGACTCCATAACATTGTACTGCAGATCAGAGACCAACCTGCTGAGGGTGTCTACGGCAGCAGTCAGTTCCGGATTCTGAAGGTCTTCCTTGATACTATCCAGAGTCATCCTGTTAATCAGCAGCTCTTCCGCTAAATTCATAAGTAAATCCAGTCGCTCGACTTTTACCTCGATGCTTTCTACCTTAGTAACCGAAGAAACTACAGATTTGTCCGCATAATCCTCCGTAGTTTGCTTCTGCGCAATGAGTGTTTGCAGTTTTTGCACTAATGCGTACGTATCGAGCTCTTCGGCATCGGCAGAGATCTCTTTTAAGCTCAACCCCAAGGTATCAAGACATTCAAAGAGCATATCAACGCATTTATCCGGCTTAATCTTCTTCTTTTTTATAGCGTCCAGCACATCTTCGATTGCGTGGCACAGCTTAGATATATTGTTGTAATCCATCGTAGCTGCCATGCTCTTTAGGGTATGGACCTCATGAAAGATAGCGTTTAAGAACTCGTCCTTGTTTGGCTTTTTTTCGAGTTTGAGCAGGGACTTCTCCATCGAAGAAACGTGCTCTTTGGCCTCACTTAGAAAAGTGTCTTTATATTTGCTCAAATCTTCATGCATAATTCCGTATCTCGTTGTTTGTATTTCGTATTTCGTCCGTAGGAGACACACTCTATCATAGCGCCGGCTATTTCACCGGCAGGCAATACCTCATCAGCAAAACCAGCATCAATAACCGCTTTGGGCATACCGAATATTAATGAAGATTCATCCTGAACAATTGTTCTGCCGCCGGATTCTTTAACCGCTTTCATTCCTTGGCGTCCATCGTGCCCCATTCCGCTCAAGATAATCCCAACAGCATTCTCATTAAAAACATTAGCCGCGGACTCCATAGCTAAATCGATCGAGGGGGTTAAGCTGCCTTCCTCTGCTTCATTGATGCAGGGTGTAACCTCTCTGTTCGGCAGCAAGCCAAGTGTCATGTGAGATCCGCCAGGAGCAAGATATACCTTACCAGCTTGAATAATCTCATTATTCTCTGCAACTTTCACTTTTAGTTCACAGTCGCGATTCAAACGTTCAGCAAAACTTTCCGTAAAGAACATATTTGGCAAATGTTGAACAACGATTATAGGCGATGGAAAGTCGGCTGGCAGAGAGGGTATAATCGATTCAAGTGTTTGCAGCCCGCCTGTTGAGGCTCCGATAACAATAATCTTATTTACACCAGCCAATTTACGTTTATGCCTTTTAGGTTTTTTGCGGGTGAGGGATTTGATCTTTTTGAGTTCAACCTTTGAAGCTGCTTTTACCTCTTCCAAAAGCTGATGCTTAACATTTTCTATGTTTAGGGATAATTCGCCAGAAGGCTTAAGAACAAAAGCAACCGCTCCGGCATTAAGGCAGTCTATAGTGATATCGGCGCCTTCCCTGCTATGTGCGGAAAGTATAACGCAAGGAGTGGGGCATTCGGTCATAATGTGCTTTAATGTGGTTAAGCCATCCCATCCAGGCATCATCAAGTCCAACGTAATACAATCGGGCTTCAGCTTACTTATTTTGCCTACTGCTTCCTTCCCATCTTTGGCAGTGCCTACCACCTCAATTTCCAGATCGGAATTGAGCATATCCGATATTAACGTTCTCATAAAAAGAGAATCATCAACTACAAGGACTCTTTCAGGCATAATTTAGCTCGCAGTTTGGGATTTATAGTCCGCAGTCTATGGCCTACCGACTATGAACTGCACCAAGACATCTCTCCACCGTCTCAGTGACCAGTTTTGCATCGAAAGGCTTTACAATATAGTCCTTTGCGCCAAGCTTCCTGCATTCTTCGATTATTGTTTCCTGCCCAACAGCAGTAATCATAACTACCTGGGCCTCAGGGTCTTTCTCCATGATACTGCGAAGGACTATTAGGCCTTCTTCTTCGCCTTCGGGCATAACTATGTCCAGCAGGACCAAATCCGGCTTTTCCTTTTCGAATTGCTCTAAAGCTTTAGCCCCTGAATCAGCCTCTACTATCTCGTACTCTTCAGATAGAACATCCTTGAGTATCCTTCGCATAAAAAGCGAGTCGTCTGCTATCAAAATCTTTTTCATAAGAGTTCCTTTCGTATTGCGTATGTCGCATTGCTTACCGTGTAATACGCGTCACTATTCCCACCCTGATATGGAACGACCTTTGTCTCATATATAGGCATAGCCACTAACTGCTTGCCAGGGAGGGTTCTTTCTGCTTAGGCGGTGGTCCTTCAATTTCGGACTGTGCCTCTTTAGCTTCAGTTTTCGACGAGACTTCGACGTGTTCTTTTTTCGTCTGACGTTTTTCTTCAACTGAGCGATGCCTTTGGGCAAACTCAGTCAACCTGGCCAGCTCTTCCTCGGCGAGGACCTTACTCAAATCAAGCAGAATTATCAAGCGATTCTCCAGGGTTATCACACCGCTGACATATTCCCTGTCTATTTGGTTTACCAATTCCGGAGCTGGTTTGATATCCGTCTCTGGTACTCTCAAGACCTCTGTAACCTCGTCGACCAAGAGCCCGAAGATATTCTTCTTCTGCTCTGTTATTATTATGTGTCTATCCTCAACATCCCTTTTGACGGAAGGCAGGAAGAAACACGCCTTAAGGTCGATTATCACGGGGATTTCGCCTCTGACGTTGCTTACGCCCTTAATAAAATCAGGGGAATCCGGTATTGGTGTAATGGTTTTTGTTCTTATAATTTCCCTGACCTGGCCAATATCCGCTCCGTATTCCTCGTTGGCCAAATCAAATACGATTAACTGGATAATCCTTGCTTCTTCTTCCGGTGCTGCCTTCTTTTGCTGGGTTTGCGTATGTATCGGTATACTTTTCATGTCTTTATTTTTCATATCTTTTGCCTTTCATGTTCGCTTTGCAAACACGAGGTTTCCACTGATTCTATCGCGGACTAACTCCGGCCATCTTTCGCTGCGCTCAATGTTCCAACCTCTTGCTTCTTTGTTCCTGGTTGGCTTTCTATCTCTTTTATCTCCATAGTGTCCTTGGCAGTTACCTTAAACCTTCCCAGTGCAGCTCCTAATTCCTCTGACAGGGTAGCTAAGCTCTGGGCCGAGGCTGCCATTTGCTGCATAGATGCCGTCTGCTGCTGAATAGATGTGGACATCTGTCCCGCTCCTACCGCGGCCTGTTCGCTCGTTGAGGCTATTGACTCTATAGTCTTTGCCACCTGCTGAGCGCCTGCGGTCTGTTGGGTTGTTGCGGTTGAGATTTCCTGTGCCTTGGCGGTGATTTCCTGGGTACCGGCGCCAATCTGGTCCAATAAAGTAAGGGCCTGATTGACGGTATCGATGCTCTCGCCAACCTGCTGTACTCCGGTTGTCATACCGCTGACAACCTCGGTAGTGGACTCTCCTATGGTACTGACCATCTCGTCAATCTGTATGGCCGCTTTTTTGGTTCCTTCAGCCAATTTCCTGATTTCGTCTGCTACCACCGCAAAACCGCGTCCTGCTTCTCCGGCGTGGGCCGCCTCAATTGCAGCGTTGAGAGCAAGCAAGTTTGTCTGGTCGGCAATATCCTTGGCAGAACCAACCAATGCCGATATTTCTTTGGTACGCTTGTCCAGCTCTTTAACCGTTTCGGTGTTAGTCTTTACAATCTCATCTATACTTCTTAATTTATCCGCCGCCTGCTTGCCGGACTCAGTGCCCTTTTGAGCAAGTTTGGCTGCTTCGGCAGTGATTTCAGCGGCCGATTTTGCGTTAGCCGAATTCTGTTCTATAGACTTGGATAAGTCAGCCACAATCTTGGTGCTTGACTCCAATTCCTTGGATTGGTCTTTTGCACCGCCGGCTATCTGTATGGTGGTCTTTGCCGCCTGAGTTAAGGCGGCACTTACCTGTCTTGATGTGCCGGCCAACTGTTTAGATGCCGTAACTACCTTCATGGAGCTACCCATTGCCAGTTGGATAACCGATCCCAGGTCATCAAAGGATTTGTTAAGGGCGTCCGTCAACGTCTTAATATCGCCTTTTGTTTCGATAGCCACTCTTTGTGAAATGTCGCCCGCGGACAAGGCAACGGCAATCCTGATTATTTCCTGTACAGGTGTGGCTATCGAATCAATCAAATTGTTCAAAGTATCCACAATGTCTTTCCAACTGCCTGTGACACCTTCAACTTCTGCCCTTTCGCTCAGTTTCCCTTCAGTGCCCACTACCCGTGCGACCCTTTCAATCTCCCCGGCCAATCCATTCAAATTGTCCACCATATTGTTGATAGTCTCTTTTAACTCTGCTACCTCACCGCTTGCCTCAACTGTTATCTTCTGGCTTAAGTCTCCGTTGGCGACCGCGGTACTGACCTGGGCGATGTTTCTGATCTGGTCAGTAAGGTTGGAAGCCAGCGTATTGACATTGTCGGTCAGGTCCTTCCACGTGCCGGCAACACCGGGGACTTCTGCCTGGCCGCCGAGTTTGCCTTCGGTGCCTACTTCTTTGGCAACTCGTGTAACTTCAGCAGCAAAAGTGTTGAGGTTCTCGACCATCTTATTGAGAGTCTCTTTTAATTCTGCTACCTCACCGCTTGCCTCAACTGTTATCTTCTGACTTAAGTCTCCGTTGGCGACCGCGGTACTGACCTGGGCGATGTTTCTGATCTGGTCAGTAAAGTTGGAAGCCAGCGTATTGACATTGTCGGTCAGGTCTTTCCAGGTGCCGGCCACACCGGGTACTTCAGCCTGGCCGCCGAGTTTGCCTTCGGTTCCTACTTCTTTGGCTACTCGGGTAACTTCAGCAGCAAAAGTGTTGAGGTTATCCACCATCTTATTGAGAGTTTCCTTCAACTGTAATATCTCTCCCTGGGCCTCAACTGTTATCTTCTGGCTTAAGTCTCCGTTGGCGACCGCGGTACTGACCTGGGCGATGTTTCTGACCTGGTTGGTGAGGTTGGAAGCCAAGGTATTGACATTGTCGGTGAGGTCTTTCCATGTGCCGGCCACACCGGGGACTTCTGCCTGTCCGCCGAGTTTTCCTTCGGTTCCTACTTCTTTGGCAACTCGCGTGACTTCGCTGCCGAAGTTGTTGAGCAGGTCAACCATACCGTTGTAGGAAACCGCCAGCTCACCGAAGATATCCTCGCCTTCCTTCCTCAATTTTCTCGTCAGGTCCCCGTTTCTCACTGCCTCAATTGCTTCTAAAAGCTCTCTTAACCGTCTTTCCGCTCCTTCACCGAATTCCGGTTCTCTTTCGAGTACGGTTGTGGCGGCTCCTCCGTTTCTACTAAGTAACGACCTTATCCCTGATTTTCTTTCTTGTCTTGCCATTTCTTATCTCCTTTAGTTTCGTAAACGAATTCACCTCTTAGAAGCGAATATTTCCATTTCAAATTCTGCCTCTTTCAAAAAGCACTAATAAAAAGTCCCTTGATAACATCACTCTCATCGGCGCCGACAATGGCGAACTGCCCGATGCAAGCTGAACTGTCCGGCCCGGAACGACTCCCCAGGAATCCAGGCCTTAAAAATTCAAAATTGCGGAAGCGAACAAATTTAGGCACGCTTGTTTGTAATTTAACTCCTAAAGTGTTGGCTATCGCTGCTATGTAAGTCGAGAGCAAAATATTAAACGCCTCTTTGAAGGCCGAGAGTTTGATCTCGGGACATATCTCTTCTTTTTTATCTGATTGGCCAAGGTAACGTTTCAATAATAATTCAGTTAGAGCCATCGTGCTCGAAAGAGGAAAAAATATCACGACGAGACCATCGAGTTCAGCTTCCGAACATCTGAAATTCACGAAAGAACCAAAACATTTATCTCCAGCATCAATAAGGACTTTGCCCTCTTCAAAGGCCTGGACGCCGCCGAATTCCACTTTTATTTCTTCGGCGGTAAGCTTCTGCAAGGCTTCGGTCATTTGCCGCGCAATGTCCGGGCCAATTCTCGTAAGAAGCTCTATCCTGTCTTCTACTAAAGTTTCCATTTTACTTCTGCTCTCTGCCTATCTAATTCACTAATCCACTAATCCCCTCCCTCACAGGCTGCCCTGAGCTTGCCGAAGGGGTCGGGGTTCTGTCCTCTGTTATATTCTGCCTACAGCGGCTTCTGCTATAAAATCCCTCTCTGCTTCTTCTTCACCAAACTTTGCCTGGATTCTTCTTGGAGCACCACTCATTAAATTTTCTATTCCCGTAAATGGTCCTAAGATCTTCAGACCGTCGGCGGGGGTTATCTCATATTCCATCAGTTCCTTCTTGTGCATCGAACCTCTTTGCTTCAAAATATTGATTAGTCTGCGCATATGGCCTCCCAATTCCACATACTTTAAGATGATGATATTATCTGTAGCGGTGGATAAATGGGTTTCTGTGGCACTTTCAACAGAAAACAAAGCAGCAGTTGTGTTTATCATAATTGAAGCAACTCCTTCATTTTTCAGAAAATTATTGAGGCCCACTGTAAATTCCCTGAATTTGTCCGGCTCATATATTCTCTCAAGACTACTCAAGCTATCGAGAACAAAACGCCTGGGTTTTATTTTCCAGACAGCCCTCTGGACACTCTTATGGGAGCCTCGGATTTAGAGGATTCCAGAGCATCTAAGATTGTCTGGAACTGTTCTGTTTCAAATACCAGCAGGAAATAGCCTTTAAGGGATAGAACAACAAAATTAAACTCGATTTCTATCGTCAACACCTTCTCGGTCTTTTGAGCAAATTCCGCTCTTGTCCGGCTTAATATCGTCCCGAAGGTATCAAGATTGAATTGAGGTATATGCTCAATCATTTTGATTCCTGTGTGGTTTGAAAGATTTGTGAAATAGGTGCCGCAGACAATATTTCCCAACTCCTCCAAGGCGGATTTATCAAGTTCGGTTAATTCTTTGGTTGTCCCGGGTTCCCTTTTGATTAGCAAATCACTTAAATCGAAAGCGGTCTGCTGCGGAAATAGCAGCAAGGCCGCTCCTTTTACTTCGCCACTAACAGGTATACACACCCCCGCAACTACTTCATCGGGGCCAATAGGCAGGGTAAGGCCATTAACCTCCTCTGTCCTTGGGTTGACAATATCAACAACTGCGTGTTTGTTGGTTAGCTTTGCCAAGGCTTTAGAAATCTTGACACAGGCTTCTTCGTGTACTTCTTGTAATTTTTTATTTTTCATTGTTTAGTCTTTCGGAGCTGGCTGTCTCGCCTGTAACATAAAGCTTTAATGCCACCATTTTTTTCACATCCCCTGTTTGGCATCTACCAGTTGTTCTTCTTCAACGGTTAGATCAAGGCCTAACAGCACCTTCTCTTTGTCCGACAAATCACCGATAATCTTCCTAACCGGCGGGGGTAGAACTCTCACTAATGCGGGTGTAGCCAGAATCTTATCTTCCTCAGCCAATTGTGGATTCTTTACAACGTCGATGACTTTTAGTTTATAAAGATTGCCTAATCCATTCTTGAGGACGTCTTTCAAGTTCTCTATCGCCTTTGCGGAATTGGCTGTCTGGCCTGTAACGTATAGTTTTAGAACATATTTTGCTGCCATATCTAATCTCCTTTGTTTATTCCGGCAAATTCCCGACAAGCTTCCTAAATCATAACGTATTCAGTTCAGGCATAGGCGCAAGTCAATCCCTCGCTTATGGCATACTTAACGAGCCCGGCTATGCTTTTTACGCCTAATTTCTTCATGATTTGGGCGCGGTGCCATTCAATAGTTTTGGAGCTAACATACAATTCTTTTGCGATTGTTTTCGTTGATTTGCCCTCAGTGATTGATTGGAGCACTTCGCGTTGCCTGAGTGTCAATACTGAGTAGACCGAATCATCATGTTCTGCCAGCCGATGTATGTATCCTTCAATGACTGTTCCACTTACCTGCGGGCTGAGGTAAGTGTGGTTTGAAACAACATTCCGTATAGCGCAGACAAGCTCCTGGAATGCACATTGCTTCAGTACATAACCCGATGC